>R19__coassemble_28_pt1 | contig 98464 bp, 99 predicted proteins | sample R19__metabat2_low_PE_041 | metagenome-assembled genome bin R19 | reverse complement strand
CCCCCACCCCTGCCCCCAAGCTTTCCATCTCCATTTCAGGTAAATATCAGAAGGACGGCAGTGCGTACGCCATCTACTGCGCCTCCTCCGGCGCATCCTTCTCCTTTTCCTGGACGAACCTGTCCGCAGCGGTCAGCTATCAGGTGAAAATCCTGAATTCGGCGAACGAGACCGTGTATGACGAGACAGTAACCAACCGCAAGGCCACCTTCAGCGCCTCCGACTACTGGTCTGGTACCTTCAAGCTGTATGTGTATGCCCTTGATGCATCCAGTTCCACCATCGCTTCTGCGTCGCTCAGCTTCAAGCTCACCGATGTAGAGCCGGAGGAATCCGAGGAGCCTGACCCCTCCCCCAGCCCTTCGCCCTCTGATTCTCCCTTCCCCCACGGGGGCGGCGGAGGCGGACGGCGCGGCGGCGGCGGCGGTGGCGGACAGGGCGGCGGTACAGCCTTTGACAGCGGCATTACGGCCGGTTCCAGCTTCGCTGAGGATCATTCCAAGGGCAGTAAGGATCTGACCGTGTACGGAACGGTTCCCCTGACCTGCTCCGATGAGGAAATGACCGTCCTGACCCTGGGCGATACCCAATTGGATATTACTTTGGATGATGCCGCCTCTTCCTTTAAGGCCTCCATGAAGGAGCAAACCCTCACATTGACCGCAACAGTGGAGGGCAAGGAATGGCGAATCAATCTGGGCGATCTGGAAACGCTGAACAAATCAGGCGCTCAGACATTGGAGCTTGTGTTTGCGGATACTGTTTGCCAGACACTCCAAACCGATTTCGAACTGTCCGGCTACCTGTACGGCGCTCTGCGCTCTCAGGGATTGGTCGCATCAGACCTTTGGCTGGTTGTGACCCCCGATGCCCTCTGTCTGGAAACGGAAAATGCCCTGTTTACCGTGACAGCGGAGCATACGCTGGAAAGGCAGGTGCAGTAAATGAAGAAAATTCTTCTTCTGCTGATGTGCTGCCTGCTGCCCATCTGCCAGGCCTTTGCGCTGGAAGCGGACGGGGTGACCGCCTGTCTGGACAGCAGCCTTGTGTCCGTCCTGTCCGAGGCCTCCGGAACGCTGGAGAACCTCTCGGTGCAGGCAGGAGACATGGTGGAAAAGGGACAAAGCATCGGAAATATCAAGGCAGAAAAGGTATTTGCCACCTGCGACGGAACCGTTTTGCATGTGGATGCCCAGGAAGGCCAGTATCTGAATGATACGGCCCTGCAAATTACCCCCGTCTGCCGCTACATCGTCTACTTTACCGCAGAAAAATCCACCCAGACGGCCGAAATGTGCCAGATTCACATCGGTGAAACGGTCTACATGCGCTGCACAAAGGACGCCACCCACCTGGCCATCGGCTATGTCACCCGCATTGACGGGTCGTATTACAAGGTAGAAACCACCGCCGGCGAGCTGTATGTCGGGGAAACGGTTTATGCCTACCGGGATCCCTCCTATGATACGGACCAGCGGGTGGGCAAGGGAACGGTCACCATGCCGGATGCGGACAGCTATCAGGCAGCCGGACGGGTGCTGAAAATGTATGTGCAGGAGGGGGACTATGTCCGCAAGGGACAGCTGCTTTTCACCTATGTAAAGGGGCAGAATGACGATGTGACAGCCGCCGAATCGGGCATTGTGGTGTCCGTCAGCGGCCAAACCGGGCAGAATGTGAATGAGGGCGAAATCCTTGCCCAGATTCTTCCTGCAAATGCCATTTGCGTAGAGGCAACCGTGTCCGAGGAAAAGGCCGCCTCCCTGCGGCGGGGTCAGAAGGCAACCATCCAGTTCGCCTATGACCAGTATGACAAGGTCTATTCGGGCACTGTCAGCTATATTGCATCGGATAGCTCGGACGATACCCGGCTCATCCGCATTACGCTGGAAGATCCCCTCCCCTATGTGGGGCTGACCTGTCATATCACCATTGCCGAATAACCTGTAATCAGCCGGAGGCTTGCATGCTTCCGGCTTTTTCAGTGGAGAGATTGACAAGCAAAGCAGTTTGTGGGATAATAAAAGCGGGAGGGATAACAAATGGAGGATCTGAACCGATTTTTAGCTGCTCAGAAGGAGGACTATGAGCAGGCACTGGCCGAAATCAAGGCAGGCCGCAAGCAGACCCACTGGATGTGGTATATTTTTCCCCAGCTGAAGGGGCTGGGCCGTTCGCACATGGCCGATTATTACGGGCTGAAAGGACTGGAGGAGGCCAAAGCCTATCTGCAAAATGAAACGCTGCGGGGAAGGCTGATGGAGATCACCCAGGCCCTGCTTGATCTCAGGGAATCCGACCCCGAAAAGGTCATGGGCGATCCGGATCACCTGAAGCTGTGCTCGAGCATGACCTTATTTATGCTGGCCGAGCCGGAATGTCCCCTGTTTGGGCGCGTGCTGGACAAATATTTCGGCGGAAAGCAGGATCGCCGCACCCTGGAATTGCTGAAAAAATAAAAAAATGAAAAAAATGTGTTGACAAAAAGGGAAAATAGCGTTATAATCCTTCTGTTCCCTAAGCAGAAGCTGCCCGCTTCTCTCCGCCTGAATTCCGTTTCAGCCGGGCCGAACAAAAGGCGTTATGCTCTTTGTGTGTTCATCAGCGGGTGGTTTCGTCCGCTGATTTTTATTTGGAGGTGTATCAACATCAACGCCAGCAACGAATTGCAGGTCAATGAAGAAATTCGTGATCGTGAGGTCCGCGTCATCGGTGAGGACGGTACGCAGCTGGGCATCATGTCCACGCAAAAGGCTTTACAGCTTGCTGAGGAAGCCGAACTGGATTTAGTCAAGATTGTGCCAACCGCCCAGCCGCCTGTGTGCAAGCTGATCGATTACGATAAGCATCGCTACGAGCAGGCCAAGCGGGAAAAAGAATTGCGCAAGAACCAGAAAACGGTGGAAATCAAGGAAGTTCAGCTTTCCGCCACCATCGAAGAAAACGATGTGGTCGTCAAGGCGAAGGCCGCCACCAAGTTTCTGAACGAAGGCAACAAGGTGAAGGTTTCCATTCGCTTCCGCGGCCGTCAGATCACCCATTCCGATATCGGCATGCAGGTGATGAATGACTTCATTGAGCGCACGAAGGATGTTGCCACTGTTGAGCGCCGTCCCATGATCGAAGGCAGACATATGCTGATGATCCTGGTTCCTAAAGCGGATAAAGCTTCCAAGGCTGCCAAGCCCAGCCAGGAGGCATAACCGATAAATCCCGGAAGGAGGAAATTCTCAATGCCTAAGCAAAAAACGCATCGCGGTGCGGCCAAGCGCTTCTCTCTGACCAAGTCCGGTTTGGTGAAGCATAAGAAGATGAATGCCAACCACATTCTTAACAAGAAGACCACCAAGCGCATCCGTCATCTGCGTATGGGCGGCACCCTGCAGAACAAGGAAGAAGCCGCTACCATCCGTAAGCTGATCCCGTACAAATAAGCCGGCAGCCGGCCAAGGAGGAAACAATAAATGGCACGCATTAAGAGGGCTGTCAATGCCCATAAGAAACGCCGCAAGGTGTTTAAACTGGCGAAGGGCTACTTTGGTTCCAAGTCCAAGCAGTATCGCACCGCCAGTGAACAGGTTCGTCGTTCTCTGCGTTACGCTTACATCGGCCGTAAGCTGCGTAAGCGTGATTTCCGTCGTCTGTGGATCGCCCGTATCAACGCGGCTTGCCGTCTCAGCGGCATGAGCTATTCCGTGTTCATCAATGGTCTGAAGAAAAAGAACATCGAAGTGAACCGCAAGATGCTGGCTGACCTGGCTGTCAACGATGCCGATGCATTCGCCCAGCTGGTGGAAATGGTGAAGCAGGCCTGAGTGTGAATTTGCGGCTTTCCAAGCGGCATATTCCCACATAAATAAACCGATGAGTACGGTCAACGTATTCACCGGTTTTTTGTTTGGCAGGAAATGTGTTCACAAATTGTTTACTTGATAACGAACAGAATATGGCGTATAATATCATTGTGCCGGGAGCATTGTCCCCGGCCGACTGATTTTGCGATAACGAAAAGGAGATAAGCATTATGAAGCAGTTTTTCTGTCTTTTTCTTGCATTGTGCCTGATTCTCTTCCAGACCGCGCTGGCCGAAGGGATGACCACACCCCCTCCCAAGCCGGACGGAGAAATGTCCGAAATGCCCGGCGATATGGGCAACCCGCCTGAAATGCCAAATGGTGAGATGCCCGGCATGAATGGCGGCAATATGGGCGAGCCTCCCGCCAAACCGGACGGCGAAGCGGGTGATATGCCCCAGGGTGATATGCCTCAGGGCGGCATGCCCGGCGAAGGCGGCGGTATGCCCGGCGGCGGCACCTCTTCCTTTGAATATTCGGGGGCTACCGAAATAACGGAATCTGCCGATCAGGCCGACCAGACCTATTCCTCTGATACCGTGGACCAGAGCGCGCTGATCGTGAACACCGCCGATGCAGTGACCCTCACCAATCCCACCGTCACCAAAACAGGCGATTCCAACGGCGGCGATAACTGCAATTTCTATGGCCTGAACGCTGCCTTGCTGGTCATGGGCGGCTCCACAACCACCATCAGCGGCGGCACGGTGGAAACCTCTGCCTCCGGGGCGAACGGCGTTTTCTCCTACGGCGGCAACGGCGGCTCCAACGGCGCATCGGGCGACGGAACCTGCGTGGTCATCTCTGATACCACCATTACCACAACCGGTCAGGGCTCGGGCGGCATCATGACCACGGGCGGCGGCATCACCTATGCCTATAATCTGACCGTTACCACCTCGGGCGGCTCCTCTGCACCCATCCGCACGGACCGGGGCGGCGGCACCGTGGTCGTGGACGGCGGCACCTATACCTCCAACGGCCTGGGCTCTCCCGCCATTTATTCCACCGCAGATATCACGGTCAGCAACGCCACGCTGGTTTCCAACCTGTCCGAGGGCGTTTGCATCGAGGGCATGAATAGCATCACGCTGGTCAACTGCGATCTGACCGCCAACAATACCCAGTGCAACGGCAACGCCACCTTTAACGACACCATCATGATTTACCAGTCCATGAGCGGCGATGCGGACAGCGGCACCTCCTTCTTTACCATGACAGGCGGCAGCTTGACCAGCCAAAACGGGCATATGTTCCATGTGACCAATACCCACGCCATCATCACCCTGTCCGGGGTCAATCTGGTGAACGAGGGCAGCGATGTGCTCCTTTCCGTTTGCGATGACGGATGGAACGGCGCATCCAACATTGCCGAGCTGGTGGCGGATTCTCAGGTGCTTTCGGGCACGATCCTGACAGGCAGCAACTCGTCTCTGACCCTGACTTTGTCAAACGGCTCCTCCTTTGAGGGCAGCATAAGCGGCGAAATCACCAACGCAAAGGGCAGTACCGTTTCGACTGAAATCGGCACGGTTCATGTGATTCTGGATGCCTCCAGCACCTGGACACTGACAGGCGACACCTATGTCACCTCCTTTGAGGGCGATCTTGCCAATGTGAACGGCAATGGCTTCACCCTGTATGTGGGCGGTATAGCCGCAAACTAATCGGATTTTCCCGCAATCAAAGCCCGGCAGCTCCCTTCTTCATGAGGATAAAAGCTGCCGGGCCTTTGCATGCTTCTGCCGAATCACCGGGGAAGCGAATTGATGCCATTTGTGTCAATCACAGCACAGATTTTCATCGTCCTGCCTTCCCCTTTGCTCTTGCTTCAGAGATTTCGGCATTGATTTCGTCCAGCGACATTTCGGAAACATCGGCGGCCTCCGCCCGGAGTCTTGCAAAGGCGTCGACTGCTTCTGCGTGAGTCATTGCATCACTTGTCATGACCGCAGGAAAAGGCAGTCCCCGGATGGCCTTGCTGCGCACCATAAACATACGGAAGGCTGTACTGAGACCGTTTATCTCTGTAATCTCCTTATTCATCACTTCATATCTCCGCTGCATTCAGCATTTCAGTCAAAATCAAGCCTGTTTGGGTTATTTTCCGGACGACAATACCACCTCTAAACATGGCATTTTAATGGAAAACACAGGCCATTTGCTTATGTCCGACTGCAAAGCTACAGCCCCGCCATTTCATTTTCGATTAGCTATTTTATTTTTCGCCCTGCTTTTTTACTACCCAGGCGCCGGATTTATCCGAGCCGGTGCGGGTAACAATATTCATTTCCTTCAGCTTTGCAATGCGTCTTTGAATCGTTGTTCTGTGCTTCCGAAGAATATCGGCTATCTGGGTCGTGGTAATAGAAGGATTATCCATCATCAATTGCAGTTCCGGATATCTTTCTAACAATACATCATCCATTTCTACTGTAGCGTTTTCTGTAGCATTTACTGTAGCGTTTTCTGTAGCGTTTACAGTTCCATTTCTGAAAAATTCCACCCGGAAGTCCGAGCCGATTTCAGTAAACACCGGTTCCGGAACACCGTAATCCCTGCAGGCTTCAATCATACGGCGAACACCCGTGCCCCAGCCTTCAATCACATACATTCTGCTGAAAGCCTCGGCAATAGCGGCATTGCGGATATGGGATCTGCCGTTTTTAATCATCTCAATTGTCAGTCCGCCGTAGAGCATCCCCGGAGAGGTAATTTCTACTCGATTGTCATACACACAAACCTGTATGCAGGAATTGTCCATATAATTTCGGTGTGTCACCGCATTGGCAATGGCCTCACGGATGGCCTCAGGCGGCAGCTCATAAGATTCCTGACGGTATAATCCACTGATTGTCGCTCCAAGATTGATATGTTTCAGAACAAACTGATAGGCTTCTTCAATCTGCTCATATATCGGGCCGTCAAACTCTCTTTTGTCGATAAACACCACACGGTCATTGCCCTTGAACAAGCCGCATTGGATTTTCGCAAACCGTTGTGTGTTTTCGGTCAGTAAATCGAAGGCGATTGTAGGGAGCAGTGTATTTCCTTCCCGCTTCACAATTTGCCAATTTTCAAGATTGGTCACCGTGATTTCCTTACGGGAAACCCTTTCGCCGCGAGCCTTCGCTGCGTCATCACGGTATGTTTTTATGATTTTGCACAGATGCTGAACCGCCTTTTGATTCAGTTCCTTGCCGGGAATCACCGTTTCATCGTAGGACTGCTTGCGCCCCTGGAGCTGCAATTCCTTCAGCATTACCTCGTCCGCATGTCTTGTGGTGGCATTGACACGCACATAGGTTCCGGCTTCCATGCCCATAGACGTAATGTAATACGGACGGGCAGCACCGGGGAATACCTCGGCGATCAATTCGATTTTGTTCATAGGCATGTGCCTCCTTTCTCAGATTGTTTTTGAATTTTTCAGTCATCAGCGCGTTCACCTCCTTTCACGGCTCCCAGGTTGTAGGAGCAGTTATCATAGTTTCAAATTTGCCCGATTTGCGATTACGTCTTCTCGCGGGACCTGTTCCGCATTGGTACGCTCGTCCATAGGAGTCATGGCGTACTTCGCCTGCGGCCGGTTTCCATCGGCGCTATTCAGTTTTCAAGGTGCAGTTGAGAGGGCCCCCACTATACTTGGACAAGGGGTACCCATTTGGGTGGGTATTACACTGGAAATTTTTATGAAATTTTTGAAGGCCTCCATATAGTTAGGAAATTGCCCTGCCAAAATGGAAGTCTGTTCGGCTGTCTTTCGGAAAAATATTTTCCCTTCCATATATTCGGAGATAAGACACGGTAAAACTTAAGCCTTCTGATATTTTTATTTTTCCGTATTTAATTGTTCCTCCCACTTAGTAAGGAAAACGGATGCCCGTTTTTGGGGGTACTCTGCCGAAATTTCTTATAAATTTTTTTAAGTCCTCTATTATCAATGGACAAAGGGCCTTACTTTAGCACCCTGTGCTCTCATATATACGGAGATAAGCAGGGGTCAAAATCAAGCACTCCGAGATTTTTTATTAAATTTTCAAAAGCCCTCCATACTGTTTGGACAAAGGGTATCGATTTTGCAGGGTATCCACCGCATTTTTTAGAGAAAAATTTTCTGTCTCCATATATTCGGAGATAAGAGCACACGAAAAACAATATGATCAGAAAATTTCTTCTCTTATATTCGGAGATTTGGAGGGGTAAAGCTTAAGCCTCGCACTATGATTTTTGAAAAATATTTTCACTTACATTTCTGTTGTATCGTTTACGGAAAATAAAAATCCCGCCTTCCGCATGGAAAGCAGGAATAAGGAATGATTTCGTAATAAAAATGCTGTCCATGAATCGGCGAAATTCCGAAAGCATGGACAGCAACAATTTTTATTCAGCTGTTAACGGACTTACTTTGCCAAACAGCTTTTGTACAAATTAATAGTTCTCAGCGTTAATTTCAAAATAAGCCTGTGGATGAGCACATACAGGGCAAATTTCCGGAGCCTTTGTGCCGACTACTATGTGACCGCAGTTCCTGCACTCCCAAACCTTAACCTCGCTCTTTGCAAATACCTCCTGCGCCTCTACATTATGAAGCAAAGCTCTGTATCTTTCCTCGTGATGCTTTTCAATGGCGGCAACCATGCGGAACTTTGCTGCAAGCTCAGGGAAGCCTTCTTCCTCAGCAGTCTTGGCAAATCCCTCATACATATCGGTCCACTCGTAATTTTCACCGTCAGCGGCAGCACCGAGGTTTTCAGCGGTAGACCCGATGCCGTTCAGTTCCTTGAACCACAGTTTTGCATGTTCCTTTTCATTATCAGCGGTCTTCAGGAATAATGCTGAAATCTGTTCAAAGCCTTCCTTTTTTGCCTTGGATGCAAAATATGTGTACTTGTTTCTTGCCTGAGACTCGCCGGCAAAAGCAGCCTCCAGATTCTTCTCGGTCTGTGTACCTGCATAAGGATTGGCCTTCTTTACTTCAACCAGCTTATCTCCCTTTGCTTTACAGAGAGGGCATACAGGCTCCACACCATCCTCTACATCGAATACCTTGCCACAAACCAGACATTTGTAAGTTTTCATTTTCTTTACCTCTTTCTTTGTAATTTCGTTATTGGGAATCATATCCAGTAATTTTTGTGCCGTGTCCACAGGAAAATCTGCTGTGGGCGGGTTTTGAATCAGTTTTTTCAAAATTTCATGAGTGTTGTTACTTTGCGGGAGCATATAGCCTGCTTCACGCATAATATCCTCAGCTATAAGACGCTCGGATTTTGCCGCAGCTGTCATCAGACGGTATAAGCCGCCCTTATCTGTATCAGCTGCAATCTGTAAAGCCGTTTTTTCTTCTTTTGCTTTGCTATTTGCCATTTCATTCAGTACAACCTTAACAGAATCAGTCTTCGGCTGCTGTGCAGGATATTCTACAGGCACCATACTGATAGCGCTGCTGGGGCAAGCCTCAGCGCACACACCACAACCGATACACTTATTCGCATCAATAATGCTGTTCTCTGTATCAGTTGCTCCGGTCGGGCAGACATACAGACAAAGGCAATCCTTGGTACAAAGCCGTAAATTTCTGACTGCTACTTTCTTCATCATTAAGCCCTCCCTTCAATCTTTTCAAATTTCCACGCAGGAACCTTACAAACAGGGCAAAGTTCTGGTGCTTCATCACCGATATAGACGAACCCGCAGGTCGTGCAGACCCAGATACTTGTATTTTCAAGCATCGGTTCACCTTCTTTCAGATAACGGTTCACCAAAGATGATAGCATTCTTGTGACTTTCTCACCCCATACACAAATTCTTGCTGCACCTCTGTCATCCTCGGCATCAGCAGTTGCCCGGACAGAAGCATAATTTTCTATATCGTTTTGTAAATCTGCCGATAATTTTTCAACTGTTGCATCGGTTACGGCGGGTGTTATGGTCGTAAAATAATCCGCAAGCTGACGGAAAAGTTCCGCTTCCTCAGGTTTATATTGTTTTTCACAGCCTCTTGCCAGATTAGAGCAGAGAGCCGCAAGCTGGCCGGCAGACAATTCCTTCAGATCTGTGTCCACAGTCTGTATGGCAGCCTTTGGAATTGCAGCCTTCACTTCCTCCGGCTTAAAGTCGGATTTTGCGGCTCCGCAAAGCGGACATTTCCATGTGTCTGGAAGCTCGGAAAAAGGAATTTTTTCTTTCGCGTCATCGTATACATAACCACATATTTGACAAATATATCGCATTTGCACACCTCCGTTCTCTTATTTCAACATCATTTCCGCATCCTCTGCGGCTTTGACTTTATCATTGGCAAATATAATGATTCCGTTTTCATCAATCAGGTAGGTTGTACGGGCCACACCCATAGAAACCTTGCCATAATTTTTCTTTTCCTTCCAGACATCGTAGGCTTGAATTGCTTCCTTTTCCGTGTCGGAAAGGATTGTAATAGAAAAATTTTGCTTCGTTTCGAAATTTTTGTGAGAAGCCACGCTGTCTTTACTGATACCGACAATGACAATCCCTTTTTCTTCAAACCTGCCCTTAAGTGCTGAATAGGCAACAGCCTGCTTTGTACATCCGGGTGTATTGTCCTTCGGATAGAAGTAAAGAAGAAGCTTCTTTCCTGCATAACTTTTAAGCGTATGGACGGTTCCGTTCTGATCCGGCAGTGAAAAATCCGGAGCCTTTGTTCCGATTTCAAGCATGATATTTCACCTCACTTCAGCATTGCTTCAATCTGTTCTATCGGTCTGTAGCCTACAGATGTATTGACTAATTTTCCGTTTTTCATCACTGCGACCATTGGAATGCTCGATACCTGAAATGCATTTGCAAGCTCGGGTTCATCATCCACATTTACCTTGCCGACCTTAACCTTGCCCTCATATTTTTCCGCAATCTGCGAAATGATAGGAGAAAGCATCTTGCAGGGCCCACACCAGCTTGCCCAGAAATCAAGGAGAACAGGTTTATCTGATTTCAATACTTCACTTTCGAAATTGCTTTTTGTAATGATTAGCTCAGCCATTTCTTCATCCTCCGTTAATCCTTATGTTTATAGTATAGCATGCAGTGACAGTAGCCCTCAAAATCAGGGTCAGCTATCTGCGACTTGAATTCCTCGCACATGCACTTATATTCTTCCTTTTTCTCTCTGCGACACGGGCAATAGCCGCCTGTCCGCTTTAGGCCTTCTTTGACTGTCTTGACGATTTCTTCATCAGGGTTCAGCGTGATTTTCATTCTGCCACCACCTTTCGCTTGTATTATACGCAAAAGCAAGAATGAATTCCGTGACTGAGTCTCACTTTTTGAAAAACATGAATTAAGACCCCTGTACCGCCATATCCAAAGCAGCCTGGAGTCCTAATATTTCGATCGTATCACAGAATATTCTGCAATCCGGATTTATCCAAAATCCGTATGGTTTTGTTTTTCATTTCTATCAGGCCGTCATCCGCAAAGGTCTTCAGCATTCTGGACACAACCTCTCTTGCCGTATTGACTTCCTGCGCGATAGCTTCTTTGGTCATGGTGATTTCCGGAGTTCCGGATTCTTCACAGGCTTTCAGCAGAAAACCGGCCATCCTCTGATCGAATTTAGCAAATAGAATCTGTTGTAAAACCCATATGACCGAAGAGAAACGCTGCGTTGCCAGCTGGTAGGAAAAGCATTTTACATTAAGATTTTGCTCCATCAGTCTTCCATAGGCCCCGGAGTTTACAACCAAAAGCTTTGTCGTTTCCATAGCTGTCATTTCAACCTCAAAAGAGATCTGGCTCAGCACGCAGGATGCCGATAAAATGCAGGAATCACTTTTCTTCAGCCGGTACAGCGTAATTGCCCTGCCTTCCTCTGAAATCATCAGGACCCGTATCTGCCCGGAAAGAATGTAGATCATACCGAGGCAGAAGCCTCCGCAGCCGGTAATGTCGGTGCCCTTTTCATAGGTATGAACAGAACTGTTCTGCCTCACATATTCCTTTTCCTTTTCTGAAAGGCTTTCCCAAAACGGAAGCTTTTCTGATTCCTCTGTCACCATTTCTATCACCACCGGTTATGATTGATACATTTTTGCGCAGCCGTTTATCATGTTAGTAATAAAGCGGATAACAACCTCACGGTCATATTTATCAGCTTCACCCGTGACTACCTGAAGAGAAGCGGAAATCATAATTGTCAGAGCCAGCTCCGCTTCCTGTCGGGAGGCCTCAGGCATCATTTTCTGCCAGTCATCAAGGGCGTATTCCTTGGCAATCTCCGTCATTTCTGTTCTGAAATTGTCCGACAGCATGCCGGAACGGGCGGATTCATTCAATTCCCTGTTTCGGTCCAGCATATCCAGGATATCGCGGGTCAGCTCTTCACCGAACTTGTCCTTGGACTGAAGCAAAGCTCTGAATTCATCCAGCTGAGCCTGCTCGACTTCCTTTACGATGTCGTAGCAGTCCTTGTAATGCTTGTAGAAGGTGGCTCGGTTGACCTCAGCCAGCTCACAGACCTCCGTTATCGTAATGTCCTTGATAGATTTTTCTTTCAGGCATTTGAAGAGTGCTTCTTTGAGGACCATCTTCGTATATCTGACTCTTGCGTCTGTTCCCATAGGCACTCCTTACGATACTGATAAACTGCAAAGCACAATTGCATATCGTTGGTATTATAGCATGATCATGCTCGTTTGGCAACATGTGTTTAATATTTTCAATGTGAAAACTGATTGTTATTTTCCAATAAGATTCAGCTTATATTCTTCTTCTGCAATTTCTATCTGTTGCTGAATCTGTTCGGCCGTAGGCAAATGCGCCTCTATTTCCTTAATTTTCACATTATCGTATGTGGCTACGCCCATCGGAGTTGTAATCCCCTGAAAAGCCAGCTGCACTTCTGTACGGTTCATATCTTTACAGATTAGCAGACCGATCGTGGGATTATCGCTTTCTTTGCGTATAAATGCATTGACCGCATTCACATAAAAATTCAGTTTTCCTGCAAACTCCGGCTCAAACGCCTTTACCTTCAGTTCAAGGACAACATAGCACCTGAGATAAATATGGTAAAACAACAGGTCTATTTTCCTGGTTTTCCCGGAAATAATGATTTCCTTCTGCCTTCCGATAAATGCCCAGCCTTCACCAAGTTCCAACAAAAACCTTGTCATGCGCTGTTCAATGGCATCTTCCAGGGCGGCTTCATCGTATCCCTTCGGTAAACTTACAAATCCCAGATCATAATTTCCCTTTAATATTTCCTGCGCAAGTTGTCCCTGCATATTGGGAAGCTTGTCCGAAAAATTTGTAACTGCATTACCGGATACATGATATAAACCGGCACGTATGTAATCGTCCAGGGCGTTACGGCTCAAACCCTCGTCGATGGTACGCCGGATATAAAACAAAGCTTCGTTTATCGTTTTACATTTCGTGATGATTAAAATGTGATGTCCCCATGGTACATAACTAAATGCCGGTGGAAAAGCCATTTCTCCAACAGCCTGTTGGAGATTTTCTTCCTGTATTGGAGTTCCAATCTGCTGAAGTCGCGCGGATTTGTCAGCCGCAATTTCTCCAACAAGCTGTTGGAGTTTTTGATTATCAAGCATGCCTGTATAAAACTGGTACCATTTCTTCATATACCACAAATTTGAAGTACTGAATCCTTTTGCATCCGGAAACTCAGATTGAAGGTCCAGGCTGACCTGCTCAACAACTCCGGCGCCCCATTTTTCCTCTGCCCGTCTTATTACAAGATCTCTGCCAAGCTGCCAATTGAAAAGCAGCTGTTCCGAATTCACCTTTACTGCAGCTTTTATCTGTGCGCGGCGAAAACGCTGCTTAACATCATAAAGCCACTGGACATATTCCTTATCAAGCGAAAGGTCATGGGAAGACACTGCTCTTGGCTGACCGCTTACTATATCCGACATTTACAATTCTCCTTCATGTTAAATCATCTGAAAGTGTTTCAACGCTTCAGTAATCAGCTTTTCCTTTTCCAGTGGACACTGAGGCTGCTTAGACTCATCTGATTTTGGTTTATTATAACACTCCCGCTCAATAATCCCATTCTTTTCTTTTATCTGGGCAATATAGAGGGAAGATACTTTCACGCCGTGCTTTTCCAGTATGTAATCCTTAATTTCCCGGTAGGTAGCTTTGGCTTCCGAAGCCGTGACATCCAATTCACTCAAATCAATATCTACATCCAGATATGTATCCGGCTTTTTTCTAACCAGCTGAACAACCGTCTCGACAGTTGTTTCAGTTTCCAAGGGAAGTTCTTTCACTTCCTCGCCATCAACAGGCACAGGGAAATTGAACACAATCTTCCTTATCCAGCTTCCGTCTTTCCTTTTCTCCGGGAACATCTCAATTCGCTCGATAAAGGCTTTCATAAACTCTTTCTGTTCCGCTTCTGTTGCGGAATGGTAGACTTCATCAAATGCCAGTAAGAGCCGATAAATATTGTCACCGGAGATTTTCTCCTGTTGAATGCTGCGGATTTGACCTTGCAATTCGCCAATCTGAACTTCGATATCCTCTATCGTATCATACTGCTCATCATAGCGGCGCTGCAAGTCCAAAATCTTTCTGTCATAGTGGGCATCGTTGATGTCCAAGGTGTCCATCTGACGCTCCAAGCGGCTTTTTGTTCCAAAGGCTTGCTTCAACTGCCCTTGCAGGACGGCGATTTGCTTTTCCATATCCTCTGTATCAACAGCCGAGCCGATTTTCGCTTGAATCGCTTCTACAAACCGGGGATTGTTGACCATAGCAGATATAATCTTAGCCACAAACTTGTTGATCTCCGTCTGCTCAATATTCAGTCGGAAGCTGCACTCATGTCCGGTAGGTGTTACTGTGTTTTTGCAGTAGTAATAATATCTCGTTTTCTTGTCCTTGCTGTGTGCCTTGGCGATATTGCCGTACATACTCTTTCCGCAGCATGGGCATTTCAGAATACCGGACAGGATATGTGCGTGGTCTGGATTGTTGACCTTTTCCCGCTTAAAGGAATTGATCTTACGTTTTTCCTGTGCCAGATACCAATCTTCTTCCGAAATGATTGCTTCGTGCTGTCCCTCATAAATCGGGAACTCCGACTGCTCAACCACGTGCATCTCATTTCTTGTGCCTTGCTTCTTTTCCGTCCTGCGTCTGCCATAGGCTATCTTACCCATGTAAACGGGATTGTCCAGTACGTCCTGCACGAAGTTCCTTGAAAATCCGGGAATGGTATTGTTCTGCCGCAGTTTCTTGATAAAGCCGTTGCGGTTCAGATATTTAGCAACTCCGGCAACGCCCTCGTTGGTGTGAATGTAGCGGTCATAAATGACACGGATTACTTCCACTTCATCCTCCGCAATGACCAGATCGCCGTTTTCCAGTTTATAGCCATAAGGAGCGAAACCACCGTTCCACTTGCCCTCACGAGCCTTTTGCTCACGTCCTGCCATTGTCTGGGTGCGGATATTCTCTCGCTCTATTTCTGCCACCGCAGACAGCACGGAGATCATCAGCTTTCCGGCATCCTTTGAACTGTCGATGCCATCCTCCACGCAGATCAGATTGACACCGAAATCCTGCATGAGCTGCAAAGAGTTCAGAACATCCGCCGCATTTCTGCCGAATCGGGACAGCTTAAAGACCAGCACATAGGAAACGCCGTCCTTGCAGTCCTGGATGTCATTCAGCATCCGTTGGAAGTCCTGACGCCCTTGGATGTTCTTTCCGGAAAATCCCTCGTCAGAATACTCCCCAGCAATAACCATATCTTCGTATGCCGCATACTTCCTCAGCTTGTCACGCTGGGCATCCAAGCTGTACCCGTCAACCTGCATAGAGGTGGACACTCTTGTATAAAGATAGCATTTAAGTTGTTTCTTTTTCAGAATCTCCACCTCCCTCATTCATTTCTTTTACCATAAGTCCTTCGTTGCGGATATAATACTCCAAAAGCCACAGCACATAATCCGGTGCATGGCGGTTATCCAATTCCCACTCGGTCATAGTCCGGTAAGGGATATGGACGAGCTTGCAAAAATCTTTCCGGTTCAGTCCTGTACTTTCCCGCAACTTGATAATTCTGTTCTTACAATCCATCTGTCTTTTCTCCATAAAAAGCAAAAATACACGTTGCGTAATCATTATAGCATAGCCACAGCGAATACGCAACGTGTAAATTGTAAATTTTTACGCAGCCTTATTCGTCAAAGGCTGCGCTTGATTACTTTCCTCGGAATGCTCCACTTTCTGCGGTGCATCCTGCTCCAATTTATCCAAAACCTGATGTCCATATTTTTGGAGCATCTGGCTCATAACATCCACACAGCGGACAAATGCCGCATTATACTTTGCATCCTCATAATATTTCTTCAATAAGCAGTTACCTCCATTAAATTTCCATATCCTGTCCACGCTTCCGGGCAGGGTGTTTGTGTTCATACAGTTCCTTTCCTCTGGCGAGGATGGCATTGATAAAAGCCCAGACCTTTTCAGATGCAATCTCAATCGCATCCAGGAAAGGCTGGACTTTCTGTTTCAGTTCCTCATGGTCTTTATCCAGTTTTTCATAACGGTCTTTCCAGATCTTTGCGCTTTTCTCTGCCTTCTCAAATTTCTGCTTGTATTTCAGCTTCTCAGACTTTTCCGCAAAGCTGCTGACCGCATAATCTTTTAGGGTACGGCACTCATCCGCTGACAGCGTGATATTTCCGGTGATGGGATTTTTCTTACCCATCGACTCAATCTCATGTGCGGTCATAGCAACAGAGTTGGCAGCCTGCGTTTCCTTTTTCAGAGCTTCCAGTTTCTTTTTCTGCTTTTCCGTGGCAGCTTTGGCGTCCTCCAAACTCTGCTCGGCCTGTGCCACCTGTCCGGTCACAGCTTCCAAACGCTGCTGTTCTGCCTGCACCTTAAACTGCGTCACCGTCAGATGCTCCTCGGTGCTGCCACGCTCTCCACGCTCCACATCGGTATATCCGGCAGCTCGCATGAACTGAAAAAAGTCATCCTGCAACACACTGTAGGACGACTTCAAAATCTTTTTCCCTTTTGCGTTCAACATGGGATTTCCGTTTTCGTCAAGCACCGGCTTGGACTCCCATTTCTTGCTTCGGCTGACCTGTGTGATGACCTCCTTTACGGTTCCCCGGAGGGCTTCATCCTTGCACCGCTTCGACCACAGGATTTGCTTCTCCACCACCGGGATATAAACCACATGAAGGTGGTAGTGGTACACATCCTCGCCCAGAGCTTCGGACATTGCCCGATTGCGTTCATCGGCGTGCATCACAGCGGAGAGGATATACTGCTCACCGCCTACGATCTCCACGGCGGCTTTATAGGCATCGGCATAAAATTGTTTTGCAAATTCATAGCCGCCGTGGTTATAAAAATATGCGGAGTTCACATCGAAGATCAACTCACCGTATTTGACGGCATCCGGTTTCAGACCTCTTGTGGAAATCACCTTGTGTCGTTCCAACTGCTCAAACATTTCTGTATAGCTGGCGCTGGGAGCTTTGAAATGGACGTTAAGCGGAGTGCGTTCCGGCACGATGTCCACATTGGAATAACGGTCTTTTTTACGCTCATTGTGTTCCTGTACCTTAGCCACATCATCCGAGGTTTCCAAGTCTTGATTTCTGGCTAAGGTACGGTCAATTCCATCATTTCTTGCCATAGATTTTCTTCCTTTCTTTGGGATTTGCAGACAGCGGGGAGCTACGGAGCGGCACTTTTTCAAAGTGTAATAACCCACTATTACACTTTCATCCATACTGGCTGCAAAGTGCCGTGGGCTCTCCGAGGGCTCCTCCGGAGGGGGTATGCGGTCGCTGCGGCGACCTCTGCTGACCAAGGCGAAAATGTCTGCGCCTTTTCCCATGGTCAGCCCGTCTGCATGAAGCTGTTCTGCGGAACATTTCTTGCAGACGGCGGCAGCGAAAACCGTATCTTTCACTGCCTGTCCATAGGCAGCACTGCGGTGCACCTATGGGGACGGGAGATGCGAGGGGCTGTTGCCGGGGCATCACTTCTCCCGTCTTTTCTGCCATACGATGTCGTAGCCAAGCACATCGGCAAGCTCCAATACTTCCTTGTATCGGATGCTTTCCCGCTGCAATTTTGCGGACAGGTTGGAAACGCTGTCGCTCCAACCGTATTCGTCCGAGAGCAGATCAACCACTTCCTGCATAGTCATTCCGACACGGATGATCTGTGCCTTGATTTCATTGCGTACATTCATATTGAAAATTCCTCCATAATTTTGATTTGTAGTTCGGTGCAATGGCTACTCCCCAAAATGGAGCAGATGCACCGAACAGTGAAAAATCCGCTTTCTCCAAAATCGTTTTAATTTCGTTGGTGCGATACTCTGTCCATATAGGCATATATCCCACTTCACTGTTCCGTGCGGTTTGGTCTGGAACAGTGAAAACACCTACTGTTTCATGAACTGGGTGCATGGTTTGGAGAAACACGATTTAGTGAAATGGTTTCGTCCTACGGTCAAAAACTTTGCCGTTTCCATTACCTTTGATTTTCAATGCCCGAAAACAGGTCAGTTTTGGCCGTCGATTATTCCTATAAAAAGAAAAACAGGCAAAACGCTGCGTACATACATACAGAAAATGAAAGGCAGGATTCAGTCCTGCCATTCCTCCGGTACGTACGTACATGGCGAAACATCGTAAAACCCGTTTATATTAGGTCGTGCCACAGCTTCCACGCCCATAAATCCCCATACCCGCCGTCCGGCAGAGTTGGTGACGTTGTTGCAATGCTCCAAGTTGAATTTCTTGGCATTGGCAACCATGGCATCACTGAAGCTGCGGGATTTCAGAGGGGCAAGGGAATTTTCCTCGCACCACAGGCGATAGATAGCGTAGAAGTCCTTGGAACTAATGGAAGCATCCGCTTTGCGACGGATGTATCCCTCCGACTCCATGAAGTCAAAGATATTGTTGTTGTCACGCTTGACCGCTTCCCGGTTTTCACGGATGCGGTCACTCTCCGTAAACTTAAAGTTGTTGGCAGCGAGCCGCTGTAAGCCTTCAAATGCCCAGAGGAAAATCCCCTCGGCTTCGGCTTTCATTTTCTCTGCAAGGTCGGGATCGTCGGCTCTGTCCACAGGCTTTTCCTTGGTAGTCAGCACAAGCTGTCTGCGGTAAAAACCATCGCTGCGGTCATACAGTGCTTGCAGATCGCCGTTGCTGAATGCCATCAACCGGGCGAACATCCAGCCCTGATAGCTCTGTTTGCCCTTGCGTTCCAAGTCCATCTTGCCCTGTGCGGTTACGATGGATTTTACGTAGTTGGTCTGGCGCAGAGCTTCCATCCGCATATCATCATCCACGCACAGCAGGATGTGTTCCAGATCGGCACGGGCAAATCGGTTTTCAGAAATCTTACCGATACTGCCGTCTTTCATATTCGTGCCGAATATAGCAGGCAGCATCGAACCGATTTGGGATTTGCCCTCGCCGCCGTTGCCCTTAATCACCATCATGCGCTGACCCTTGTTGGAGGGAATCAGGCAGTAACCGATGAACTCCTGCAAGGTAGGGATATCCTCCGGGTATAGCAGACCGTCCAGAAAGTTCAGCCACAGGGCAGGTACATCAGCGTTTGGATTGTAGGAAACAGGCAAGCGGCTCTGTACGATTTCCTTTTTCCCCTCGATAAATCTCCCGTCCAGCATGAGCGTTCCATTCGCAACATGGATGCGGTCAGGCTGCGGAGGAAGATCTTCAACCATAGCTTCCAGTTTCAGCAATTCCATGATATTTTTGATCTTCTGCGGTACGCTGCTGATAGTGTAGCTTTTCAGCTTCTCGTAGACCTCGCCCCGCAGGAAAATATCATCTGTTACCCGTCCATTGGGCGTAAAGAAAGCCCTGTTTGCGAAGATGATTCTGCGCTCCTGCAGAAATTCTTCACAAAACAGAGCTTCGTTGATGTTCTGCCCATCAAACCACATGGGCAAGTTCATATCAGGCGTTTTCCGGTTCTTCGCCATGGTGCGCCACCTCCTCTTTCTTTCGTGCAGTGTACTCCTGCAAAAAAGCGATCTTGCCGTTTTTCATCAGCTCGTCCACCAGAGCGACCCGTTCTTCCAGATCGCCCACGGTCAGCACATCCGCCATATATTCGATATGGCAGTGCATCTGGCAGGCTTCCATAAAACGGTCATCCAGAGCATCGTCCAATGTTTTCGGAGCATACCGCACTTTCCAATCTTCAAGAAGATGCAGATAATCCGTCAGCACCCGGAAGCACAACATTTCGTCCTCTCGGAATTGGCGGATATAGGGATGTTTCGGCTTGACCATAGCTGCGGCAGTGGGCGGTTTCGGGTCAAGTCCGAAGTCCGAAGCCAACTTTTGCGCCGCTTGCAAGCTCGTCAGATTGAACAGCCTTGCCACAAGGTCGATCACATCTCCCTTGGCTCCGCAGCCAAAGCAGAAGAAATAGTCCTCATTCAGCTTCAAGCTCGGATGCCGGTCATTGTGGAACGGGCAGCAAGCCATACCGTTGCGGTGGACTTTCAGCCCGTAATGTTCGGCGGCTTGCTTTACGCTGATTGCCGCCTTGATGGTTTCATAGATTGTCATAGAAAAACCTCCGTTCATAATAGTCTGGAAAGCACGAAGCACCCGCCGTGATTGGCAGGTGCTTCGCTCTTTCTACTATGGTTATGACGGATTTTAAAAAAAACAGGATAAAAGCAGGACAACCCTATTTCAAAAAACAGGACAACTTATCTTACAATATAGATTTCGCCCTATTCTATTGACAAATAATAGGTAATGTGTTACCTTATTAAAGGTAATATATTACCTATGGAGGATAGAATGAATATTAAAGAAGTAATCAACAGTGGCAAAGTTGACTTTACAGGGATTGAACAATCCTATTTTTTGCTTGGTTTACTGAGTGCCTTTGATAATAGATTTCAAGCAGTCGCAGATGGTACGATGCAAGAAATCAGCTGGAAGCAGTTTTTTGCAATTATCTGTATCAATATGTGTAAAGAGAAGCCAACTATCAAGGAGCTTGCGGAGATCATGGGAAGCTCTCACCAGAATGTAAAACAGATTTTATTGAAGCTTAAAAAGAAAGGATTTGTTGATATTACTGCGGACGAAAGCGATAAGAGAAAGCAGCGTATTGAGCTTACCGATTATTGCAGAGCGTTTTGTGCAAAAAATGATGAAATGACCATGAAAATCATGAAGAAAATGTTTGACGATGTGTCAGAGGAACAGCTGCAAACAACCATACAGACCATTATACAAATAGGAGATAACTTACAGGAGATTCAGGGACATGAGTAAAGGTATTATTTTATTTCAATCGAAATATGGCGCAACAAAAAAGTATGCGGACTGGTTAGCCGAAATGACCGGGTATGATTGTGCTGAAACAAAAAACGCAAATGCTGTGGATCTGAAACCCTATGATGTGATCCTGCTGGGTGGCGGTGTTTACGCTTCCGGCATTGCAGGATTCCAATTTATTAAGAAGAATATAGGTCAGTTAGCAGATAAAAAGATCGCTGTGTTTGCAGTCGGTGCTTCTCCATACGATGAGAAGGCAATCTTGCAAATGAGAGACCTGCATTTCAAAAACGAACTTCGTAGTATACCGCTATTCTATTGCAGAGGGGCTTGGGATGAAGAAACAATGAAATTTACGGACAGAGCGCTTTGTAAGATGCTCCAGAAAGCAGTTGCAAAACAAAATCCGGATGAATATGAGCCCTGGCAAAAAGCATTGATGTGTACAGTGGGGCAAAAATGTGATTGGACGGATCAATCCTATTTAGAACCGTTGCTGAAGCAAATTGAAAAATGGAGATAGAAAGATTTATATGAAGAAGTATGTGATTGTGTTTTTGATATGGGTTATGATTATACCTATCGCAATATTAAATGGTGGATTCCGTGAATATGTGCTTATGGTGCATCTTGAGATACTGGCACTCCCATTAAGCGGGATTATTTTGAGCGTTTGCATCTTTCTTGTTGCATATCTGTTTGTGCCTAAAATCAAAGGGTGTGTAAAACGAGATTACATTTTATTTGGCGTGATGTGGTTTGTTTTGACGAACTTATTTGACTTGTCATCCTACATCAAATCTGGTGAAGGATTTGCAGGCTTGCTTCAATCTTACAACATTCTGACTGGAAATACATGGATACTTGTTGTTTTATCGGCTTTGATTTCACCAATGTTGGTTATGAAAATAAAAGGGAGGAAGTAAGGTGAATCCTTCAATTTTTTTCATGAATAACTGATAAAAACAGGTCGTTGACTGTACGCATTGCGAAAGGTTGGCGGCCTGTGTTTTTTATATGGAGGAAATGTAGATTTCTTCACATTTGCATGGTATAATTAGAAAAGTGAAAAAACAGGACAGGAGGGCAAGCATGAATCAAGAACTGATGACATTGGATTTTTGGCAGGATACGGTCATATATGAGGGCAAAACATTTCCTATCGGTACTCTTGCCTGTGATGCGCTGAACGTTCCTGCGGATACCCTCGCAAGAATGAACGAGCAATGCGAGAAAATCAATCTGCTGCTTGGTATGTTGAACGCCGGACAGGACGCTTCTGCACTCTTTCCTATGGCAAGAGAAGCTGCGCTGACAATGGTGGATACTCTCAGTAAAACCCCGCCGTTTTCCTATATGAATATTCCAAAGCACAGAGAACGGATTAAAAAAGTCTTTACTGCGGACAATGCTCTGAAATATGTGGAGTTTGCCATAAAAGCCGCAAGCAACTCCTTGCAGTTTGAAGAAGTTCCGAACTATGCGGATGCAATGATTCTCCAACGCTATACTGCTGTATTCGGGCATCTGGCATACTCTCTCGGAGAATACCAAGCCGCAATGCTTGATTTTGCGGAAAAATCAGATGGTAACGAAGCTGACCGCACCGCAGAGGGATTCGCTAAAATGTTCGGCAGCTATTTCCCGCCGGAGTTCTCTATCACGGAGGGCAATGCCTGGATGTCTACATTGAATAATTCTGTTCAGTATGTTTCGGTCATCCGTCCCGGCGAAAAAGTTGCAAAGCTGGTCAAGCAAATGCATTATGTATCCTTTGTGGGAATGTTCCGTTCTGATCTTTTTGAGGGCTTGTGTGTCGGTCATGCACCGAAGAAATGTAAAATCTGCGGCAAATGGTTTCTGACCACCAACGCAAGACACACCAAATACTGCGGCGGCTATGCACCGGGGGACAAGCTGCACCGTACCTGCCGGCAGATCGGCAATCTGAAAGGCAGAGAACAGCGGGAGCTTGCAGACGATCATCCAGTGAAGCAGATATATGAGAAGCGTCTGAACACCATAAACCGCTATATCAAGCGTGGCACTCTGGATGAAGATCTTGCGGAGGTTATGAAAAAGCTGGCAAAAGATAAGATGCTCCGGGCATTGAGCAATGTTGCTTATGCCAAGGGCGATTATGAAAAGGAAATGGGACAGACATCCTTGAAGAAAGAAGCGAAACTTGTCAACTATAGAATCAATCTGTGAGGGAAAAGTATATGAATTACATAATTCGTGAAATCAAAGAAAATGAATATTCATTGTTAAATGAGTTCCTTTTTGAAGCTATTTTTATACCGGAAGGAGTGCAACCACCAGAAAAAAGCATTATAAATGCACCTGAACTTCAAGTGTATGTTGCTGATTTCGGCAAACAGAAAGATGATATTTGTTTTCTGGCAGAAGTAGATAGCTCTGTAGTTGGGGCTGTTTGGGTTAGAGATATGAATGACTACGGACATATTGAAGATGGTGTTCCTTCCTTTGCAATTTCTTTGTATAAAGAATATAGGGGGCATGGAATAGGTACTGCGTTGATGAAAAGAATGCTGTGTGAGCTGAAAGAAAGAGGATATAAAAAGGCTTCATTGTCTGTGCAAAAAGAAAATTATGCCGTCCAACTATATAGAAATGTCGGATTCAATGTTGTTTCAGAAAATGAAGAAGAATATATAATGGTCTGCCATTTGCACAAATAACGTCAAAATTGATACATTGAAAGGAGGTGCGCTATGCTAAGTGATTTTACATGGAATATGACCGAATACATACCAAAATACGCTGTCAATCCGCACGGCGATGGTATCATTCCCTATGTTGCAGAGCGCATCTTCCAACTGGAACCGGAACCGCCAGCGGTGGATAGTCTGAATGAATATATCCTGTCTGCCTTGCGGGAAAAGAATTTGATATATTTCTCGTTCTTCCTCCACCATTATGAGCCACAGCTCAATAAGCGCATCAAAGGCTTTTTGGGTGTGGATGGCGGCGATCTGTACGATACAGACCGTTTTATAGATATAAAGCTCTCCTGCCGGGAGCAAATGCTCCAGAAGCTGATGGACTATGATCCTGCCAAGGGTGCGGAGTATGCTACATACATTTTTCCGTTCATACGGGATGCTATGCTCCGTTTCCGCATGGGCGAAGAAAAATGGTCGGTATCCTCTCTGACCAATTACAAAATGGTGCGGTCAATGGCGTGGCTGTACCATAATACAAAGGATGCGGTCAGTGAATTTGCCAAGAAATACAACTGCGACCTTGCCCTTGCAGAAGAATATCTGAAAGTTGTCCGTGGCATCCGCAATCAGCAGCCATTCTATGTGACAGACGAGGACGGCGAGGAAACAGGCGAGGATGTTGCCCTTGATGATACTTGGAACTATGCCGACATCCTCTGGAACGGCATACAGGCAGAAAAGGTGCAGCGGGCATTTGAGAAACTGAATTACCGAGAGCAGACCTTGCTTGAAAAGCGTTTGGCGATCTGTATGACCTGCGGGCGTGTCGGCTCATGGAAAGGCCGCCCCACCTTTGAAGAACTGGCTGTGATGTTTGAGGGCAGCACAGCCAGCGGTGCAGAGCGAGCCTACCGGAAAGCGGTGGACAAGCTGACAGAACTGCTGGTTGCCGAAGGTGCGCTCCATGCTGTCCGGCTGAAACAGAAATCCAAAACCAAGCGCAAAAAGAAAATCGCCGCCGCAATCTACGAATACCAAGCAGACTGCGACGGCGAATGGGGCGAGATTTCATTTGATTTTGAGAACGGCACAGCGGAAATCATCCGTCTTGCCGATTGGGATACGATGAAAACAAATCGCTATGCAAACCGGGCAATAGCGTATCTTTTGAACTGTGAGAACGAAAAGCTGCCCAAGGAAATAATGGTTGCATTCGAGTTATGAAGTTCAATAATAAACCGATGAGACATCAAAATCGACCGAACAGACAGAAATCAACATTTCTCCATTTTGATTTGCTATGATAGTACTGGCAAATAAAATCAAAATGGAGGATATCACAAATGCAAGCAATTAAAACCATGGAACTTGTCAAGCAGTATAAAACCCTGACTGCCGTGGACAGGCTCTATTTAGATATTCAGCAGGGAGAATTGTTTTCTCTACTGGGTGTAAACGGCGCAGGAAAGACCACAACTATTAAAATGCTCTCCTGTCTGACAAAACCCACAAGCGGAGACATCCTCGTAGGTGGCTATAGTACTACAAAGGAGCCGGAACAGGTAAAGCGGCTGATTGGCGTATCTCCGCAGGAAACGGCTGTTGCTCCAAACCTCTCCGTGAAAGAAAATCTGGAACTGATCTGCGGCATCCACAGTTTTTCAAAAGGTAAAACGGAAGAAAAGATTCGAGAACTTTCCGGGCAATTCGCTTTGGATACCGTTTTGAAAAGAAAAGCTGGTAAGTTATCCGGCGGTTGGCAACGCAGAGTCAGCATTGCCATGGCTCTGATCAGCGAACCGCAAATCCTGTTTCTGGACGAACCTACCCTTGGTTTGGATGTCATTGCAAGGCACGAGCTTTGGGAAACAATTCGTTCACTTAAAGGCAAGATAACCATCATTCTGACAACGCATTACATGGAAGAAGCAGAGGCTCTTTCTGACCGCATCGGCATTATGAAAAGCGGAAAACTTCTTGCGGTAGGAACAGTAGAAGAACTGAACGCATTAGCAGGAACAAATGATTTTGAAACAGCGTTCGTTTCTATTGTGAAGGAGGATACTGTGGTATGAGAATGATGACATTTGCCAAAAGATGTTCAAAAGAGATTTTGCGTGATCCGATCAACCTTGGTTTCGGTCTGGGATTCCCTTTGGTTTTGCTGGTTCTGCTTAGTGCGATACAGGCTAATATCCCGGTAAGCCTGTTTGAAATCGACACACTGACTCCGGGCATTACCGTATTCGGGCTGTCGTTTATGACTCTGTTTTCCGCAACACTAATCGCAAAAGACCGGGAAAGCGCCCTCTTGCAGAGGTTGTATACTACTCCGCTTACGGGATTTGACTTTATCATGGGATATATGCTCCCGCTATTACCTATTGCTATCGGACAGGTTCTGATCTGCTATCTGTTTGCGATTCCGTTGGGGCTGACTGTCAGCGTAAATATCGTGTACGCTGTCATTGGCATCATCCCTATGGCTGTTTTCAATATTTCTTTGGGACTTTTTTGCGGCAGCGTTTTTGGAGTGAAACAGGTTGGCGGTATCTGTGGGGCATTGCTGACCAATCTCTCTGCATGGCTTTCCGGTGTGTGGTTTGATCTGGAGCTTGTGGGAGGGGCATTTGAGAAAATTGCCAATGCGCTGCCCTTTATGCACGCAGCCGAATTGGAAAAAGCACTATTCAGCGGTAATTTTGAACTTGCAGCAACGCACATTCTACCCGTTTTGCTGTATGGTGTATTGATAACAGTTATTGCCGTATTCTGCTTTCTTAGGCAAATGAAAAAACAGTAAGGATTGAGGAGATGAAATATAAGCTCATTATCGATAAAAACGCAGAAGAAGAAATTATAGCAGTCGTTCATGCACCTTCTTCTCTGACACAGCAAATCGAGAATCTTGTTTGTAGCTATTCCGGTGAGGACTACATTATGGGATACAGGGATGACGAGATGCGGAAACTGGCATTTTCAGAAATCGAATGTATTACCATTCTGAACAGAAAAGTAATTGCCATTGATATAGGTGGTAACCACTTTTCACTCAAGGACAGGCTTCGTGACTTGGAAGGTATCCTACCCTCTTACTTTATCCGCATTAACAAATCTACCCTTGCCAATGAACACCGTATTCTGCGATTTGATGCGGTGTTCAGCGGCGGTGTGGATGCCGTATTTCAATGTGGCTATAAGGAATATGTTTCCAGACGCTGCTTTGCGGAAATCAGAAGGAGGTATGAAGGAATATGAAAAAGTTTGTTTTGGAGTTTTTGCGCCGAGGGTTTGCAGCTTGCGGCATGGGTCCCATCATTTTAGCGATACTCTATCTGATTTTGCAACAGACCGCTGCCGTAGAGACTCTAACCGTAAATCAGGTCTGCATTGGAATCTTTTCAATAACCGCACTTGCTTTTATTGCAGGAGGTATGAACGCCATTTATCAAATTGAACGGTTGCCCTTGATGGTGGCAATTTTGATTCACGGCAGCGTTTTATATATCAGCTATCTCGTCACTTATTTGCTTAACGATTGGCTGGATTGGGGTGTAATGCCCATCGTAGTTTTCTCGGCTATTTTTCTTGTGGGCTATATCGTGATATGGGCGCTCATTTATTCAATAACCAAAAACAGAACAGAAAGGCTCAATGAAGCGCTAAAGCAGAAACAACAGAATCCATAAATCAGAAAAACCGCTGCAACTTCCATCCGACAAGGGATGAAAATTGCAGCGGTTTCTTTATGCGGAATGAATATCTTTTCGGGTGTATTTCCAATAGGCAGCAACAATTCCCACCGTCCCGAATATAAGACCAATTGCAATTAAAGTACCATCTAAATACCCGTTGCTCACAATGTCAGCGCCCTCACAATATCCGAAAGGTGTTATATATTTCAAGAACTCCGCAACTTCGGCGATGTTGGCGACCAGGTTCATAAAATACATCATCACCGCAATGCCAAGTCCCACGCCAGTGCTTCCTTTGCGTAGAAATGCAGAGATACCAAAGCAAATGCCCGCCAATTCAATTTGAAGCAGATAGTAAGCAAGATGCAACAGATTTATTTCTTCCCAGGGAATCTCCTCCCCGATTATAACCATGGAGCCGACGGAAATGGCATAAATAATTAGATTCAACGCTGTTATTTGAATCAGAACAGCAATCAGTTTTTCCGTAATGATTTTGACACGGCTGACAGGATGGGTCAGAAGAAATTCGGCAGTCCGCTCCTTCTCCTCTTTACTGAGAATGCCTACGGCACAAAGCGCAGCATAAAATGCACCGCCAAGTCCCAGCACATTTCCGCACTCAATGGCATAGAAGCCGACCAGTGTGCCGAAATTCAGGCGATCCATACCAAAGGCCGCAGTAAAAGAACCCATAGAGGCAAATACATCACTGATGCCATCCATTTCCCCTTTCATTTCCGGGAACAAAAACACGCAAACTGCAAGCAGCATGGCGATTGCCGCCGTCCATATCAAAAAGGAATTTTTTCCTTGCTTTAATTCGTGCTTTACAATCGTCATACTCTATCACCGTCCTTTTCATAATAATGCAGGAAGATTTCCTCCAGATCAGGCTCCGAAATATGGATGTCCAAGATGTTTCCGTCCGAAAGCTGCCGAAGCAATTGGTTTATATCGCCGCCGAATAGGAAGCTGGTGATTCCGTCTACCGTAACCTGATCCCGAATCCCGGTCAAATCCGTCAGGTCAACAGTTCCCCGCAGAGACACTCGCTTGGCATTTGTTTTTGCCAAAGTATCCACACTGTCGCAAGCAATTATTCTGCCTTCCCGAATAATGGCGGCACGGGAGCAATTATGCTGTACTTCGGATAGAATATGGCTGGAAAGAAATACGGTTGTTCCCTGACTGCTGCGCTCCCGGATGATTTCAAAAAATTCACGCTGCATAAGCGGATCAAGACCACCGGTGGGTTCATCCAAAATCAAAAGTTCCGGACGATGCTGCAAAGCACAGATGATGGCGACTTTCTTTCGATTGCCAAAGGATAATTCGTCCACCTTTCGGTTTCTATCCAACTGCAAACGCTCACAGAGGGATTTGCTTTCGGCTGCACAATTCTTTTTGCGCAGGTCGGCAGATAATTTCAAGATGTCCTTTACCTTCATGCCGGGATAAAAAATCGCTTCTGACGGAAGATACCCAACCTTCTGCAAAACAGCTTCTTTATTCTTTACCGTGTCCATACCGAAAATCTGAGCACTGCCTTTTGTGGGGGATACCAGTCCCAGCAGGGTACGAATGGTGGTAGATTTTCCCGCACCATTTGGCCCGATAAAACCGAACACTTCGCCCTGCTCCACAGACAGATTCAGTTCCAAAACACCTCTGGATTTCCCGTAATATTTGGTTAAATTCTCCGTTTTAATTGCTTCCATGATTTTTACTCCTTACGCAGATAGATGCTTTTCCAAAAGGCCAACAGTTTTGTGAAATCCTTTTCCATTTTCTCTATATCCACATTGCCTTGCTGCACCATTTCCCAAAGATAACCCTCCGAAGCCCAATACATTTCCCGATACATCATAGGAATATCCAGTCCTGGTATAAATTGAGAGGGATCGAGGTTCAAGCGTGTCTTATCCGCTTTCAGATTGAAATACCTGTGATAGCTCTCCTGAATAGCTGCACTGATTCCTGCATCCTTTTCGTAAAATGCCTTGATTGTGAAGTTGCCCATATCCGGGTACAAGCGGATGATTTCCATTTTTGCCCGCATACCTCGTTCCATGCTTTCAAACAGCTCCGTCTGTCCGTAGCATCCATATCTGGTCAGAAATTCAATTGTCGTTTTGGCGCATTTGTCCCACAGGAACAAGTACAACTCCTTCTTGTTGTGAAAATAATGGAACAGCAGAGATTTGCTGATTCCCGCCTCGGCAGCAATCTCACTCATAGGACTGTTTTTGTACGAATTTTGTGAAAATACCCGGTAGCCCGCATTGATGATAGCTTGCTGCTTCTCTGGCGGCAGGGTATAAAAGCGTTCATTCATCGTGTCACCTCCATAAACCGTTTCGGTCAAGCATATTCTAAATCCGTTGACCGATTTTGAGAAGACTGCTTGTAGAAATTTCGAAAATTTCCAAAATCCCAGCAAAGGAATAAAGGCACCGCCGAAGCGATGCCTTTAGCTCATAAATACTTCTTATTAAAGACAGGAAAGCTGATTGCCAAACAGACCACACTCAAAAGAACGGTGATGTAAATTGCCGTAACATATGACCGTGCCTCCACCGTTCCGTAAATAAGGGAATTTCCGTCCATCAACAGAGTAGGAAGATATTCCTTTGCTTTCGGGATTAGGCCAATCAAATACGATACCAGAACTGTACAGCCTGTTCCGGCAAGCACACCCGTGTTTGAGTTGGACAACGTGGAAAACAGCACGGTCAAAGCTACCACCAATGATCCGAACAGCCACCAGCAAATGACAGAAAAAAATAAATTCTGCGCTATGGAATTATCCCAGAAATAAGTGTTGTAGCCAAAGGTGATAGTGAAGCAGAACCAATAACAAACTGTCCAGAACAGAGTCAAAATGATTGCTTTGGAAATCACTACCTTATGCCGGTCGAGTCCTTTTGTCAGAGCAAGCACCAAAGTGCCTGACTGATATTCTTTCGTAAAGATGCTGCTTTCAAGCAATATAAATGCAATCAGTCCCATCGGAGCATTTTTGAAGAACTGCACCCATGAATCCATTGCGCTTACCGTAACAGCCGTAACCGTCATACCGCTTGCTTCAAGAGAATCCGCCATCATTTCAAGCAGCCAAGGCGTCAGTTTTGCAACAGCAGGATTCATGATACCAAGCAAAATGAAGATTATGACAAGAATCAACAGTCGCCCTGATCGCACCTGTTCCATCCATTCTTTTTTCATAAAGGCAAGTAAAGATTTCATTTCTCCACCACCTCCATAAACAAAGTTTCAAGTGTAGGTTCAACCCGTTCTATTTTCAGCAGACGGATACGATTATCCGTAACAAAGCGCAGTATGTCAAACAGGGTGTGATCGTTCTCACGGAAAGAGGCTGTATTCATGCCGGATTTTTTCAGTCCCGCAAATACGTTCATAAGCAGTTTCAGTTCTTCCTCGTTTCCTGTTTCAAGAACATACTCCTCTGTACGGTATTGGGATTTTATATCTGACAGTTTCCCCTGGATGTTCACTACACCGTCATTTAAAAATGCCACATCGGTGCAGATGCGCTCCACATCAGACAGAATGTGTGTGGAGAATAAGACGGTCGTCTGTTCTCTAACTGCCATCAGAATATCCAGTATTTCTTTTCGTCCCACAGGATCAAGGGCAGAGGTGGGTTCATCGCAGATGAGCAGCTTCGGACGGTTTAAGAGTGCCTGGGCAATTCCGAGCCGTTGTTTCATACCTCTGGAAAAACCTTTGATTCGATGTTTTTCATTGCCAAGCCCAACAAGTTTCAGAAGCTCATTGCTTCTGCTTTTGATTTCAATTCTGCTCATTCCGGTGATCTCACCGCAAAAAGAGAGATATTCCGGTGCTGTCATAAATGGATAGAATTCCGGTACATCGGGTAGATAACCAATGTGTCTGTTTGTTGCCGTCTGTCCATAAACAACCTTTTCTCCTGATACCAATATCTCGCCGCCATCTGCTTTGAGAAGTCCAAGTATCGTTTTCATGGTGGTTGTCTTACCAGCTCCGTTTTTACCAATAAACCCGAAAACACTGTGTTCGGGAACAGACAGATCGAGCCCCTTCAGAACCGATTTGTCCCCGAAGCGTTTCTGAAGATTTGCTATTGCCAGCATGTCCATTACGCATCCTCCTTGCCGAGCAGGAAGTACATGATAGGCCCGACAAAGTTCATCAACACGATGGTAATGATGAGCCACAGCGTGCGATTGCCTCGTTTATAATTCTTGTGGGTCAAGATGTGATGCAGAGTATAGCCGAGCAATGCAAATTCTGCAATGACCAACGGGATCAAAAATGGGAGAAATTCCATAATCTTATCCATTCTCTTTCTCCTCCTTTCCGTAGGTTTCCACACAGAAGCCGTGATAACCGCAACAGGTACAGGTCAGTTTACGGAGTGTCGGCGTGTGTCTTGCCCAAAACGCTTCCTTGAAGTTTGGCTTAAATACCTCGTGGCACTGCGGACAGATATATACTACCCGTTTGAAATAGAAGTTTGATACCCATACGGCATAGGGAATTGCCACAAACCAGTACGCAGCAAACGGCCACCAAATTCCCATAGTGATCCACAGAACAATCGATGTCCACTGGATAATGCCAAGCGGAATTCCGGCTATGAGCAGAATGGCATGGAGCTTTTGCATATTCTCTTTGTTTTCCATCGCATAAGCTATATCACCGATAGATTCAACAGAGAAATTATCAATGCCTCTTAGCTCTTTTTTGATGCCATCAAGTATAGCAAGTTTTTCTTGCCGTTCGCTTACTTCCTCACGAAGCGCCTGTTCCTGCTGTTCCAGCAAAACAGATATGACACTGCCTGGATCATCTTCGGACAGCAACTCGCCAATGTTGTTAATAGATATTCCGGCATCTCGTAAAAAACAAATGATCTTCATTCGCTTCAGATCCTGTTCGGAATAAAGCCGCCTACCACCCTCCGACAGCTCGCTGGGAACGAGAATGTTCCTCGAATCGTAATACTGCACTGTCCGAACAGATACGCCACAAAGCTTTGCAATTTCTCCTGTTGTGTATTTTGACATAGCTTTCACCTCCTTACGCCGCTTATTTTACAACATTACGCAGCGTCACAAGCAAGACCTTACGCAGGGGGATTTTTCTGAATATTAACTTTTTGTTCATATTCGGGTCTATCACAGATTTTAAGCCGCCCATAGGCTGAGCTATAGGCGGCTCCTAAATCAACTGTCCAAACTTCTGTATTCAGTTACAGTTTTCAAATATACTTCAGGCTCGCCGTTCAGTATCAAGTCAGCATATCCAATCGGGTCATTGTAGATTAGATAGTCCAGTTCTGACCGCTGATACATGTTGTCAGCAATCTCGTTCTCCACAGCGATAGTGTCAATCGCTATCATACTTCCATCAGCAAATTTCAGTTCCACACAGGCAGTATCCATGTTAAACTCACAAGAAATCAATCTATCCATAAGAAACCTCCATTCTGCGGGATGTTAGATCATCCCAAAATATTTGAACGCTTCTCGGATTGCTTTCTCTTTTTCCGGCGGACACTGGGGCTGTCTGGAATCCTCGGATTTTGGCAGGTTATAGTTTTTTCCTACCTCAATCCCACATTTCCGCTTAATCTGTGAGATATAGAGGTTGGACACCTTTAATCCGGTATGCTCCAACACATACTCCTTGATCTGCGGATAGGTAGCTCCATCTTGGAACTCCGACATATCCATATCTTCCAAAGAGAACTCAACCCGAATCTTTTTCGAGTCGACCTCGCCCTTGGAAAGCAAGACAACCGTCTCCACGTGATCGGTATGGGGAAAAAGGTCCACGGGCTGGCAGGCGCGGACAGTGTAACCGGCCTTTTTCAGTGCATCGCAATCCCGGGCCTGGGTTTCCACATTGCAGGAAATATAGCAGATTCGGTCCGGCTGATGCTGAATGAGGGCCTGCAAAAATTGCCCGCTGCAGCCCTCCCGTGGGGGGTCAAGCAGCACAAGGGAAAAATGCTCCCGGGTTTTTTCAAGCACCTGCCCCGCATCCCCCTGTTTGAAGGTGATGTTCTGTCTGCCGTTTCTTTTGGCATTTTCGATCGCCATACGGACGGAATCCGCATTCAGCTCAATCCCCACAACCTGCCTGGCCTGTCCGGATGCGATCAGCCCGATGATGCCGATCCCGCAATAGGCGTCCAGCACGCTATCCTTTTCGGTGATCTGCGCCATATCCAGCGCTTTTTCGTACAGCTTGGCAGCCTGAGCGGAATTCACCTGATAAAAGCATCTGCTTGTAAGCATCAACTGAAGGCCGCACAGCTCATCCTCAATGAAGGGGCGTCCCCACAGCAGCTTTTCCCTGAATCCCAGCACGGCACTGCCCGGTCTGGGATTGATATTTTGCACCACGCCCCGTACATCCGGGCAGGCGGCGCAAAGCTCCATGGCAATCTGTTTTCCCTGGGGGAAATCCTCCCGGGCTGTCACGATGGTCACCAGTGCCTGCCCCGTTTTTTGCGCATACCGCACCTGCACAAAGCGGACAAGGCCTGTTTTTTTATCCTCATCATAGGCCTTTATGCCCTGTTTGCTCAGGATTTTGCGCAGAATCACCACAATATCGTCCGCCCGGATATTTTCCAGCAGACATTCATTCACCGGCAGCACATAGTGGGTGCCGTAGGCGTACATGCCGCTGATCAGGCCGTCCTTATTCCAGGCAAAGGCCGAAATCACCTTATTGCGGTAATGCATGGGCTGATCCATGCCGATAATTTTCCCTGCCATGGGGAAGAATTTCCGCACCTTTTCGGTTTTGAACCTCAATTGATTTTCATAGGGCACGCTCAGCCGGCTGCATCCGCCGCACCGTTTCATCTGCAAGGGGCAATTCATTTCCCGAACCTTCTTTCCGATGAGGGGGGTCTCCTCATCTGTCTTTGGGGCGGCACAAGGTACTTGGGGCCAAAGCCGATCAGATCCTCCCGCCCGCAAATTCTGAGTGCTCTGCGCACAATATCCCAGTTCGCCGGATTTTTATACTGCAAAAGGGCACGCTGCATGGCCTTTTCCTCATAGGAACGGGGAACATAGACTTGCTGCATGGTTCGGGGATCAAGCCCCGTATAATACATGGCCGTGGACAATGTGCCCGGGGTCGGGTAAAAATCCTGCACCTGTTCGGGCTGATGGCCGATATCCCGCAGATATTCCGCCAATTGCACCGCATCCTTCAGGGTAGACCCGGGGTGGCTGGACATCAGATAGGGCACCAGATACTGCTGCTTGCCCAGCCTTTTGTTGGTCTCCTGATAGCGTTTCACAAAGGCCTGATACACCTCATGCCTGGGCTTGCCCATACAGGCCAGCACCCGGTCAGACACATGCTCGGGTGCCACCTTCAGCTGGCCGGATACATGGTACGCACACAATTCATCCAGAAAATCCCTGCTCTTATCCTGCATGATATAATCAAACCGAAGCCCGGAGCGGATAAACACCCGGCGCACCCCGGGAATCTGCCGCAGCCTGCGCAGAAGTGTGGTCATATCCTCATGGGAGCAGTCCAGATTCTTGCAGGGGGTGGGATAGAGGCATTGCCTGTTTTTGCATGTGCCGCAGGTCAGCTGTTTTTTGCAGGACGGATGGCGGAAATCGGCCGTCGGACCGCCCACATCGTGAATATACCCCTTGAAATCAGGCAATTTGGTCAATTCCCGTGCCTCATTCAGAATGGATTCCTGGCTTCTTGCCTGAACGATCCGCCCCTGATGAAAGGTCAATGCGCAGAAATTGCATGCGCCAAAGCACCCCCGCACCGCCTGAATGGAAAAGCGCACCTCCTGCAGGGCAGGAACGCCCCCCATTTTTTCGTACATGGGGTGATATTCCCGGCAATAGGGCAGGGCATACACCGCATCCAATTCCTTTTGTGACAGGGGATAGCAGGGGGGATTCTGAACCAGATACCGCTTGTCATCCTGCATCTGGCACAGCGTTTTGCCCCGGAAGGGATCCTGCTCCTCATACTGCATTTTACAGGCAAGGGCATATGCCTTTTTATCGGTGGAAACCTCCCCGTGACCGGGCAGCATCAAAACGCCTTGGGGCGGCTCCTTTTCCATATAGCAGATGCCCCGGATTTGGGGCAGCCGCTCCCTGGGCATCCCATCCTGAAGCCATTTTCCGCATTCCAGTATGCATTTTTCGCCCATGCCGTACATGAGAAGGGTGGCGGCGGAGTCCACCAGAATGCTGCGGCGCACCTTATCATCCCAGTAATCATAGTGGGAAAAGCGGCGCAGGGAAGCCTCCACCCCGCCAATCAGCACGGGCACGCCGGGATAAGCCTCATGAATCCGGTTGCAGTACACCGTCACTGCCCTGTCGGGGCGCATTCCTGCCTGACCGCCCGGGGCATAGGCATCCGTATTGCGGCGCTTTTTGGCTGCCGTATAGTGGTTGACCATGCTGTCAATCACGCCGGACGAAACAAGAAAGCCCAGGCGGGGCTTGCCAAAGCGCTTGAAATCCCCGCAGTGATGATATTCCGGGAGGCACAGCATGGCCACCCGGTAGCCTGCCTGTTCCAGCACCCTGCCGATGATGGCATGGCCGAAGGAGGGATGATCCACATAGGCCTCCCCCACCACATAAACAAAATCAGGGGCATCCCAGCCCCGCCTTGACATTTCCTCTGCAGATGCAGGCAAAAAATCCTTTTCCGGATGGATGTTCATTGCCCTTCCTCCAGCCACAAATCCAATATTTCCGCCGCCCTTTCGATGTATCCGGCGCAGGGTCTTTTTAGATAATAATCAGGGGAACGCTTTTCGGGAACAGGGCAGGAGCGTCCGGCGGGGAGGGACAGCAAATCCCTGCATGTCAGGGCGCCGTTTGCCGCAATAAAGCGGTCTGCCAGGGTCTGCACGGCGGTATACTGGGCTGCTTTTTGCTCGATATCCCTCATATCGCCGCCCCTGACCATGCCCTGCACCATCAGCATAGCCGAAAATGCGCCGCAAACCTCCCGGAGCCGTCCCATGCCGCCCCCGAAGGAGGAGGAAAGGTGAAGCGCCTGCTCCCTGTCCATATGGGTCACATCGCAAAAGGCGCAGAACACTGCCTGGGCGCAGTTATACCCGCCGATAAAGAGATTTTTTGCTTTTTCGCTGTGGGCAGACATAAAAAATGCGCCTCCTGATAGTTGAAAATCGGATCAAAATATGCTATACTGGTAAAAAATACTGCGGAGGACTGAATTTTGCAGAAGATTCTTGCTTTCTTGTTAGCCCTGATGCTGCTTACAGCGGCCGAAGCGGATCAGACCGCCAACACCTATGTGCTGAGTGAAAAATCCTTTTCCGTGACCGCCCCGGAGGGATGGAAAATCCAAGAGGCGGAAAAGCCCGCCGATTTCGGCTCAGGGGAATTCCTCACCCTTTGCAGCTTTACCTATGGGTATACCGAGGCTGAGCTTCTGATGGGAAATTTCTCGAACAGTCTGGGTGCGTTTAACCTGTTTGATGCAGGCACCGACCTGTACGATGTCTTTACCCAATACATCGAGTACGGCCTGACCACCGACCAGGGCAGCTGCACCTATATCGGATGCCACAAGGCAGGGCAGATTCCCTTTGCGGTTTTCGAGATTTCGGATGCCTACTCTGTGGAAAGCTATGTGGCCGTCACCTGTGCAAAGGGCTGGCTGATTCTGTTTGCCTGTGAGCATATGAGCCTTGACCCGACCAATCCGCTGGAGGGGCTGCAAAATTTGTTTGCCCTGCTGGACGGCTTTACCCCGGCTCTTTCATAAGGCAGATTATTTTTCAATATCCACCGGCAAATCGGTATCACGGAAGGGATTGGCCTGATCATCGCCAGTCTCTTCTTTTTCGTCGTCATACAGCCCCTTTTGCGGGGTATGCATATGCAGACGAAGTTCTTCCTTCTCCATTCCGTCCTCGGTCTTTATGATTTCACGCTCGATATCCGCTCTTTCCCGTGTCTTGGTCATGGCAAGGATTTCGGTAAACCGGGTGCGTCCCTTGCGGGCATAATCCAGCACCACCTCGCTGCGCCCCTGCCAGTGCATGGGAATCAGCACATGGGGCTTGACAGACAGCACAAAATGGTTGATCCCCGCATCATACATAGCGCCCTGCCGGGGATCCAGCGGGAACATGCACACATCGATATCCAGCTTCTCCAGCGGCTCACAGGCCCGGTAGAAGCTTTCCGTTGCCTCGGTAATCTGCCGCAGGGTGGATTCCTCCCGCCAGTGCCACAAATTCAGATCGCCTGCATGGAAAAGGCGCAAATCACCGATGGTACACAGGAAGGAAACCCCCAAATCAGTGGAAGAAAAGGCTTCGACCTTCACATCCCCAAGCTCATGGACATCCCCGGCCTGCATCCGAATGCCCTCGGCGTCCTTTGGCATATCCGAGGCGATGACATAGGAAATATCCGGTTTCCACTCCTTCCAGGAATAAATCACCCGGTCAAAGTGATCCTCATGGGCATGGGTCACAAACACGATGACCTGCTTATAGGGAGCCAAATCCTCCTTTTTCAGCCGTGCCTTCACGGGAAACTGATTGTTCTCCCCCTGCCAGTAGTCGAATATCAACAGGGTCTCCCCCACTGCCGCCAGGAAACCCGAATGATGCAGATAAGTAACCGTAACCTTACCGGGCATAATGCTGCCTCCAAGTACAAAAATGCAAAATTAAGGAAACGCTGATTAATTCCTGGGGAAACCTGCCTTTTCATGCTGAAAAGGCGGGTTTCCCCAGACCCCTTCCCGGAAAAGGCATATTTTATCACAGTTAAGAGAGTAAAATTGTGCCAAATTACCTTATTTTAAGAGGGGCTATTTTTTAAGAAAATCCAAACTGATTTAATCAGCAGTTCCTTAAACAAATCCGTTGGGTAAAATCCAATCAGCGGAAGAATTCAATGCAGGCAACACCGCCTGCAATCAGCGGCATTGCCTGCAATTTGCCTGATGGTTACATATTCATCAGCTTTTGCTTCAGCTCTTTTTCCATATCCATCAATGTCTTTTCGGCGGCACGGCGCTGATCCCGGCCTTCCTTCTGAATCCGGATGACCTCATCGATGGTGTCAATCAGCGAACGGTTGGTCTGGGTCAGGGTTTCCATATCGATAATGCCCCGCTCGGCTTCCTTAGCGGTATCGATCGTGCCCTGCTTCAGCTTTTCGGCGTTCTTCCTGAGCAGCTCATTGGTCATATCAGTGACCGCACGCTGGGCGCGCATAGCCTGCTGGGAATGCTCCAGACCCAGTGCCAGCACCATCTGATTCTTCCAAAGGGGCAGGGTATTGACCAGGGTGGACTGAATCCGCTCCACCAGCAGGGAATTGTTGTTCTGCAAAAGGCGAATCTGGGGCGCCATCTGCATGGAAATCTGCCGGGTAAGCTTCAGATCGTGCAGTTTTTTCTCAAACCGGTCGCACTGGGCAGCCAGATCATTGGCCTTTTGGGCATCCATGGCATCCCCGGACTTGGCGGCGGCATTGCGCAGCTCCACCAGATCTGTTTCTCTCACCTGGGCCAGACGCTTTTCGCCGGCGGCGATATACATGGTCAGCTCATGGAAATAGGTCATATTCATGTCATACACCTGATTGAACATCGCCACATCCTTGAGCAGCTGCACCTGATGCTTTTCCAGCTGGGTCGCAATGGCTTCCACATTGCCCGACACATCGTCATACTTGGCCTTGATGGTGGCAAGCTGACGCTTGGAGGAGGAAAACAGCGCCCTGAGCCCGGTGGGCTTTTCGGTGGCCGCCTCAAAGCCCTGCAATTCGCTGATCAGCTTGGTCAGCATATCCCCGACCTCGCCCGTGTCCGCATTCTTCACATCCCCCAGAATCACATCGGCAAAGCCGGACAGCTTTTTCTGGGCATCGGCGCCGTAGAGCATCACATGGTCGGGATTGGTCAGATCAATCTTGGAGGCGAATTCCTCGACCTCACGCTTTTCCTCCTCGGTCAGCCCCTGATCCCACTGGGCGACAATCTCGGCGGCCTCCTGGGGAACGGGAACGCTGGCGGCCTCCTCCACCATCTGGGCGGTATTCTCCAGCGTCATTTTAGCCTGAGCCTGAGAAGAAAAGCTCAAAGTCGGCACCTTATTGCTTTCAGACATTTTTCATTACTCCTTTATATCAAAATCATCACAGGGAAAGCGAATTAGGATTGGGTTTGCCGGGCAGCCATTTGGGCATTTCCATGCAGACCGCTGTCAATCAGCCCATCCTGATGCAGCATGGTTTCCAGCACATCAATATCGGTGGAAATATCCAGCATATCATCCCGGTACAGCTGATCCAGCTGCTTTTTGAAGGCATCCACCACAATGCCCATGGCGTTCTCGATTTTTTCCTTTGTCAGATCGGCATTTTCGCCCTCTACATTGCGCTCAATCAGGCGGCGATAGCCCGAAAGCATTTTCTGGGTGGTGGGCAAATAATACTCCATAAACCGACGAATCTGGGGCGCCTTGACGGGCTGCTCGGCTACCGTGGTGAAAATCTTCCCGGCAACCTCGTCCAGCTCATCCATCTGATTGGATAAGGTTTCATCCGCAATCAAATCATTCTCATGCCGGATTTGGGCAAGCATTTCCTGCCCCCGGGTAATGAGCGAGTCCACCGCACTGTTGCCTGTTGCCTGGATTTTTTTCTGGGCGGGTGCCTTTTTGGAGGTATCCACCCCCTGCGCCATCTGATAAACCACCCATCCGGCCAGGGCAGACACGCCCGCGCAAAGAAGCGCCTGCAACACAGAGCGTACCCCAAACAGCGTCAGATACAATCCCCCCGCAACAACAAAGGCAATCAATCCCGATACAAACGGCTTTGCCGCCGATTTTTTCTTTTCTGCACTCATCGAGCGTCACCCCCTCGGTCATATCGCCGAAACATACGCATTTTTATTCGATCACGCAGCGGACGGACACCACGGCACCGGGCTTTTCGGGCAGCGGAATGGTCTTTCCGTCCACCTTCTGACCGTTCACATACAGCGTGATGCTGCCCTTTTCATCCCCGGCCTTATTCTCGATATCAATCTCATACCGGCTGTCCCGGAACAGGCGGGACACATGGATATTGGAAAGCTCGCCCGGCAGGCAGGGATCGATGGTCAGCCCCTGATAATCGGGCTTGATGCCCAGAATTCCCTGGCTGATGGCAAAGAAGTTCCAGGCGGAGGTGCCGGTCAGCCAGCTATTGCGAGCCTCACCCGGCTTGGGGCTTTCCTTGCCGTTGATGGTCTGGGCATAGACATAGGGCTCGACCCGGTGCAGCTTCTGATCCTGAATATAGGCAGGCGCAATGGTCTTATACAAATCAAATGCCTTTTTGCCGTGTCCCAGCTCGCACTGCGCCAGCATAATCCAGGGATTATTGTGGCAGAACACCGAGCCGTTTTCCTTGAATCCGGGGGGATAGGAGGAAACCTCGCCCAGCTCCAGATGATATTTGGTATAGGCAGGATACAGCAGCACCACGCCATGCTCGAAGGACAAAAGCTCCTCGGTGGCATCCATGGCCTTTTGCGCCAGACCGTTGTCCAGACCGATGCCCGCCATGACGCACATGCCCTGAGGCTCGATATAAATCTTGCCCTCCTCGCATTCGGAAGAGCCCACCTTGTGCCCATAGGCATCATAGGCACGGACGAACCAGTTGCCGTCCCAGCCGGCGGTCTCCACGGCCTGGGTCATCTTCTTCTTTTCGTCTGCCGCAAATTTCGCCTCATCCGCAAGCCCCAAATCGGTGAAAATCCGGGCATAATCCCCGGCCACGCCCACATACATACCGGCAATGAACACCGATTCGGCCACACCGCTGTCGAAATTGCTGCAGGTCTGGAAGCTTTCGCCGGGAGTGGCGGAGAAGCAGTTCAGGTTCAGGCAATCATTCCAGTCCGCCCGGCCAATCAAGGGCAGCTGATGGGGGCCCTTATGCTCGGCAATATAATGGAAGGAGCGGCGCAAATGCTCATACAGGGGAGCGGCCAGCGCATGATCGTTATCAAAATCCACCGTTTCATGCAGAATCGAGGTGTCCCCCGTTTCCTTCAGATAGGCGGCCACCGCATAAATCAGCCACAGGGGATCGTCATTGAACCCGCTGCCCACGCCCTCATTGCCCCGCTTGGTCAGGGGCTGATACTGGTGATAGGCACTGCCGTCCGGGAACTGGGTGGCGGCGATATCCAGTATGCGCTCCCTGGCGCGCTGGGGAATGAGATGCACAAAGCCCAGCAGATCCTGGCTGCAGTCCCTGAAGCCCATGCCCCGGCCGATGCCGCTCTCAAAATAGGAGGCGGAACGGCTCATATTGAAGGTCACCATGCACTGATACTGGTTCCAGATATTGACCTGGCGGCGCAGCTTTTCATCCCCGCAATCAATGGTAAAGCGGCCCAGCAGCGTCTCCCAATGCTCGGCCAGCTTCTGCATGGCCTTGGCAAACTGGGCATCGGTTGCGTAATTGTTCAGCAACTGATAGGCAGGTGCCTTATTGATGATGCCGGGCGCAATGAACTTTTCCTCCACGGGATTCTCGCAATAGCCCAGCACAAACACATAGGAAACCTTTTCTTCGGGCTGAAGGGTTGCCTTGATGCAGTGAGAGCCGATGGGCGCCCAGCCATGGGCTACGCTGTTGCGGGGGGTGTCCTCCAATACGGCATCGGGACGGTCAAAGCCGTTGTACAGCCCCATAAAGGTCTCCCTGTCCGTATCAAACCCGGCAACAGGCGCATTGACCGCATACACGGCATAATGGTTTCTGCGCTCCCGGTATTCCGTCTTATGGTACAGCACAGCCCCCTCTTTTTCGATTTCAAACTCGGCCAGGGCGTAATTGCGCTGGAAATTGGTGCTGTCGTCCTGGGCATCCCACAGGCAGAATTCCACGAGGCTGAACAGGGAGAAGGTCTTTACCTCTGCCGAATGGTTGGTCAATTCCAGACGGGTCACCAGCGCATTGTCCCCCAGAGGCACCATGGCGGTCAGATCACAGGACAGACCCTTCTTTTCCGAGGAAATAGCGGTATAGCCCAGTCCCACCCTGCACTCATACCGATCCAGCGGGGTCTTGGTGGGCTGCCAGCCGGGATTCCAGATGGTGTCCCCGTCCTTGATATAGAAATACTGTCCGCCCACATCGGTGGGGACATTGTTGTAACGATACCGGGTCAGGCGCAGCAGGCGGGCATCCTTATAAAAGCTGTAGCCGCCGCAGGTATTGCTCATAAGAGAGAAAAACTGCTCGCTGCCCAGATAATTGATCCAGGGATAAGGGGTATCCGGTCTGGTAATGACATATTCCCTTTTCTGATCGTCAAAATAGCCGTATTCCATTGTGTTCTTCCTTTCATTTTCCGACGGTTTGCCGCCCATCGGGTCTGGCCGGGGCGTATTTTATAAAAAAGGCCGCCGCAGGGCAGCCTTTTGCTTTATTATTCCACTGCAATCAGATAATAATACAGCGGCTGGCCGCCAAACTGCACTTCCACATCGCAATCCGGATACTGCTCTTCCAATTCCTCGGCCAGAGCCTGGGCATCCTCCTCAGCGGTATCCTGACCATAATACAGCGTAATCAGCCCATCATCCTCCGTCACGATTTCCCGCATCAGCTCGCAGGCCACGTCATGCACGGAATCCTCGGATTTGCAGGTCACGGCGCCGTTATGCAGACCGATAATGTCCCCCAGCTTGATATGCAGATTTTCAAACTCGCTGTCCCGGACGGCATAGGTAATGGTGCCCGTGCGCACCTGCTGGGAGGCCTCCTCCATCTTGGTCGCATTGTCCTGGGCGCTCATATCCGGGCGGAAGGCCACGATGGCCGCAATGCCCATGGCAACATTCTTGGTGGGAATGACATGAACGGCCTTTTCGCAAATCTGGGCGGCCTGCTGCGCCGCAAGCACGACATTGCCGTTATTGGGGAACACAAAAACCGACTCGGCATTGGTCTGCTCAATGGCACGGGCAAGGTCATCAATGGATGGGTTCATGGTCTGACCGCCCTCTACGATCACATCCACGCCCAGATCCTTGAAAATCTTGGAGAAGCCTTCTCCCAGGGACACCGCAACCATGCCAAAGGGCTTGGGCGGCTCCTTTTCGGGCTGATTGAGGCGGCGGATTTCGGCCAGATTCTGAATATCCAAATCCACCAATTCCCCCAGCATCTGCCCATACTGCAGCGCCTTGCCCGGGTCATTGGTATGCACATGGACAAACAAAGCGGCCATGTCGCTGCCCAGATAGACATTTTCACCGATGCGGTTCAGCTGACGGCGGAAATTATCCACCTCCGTCCCGGTGACCTTGGGGCTGATATATTTCAGGGTATAGCCCACATGATAGGCGAACTTCAGCTCCTGCCCGTCATCCTCATGGTGATCCTCAAAGACATCGGCCGAGGCGCCCTCATCCGGCTTCTCCTCGATATCCTCGATGGTTTCGCCCCGCAAAACGGCCGCATAGCCCGTGTAAATCAGCAGCAGTCCCTTGCCGCCCGCATCCACAACCCCCGCCTGCTTGAGGGCAGGCAGCATATCGGTGGTTCGGCTCAAAATGCTTTCGCCGCTGGACAAAATCACACGAAACAGCGCATCAAAATCATCCGGCGCAGCCTGGGCCTGCTTCATCGCATCCTCTGCAATGACCCGGGCAACCGTCAGAATCGTGCCTTCCTTGGGGCGCATAACGGCCTTGTATGCCGTATCCGCACCGTTTTTCAACGCCTCGGCAAACTGAACGGGGGTGATTTTTTCCACCCCATCCAATGCCTTGGCAAACCCTCTGAACAGCTGGCTGGTTATGACGCCGCTGTTGCCCCGGGCGCCCCGCAATGCCCCCTTGGCCAGGGCATTGGCCGCCTGAGAGGCCGTCTCAAATTCGCGGGCATTCAATTCCCGCACGGCGCTGGCCATGGTCAGGGACATATTGGTGCCCGTATCACCATCCGGCACAGGGAAAACATTGAGTGCATCCACCTTTTCCCTGTTCTTTTCCAGCAAAGCGGTCCCTGCCAGCACCATCTCCCGCAGCATGAGACCGTCAAGTGCCTGTATCTGAATCAAAAGAATTCTCCTCCGTTCACTTCAGTCCACCGGCAGCCCATTCAAACGCGGATGCCTTCGACAGAGATATTGACCCGGCGCACCGTAACGCCCGTCATGCTTTCCAGCTTATACTTGACAACCTCCACGATGGTCTTGCATACCTCAGCCACCGAGATTCCGTACTCGACCACGATATACATATCCACCACCAGCTCGTTGTCCTCCATCCGCACGGAAACGCCCTTGCTCAGATTCTCCCGGCCCAGCCATTCCACCACGCCGTCCTTCATCCGCTTGGAGCTCATGGCAACAATGCCGTAGCATTCCAGCGCGGCATAGCCCACAACCTTGAGCAGAACATCCTCTGAGATGTAAATCGTTCCGAAATCGTTCTGAACCTTGCAATCCATACAACATGACCTCCTTTTAAGGTAACCATAAGGTCAAACAACAGTATACAGGATTTTGCGCAAAATGGCAACAAATTTTATTTAAATTTCTGATTTTTCGGGGATTTTTTCAAATCTTCTGCAGACCTTTCCGTCCCTTTGGACGAATTCTGTCCACATATTCAGCGGACGCACCCAGATTTTTTCCCCGCCGTAGAGCGCCTGATATACCACCATGGGGCACAGGGTTTCGGAATGCAGGGCAACCGAAAGCACCCGGTATTCATTGCCCTTGAAATGCCTGTAACGTCCGCAGGGCACACGGATTTGCCCGCTCAGGCAGGAAAGCTCGGGCATCAGGGCATGAAAATGGGGAAAGGCGCTTAATTGAGAAAGGATTTGCTTGTCCTGAAGCGCCTCCTCAGGGTACAGCCACCGGGCCCCGTCCCCCTTGCATTCCCCAGTCTCAAGACGCACAAGCCAGACCCCCTGCTCGCCAAGCCCCGGCATTTTCGTGCAGGAGATATCCCCCTCCGCAACAAAAAGCAGCGGATCCAGAAATTTGATTGCGCTTTCTTCGGGTGCTCCAGTCCATTCACAGGACGGAAAGCCCCAATTTCCGCTCTCATCCCTCTGAATCAAGAACTGTCCCTGCCCGTTCAGGCAAACCAGGGTCAGACGACTCTCCTGCATTTCACCCATTTCGCCGGTCATTTATTCCGCATCCCCCACAATGGCAATCCCCGCGCTGGCACCGATCCGGGCAGCCCCCGCCTGTACAAGGGAAAGAGCCTCTGCATAGGTATGAATGCCGCCTGCCGCCTTGACGGACATGGAATCGGGCACGCTTTGGCGCATCAGGCGCACATCCTGCACATTGGCACCCGCCGTGCCAAACCCGGTGGAGGTTTTGACGAAATCCGCCCCGGCAGCTGTTGCCGCCTGGCAGGCCATCACCTTTTCCTCGTCGGTCAGATAGCAGGTCTCGATAATCACCTTGACAAGCCGCCCCTGAGCTGCCTGCACAACCGCCCGGATATCCTCCTGAACAGCTTGCACATCATGCTCCTTCAAAGCGCCAATGTTGACCACCATATCAATTTCGTCTGCACCGTTTTGCACGGCATCCGCCGTTTCAAAGGCCTTCACGCTGCTTGTGTTGGCGCCCAAAGGGAACCCCACCACCGTGCAAACCTTGACCCCGGAATCCTGAAGCTGACTGGCAGCCAGCGCCACATGCAGGGGATTGACGCAGACCGAGGCAAAGGAATATGCCCTTGCTTCCTCGCACAAACGGATGATTTGCTCCCTTGTGGCGGTTGCCTTCAGCAATGTATGGTCAATCATGGCGGCAATTTCGTTCTTTCTCATGCCGAATGTTCCTCCTTGCGCACCTTGCAGAAATTCAAAGCAGACAGTTTCCCGTCAACGCCCCTTCATTATACCATGCAAACCCCCGCTTGTCAAACAAACAGCGGCAAATTTGCTGTTCATGGATATTGTATTTTTTTTCGGGATATGGTAAAATAGCGGCGTATCCGGTACATCCTGAGATGAATGGGAGATGAATGTATGAAGGTATCCGTGATCGGTTTCGGAACCGTGGGCAAAGGCGTTTATGAAATGCTGAAAAATGCGCCCGGCCTGGAAACGGGCAAGGTGCTTGTATTGCCTGAATTTTTGTCCCAGCCCGACCAGGTAACCGATTTTGACGAAATTTTGTCGGATGCTTCGGTTGATGCGGTGGCCGAGGCCATCGGCGGCGTGGAATTCCCCTATCAGTGCGTCAAGGCGGCTCTTGAGCACAAAAAGCATGTGGTGACCTCCAACAAGGCGCTGATTGCCGAAAAGGGGATTGAGCTGAGCCGGATTGCCCGGAAAATGGGCGTGGGGCTGCTTTTCAGCGCGGCCTGCGGGGGCGGCGTTCCCATCCTGCACAACATGGCATTGGCCGCAAAAACGGACAAAATCCTCTGCTGCGGCGGCATTCTGAACGGCACTACCAACTTTATTTTGGACAGGATGACCCGCTTTCATGCGGACTATGCCCAGACCCTCCGGGAGGCGCAGAGCCTGGGCTATGCAGAGCAGGATCCTTCCGCCGATGTCAGCGGATTGGACACCCTGCGGAAAATCATGCTGTGCAGCGGGGTTGCCTTTGGTCTGCTGCCCCATGAGGGGCTTTGCCGGGAGGGCATTGAGCAGATTTGCGCCTCGGATATCGAATTTTTTGCCGAAAAAGGGTTCATCTGCCGCCTGAAGGGCAAGGCCGGGAAGACCGAAAAGGGCTGCTATGCCTATGTAGAGCCCACCCTGCTTTCCCCCTCCTCCCCGGATGCGGCCGTGCTGTCCAACAACAATCTGGCCTTTTATGAGGCCGAAAGGGCGGGCAGCATCACGCTGATTGGGCAGGGCGCCGGGCGGTATCCCACCGCATCTGCCATGCTGCGGGATCTGACAAGGCTGCAGGAGGGGGCAGACTACATGCTGGATTGCTCCTGCAAACCGGGCGGGGCAGACAATCATCTGGCATCCCACCGGTATTTCGTGCGGTGCGAAAAGCAGGATGCCCCCCTGTTCCATCAAACGGAAACCCGGTTCATCACCGAAAAAATGGCCGTTGCGGACATGCACGAGAAAGCAAAGCAAATCAGGGCTTTGAACAGACAAATTTTCTTTGCGGGAATCGAGGAATAAAAATATGCTGAAGGTTGCAAAATTCGGCGGCTCATCCGTAGCCGGCGCAGACCAATTCAAAAAAGTACGGGACATTGTCCGGGCGGATGAAGGGCGGAAAATCATCGTCATTTCGGCCGCGGGCAAGCGGTTCAGCGAGGATCACAAGCTGACCGATTTGCTGTATCTGTGCCATGCGCATCTGCAATACGGCGTGTCCTGCGATGAGATTTTCCAGACCATCCGTTCCCGGTTTGTGGAAATCCGGGATACGCTGCATCTGACGATGGATATCGAGGGGGAGCTGGACGAGCTGAAAAGCCGTCTGAACAGGGATTTCCCCGTGGACGAGCTGGTCAGCCGGGGGGAATATTTCACGGCCAGGCTCATGGCCGAATATCTGGGCTATGAGTTTGTGGATGCGAAAAAATGCATTTTCTTTGGGTTTGACGGGCAATTGGATCGGGAAAAGACCACGGCCGCGCTGAAAAATGCCTATGAAGCCCATGAGCGCATGGTGCTGCCCGGCTTTTACGGCTCCCTGCCCGGGGGCAAAATCAAGGTCATGAGCCGGGGAGGCAGCGATATTTCAGGCGCTCTGGCGGCCGCTGCCGTGGGGGCGGACATCTACGAAAACTGGACGGACGTATCGGGCATACTGATGGCCGATCCCAGGATTGTCAAGGATCCCAAGCCCATCGCCCGGGTCACCTACAGCGAACTGCGGGAGCTGGCCTTCCTTGGGGCCAGCGTTCTGCATGAGGATTCCATCATGCCCGTCAAGGAGCGGGGCATTCCCCTGAACATCCTCAACACCAACCGTCCCCAGGATCCGGGCACCATGATTGTGGATTCCATTGACGAGGACAATATGGAAAACGGGCGGTTCCTCACCGGCATTACGGGGCGCAAGAATTTCACTGCCCTGACCGTGCACAAGCGGGGAATGAATGCCAGCTATGCCCTGCGCCAGGCGCTGGAAATTCTGGACAGATACCACATCCCGGTGGAAAACATCACGCTGGGCATCGACTCCTTTGCCGTGCTGGTATCCAGTGCGGCGCTGGGGGATAATCTGTACGATGTAATCGGCGATATCCGGAAAAATTCCCGTCCGGACGATGTCAAGGTGCAGGACGGCATTGCGCTGGTGGCCGCCGTGGGGCGCAAAATGACCTTCCGTCCCGGCATTTCGGGCAAGCTATTCAATGCATTGGGACAGCAGGGCATCAACATCCGCACCATCGTACAGGGGGCAGATGAGCTGTCCATTATCCTGGGCGTGGACAACAGAAATTTCGAGGCGGCCATCCGTGTGCTGTACGATGGCTTTGCCGGATAAGGAGACAATATGAAAATCACATTCATCGGCTCAGGCTGCGCAATCCCCGAGCCCGGCAAAAATTATTCCTGCATCCTGCTGGAAAGCAGCGGAAAAAGGTATCTGATCGATATCGGCTGCAATCCCTGCTCCTGGCTTGCCAAGCGCCATCTGACGCCGGATGACATCACAGCCGTTTTCCTGACCCATATGCATACCGACCATTCGGCCGGGCTGATTCCCTTCAGTGCCCTGTGCTCCTGGCGATTCAAGCAGGCCGACCCCGAAATCTACCTGCCTGACATGCAGATGAAGAATGTCATCAAGGATTTCCTGGATTGCAGCGGGGATAATCTGCGCCCCTCCATCCGCTTTTTCCCGGTCAATGAGGGCACCTTTTATGAGGACGGAATCATCCGGGTAACCGCCCTGCGCACCGGGCATACCGCCACCTCCTTTGCCCATCAGGTGGAATGCGAGGGCAAAAAGGTGCTGTTTGCCGGGGATTTGACCCCGGGCTGTGGCCCTGAAAAGGATTATGCACGGCTGGTGGCACGGGAAAGCTATGACCTGACCATCACCGAGTGCGCCCATTTTTCGGCCATGCAGTATCTGGATGCGCTGCAGACAGGCACGGTCAGGAAAATCTGCATTACCCACTGCGCCCAGGACAGGCTGCCCAGCGTGCTGCAGCTTCGGGATGCGCTGAAGGATACGCAAACCGAATTCATCCTGGCCAATGACGACCTGACCATCGAGCTGTAATTTGCTTCAAAAAGGGGGGATTTTTGTGGCTTTTGACGAGAAATTCCACAAAATGCAATTCAAAAGGCTGACCGCCCGGGATATCTCCTATCTGGCCATACTGATTGCGCTGGAAATCGTGGCGGCGGAATTTCTGAACATCAAAATATTCCCCAAGGTGCTGGAGCTTTCCTTTGGCTTTGTGCCGCTGGCGTTGTGCGGCATGCTGTTTGGGCCCGTGCCGGCCATGGTGGTGGGGGTCATTGCCGATATCCTGGGGGCGCTGCTGGCAGGCAGTGAATTCTTCCTTGGATTTACCCTGACTGCCCTGCTGGAGGGGCTGTTTTATGGCATGATTTTGCATAAAACCGCCCAAACAGGCAAGCAAAGCCTGGCCTTTGCCTGTGCCGCCCAGGGGCTTGTTTCGGTCATCTGCTTTGCCTTTTGCAACACGCTGTGGACCTATATCATGGGCTATGGGCGCAGCTGGACCTATGTAACGACCCGTGTCATCGTCAATGCCGTGGCCTACCCTGTCTATACGGCGGTTTTGTATCTGATGATGCGCTACAGAAAAATTCTTGAAACGGCGATTCGATAATACCATGAACAATCATTGTCATGCGCAAATCCTGGCCGAGCTGGCCAGGCTCTACCCCGCTCCAAAGCCCGAGCTGCATTTTTCAAACCCCTACGAAACGCTGGTTGCCACCATGCTCAGTGCCCAGTGCACGGACAGGCAGGTCAATCTGGTGACCCCCGCCGTTTTCCGGGATTTTCCCACGGCGGCGGACATGGCGAAAATCACCCCCGAAATCCTGTACCCCTATGTGAAAAGCTGCGGCTTCAAATCCAAGGCCGTCAATATCGTGTCTGCCTGCAAAATCATCTGCGAAAAGCACGGCGGGCAGGTGCCTGATACCCTGGAGGATCTGACCGCTCTGCCCGGTGTTGGCCGGAAAACCGCCAATGTGGTGCTGGCCAACGCCTTTGGCGTGCCTGCCTTTGCGGTGGACACCCATGTGCAGCGTGTGTCAAACCGTCTGGGGCTTGTTCAGTCAACAAATCCCGAAAAAACAGAGCAGCAGCTGACAAGCGCTATCCCCCCTGCCGAGTGGAACAATACACACCACCGGCTGATTTATCATGGCCGCAGGGTGTGCCATGCCGGACGGCCGGACTGCGAGCATTGTACGCTGAAGAATCTTTGTGATTATCATCAGAAAACGGAGAAATAATGAAATGAATATGAAGGATGTTGCCGAAATCAAACGCCGTCTGAACCCCGAAAAGGTGAATGCAACCGTCATCAGGGGCTGCTATGTCAGCGCAGACGGACAAATTTTATCCTCCTTTGCCCTGCCTATGGGGGCAATGCCCAAGGAGGAATGCGAAAAATATATGGCGCTGTTCAAAAAGGTATTTTCCGGCACGCTGGGACAGAATCTGCTGAATATCGATTTTAAGCCCGAACAGGTGCTGCACGGGGAAGAGCACAGGCTGCTGACCGTCCTGCGGGACAGCGCATTGCAGGATTGTGATGCATCCGATGCCTTTTTCGGGCGGGTGATTGCCGCCCATCCCGTGGAAGATCCCTATTTGATTTTGCTCATGCATGACGGGTATGATGTGCCCTTCAAAAATCAAAACGGCGAGATTGACCGCGAGCAGTCCACCGGCGTGTTCAATTATTTTCTGTGCGCCGTCTGCCCCGTGAAAAAGACCAAGGAAACCCTGAGCTTTTTCGCTCAGGACGGGGCATTCCACACCAAGGAGGGGGAGCTTTTTGTCGCCGTACCCGAGTTGGGCTTCCTGTTTCCCGCCTTTGAGGAGCGCGCGGCCAACATCTACGGCGCGCTGTATTTCAGCAAAAATCCCGCCGATGTCCACGATAAATTCATTGAAGAAATTTTCAACACGAATATCTCCATGCCCGCCCTGGAGCAAAAGGAAAAGTTCCGGGAGGTGCTGACCGAATCGCTGGAAAGCGACTGCAGTCTGGATGTGGTGCAGTCCGTGCATGAAAAGGTGCGGGATCTGCTGGAGGATCAGAAGGAGCAAAAGATTGCCGAGCCGCTGCAAATTGACCGGAGGCAGGTCAGCCAGGTGCTGAGCGACTGCGGGGTATCCAAGGAGCATGTGGATGCCTTTGAGGAAAAGTATGCCGAAGCCTTCGGGGAGTACGCCGTGCTGGATGCAGCAGGGGTCGTGACCCCCAAGCGGTTTGAGCTCAAAGCCCCCGGCGTATCCATCAAGGTGGACCCCGCCCATTCCGATTGGGTGCAGACCAGGGTCATTGACGGTCTGAACTATATCCTCATCCGGGCGGACAACGGCGTAGAGGTCAACGGCGTTAACGTGTGCATCACCGATGAGGATTCAGAGGAAGGGGACGAGGACTGATTCTGCCCTCATTTCCCATAAAAACAAGCAGGCAGGAAGCTCAAGTCTCCTGCCTGTTTTTGTATTTGATCGAAGCTTTCCCCTTCAGTCCTCGTATTCCAAATCCTCTTGATCCAAGTCAGCCGTGAAATACGCATACAAGCTGATGAGAATCCCGGCGCACAGCACGCCCCCCGCCACATCGGTCAGCCAGTGCCTGCCGTGCAGGGACACAACGGCTATCCCCCCGATACAGCCAAGGATACAGAGAAATTGCAGCAGTCCCCTGCCTGCCCGATTTCCCACCAAGTGCTTCAGCTCAAGGGCGGCCGTGCCCAGAATGGTCACAATCATCAGCACATGGGAGGAAGGGAAGGAGGCTTCCAGCACGCCATCCTCCAGTATGGGGCGGTAGTTGATGATGTATTTTTCAAAGGCAACATAGAAAACCGCCATGAGCAGGTAGATGGGCACCAGAAACAGCAGCCCCTTGTCCACATTTTTCAGTGACCGGCCGGAAATCAGCTGAATCAGCCCGTCCAGCCCAAAGCAAAGCACCACGGCAAAGGAGGTATACAGCAGCATATCGGCCAGGACATGCATCAAGGCATTCTGCCCGATCAAATCACGAAAGCGGGTGTTGATGCCCGCAAGGCCGATTTGAGAATCAAGAGGACCCGCAGCCTGCACATCCACCATTTTCAGGGCAAGAATCAGTCCCCCCAGGGCAAGCACAAGCAGAATACAAATAACGAGTGAAACCTTCTTTTTCACGGCTTTTCCATCCCCCACCCCGAAAAATCTCAGGCACGCAAGGCGCTTTGCACCGAAACATACTCCTGACCGAGCGCCCTGGCCACATTGGCATTGGTGATATGCCCGCCGTAGGTGTTCAGCCCATTGGCCAGCCCGGCATTGGCCAGTACAGCGGCCTCCACGCCCTTGTCCGCCATGGTCAGCCCGTAGCGCAGCGTGGCATTGGTCAGGGCAACCGTGCTTGTATAGGGGACGGCACCCGGCATATTGCCCACGCAGTAATGCACAATGCCCTCCTCAATGAAGATGGGATCGTCATGGACGGTAACATGGGAGGATTCGCAGCACCCGCCCTGGTCAATGGCGATATCCACAATGACCGCGCCCTTTTTCATGAGCTTCAGATGCTCCCGGCGAATCAGCTTGGGGGTAGAGCCGCCCGGAATCAGCACAGAGCCGATGACCAGATCGGCCTCGCTGAGTGCCTTGCGGATATTGGCCTCGGTGGAATACAGTGTGGTGACCGATGCGCCGAAAATATCCTCCAGATAGGCCAGACGGTTGGGATTGATATCCAGCAGCGTCACCTGCGCATCAATGCCCACGGCCGCCTTGGCCGCATACGTCCCGGCAACGCCGCCGCCGATAATGACGATTTTGCCCCGCTCCACACCCGGAACGCCCCCCAGCAGGATGCCCCTTCCGCCGAATTCCTTTTCGATGTACTTGGCGCCCTCCTGAATGGAAAGGCGGCCCGCAATCTGGCTCATGGGGCGCAGGCAGGGCAGATTGCCCATATCATCCGTGATGGTTTCGTAGGCAACGGCCTGAATCTTTTTTGCAATCAGCTGCTTTGCCAGGGCCGGGTTGGCCGCCAGATGCAGGTAGGTGAACAGCATCTGATTGTCCTGCAGCAAATCATACTCGCATTCTTCCGGCTCCTTGACCTTGACAATCATCCGGGCCTTTTCATAGACTTCCCGGGATTCATCGCACAAAACTGCACCGCAGGCGGCATAATCCTCATCCGAAAAGCCGGCACCCAACCCGGCGCCCTTTTCAATCAGCACGGTGTGCCCCTTGGCGATATAGGCAGCCGCATTGTCCGGCGTCAGCCCCACACGATACTCATGATTCTTCAGTTCCTTTGTGCATCCGACGATCATTTTCTATCACTTCTTTGAACAGAATCTGTCTTCCGACAGCGACAATATAGCACAAAAACGCTTGAAGTGCAATATTTTTGATGAAATCTTTCATTTATTTCTCTGTAAAGCGCAGGCTGTAAAAATCAAAATCCGAGCCGGGCAAAAAGAGGAAGGTGACCGTGCATTTTCCGGGGAACACCCTGACCTCAAAGGGCTTGGTCTTCCGCCCGGGGCCCTCGAACTCGCACAGGGTCGTTTGTTCATGACCCTGGCTGTCTGCAACCCGAACCGAAACGGTATTGACCGGGGTATTGGACTGCCCATCAAGCAGCAAATTTGCCCTTTCGCCCGCAAATTCCATGTCTTTGAACACCAGCGACACATTGTTTCCGATGCCCAGCACGGCGTTTTGCGCCACATCTTTGGTAAACTGGTCGCCGTACAGGAGATCCGCCTCCAAAGCCCCCAGCAAAAGCCCGCTGCGGCAAAGCTTTTTGAAGGAAAAGCCCTGCAAATGAATCTTGTCATTCATCACAAAGCACAGCGTCCGGATGCCCGTCAAACGCCTGGGCAGATGATAGGTTTCGGCCTGATACACATTCCAGATGGAGGGCTTTTGATAGTCCAGCGTATCAATCAGCACGCCCCCCTCCCTGGGATCGCCGTCATACAGCTTCAGATGATGGCAGACATCGGAGGACAGGCTGAAAATGGGCAGGGTGATTTCGTCCGAGCCCACCGCACCGAAATCCACATTGGTAAAGCCCGCCATGCTCTGCCCGTCCCTGGCAAAGGCAACCCCATGGTCATTGCCCGGCCCCAGCTGCCCGTCAGACAAATCATACAGCCCAGCGGGGACAAATTCATAGGGGTTCAGCCGCGCCTTGCCCATGCCGGTAATCCGAACCTCCAGCTGGGACATCAGCCGCACATGCCCGTCCGAGTTGGTGCAGGAAGCCCTGAGATGGACATCCCCGTCCCCTTTGGCCGTGAGCCACACGCCGTCCGATGTTTCTTCAATGGATGCACAGTCCAGCGGAATGCCCCCCGGTGTGCAGATTTTCCATGTAATTGCCCCGCAATCGGCATTTTGCGGATGCACCCTCAGCCCCACAAAGGCTCTTGGATGCTCAGGAGACAAGCAAAGCCTTCCCTGTGCCACCAATTCCAGCTTCCGTGCATCCACTTTTCCGCAATCTGCATGAGGGGTGATTCGCTGCAGACAGGAAGCGCCCTCGATTTTTTCGGCCTCCAGCACGGGAATGGACAGTTCTGCCCCTTCCAGTCCCCTGCCCGACACATGAATCTTCATATCCCCTGCCTTGTCCGTTGCCCCGATGATGGCCAGCAGCTTGCCGGAAAAGAGCCTGCGGCAGTCCGTTTTATACCCGTCAAAATCGTCCGCATCCCCGTTATCCAGCCCCAGCAAATAGCCGCAGCCCTCCACAGAAACAGACACCCTGTCCCGGGCATTTTCAACCGGATGATTTTCCCCGTCCAATACAGCTATTTCCACAAAGCAAATGTCCCTGCCCGTGGCATACAGGGCAGCATCCTCGCATTTCAGGACGATTTTTTTGCTGTCAGAGAAGGAATGGCGAGACTGTCGTGCCGCAATCTGCCCCTTTTGATAGGCAACAGCCTCCAATTCCCCCGGCGTATAGGGCACATGCCAGACCGGGCAAATGTCCGCCTCGCTCAGGCGGTTGACAGGCTTTTTGCCCAATGATTTTCCGTTCAGGAACAATTCGGCCTCGTCCCCCGTGGTGCAGACCGGCACATCAATCATCTGTCCCTCATTGAAATCCCAGTAAACGCCGATGTGCACAAAGGGCTGCCCCGTCCAGGCGGCCTTGAACAGATAATAGGCATCCTTGGGGAAACAGGCGGTATCGCACTGCCCCATATAGCAGGAACGGGTGTGATATGGGGTCGGCTCGCCGATATAATCAATGCCCGACCAGACGAATTGTCCCAGGCTGAAGGGGGTGTTCAGGTCATCCACCAGCATTTTTTCCAGTGACCGGGCGCCCCAGGAGGTGTTGCTGTTGCCCAAAGCAGAGCACTGCAAATCATCATCGGACAGAATTTCCTCGCCCTTGGGGAAATGGTAAATGCCCCTGGAGGCCAGCACGGAGGCCGTTTCCGAGCCGTAAATCACCCAATCCGGGTGCAATTTATGGTGTTCCTCATAATATTTTTCGGCATAATTATAGCCGGGAATTTTGATGATTTCGGCGCATTTTTGTGCGCCCGCCCAGGGCATATAGTTCGAGCCGAAGGTAATCAGCCCGTTGCCCAGAGGATCATGCTTTTTCACCTCATCTGACAGCGCTTTGGTGATAACCGCCCCCCTGTCTGAGGCATGCATATCGTAAATTTCATTGCCGATGGACCACATCAGCAGACAGGGATGGTTTCTGTCCCGCCGCACCCAGCTTGCCACATCCTGCCTGTAATCGTCCGGGAAAAAGCGGGCATAATCATAGGGGGTCTTGGGCTTTTCCCACATGTCAAAGGACTCGTCCATCACCAAAATGCCCATTTCGTCGCACAAATCAAGCACATCCTTTGCAGGGGGATTGTGAGCCGTGCGCAGGGCATTGACCCCCATTTCCTGCATGACGCGCAATTGCCGCCGGGCAGCCTTTTTGTGGAATGCCGCCCCCAGTGCGCCCAAATCATGGTGCAGACACACGCCGTGCAATTTCAGCGGCCGGCCGTTCAGCGCAAGACCCGTATCGGGGGAGACGGACACCGTCTTAAAGCCGATCTTGGCACAAATTTCATCCCCCGGCAGGGTCAGGGTGAGCCGGTACAGGGCGGGATTTTCCACATCCCAGCGCTTGGGGGAAAAAATGCGCTCCTCAAACGAAATGCCCCCCTGCCGGATCATGACAGTCCGGCAAAGCACGCAGTTCCCCTCCGGGTCGGTCAGTTTCGCCGCAATTTTTTCCCCTTCCCCTGCGATTTCGCAGGATACCTGAAGCAAAAAGTCCGCCCCCCGTGCCTCGGTATGCACATATAACCCGTCCTGCACAAAATGGCATTCGGGAACGGTGTCCAGCACCACATCACGGAAAATCCCGCTGCCTGAATACCAGCGGGAATTGGGGGACATATGGCGGATATGAAGGGCAATTTCGTTTTCGCCCTCCTGCAAAGCATCGGTCAGGTCAACGCAAAAGGCGGTGTATCCGTAGTGATGGGTGGCAATCACCCGCCCGTTCACCAGCACATCCGCATCCATGTACACGCCGTCAAAATACAGTATCCGGCGCAGACCATCCCTTTTCGCAGGAATCGTTCGTTTGTACCACGCATCGGCGGACTCATACAAGTCCTCTGCCTGCCAGATCAGCCAGTCATGGGGCAAATCAACAGGCGAAAATTCCGCCGAAAGGGTGTCCTGATAGGTGCTTTCCACGGCCAGCTTTGCAAAAGACCAGCCGTCATTCAACAAACGCCGCATGCCCTGATCCCCCCATCAAATGCATTATCTGTGCTTGCCCACAAAGAAGAGCGCCAGCGTGCCGGGCCCTGAGTGTGCGCCGATGACCGGCCCTACAAAATGGGTCACGAAGGACTTGACATGCAGCTTTTCCCGGATCATGTCAGCCAGCGTTTTGGCATCCTCCTCGCAGTCCCCGTGGGAAATGAAAACGGTCTGTTCCTCGGCATTTTCCACCTGCTGGCTCATCAGCTCGGCCAATGTGGAAATGGAACGCTTCCTGCCCCGCACATTGAACAGGGGAATCAGCCTGCCCTCGTCATCCATATGCATGATGGGCTTGACCGACAGCATGGAGCCTACAAAGGCGGCGGCAGTGGAAATTCTCCCGCCCCGGCGCAGATGCATCAAATCGTCCACCGTAAACAAATGGCAGACCTTCAGCTTGGTTTTTTCGGCAAAATCACGCACCGCATCAATGGACAGCCCGATTTTTTTCTGTGCCGCCGTCAGATAGACAAGCAGCCCCTGTCCCAAAGAGGCCGAGCGGGTATCCACCACATAAATTTTCCTGTCCCTGTATTTTTCCCGCAGCTCCTTGGCAGCCGAATGGAAGGAGGCATAGGTGCAGGAAAGCGCCGAGGAAAACGCAAGGCACAGCACATCCTTGCCCTTTTGCAGCACATTTTCCATGGCCGTATAGGCGGCATCAAAGTTCACGCCCGTGGTGACCGCCCCGATTCCCTCCCGCAAACGCTGATAAAATCGTCTGATTTCCCCGGCAGAGGCGGAAAGGCGGTTCTGCATCGTCTCCCCGTTTTGCGTATAGGAAAGGGGCAGCACGGTCAAATCCATTTCATTTGCCAGATTTTCGGGCAAATCACAGGAGGAATCGGTCATCAATACAAATTCGCTCATTATTAAACGCCTCTTTTAAACGCCTCATTGCGTCAGAATTCTCCTGAAAGGAGCTACATTATAATAGCCCGCCAAACGCTCTCTGTCAATTTTTGTCATCCCTATGACACATTTTTTGCCGTTTGACGAAATGCGCATTCTGTACTATAATAGGCAGACAGGAACGGGCAAATCGCCTGCCTCCTTCAAAACCCGGGGAGGATGAATGACTCATGGAACGGATTGCAATCGGCGTGTCCAGACCATACGACGTGCTCACAGGCAAGGGGCTTTTATCCCGGGCAGGGCAGGAAATCAGCAAAATCCACCCCTGCCAACGGATTGCCGTCATCAGCGATGAGCATGTGGATCCCCTGTGGGGGCAAGGGCTCAGGGAAAGCCTTTTGCAGGCAGGCTTTCAGGTTTTTGTTCATGTGATCCCGGCGGGGGACGAAAACAAAAGTCCGGATACATTAGTCGGCGCATTGCGTTTTCTGGCGGATGCTCAAATCACCCGGGAGGACCTGGTCTGCGCCCTGGGGGGCGGCATGGTGTGCGATTTGGCCGGGTTTGCCGCCGGAATCTTTCTGCGGGGCATCGGCAGTGTTCTGATTCCCACCAGCCTTTTGTGCATGACGGATGCCTGTGTCGGGGGCAAAACGGCGGTCAATCTGCCTGAAGGGAAAAATTTATGCGGCGTGTTTCACCAGCCCGAGCTTGTTTTGTGCGATACGGACTTGCTGAGCACGCTGCCCGGGGAAGAAATCATCAACGGCATGGCAGAGGCGGCCAAGCATATGCTGCTGACAGACTGGCGCATGCTGCTGAACCCCCCACGGGATTTTTGCGCTATGCCGGATGAGGAAAAGGAGCGCTTCATCGCCTGGAATATCAGGGTCAAACGGGATTTTGTGCTGGCGGATGAGCAGGATACGGGCAAGCGGCAGCTGCTCAATCTGGGGCATACCATCGGCCATGCCGCGGAAAAGCTGAGCGGCTATGCCCTGCGCCACGGGGAAGCGGTGGCCATCGGGCTGGCCGCGGAAATCATCGGGGCGGTCAAAACGGGCGAAAGCGACCTTGCCCTGTCTGATGCGCTGCAAATCAAAAAGCATCTGAGCGGCCTTTTGCTGCCCGTCTCCTGCGATTTTTCGCCCCTGAAAATCTTCCAAACCGCCCTGAGCGACAAAAAGCGAAGAGGCGACCGGCTGACCCTGCCCGTTTTAACCAAAGGGGGGGCAGTTTTGCGAAGCTTATCACTGGAGCAAATACAAAAACTGATTCAGGCGGGGATTGACGCATGACCAGACAAATCACCCCCTTTTCCTGCCAGGGCACCCTTTGCGCCCCCCTCAGCAAGTCCGCCGCCCACAGGGCGCTGATTTGCGGGGCACTGGCCGACCGCCCGACAATAATCCCCCTTCCGGATATAAACGAGGATATCCGGGCGACCCTGAATTGCCTGAAGGCCATGGGCGCAGCCTATGAAGAGGGGCAGATGCAGCCTATTTTGACATACCGGGCAAACGCCAAATTGGATTGTGCCTGCAGTGCCTCCACCCTGCGCTTTTTGATGCCCGTTGCGGCCGTTTTGGGGGGCGGATGCTTTGAAGGAAGCCCGGAATTGGTGCGCCGCCCGGTAGCGCAGATGTGCCGGGTTTTGCGGCAAAAAGGCGTTAAAGTTTCAAGCGATATGCTCCCCCTCATGGTCAGCGGCGGGCTGTCCGGCGGGGATTTTGAGCTGCCGGGGGATGTGTCCTCCCAGTATGTTTCCGGGCTTTTGCTGGCCTTTCCCCTGACGGGCAGGGATTGCTTCATTCACCTGACATCCCCCCTGCAATCGGAGGGCTATGCCGATTTGACCGTCTCCATGCTGTCCGCATTTGGTGTCAAGGCCGAAAAGACCCCGGACGGCTATTTTGTGGGAAAGGGGCAGGCCTACCGCTCCCCCGGGCTGCTCACCCCGGAGGGGGATTATTCGGGCAGTGCCAATTTCCTGGCTCTGGCCGCCATGACAGGTGAAATCACGGTCAAGGGACTATCCCCGCAAAGCCTCCAGCCGGACAGAAGGATTCTGGAGTATCTGACCGCATACGGCGCCGATGTGCAAACAAATGGCAATCAGATCACCGTCAAAAAAGCGCATGCCCCCCGGGCAGTCGATTTTGATGCTTCCGTTTGCCCCGACCTTTCCCCCATCATTGCCGCCCTTGCGCTGAATGCAGAGGGCGAAACGCGCATAAAGAACGCCTCCCGCCTTCGTCTCAAGGAATCGGACAGGGCAGAGGGCATCTGCCGGATGGTTCGTGCCTTTGGGGGGGATGCCGAAATTCGGGGGGACTGTCTGCGCATCAGGGGAAAAGTCCCGCTGCATGCCGGCACTTTTTGCAGCACGGATCACCGCATGGTGATGGCCGCCTCGGTCATTGCCGCCCTGTGCGAGGGGGTGTCCCGCATATCGGAGGATCAGGCGGTCTGCAAGTCCTATCCCCTGTTTTGGCAGGATTTTGATACAGTCGGAGGAAACAGCCATGTCATCCATGATGGGCAATAAAATCAGGGTCAGCCTGTTCGGACAGTCCCACGGGGAAAAAATAGGTGCCGTGCTGGATGGGTTGCCGGCGGGTGAGATAATCGATGAGGAGGCACTCTGCCGCTTTCTGGCAAGGCGCACCCCGAATGAAGAAGGGACAACCGCCCGCCGCGAAAGGGACATCCCCCGGATCGTGTCCGGGCTGGTTGACGGGCATACATGCGGCGCACCCCTTTGCATTTTGCTGAATAACGGGGATGTGCGGCGGGGGGACTATACATCCCTGCTGGATACCCCCCGCCCCGGGCATGCCGATTATCCGGCCTATGTCAAGTACGCCGGGCAGAATGATGCCTCAGGGGGGGGACATTTTTCGGGAAGGCTGACGGCTGCCATGTGTGCGGCCGGGGGCATTCTGCTGCAGCTGTATGCCAGGCGGGGGATTGAAATTGCCGGGCATATTTATTCCATCGGCGGGGTGCAGGACGAGGCCTTTGACCCCCTGTCCATCCCCCGGGAAACCATAGACCGCCTGAAGAAAAGCCCGATGCCCCTGCTTGATCCCCTCAAAAAGCAGGAAATCAAAGCTGAGATTGCCCTTGCCATGCGGCAGGGGGACAGCCTGGGGGGCATCGTGGAATGCGCCTGTATCGGGCTGCCCGTCGGGCTGGGGGATGGGATATTCGGCGGTCTGGACAGCAAAATTGCCCAAACGGTTTTCGCCGTACCCGCCGTCAAGGGGGTGGAATTCGGGGAAGGCTTCCGGGCAAGCCGGCTGATGGGCAGTGAAAATAATGACCCTTATGCCATGCTGGACGGGCAAATCACCCTTTTATCCAACCACGCAGGGGGGATTTTAGGGGGCATGTCCACCTCCGCTCCCCTGATTTTCCGGGCGGCCTTCAAGCCCACCCCCTCCATTGCAATAAAGCAGCGCACCGTTTCCCTGAAGACAGGCCAGGACCGCGTTCTTGCCATTCAGGGGCGGCACGATACCTGCATTGTGCTGCGAGCCGTGCCCTGCGTGGAAGCGGCCTGTGCCCTGGCGCTGGCTGACGACATTCTGTGAGGTAAGCAAAATGGATCTGACTGACTTACGCCGTGAGATTGATTTGGTTGACGAGGAAATGCTGACGCTTTTTCTGAAACGCATGGCAATCTGCAAACAAATCGGGGAAGAAAAAAAGCGCCTGAATAAGCCCGTGTACAATCAGGCAAGGGAAGAGGAAATCCTGGCCAGAGTGCAGGAAAAATCAGGCGCTCTTTGCGAATATTCCACCGAATTTTTCCAAAAAATCATGGCGCTTTCCAAGGCCTATCAGGAGCAAACCACATGAGCGGATACTATCTGCTGGGAAAAAAACTGGGGCATTCCTGCTCCCCTGCCCTGCATGCCCTGCTGGGCAATCCGGATTATTCCCTGACGGAAATCGAGGATGAATCAGATGCCGAAAAATTCATCCGGGCGGGGGATTACAAGGGGCTGAACGTCACCATTCCCTACAAGCGATTGGCCTTTTCCTGTATGGATTTTTTGTCCGATGAGGCCAGAAAAACGGGCGTTGTCAACACGGTTTGCCGGGAAAATGGCAAATTATCCGGGTACAACACAGACTGCGCCGGGCTGGAAAAAATCATTCGGGATGCCGGGCTTGATTTATCCGGCAAGCGCATTGTCATATTGGGGGAGGGCGCAACGGCCAAAACAGCCGCCTATGTGGCGCAAAAGCATGGGGCGCACTCCGTTTGCTTTTCCTCCAGAAAAGGGCAAACCCCCCTGAGCCTGGCCCACACCCTCCATGGACAGATTCTCATCAACACAACCCCCGTGGGCATGATGCCAAACAACGGCGAAGCCCCCGTTCAGTTGAAAGCCTTTGACGGGCTGGAGGGGGTCATCGATGTGGTGTTCAATCCCCTTCAAACCTGCCTGATGGAGCAGGCAAGAGCCCTGGGCATCCCCTGCGCAGGGGGGATCAATATGCTCTGCACCCAGGGTGCCCGGTCAGAGGAAATCTTTCAGAAAACCCGTTTTTCACCCGATTTTGTCCATTCAGTCTGCCGGAAAATAACCTGTATGCAGAGCAATCTCGTGCTTTGCGGCATGCCGGGGGCGGGCAAAACAACCATCGGGCGGCTGTGCGCCCAAATGCTTTCCAGACCCTTTTTTGATACGGACGAGGCGGCAGAGCAAATCAGCGGCCTGTCCCCCGCCCAATTGATCCTGCAAGGGGGGGAGGAGGCCTTCCGGGACATCGAAACAGAGGCGGTGCGCCTTCTTTCAATGAAAAGCGGCTGTGTGATTGCCCTGGGGGGCGGGGCGGTCATGCGCCAGAAAAACCGGCAAATGCTTTTGCAAAACGGTATTGTCTGTCAATTGCAAAGACCCCCTGCCCTTTTGTGCACGGCATCCCGTCCCCTTTCCGATACCCCCGAAAAAATGCAGGCACTGCTTTCCTTGCGTGCGCCCATTTACGAATCATTCAGCCATTTCACCGTTTTGAACGATGCAAGTCCAGAGCAGGCGGCAAAAAAAATCACGGAGGCGTTTCATGCGTATTTTGGTGATTAACGGGCCGAACATCAACCTATTGGGTCTTCGGGAACCCGACCTTTACGGAAAGCAGGATTACGCCGCGCTTTGCCGGTATATAACCGGGCAGGCGGAAATCTTAGGGCTGGAAATCCATTTATTCCAGTCCAACTGGGAAGGGGCGATTGTGGACGAGATTCAGCGGGCATACGGCCTTTATGACGGCATTTTAATCAATCCGGCGGCCTATACCCACACCTCTGTTGCCATCCTGGATGCGCTGAAGGCCGTGGGGCTGCCCACAGCCGAGGTGCATCTGACCGACATCGGCAAAAGGGAAGCCTTCCGCTCATTTTCCTATGTGTCCCTTTATGCCCAAAAAACCATTATGGGAATGGGGTTTGCAGGCTACGGCGAAGGGCTCAAATTTCTGAAGCAATACATCTTACAGGAGGCAAAAAATGACTGAACTGCTGAACACCACCCTTGTTCTGACACCCGAAGCAAGCAGCAAAAACCTGTATTTTTCCTTTTATGTGCCAAATGGGTGCAATCGGTTGACCATCGAGTACGCCTATTCGCCCAAAATGCTGAATGACGAGCAGACCGTGGCGGACTACTATACCAAGGGCATTGAACGGTATGCGTCCAGCCCCGAATGGACGGCGGAGGACATCGAAAAGGAGCGGGGCAATACCCTGTCCAACCTGGTGACCCTTTCTCTGGACGGTCCCATGGGGTATGTGGGGGCGGCTCATCGCCATGCGCCTCAGCAGACCCACCTCATTGACGGGGAGCAAACCACCCCGGGCTTTGAGCCGGTTGCGGTGAAGCCCGGGCTGTGGCGAATCGGGCTGAATGTGCATGCCGTGGTGACACCCATCTGCACGGCCACAATCATTGTAAAGGGGGAATAATCATGCGCATTGCTGCAGAATTACATTGCCATACCCTGCATTCGGACGGGCATTTTGAGCCCTGTGAGCTGGCAGACAGCGCAAGGCAATTGGGGCTTGATTTGGTTGCGCTGACCGACCATAACACCATGTCCGGCTTCCGGGAAATGGAAAAAACGCTCTTTCCCTTTATCCACGGCATCGAATGGACCACCTATTTCGGGCATATGGTGGTGCTGGGCGCCAAGGAATTTGTGGATTGGCGGGAGGCGCAAATCGATAACATTGACGAAAAAATCAGGCTGATTCATGAGGCGGGCGGTCTTGCGGGGGTTGCCCACCCCTACGAGCTGGGCACTCCCTTCTGCACGGGCTGCTACTGGGATTTCAATATCCGGGACTGGACACAGGTGGACTACATGGAGGTGTGGAATTCCGATCCCTTTCCGCCCCTTTTGCCCAAGAACAAGCGGGCGAAAAAGCTGTGGCTGAGCAAGCTGGATGAGGGGCTGCATCTGACCCCCACCTTCGGGCGTGACTGGCACAGGAATGGATCTGCCTTGCAGCCCGCCGCATGCACCTGGCTGGAAGCCGAAAAAATCGGCGAAAAAGAGGCGCTGGAGGCCATCAAAAAGGGCAGAACCACCCTGTCCATCGGCCCTGATCTGGTCTGGACGGCCGAAAACAGCCATTCCGCCTTCGCCCCCGGGGATGAAATGCCGGAGGGCAGCTACACAGTCCGGGCGCAGATCGATCTGCAGAACAAGCGTCCCCTGTGGGCGGATTTGCCCATGGAAATCGATGAAATCCGGCTGTACGGCGCCCATGAACGGCTGCTGGGAAGCATCCCCGGGGCGGGGGGCGAATGCAGCATTCAGGCCGAAAAAAAGGATTTGTTCCTTCGGGCAGAGGCACTGGGACGGGTCTGCCAAAGACCCTGCAGTTTGATTATTTCCGCCCCCATTTATCTTTCCAGGGGCTGATCAAAAAATCCGTTGCAATGCAAAAAAGAAATTTTGTTTTGTGCTTGTATTTTTCACCCAATGGTGCTACAATTGCACACGCTGCGCCCTAGTGCAGCATGAAAGGAAGCATTGCAATGGAGACTCTCGTATTCATCGCGGTTTCTCTGCTGGCCGGATTGATGATGACCCGGCTGTTCAACCGTTTTCATTTGCCCGATGTAACCGCCTATCTGGTGGCCGGCGTGGTCATCGGCCCCTGCGTGCTGGGCAGGCTGGGCATTTCGGGGCTTGGGTTCATTTCCTTTGACCAGGTAGAATCCCTGAGCCTGATGAGCGATGTGGCACTGGGCTTTATTGCCTTTGCCATCGGGCATGAGTTTCGCCTGTCCAGCCTGAAGCAGACGGGCAAGCAGGCCATCATCATCGGTATTTTGCAGGCGGTCATCACCACGGTTGTGGTGGATGTTGCGCTGATTGTATTCCATTTCCTGCGGCCCGACATCCTGTCCATGCCCGCCGCCATCACGCTGGGTGCCATCGCCTCTGCCACCGCCCCGGCCGCCACGCTGATGGTGGTGCGCCAGTACAAGGCAAAGGGGCCGGTCACCGATGTGCTGCTGCCCGTTGTGGCATTGGATGACGCAGTGGGTCTTGCGGTTTTTGCCATTTCCTTTGGCATTGCCCAGACCATGCAGTCCGGGGTGACCAATATCGCCGCCCTGATTGTCGAGCCATTGGCCGAGGTTGTCTTGTCCCTTGGCTTTGGCAGCATCATCGGCATTTTGCTGACCCTGCTGGAGCGCTGCTTCCATTCCAACCGCAACAGAACGGCGCTGATTACCTGCTGCATCATTTTTGCCGTTGCCTTCAGCCAGGTGGAGTTTGACCTTTTCGGCTTCCACTTCGGCTTTTCCTCCCTGCTGGTGTGCATGATGCTGGGCACGGTGTTCTGCAATTATTGCCCCCTGTCCGATGACCTGATGGACAGGGCAGACAAGTGGTCCGCCCCGGTGCTGACGCTGTTTTTCGTGCTGTCGGGTGCCGAATTGCAGTTTGATGTGTTTGCCGATCCCTCCGTTTTGCTGGTGGGCGTTGCCTACATCCTCGCCCGTTCGGCAGGCAAATATTTCGGCGCACGCATTTCCTCCAACATCGCCCGCAGTCCCCAGACGGTTCGCAAATATCTGGGCATCACCCTGCTGCCTCAGGCGGGTGTCGCCCTGGGGATGTGCGCCACGGCGGCACGGGTATTGCAGGGGGACGGTGCGCTCATTCGCAACATCATCCTGTTCTCCGTGCTGGTGTATGAGCTGGTGGGTCCTTCCCTGACCAAGATGGCGTTAACCAAAGCCGGGGATATCAAGCAAAAGCCCGACGAGGTGGCCAACCGGCGCAGCGATATGCTTTCCAAATCGGAAAAGCAGGTGCCGGAAAAATTCAACAAGTAATGGCTTTGCACGGTCTTCCTGACATGGGAAGGCCGTTTTTGGTTCGATTTTCTGTTTCTTGACGGATAGCGCAGACCGTGGTAAAATAGGGGCGGAACACTGCCTGGTTCCGTATGATTTTGTATTAAACAGGGAGAAATATTATGAATCCGTATCTTGATTTATCCCCCGAGGTTCGGCAGGCTCTGGAGGCAGGCCGCCCGGTTGTTGCCCTGGAATCCACCATCATTTCCCACGGCATGCCCTATCCGCAGAATGTGCAGACTGCCCGGAATGTGGAGGACATCATCCGGGCGGAGGGGGCAACCCCCGCAACCATCGCCATCCTGGGGGGCAGGCTGAAGGCCGGCCTAACCCCGGAGGAATTGGAATATCTGGGCAAAACAGGCACCAAGGTCACCAAGGCCTCCCGCCGGGATCTGCCCTCTATTCTGGCGAAAAAGCTGGACGGCGCAACAACGGTGACCACCACCATGATGATTGCCCACATGGCAGGCATCGGCATCTTTGCAACGGGGGGCATCGGCGGCGTGCACCGGGGGGCGGAGACCACCATGGATATTTCTGCCGATTTGGAGGAGCTGTCCAAAACCCCCGTTATGGTCATCTGCGCCGGCCCCAAATCCATTCTGGATCTGGGGCTGACACTGGAATATCTGGAAACAAAGGGCGTGCCCGTACTGGGCTATCAAACGAATGAATTGCCCGCCTTTTACAGCAGAAAAAGCGGTTTTGCCGTAGATTATCGGGTGGATTCCCCCGAAGATCTGGCGCAGACCTTCCTGATTCAGCGCAAGCTGGGGCTGTGCGGCGGCATGCTGGTTGCCAATCCCATTCCGGCGGAATTTTCCATGGATTCGGCCGTCATTGACCAGGCCATTGACCAGGCCCTTGCCGATTGCGCCGCCCTTGGCATCCACGGCAAGGAGACCACCCCCTATCTGCTGGCCCGCATCAAGGATCTGACCGGGGGGGATAGCCTGGATGCCAATATTCAGCTGGTGTACAATAATGCCCGCCTGGCCGCCCAAACGGCCATTGCGCTGTCTCAAATCAAGGGCTGACAGCTTATAAGGGAGGTCTTTCGGATGAAAAAAGGATGCCTGTATCTTGCCTTTTTGTTGCTGATTGTTTGCTGTGTTTCCGCATCGGCCGGCACGCTTGAGCTGCCCAGGGATCTCCAAACCATTGGGGCAGAGGCCTTTGCGGGGGATGAGGGCGTTCAGGTTGTCATATGTCCGGAGGGCAGTCTGCTGGAATCCATCGGGGAGAAAGCCTTTTACGGCAGCGGTCTGACCGACCTTTATGTGCCCGATACCCTGCAGTCCATCGGGGAGGATGCCTTTGGCGATTTGCCGGAAAATTTTCTGATTCATGTGTCCATCGGCACAAACGCCTGGGATGTATGCGCAAAGGCGGTGGGCGAGGAGCATTTGATTGATGCCAATCTGCACTACAGCATCGGCACGAGCGAGTGGAAGGAAGATTCCCCCGTATTCATCCGGATTTATCAGTACACGGGAAATCAGGAGAATCTGGTCATCCCCGAAACCATTCAGGGCTATCCGGTGGAAATCATTGCCAACCGTGCCTTTGCGGAGACCTCCATTGTCAGCATTGAGCTGCCCTCCACCCTGAAGGAAATGTCGGGAAACGCCTTCTGGGACTGCAAAAATCTGGAGACCGTCACCATCAAAGCCGAGTATTTCTCCGTTTATAACGCATTCATTTCGGGAACGGAAACGGTGAATTGCCCCTTTTACGGCTGCACCAATTTGAAAACGCTGTATACTGCGGAACGAATAGACTATCTGACCTCCAAGCTTTTGACCGGCGTAAAGCAATATGTGAATGTCATCGCTCAGAAATTTTAAGGACTGACTGATATGAAAATCGTCATAATCGGAATCGGAAAGGTGGGGCTGTCCCTTGCCCAGGCGCTGGCCAGGGAGGGGCATGACCTGACGCTGATTGACAGCAAAATGGGTGTACTGGAGCCGGCAGAAAGGCAGATGGATGTGCTGGTTTACTGCGGAAACGGCGCCGATTTGGAAATGCAGAAAAAGGCCGGGGTTCAGTCCGCTGACCTGATGATTGCCGTGACATCGGCGGACGAGCTCAACCTGATGTGCTGCATGATTGCCAAAAAGCTGGGCTGCCGGCATACCATTGCCCGGGTGCGCAACCCGGAGTACACCAAGGCCTATTATTTCATGCGGGACGAATTGGGTCTGAGCATGGTGGTGAACCCGGAGCGCAGTGCCGCCCGGGAAATTCACGGGCTGCTTCGTCTGCCCTCCTCCCTGCGCCGGGAAACCTTTGCCAAGGGCAGAGCCGAAATCGTGGAATTGCCTGTCCGGGAGGGAGAGAAGCTGGACGGGCTGAAACTGGTCGATCTGTATGCCGCCCTCAAGTCCCGGGTGCTGATTTGCTGCGTGGAGCGGGGGGGCGAGGTATACATTCCCCGAGGAGATTTTGTGCTTCGGGGGGGTGACAAAATCTACGCCACCGCCCAGTCCAACCATCTCATGTCCTTTGTCCGGTTTGCCGGTCTGGAAACAAGCAAAATCCGGTCTGTCATGATCATCGGCGGCAGCAAAATCGCCGTTTATCTGGCCGGAATGCTGTCCGAAACGGGCATTCAGGTCAAAATCATCGATATCGACCCTGCCCGGTGCGAGCTGCTGAGCGAAAGGCTGGAAAATGCAACCATCATCCGGGGGGATGGTACCTCCTTTGATGTGCTCTGCGAGGAGGGCGCTGAGGAAACGGATGCCATTGTCAGCCTGATGAGCATTGATGAGCAGAACCTGGTGGTTTCCATGTTCGCCAAGGGAATCCATGTTCCCAAGGTCATTGCCAAAATCAATCGCACCGAGTACAGCCCCATCCTGCGCTCCACCGATGTAGACTGTGTCATTACCCCCCACTCCATCGCCGCCACCCAGATTGTCCGCTATGTCCGGGCCATGGAAAACGGGCGGGATCAGGGGGCCATTACCCTGCACCGCATGGTGGATAACCAAATCGAGGCGCTGGAATTTTCCGTGACCGAGTCCACCCTTTGCCGGGATTTGCCCCTCAAAAGCATGCATTTGAAAAAGGATTTGCTGGTGGCCATCATTCACCACGGTGAAAATGTGCTGATTCCGGGGGGCAATGATTGCTTTACCCTGGGAGATTCGGTGGTCATCGTCACCAAGGCAGACCGGAATATCGACCAACTGAATGATATTTTTGAAGCGGATTAAAATGCAATGAACTATCGGAATTTGTGGTATTATTTGTCCGCCACGGTGCTGATTGTGGCGGTTTTCATGGTGGTGCCCGCCGTCATTGCCCTGTGTGAGGGGGATTATTCCACCTGCCTGGCCTTTGCCCTGACCATGGCGGGGGCGGCCGGCATTTCCCTGCCCGGTTTTTTGAAAAAAAATAAGAACAGGTCGCTGCGCTCCCGGGAGGGGTTCATTCTGGTGGCCCTGGCCTGGGTGCTGGTATCCCTCATCGGCGCCCTTCCCCTGTATTTCAGCAATCGGGTGCCCGGCTTTGTCAACTGCCTGTTTGAGATTGCCTCGGGCTTTACCACAACGGGTGCCACAGTCATCGGCGATGTGGAAGCCCTGCCTAAATCCATATTATACTGGCGTTCCTTCACCCATTGGCTGGGGGGCATGGGGGTGCTGGTGTTTTTGCTGGCCATTTCTCCCACCTCCTCCGGGGACGGGCTGCGCATCATGCGGGCGGAGTCCACAGGTCCGGAGGTCAATAAGCTGACCCCCAAAACACGCCAGAGCGCACGGATTTTGTACGGCATTTATATCGGCATGACCCTGCTGCAGTTCCTTTTTATGCTGTTTGGGGGCATCGGCGTCTTTGATGCCCTTTTGCTCACATTCGCCACCGCCGGGACGGGCGGCTTTTCGCTGAAAAATGACAGTCTGGTCTCCTACAGCCCCTATATCCAGTGGGTCGTCGGGATCTTTATGCTGCTGTTTGCGGTCAATTTCGGGGTTTACTATCTGCTTTTGATGAAGCAGCCGAAAAAGGCGCTGCTGAATGAAGAACTGCGGTTTTTCCTGATTACCGTGGTGTGCGCAACCGCCCTGATGACCATTCACATCCTGCCTGCCCTGAACGGGAATTTTTCCGAAGCGCTCCGCCACGGCTTCTTTCAGGTCATTACCATTACCTCCTCGGCCGGGTTCATGACCATGGATTATAACCTGTGGGCGCCCGTGTGCAAGGCGGTCATCGTTCTGCTGATGCTGATCGGTGCCTGCGCCGGTTCCACGGGAGGCGGCATCAAGTTTTCCCGGGTGCTGATTCTGTTCAAATCCATCCGGGCGGAAATTCAGCGGCTTTTGCATCCCAATGCCGTTGTGCGGGTTCGTCTGGACAGGGAAACCGTATCCCCCCAAACGGTCACCAACGTGTTTGCCTTTGTGGGTGCCTATGGCCTGTTGACCATCCTTTCCGTTCTGATCATTTCCTTTGACGGCTTTTCCCTGGAATCCAACCTGACGGCGGTCATTTCCTGCCTGTCCAACATCGGGCCGGGGCTGGATGCATTCGGCCCTACCCAGACCTTTGCGGCCTTTTCCGATCTGTCCAAGCTGGTGCTGACCTTTGATATGATTACCGGGAGGCTGGAGATTTTCCCCGTTTTGCTGATGCTCATTCCCTCCAGCTGGAAAAAGGGCAGAGGCTGAGCGTTTTCCCTGCCCATGGAGGTGCTGTGTGCTGAAAAAGAAGCTGCCCATTCTCATTTTGCTGTGCCTTTTGCTGGCCGGGATGTTCCTGTTCAGCGCCCAGGATGCCCCCTCTTCCTCCAAGGTCAGCGGCGAAATCGTGGATTTTCTCTGCAATTTGGGGCTTCCCGTCACCGATCATCTGGTGCGGAAAACCGCCCATTTCCTGGAATTTATGGTGCTGGGCATCCTCATGTACCTGCTGATTCCCCGGTTTTATTCCTGGATTTTCTGCATACTCATCGCCATGGCGGATGAATTTCATCAGCTGTTTGTTTCCGGGCGGGGTTCCCAATGGGCTGATGTGGCCCTGGATTCGGCCGGCGCGCTGTTTGGCATCCTGCTAATCTGGTGCATCGGCAGACTAAAAGCCCGAATTCCCAAAAACCGGAAAAAATAAATCCCCTTGCATCCCGGTTTGCCGGGATTTTTTTTCGAAAAAAATTGACAATCCTGCCGGATGCTGTTATAATGCTTCCAGATGCTTTGCCTGTTCGAATAAACAAAGCAAACCTATTTTAAGGGGGTTTACCTATGAAGAAGCTTCTCGCACTGATCCTCTCCCTGTGCCTTGTTTTGTCCTGTGTATCCGCTCTGGCTGATGTAGCGGCCACCGTGGAAGGCGCTGCAAACCTCACCCATGACGAGTTAGTCGAAAAGGCGCTGGCCGAAAGCGGCACCTTCATCGTCTATGGCAACACCAGCCGCATCGCCACTGCCGCCGAAAATTTCGGTGCGCTGTACGGCATCACCGTGGAATCCAGCAACCTGAAGGACGGCGAAATCTACACCAAGCTGGAAAATGAAGTCAGCGCCGGCTCGGGTGCCGACATGGTCATGATTCAGGACGGTGCCAACCTGACCTACGCTCTGGAGGATGGCTGGCTGGTCAACTATGTCCCCGCCTCCGTCAAGGAATCTGTGGGCGAAGAGGACCTGTGCCCCCTCGTTCATCAGTACATCAACAAGCTCTTCATCTACAACAACCTGGGCGATAATGTCCCCGCCATCACCAACGTGTGGGAACTGACCGACCCCGCCATGAAGGGCAACATCATCTTCAAGAATCCCGAATCCGAGCAGGTTAACATGAACTTCCTCATCATGCTGACCTCGGATGCATGGGCCGAAAAGCTGGCCGAAGCCTACAAGGCCTGGGCAGGCAAGGACATCGAGCTGGGCGAATATGCCAATGCCGGTTACAAGTGGATCGCCGAATTCCTGGGCAACTGCGTGTTCGGCTCCTCCGATACCACCATTGCCGAAGAAGTCAGCCAGACCACTGCCGAGGGCAAAATCGGTCTGTTCGTGCTGTCCAAGCTCCGCTCCTCCTCCGTGCTGACCGAAAATCTGACCGTGGCTCAGTATGATGCCTCCGCAAACGGCTATGCCATCGAGCCCTTCTCCGGCTTCATGTATCCCATGTATGCCCTGATCAGCGCAGCCGCCTCCCGTCCCTATACCGCCATGCTGTTCATCGAATATCTGATGACCGCGGACGGCTTCCAGCCCTGGGGCAAGAGCATCGGCGCTTATTCCTCCAACAGCACCCTGGCTCCTCTGGACGGCGATCTGGGCATCGGCGTGTGGAAGGAAACCCTGGTCATGGAGGATGCTGAATACATTCTGGACAACGGGGATGCCGTGCGCACCTTCGTGACCAAGTATCTGCAATAATCCTGATATTCCGGGCGGGGCGGCACTTCACCGCCCCGTTTTTGCGATTTATGGGCACATTTTTGTTTCTAAGGAGGCTTCTATGACCAATACAGGCGGCAATACGGGGGCTCACTCCCGTGCCGTGCCATTCTCCCTGCGCATGACAAGGCTGGGCGGAAGGCTGCGTGCCTGGTTTTCCAAGCCCGCCAACATTATTCTGCTCATTTTCTTCCTGGCGCTCATCATGCTGACCCTGTATCCCCTGGGAACCATGCTGAGCGAAATGTTCATTGTTCACAGCAACGAGCGCTCGGCCGTGCGTTCCCTGGGATTGAAAAAGGGCGATACCACCCTGTACCATTTCCAGAAGCTGCTGCTGACGCTGGATGACGGCGGTGCCAAGGGAATCACCAATTCCAACAGCTGGATTCAGTTCTACGAGCCGCTGTTCAACACGCTGATTGTGTCCATTGCCGCCTCCGTTATCGCCATATTATTCGGGGGCATTGTGGCATTTCTGGTTACCAGAACAAACATCAAGTGCAAAAAATTCATTTCCTCCGTGTTTGTTTTCCCCTATATCATGCCCTCCTGGACGCTGGCGCTGTTCTGGCAGACCTTTTTCAAGAACACCCAGATCGGTCTGGGCACATCCAACGGCATCATGGCCTCCGTTTTCAATATTTATATGCCTCAGTGGTTCGTGTACGGGGCATTCCCCATTGCGCTGGTGCTGGGACTGCATTATGCGCCCTTTGCCTATATCCTGATCGGCGGCATATTGCGCAACATGGATGCCAACCTGGAGGAGGCCGCCACCATCCTGAAAACCAGCCGTTCCCGCATCATCACCCGCATTACGCTGCCCATCGTCAAGCCCGCCATGCTCAGCACCCTTTTGCTTGTATTTGCCAGCAGCATGAGTGCCTATTCCGTGCCGGTCTTCCTGGGCAACCCGGTGCGCTTTTACACCCTGTCCACCAAGATGAAATCCCTGATGGATACATCCAGCGGTCAGGCCTATATCATTGCCGGCATCATGATCGTATTCGGCGTGGTCATTCTGCTGTTCAACCAGAAGGTCACCAACAGCCGCAAGCAGTTCACCACGGTCACCGGCAAGAGCGGCCAGGTCTCGCTGATTGACCTGAAGGCATGGAAGAAAATCCTGGCGGTCATTCTGGTGATTGTGCTGCTGATGGTGGCCGTCATCCCGCTGGTTACCTTTGCGCTGGAATCGGTGATCGTCAAGGCAGGCGATTATTCCCTTTCCAACATGACCCTGGATTTCTGGATCGGCAAGGATTTGGCCTATCTGGATCAGGGCGATAACAACGGTATTTTGCTGTCATCCAAGGTCTGGAAGGCACTGGGCTACAGCCTGCTGCTGGCCGTTGCCTGCTCCCTGGTGGCGGGCACCTGCGGCATGCTGGTGGGCTACGGCGTTGCCAAGCGCCGGGGCAGCCGTCTGGCCAACTGGGTCAACAGCCTGTCCTTCTTCCCCTATCTGATGCCCTCCCTGGCCTTTGGTGCGGTTTATCTGGCCATGGCCAGCAAGCTTTCCCTGCCCCTGGGGCTGGGTATCCTCATTCTGGTGGGCTCGGTCAAATACCTGCCCTTTGCCTCCCGCTCGGGGGTCAGCGCCATGCTGCAATTGTCCGGCGAAATCGAGGAGGCCGCCCAGATCACGGGCGTACCCTGGTGGAAGCGCATGGCACGGGTCATTTTCCCCATTCAAAAGAGCAGCTTCCTGTCCGGCTATCTGCTGCCCCTGGTCAGCTGTATGCGTGAATTGTCCCTGTTCGTGCTGCTCGTGCCCACATCCAATACCATCCTGACCACCATGCTGATGCAGTATTCGGAAAAGGGCTGGGCGCAGTTCGGCAACGCAATCAACCTGCTGATCATTGTTGTAGTGCTTCTGATTAACTTTGTTGTGAATAAGCTGACCGGTGCGTCAATCGATAAGGGAGTAGGTGGCTGATATGCCTGAAATTACACTGGAACATGTAACCAAACGCTTCGGCAAGTTCGTTGCCGTAAAGGATTTGAATCTGCAGATTGAAAACAATGCATTCATCACCCTGCTGGGACCCTCCGGCTGCGGAAAAACCACAACATTGCGGATGATCGCCGGGCTGGAAACCCCTACCGAAGGGCGCATCTGCATTGGCGGCACGGTGGTTTTTGATGCGGATAAGGGCATCAATCTGCCCCCCAACAAGCGGGATGTGGGCTTCCTTTTCCAGAATTACGCCCTGTGGCCTCATATGACGGTCTACCAGAACATCGCCTTTGGCCTGCAAAATCTCAAGTGGGACAAGAAAAAAATCGATGACCGGGTGCATGAGCTGCTTGGCATGCTGCGCATTGAGCAGTTTGAAAAGCGGTATCCCAGCGAGCTTTCCGGCGGTCAGCAGCAGCGTGTGGCCATTGCGAGGACTTTGGCTCCCGGCCCTAAGGTGCTGTTCATGGACGAGCCTCTGTCCAACCTGGATGCCAAGCTGCGCATGGAAATGCGTGCCGAGCTCAAGCGTCTGCACAAGGATACCGACTCCACCTTCGTGTATGTGACCCACGACCAGCTGGAAGCCATGACGCTGTCCACCCGGGTCTGCATCATGGAAAACGGCATTTTGCAGCAATACGCCCCGCCCCTTGACATGTACAACAATCCCGCCAACCTGTTTGTGGCCGATTTCATGGGCAATCCCACCATGAATTTCATTGACGGCACGGTATCAAGGGAAGCGGAGGGCGTTGCGCAATTGACCATCCCCGGCATTTTAGAGGCAAAAATCCCCTGCGATCTGCCGCTGCCTGAGTCCCTTGATGTGACGGTGGGCATTCGTCCCGAGCATGTGAAGCTGACGGAAATGGGGCTCTGCCCCGCCACCGTCTATTCGACCCTGCCTTCCGGCATGGAAACCACGGTCAAGCTCAATGTCGGCTCTACCCCCCTGACCGCCGTTGTATTCGGGGATGTGGACTATCCGGCAGACAGCCCGGTGCGGTTTGACATCGCCAAGGACGTGATTCTCTTTAACAAGGAAACGGGCGAAAACTTTGCCCATGCCCCCCTGCAGGGCATCGTTCCCCTGAACAGCTGATTTTAGGGAAACGATGATTAATTCCTGGGGAAACCGGCCTTTTCATGCTGAAAAGGCGGGTTTCCCCAGACCCCTTCCCGGAAAAGGCATAATTTTAATTATTATAATGGGGTAAAATTGTGCCAAATTGTCTTATTTTTAAGAAGGGCTATTTTTTAAGAAAATCCGAACTGATTGAATCAGCAGTTCCTTAGAACACGCAAAAAAAGCCGCGGAGCATTCCCTCCGCGGTTTTCCTTATACCCTGATATCGTGCCATTTTGCGCTGTTATACCGGCGGGTGAACAGAATCATCCGCAGAATAATATCCGTTATGGAGGCGAGCCATGCCCCGACCAGCGCCAATTCGTTTTGCCCCAGCACCGTCCCGATGAGATAAACGCAGGCAAGGGCAATCACCGGGCGGATGACCGCAACGGTCAGGGTCATGACCTTGGCGGCATACTTCACATCCCCCGCGCCCCTCAGTGCGCCCGAGGCCACCACGGACAGCATCTGGAAGGGCTGGAACAACCCCACGATAATCATGACCGTTTCGGCCAATTCCCTGACCCCCGGGCTGGCGTTTTCCGATATGAAAATCGAAACCAGCGGCCCTCGCAGGAATATGCAGACGGCCGCCAGCCCCAGGGACATCATCAGCGCAAACCGCTGGGCCAGCAATCCGTAGACATGGGCCATGTCCTTGCGCTTTTTCCCCAGCATCTGACCCACCAGGGAGGTGCCGGCAATGCCCAGCCCGTCTGCGCAGGAGAAGGACAGGTTCAGAAACTGCATGTCAATCTGATGGGCGGCAAAGGCATCCGTCCCCAGGGCGGCCACGATTTTGGCATAGGCAAAAAATCCAAACCGCAGCGCAACCTGCTCCACCATGGCGCTGAGCGCCACATGGGTGACATCCCCCACCGCCTGTTTTTCCATTTTCCACGAGTCCTTCCGGGTCAATTTCAGGAAGGAATCGCTTTTGTTGCCCCGAATCAGCGAAATGATGCACAGCACAAAGCCGAAAATCACCCCGATTGCCGTGGCAATGGCCGCCCCCTTGACCCCCAGCCTCGGGAAGGGGCCGATTCCGTTAATGAGCAGATAATTGAACAAAATATTGACCAGGTTGGAGGAAATATTCACATACATGGTCAATTTGGTGTTGCCGATTCCCCTTTGGGCGGCGCAAATGCCCATGGACAGGGTATTGAAGGGCAGCGCATAGCCCAGAATCAGGAAATAGGTGACCGCATCCTCCAGGGTGCGCCCCTCCTCTGCCCCGGCAAACCGCATCAGGGGCTCGGCCAGGGGCAGCATAATGGCCATCAGCGTCAGGGAAAGCAGCAGCACAATGACCAGGGAGTTGCGCAAAACCCGGTTGGCATCCTCCCGTCTGCCCTCCCCCTTGCGCCGGGCAATGACCGCCGTAATGCCCGTGTTCAATGCAAAAAAGAAGCAGAGCATGAGCATCCGGGGCTGACCCACCAGCCCCACCGCCGCCACCGCATCCGTGCCGATGGTGGATACCATGACCGTATCCATCATATTAATCAGGCTGATGAGCACCATTTCCAGCACGGAGGGCATGGCAAGAGAAATATAGGTTTTATACATTTCCCGGCCAGAGGGCAGCTCGTTCCCTTCCATTCCCTTTGGAAGCATGGCTCTGACCGAAAAAAACCTTCCGATAAAGCTTTGGGACATTTTGTTACCTCAAACACATCAAGCGCAGGAAAAACCCCGCTGTCAGGCAGGGTTTTTTCGCAGGCGCAAAATTCAGCGTTCCTCTCTGAAATAGGGCAAGCCCAGGCTCTGGGGCGGCTGATTTTCCCGTTTATTGCGGACAGAGGAGATAATCAGCACCAGAATGGTCACCACATAGGGCAGCATTTTGAGCAGCGGCTTGCTGGCCATGGTCATCTGAATGAAATCGAAGTTGGCAATAATCGAGGAGCAGCTGAACAAGAATCCGAACACCGTCGAGCCGATAATGGTCATATGCGGACGCCACAGCACGAAGATCACCAGCGCAATAGACAGCCAGCCCAGCCCCTCAATGCTCAGGTAGGCTTCCTGAGAGGCCATGTAATCCATGATGTAGTAGAAGCCGCCCAGTCCCGCAATGCCCGCACCCACGCAGGTGGCCACATACTTGTACCGGGTCACATCAATGCCCACGGCATCGGCGGTGGCGGGCTTTTCGCCCACGGCACGCAGGTTCAGCCCCTTCTTGGTTTTATACAGGAAAACCGAACCGAACACGGCCACTCCAATCCCCAGGAAGAACATGATGCCCAGATATTGCAGGGAATCGGTGCGCCCGGCAAAGGGCCAGCGGTAATAGGACTTGGGGGTCACCAGATATTTGGTCACATCCACCTTGCTCATCAGCACCTTCATCAGACCCACGCCGAAGGTGGTCATGGCTAGACCGGTCACATTCTGGTTGGCACGGAGGGTAACGGTCAGGAAGCTGTACAAGAGCCCCATCAGCCCGCCCATCACAAAGGCCGCCAGGATGCCCAATATCACAATCAAAACGGGAGACAGGGAGGAAGTGCCAATCAGATTCAGCACGATGCAGCCCCCTGCGCCGCCCATGCACATGATGCCGGGGATGCCCAGGTTCAGATGCCCCGCCTTTTCCATGATGATTTCGCCCGTGGAGCCGTACATGAACACCACGCCGAAGGCCAGGGAGTCAATCAGAAAATTGAGCCACATATTCATTTGACAGAGCCCTCCTTCGATGCTTTTTTACGGAAATGCAGCTGATAATTGATGAAGAATTCGCAGCCGATGATGAAAAAGAGCATGATGCCCACGATCACATCGGGGAAGGCGCCGGACACATCAAAGTTCTGGGAAATCTGGGCAGCGCCCTGATTGAGCACCTGCACAAAGGCCGAGGTCACAATCATCATAAAGGGATTGAACTTGGCCAGCCAGGATACCATGATGGCCGTAAAGCCCATGCCCCCCACCGAGTTGGTGGCAACCGTCTGGTCAAGTCCCGAGCCGATCATAAAGCCGGCCGCGCCGCACAGCATACCGGACAGAATCATGGTGCGGATGATGACTTTTTTGACATTGATGCCGGCATACCGGGCGGTGTTCTGGCTTTCGCCCACCACCGAAATCTCGTAGCCGTGCTTGCTGTAATTCAAATAGATATGCAGGAACACCGTAATCAGCAGCACCGCCAGTATAATCAGCAGATAATCGTTATACAGGGCAGGGAATTTGCCGTGCTGCAGCTGGGGCAGGGAGTTGGAGCCGTTGGTGACCCAGATGGTCAGGCAGTAGGTGACCAGATAGGTGGCCACATAGTTCATCATCAGGGTAAACAGCGTTTCGTTCGTTCCCCATTTGGCCTTGAACAGGGCAGGAATCACGCCCCATACAATGCCGCAAAGCAGGGAGGCCAGCAGCATCAGCACAATCAGCAGCCATTCGGGAATCTGTCCGCCCAGATAAAAGTCCACCGCAATGGCGCCCAGCACGCCCACCAGCGTCTGCCCCTCGCCGCCGATATTCCAAAACCGCATCCGAAAGGCCGGGGTCAGCGCCAGGGCAATGCACAGCAGCAGCGCCGTATTTTTCAAAAATTTCCACAGCTTTCTTGAGGTGGAAAAGGAGCCCTTGATGAAGCACTGATAAAAATCCAGTATTTTTTCGGGCTTTTGCTGCAGCTTATCAATCAGCAAAAAGGCAACGCCGCCGCACACAATCAGCCCCAGCACAATGGCGCACAGCCTGATTCCCCAGGCGTGCAGGGGATGAATACCCATCCGTCTGGTCAAATGAACAAGCGGTTCATGCACCTGATTTTCCTGTGATTTGCTCATTGCGCCGCCTCCTGTACCGTTTTAGTCATCAAAAGTCCGATTTCTTCCTTTGTGACAGTGCGTGCATCCACAATCCCCGTGACCGAGCCGGAATTCATCACCAGAATCCGGTCACACAGCGCCAGAAGCACATCCAGATCCTCGCCCACAAAGATGACTGCCGTTCCCCGCTTTTTCTGCTCATTCAGCAGGTTATAAATCGTATAGGCCGAGTTGATGTCCAGTCCCCGGACGGGGTAGGCCGCCATCAGCACCTTGGGGGCAAAGGCGATCTCCCGTCCCACCAGCACCTTTTGCACGTTGCCGCCCGACAAGAGGGAGACAGGTGTATTGATGGAGGGCGTGGAGATTTCCAGCTCCTTAATGATTTTTTCGCCCAGGCTGTGGGGCTGCTTGCGGTCCAGCAATCCGGCCGTGCCCTTCCGGTAGGAGCGCAAAAGCATATTATCCGTGATGTTCATGGAGCCCACCAGCCCCATGCCCAGCCGGTCCTCCGGAACAAAAGACAGCCGCACGCCCAGTTCCCGGATTTCCAGGGGGGTCTTATCTCGCAGGTTAATGACCTCGTCCTCATTGAACAGCACATTCTGGGATTCCACCCACTGCCGCACCTGCTTGCGGTTCATGCCCTCAAAGGACACGGGATTGCCCTTTTCGTCATGGAATGCGCCCTGTCTGGCCAGCTCCTCCACCCGCTGCATGGATTTATGGAAGAAGGTAACCGGCTTATCCTTCTTGGGATTAAAAAAGGTAATCGTTCCGTTTTCCAGGGTCTGCAGACCGGAAATCGCCTCCAGCAGTTCCCTTTGACCGCTGCCTGCAATGCCCGCAATGCCCAGAATCTCCCCCGAATTCACGGTAAAGGAGACATTTTTCAGCATCTGCGTACCTTCCTCATCCCGGCAGCACAGGTTTTCCAGCACAAGGCGCGTCTGGGGATTGACCGGCTCGGAGCGCTGAATATTCAGGTCAACCTTGCGCCCCACCATCATTTCGGTCAGCGCCTCCTGGGTGGTTTCCCAGGTATTGACCGTGCCGATATGGGCGCCCTTGCGCAGGATCGCCACCCGGTCGGACACCGCCATCACCTCGTTCAGCTTATGGGTGATGATGATGATGGCCTTGCCGTCCTCCTTCATTTTATACAGTACGTCGAACAGCCGGTCGATTTCCTGGGGGGTCAGCACAGCGGTGGGCTCATCCAGAATCAGGATGTCCGCGCCCCTGTAGAGCACCTTCATGATTTCCACCGTCTGCTTTTCCGAAACGGACATATCGTAAACCTTTTTCTGCGGATCGATGGCAAAGCCGTATTTCTGTGCAATCTCACTGACCTTGGCGTTGACCGCTTTGGGATCGTACCCGGTGCCGTCCTCAATGCCCAGCATAATATTTTCCGCAGCGGTAAACAGGTCAATCAGCTTAAAATGCTGATGCACCATGCCGATGCCATAGGAAAAGGCGTCCTTGGGAGAGCGGATGACCACCTGCTTGCCGTCAATGAAAATTTCGCCCTCGTCCGGAAAATAAATACCCGCCAGCATGTTCATCAGGGTGGTCTTGCCTGAGCCGTTTTCGCCCAGGATGGCCAGAATTTCTCCCCGATAGACATCCAGGTTGGCATTCTCATTGGCCACCTTTTCCCCGAATCGCTTGGTTATGCCGCGCATTTCAACCGCAATGGATTTGCTCACGCTATGTCCCTCCATGATTCAATAATGCCGACAAACTGCCGCACAGAATCCCCATGCGGCAGTTTGCCATTATGCGTTATATGCTTTGATTAATAAGCAGCGTTCATCAGCTCGATGCCGTCGATCTTCACATCGAAGTAAGGAGCGGAGCGGAAGCCCTCGGCAGACTCGTTGAAGCAGCCGTCGAACACCACATTGTGGTCGGGGGTATAGGCAGCATCGGTATCCACGTCAGCCATGTATTCGGTCAGCGCTTCGCCATTCACGGTGATGAAGCCCTCGGTAGCGGTATCGAACACCTTGATGGTGCCGTCCAGCAGACCGGCCTTGACTTCTTCCAGCTTTTCCACAGTGCCTTCGGCGGCCACAGCGGTATTGACCTCGCTCAGCACGACGGAGCCGGTTTCGATGGTGCCGGTCCAGTCATAGGCGATCGCTTCGCCGTTCATGACGCAGCCGATGATGTATTCAAAGTAGGGAGCCCAGTTGATGCGGGAGGAAACGATGAAGGTGTTGGGGCAGGAAGCGACGGTAGAGCCGTTGTAGGACACATCGGGGATACCGGCGTTTTCGCAGGCAGTGGGAGCGCCCATGGAGTCAGCATGCTGGGAGATCAGGTCGCAGCCGGCAGCAATCAGCGCTTCGGCAGCGGACTTTTCTTCCTTCTCATCGTACCAGGAACCGGTGAACTGCACCTTCATGGTCACATCGGGGCAAACGGACTTGGCGCCCAGATAGAAGGAGGTGTAGCCCGAAATCACCTCAGCATAGGTGAAAGCGCCCACGTAACCGATCAGAGGGGTTTCGCCCTTGAGCTTGCCCGCTTCTTTCAGTTCATTCAGCTTCAGACCGGCGGCAACGCCAGCCAGGTAGCGGCCTTCATAGATGGAAGCGAAGGCATTGTGGAAGTTGGCAACCTGCTCGGTATGAGCGGTGGTGCCGGTGGCATGGGCGAACTGCACTTCGGGGAATTCCTTGGCAGCCTTCAGGATGAAGGATTCATGACCAAAGGAGTCGGCGAAGATGATCTGGCAGCCTTCGTCCACCAGGTCGCAGGCGGTTTCGTAGCAGGCATTGGTTTCGGTGATATTGCGCTTGATGATGATCTGCTCATCGCTCAGGCCCAGATTGGCAGCAGCTTCCTTCACACCGTTGATGAAGTTCAGGTCATAGGTGGAATCTTCGTCATGCAGCAGAATCACACCGAACTTGATGTCTTCCTTGGCAACCTTTTCCTCAGCGAAAACGCTGACGCAGGTCAATGTCAGAACCAGAGCAAGGACCAGAGCAACAAACTTCTTCATCGTGTCGATCTCCTTTGAAATAATGTTGATAATCTATCTGTTCAGTCTTCCGCCAGCTGGATTTCTCCGTTTTCAATGCCGGTTACGACTGCCAGAGACTTGAGATTGATTCCCCTGGCGCGCAGTTCCTTGCCGCCCTGCTGGAATCCCTTTTCCACTGCGATGCCCACACCGCATACCTTGCAGCCCAGGGACTCGGACAATTGCATCATGCCCCGCACCGCATTCCCATCCGCCAGAAAATCATCAATGATCAGCACCCGGCTGCCGATGGGCAGGTATTTTTTGTCCACCCGAATCATATTGCTTTGCTTGTGGGTGAAGGAGTAAACAGGCGCCTGAGCCATATCATCCGACTGGTTGGCAGCAGAGGATTTCTTGGCAAACACCACGGGAATCCGGCCCAGATAAAAGGCACAGGCCGCCGCAATGGCAATGCCGCTGGCTTCCACCGTCAAAATCACGGTGGGGCGCTCATCCCGGAAATAATCGGCCAGCGCCTGACCCATCTTAAACAGCAGATCGGTATCAATCCGGTGGTTCAGAAACATGTCCACCTTGACGATGTCATTGCCGATTCCCCGTCCGAAAACCCGGATCGCTTCGTTTAATTCCTTCATACCGTTTCCCTTATGCCCTTCCGGGCTGCCGCAAAGGCCGTTTTCTCAGCGTTCTTTCAAAAAACACGAACATTCCTTGAAGGAACAGGTCAATTATACCCCATTTTCACGAATAATGCAAGACTTTTTTTAAATTTTTTTTGTGAATTTTCGGATTTTTGCCGAGAAAGCAAAAAAACAGCACAATCCCGTGCCGTTTTTTGCATCACAATTCACAAATTTCAGTCCGCCTTATAGGTGTACTTCATGGTCTGGGGCTGTCCCCACAGGTAGTAGGTAATGTAAAAATCCCTGGTGGTCTTCTGGTTCGACTCAGTCAGCAGCCTGACCCAGCAAATGCCCTCGCCCCCGGGCGCAATGGTGATTTCCTCGGAGGATGTGTAGTACAGCACATCCCCCTTCATGGGATAAATCTGCATTTCCACCATCTGCGCCTCAATCAGCCCGGGATTTTTCAGCCGGATGGTAAAGGTCTGGAAATAGTAATCCCCCGCCTCGTCCAAATCGGAATCGGAGATTTTGCACCCCCTAAAGGCATTTGTCCTGACCTGTTCCCTGATGGTTTGGAAATCCTCCGGGCAATCGGATGCGCTGGTTGCCTTTTCCTGATCCTGTCCGGTCACAATGAGCCTGGTATTCATCAGCTCATACCCCACCACAGCCCCCAGCGCAAGGGTCAGCACCGTCAGGATGATGGCCGCTTTTTTCATATCGGTTTACTCCGTCTGCTCCATTTCGCTCAATAGCTTGTTCATTTCATCAATCATCTCGCTGTCCTTCAGGCGGAACTTGAATTCCACCCTGCGGGAGGCCTCCATATTGACCGAGCCATCCGCATTATACACAGGGTCGGAATAGCTGCGGCCGGTGGCCGTCATGATATTTTGCAGATAGGCCTTCATTTCGTCCGTCAGGGTATCCATTTCCAGACAGAATTTGGCCACGGCCAGGGCTCTGTTCTGGGACAATTCCAGGTTCTTCACATAGCTGCCCGATGTATCCGTATGCCCCTCGATAATGATTTCCCCCACAAAGCCGCTGTATTCCTCGCTCATCAGCACGGACAGGTACACGGGCACAAACCGCCTGAGCAGTTCCTGACCTTCGGGCTTGATGGTATAGGAATTGGTCTCGAAAAACACCTGGCTTTCCAGGCGGATATCGCCGGTCGTTTCATCCACCTGTGCCTTGAGATTGTTCTGGCTCAGCGCCGTGCTGAGGGCGGTGATAATCTCGCTGCGCACCCCAACCAGGGCATCAATCCGCTTTTGCTGGGCAAGCAATTGACCCTTTTGCTCATCCAAAGTAGTCTTGAGAAGGGCCAGCTCCTCTTCCTTTTTATCCAGTTCCTCCTGGGCAAGGGCAAGCCCTGCCTGGGCAGCATTCAAATCGGCTTCCTTTTCATCCAGCTGAATCTGAATAAGAGCCAGCTCCTCCTGCTTGCCCATCAATGTGACATTGGCCTGTTCCAGTTCCTCTTCCCGCTGCACAAGGGTGATTTGGGCGGCATCCAGCTCGGCCTGCTGCTCATTGAGCTGCTTTGTTTTGATTTCCAGCATGTTGTAATACTGGTAAATGCTGTAGCACACCGCCAGCACGAACACCATCAGCAGGGACGCCATCATATCCGAATAGGAAATCCAGTGGGCACCCGAATCGGCGCTGCGGGGGCGGCGAATGTTGCGGCTGTGATTCATATTCTCATTCCTTTTCGGACAAAATCCGCTTGATATCGCTGAGCATCTGCTCCAGGGCAGACAGCTTTTTAATCATCTGCCCGTCCTGCCCGTCCGGGGAGGCGTTCATGGAAGCCAGGCTGTCCCCCATCCGCTTCACCAGCCCGGTCATGGATTCATCCAGCATGCCCATCGTCCGGGACAGTCCCACCGTAATATTTTCGGCAAAGGAAACATAGCTGTCCTTGAGCAATTGGGCGCTGGAAAGCATGCTTTCGGCCGTCTTGCCCGTATTTTTGCTGGTTTCATCCGCCCGGTCGCAGATGCGCTGCATGGTCTGCTTGGAGCGCAGGGCGTATTCCTCGGACTGCTGAGCCAGGACGGTCTGCGCCTTCTTGATTTCCTCCAGCAGGGCGATCTGCTCCCGGGAGGAGCGGGACAGGGCATCCACAATTTCCTCCCCTGCCACGCAAAAAGCATCCTGCCTGCTCCGGCTCTCGTCCAGATGAGCCAGATATTCGTCAAAGCGCCCGGTAATTTGTCCGGTCACCTGCTGCATCTGAGCCAGGGAATTCATCATTTCAGCCGAGGATTGCAGCGCGCCGCTCAGCGCCTCCCCGCTGATTTGCTGGGATTGGTTCACCTGGGACAGGGTCTTTCCCAGCTGCAAAAGCTGTCCGCTCAAGGCGGCATTCATCTGCTCCACAAATCGGTTCACCACCATGCCAAGCCCCTCCACCTGGGTCTGGGTCTGGCCGATGATGAAATTGTTCATCGCCCGGGAAATGGGCACCATGGTATGCTCCAGTGCCGCCGAAACGCTCTGAGCCATCTGCCCGGGAAGGGTGCTCATCTGCTGAAGCGCCTCCAACTGATCCTGCCGCTGGCATTCCGCCCGGGTTGTGGACTGAACGGGCTGCATCACCAAATCCCCGAAGCTTTCGGTAAAGGCATCCATGGCGCGCACCGTGCTGCTTTGGGCAGAGCGGTTCAGAATATTGAAGACCAATGAGCAGGCAACGCCCGCAATGGAGGTGGAAAAGGCAAAGGTCATGCCGCCGATCATCTGGGGAATGGACTGCATGGTTTTGGCCGCATCGGACACATCCAAGCCCCCCAGTCCCCGCACCAGGCCGATGAAGGTGCCGAGTATACCGATGGAGGTCAACAAACCGGGCACCATTTCGCTCAATGGAATCGCGGAAACGCCGTAAATCACCGTGTCATCATTGATGTAATCCCGCACATCGCAGGTCATTCCCCGGGCATCCAGCGCCTCAAAATTATGGAGAAAATCCCGCCATGCCCCCTGAAGCTTCTGCCCCATAAACAGCTCGTTCTGCCACACGGGGCGCTTGGCCTCCCTGGAGGGCAGCTTATCCAGCGTGCGCCTTGCCCGGTTCAGGCAATGCCTGGCCCCCCGAAGGGGCAGAACGCACTTGAATAATCCGCACAAAAAGACGATGCCGATGGCGGTATATACGGCGATATCAACGAAATTTTCCTGTAAATAAGTCAGCGCACCGGTGAAAAATTGCTCCATACCCTTTCCTCCTGTCCTTTAAAGGCACTTGCTCTTCTATTTTAACTTTTTATGCGCAAAATTGCAACAATTTTGTTACAGTCAATTGTAAATATTCTTGACATCAACGGCAAAAAATGCTATACTGACCCTGCGCAGGTGTGGTGGAATGGCAGACACTACGGACTTAAAATCCGTTGACTTCACCGTCGTGTGGGTTCGAGTCCCACCACCTGCACCAGCTTTGTCCGCTTTTCTTCTCAGAGGGCGGGCAATTTTGTTGAAGCGCCGCAGCTCACGCAAAAAAATATTAAAGAATAGGAAAAAACACTTGCAATTTGCCATCCGGTGTGGTATCATATGCGTTGTGTGGTTTGCGGCCGTATCCCGCAGCAGCACACTGAAATGAATGAATTTATTCCGGGAGGTGAAAGAAATGCCGAACATTAAGTCTGCTATGAAACGCGTAAAGGTTTCTGCGAAGAAGAATCTGCGTAACCGTATGGTGAAGACCGGTGTCAAGACCGCTGTCAAGAAGTTTGATGCTGCTTTGACTGCCGAAACCTATGCTAATGCTTCTTCTGCTCTGGACAAGGCCGTGTCGAAGGGTATCATCCATAAGAATGCTGCCAACCGCAAGAAGGCCCGTCTGGCAAAGCGCCTCGCGAAGGCTGCTGAATAATCCGTTAGCAGAGTTTCATTTCACCCTCTCCCGCTGTAATGGCGGGTTTTTTCTTTGCTTTTTTCCTGTTTTTTGTCGCAAATTCGTAAAAAATTTGAAATAAATACTGGAAAGAACACAAACAATGTGTTATAATGGGTTTGTCGGAGTGGATGGACGGCCGGTTCGGGCAAAAAAGGCCAGGCACAGGCTGCATCCGGCGATGAAGCGAATTTTCAGGCGGTGGGCTTTCCCCCATCCCGCAAGAACAACAACCAGGAAACAGGAGTGAATCGGATGGCAAAGACAAAGAGAGATGCCCTCACAAGGGTTGTGCATTTCACGGTGTGGATGCTGGTGCTGGCGATTCTGTGCTTCGGCGGCTTTACGCTGACAAAAAATTATATTGAGGATCAGGTGACCGAGCTGAATCAGCAGCGCGAGGAGGTCAATCAGGAGCGCATTGACCAGCATAATCAGCTGGTGCAGGAAAGCCTTCAGCAGCAGGAAACGGCTGTGGAGGATGACCGGTGGCCCGAGCCTGCCCAGGAGGGCTGGGATGTGGTGGATGTCAGCACCTTTGCTTTGACCAATTCCACCTCCAAATCCTTCACCAGGTCCGAGCTGCTGGGGGGCGGTCTGATGCTGGTGAACCGCTGGCACACCATGCCGGAGGATCTGACGGAGGATCTGATGACCAATGTGGGGCGTGATTCGGCCAAGTCCGCCAATCCCATTCCCGTTTCGGACTATACCGTTCAGCTTCTGCCCGAGGCCTACAATGCCCTGTATGACATGCTGGCTGCCGCCAAGGAGCTGGGTCTGGAAAATTACCTGATTGAAGAGGGCTGGCGCAGCAATGATACCCAGACGGCCTCCTTCCAGAAGGAGCTTTCCAAATATGAAAGCAAATATTCGGGGGATGCGCTGATTGAGCAGGCCCGCAAGTCGGTCAATGTGCCGGGCACGAGCGAATATCAGACCGGCCTGTCCTTCCGCATCAGCCGCTGGAAGAAGAATGATTCCGAGTTCAACTCCGCCAAGTTCCTGGAAACCGACCACTTCACCTTCCTGATGGAGCATGGCTGGGAGTATGGCTTTGTGTTCCGCTTCCCCGTTTCGGGCTATCCTTACGAAAACACCATGGACAAGGCCTGGAAAACGGGCGAAAGCAAGAAGCTGCGGGTATTCCGCTATGTGGGCAAGGCCGCCGCTGCGGTGATGTATCACGAGGATTGGTGTCTGGAGGAATTCATCGAGTACATGATCGACCATCCCCACATCGCTGTTTATGAAAACGGCAACCTGCGCTATGAGCTGATTCGTGTGGCCGATACCGGCAGCGATATCACCACCCAGGTCAGCGCCCGGGCGGCCAATGTCACCGCATCCATCGACAACATGGGCGGCGTCATCGTCTGCATGGAATACTGATCATTGAAGTGAATTGAATGAAATGAGCCATCCGCCGATCCGGATGGCTCTTTTTGATGCCGATCTGTTTGCAAAAAAAGCAGACAGCGCGATATGAGTCAGCAGTTCCCTGGCCCCTGTATTGCACAAAATTGCACAAAATTGCACAAAAAAACCTGCGGAAAACCGCAGGCTTGGTGGCTCAAATAGGACTCGAACCTATGACACTCCGGGTATGAACCGAATGCTCTAGCCAACTGAGCTATTGAGCCAAATGGTTGCGGGGGAGGGACTTGAACCCTCGACCTCCGGGTTATGAGCCCGACGAGCTACCAAACTGCTCTACCCCGCGATACTGCGCACCACTCATGATGCTTAAACAGTATACCGCAATTTCCTCATCTTGTCAAGCTATTTTTTTCATTTTTTCGATTTTTTTATGCCCCGGACAGCCCGGTATGCAAAATTGCCTCAAATCCCGTTTGCCGCCCGGATGATAGCGGGAATTTCGGACAGATCCCGGATGAGATAATCGGGGCTGATGCCCTGCTGGGCCAACCCCACATCCCGGTGAGCCGTGGCCTGATGCTCAATCTGAATCACCATATTCCAGCCGGCCGCCCGCACGCCCCGCACATCCCGGGACAGGGTATCCCCCACATAGGCGAAATCCTCGGGTTTCAGCTGCATTTTTTGCTCGGCCACCCGGAAAATCTCCGGGGCGGGCTTGCGCCACAGCACATCCGCCGATGTGATCACGCACTCCATATACTTGTCCAGCCCGTATTCCATCATAAAATGGGGCACGATATCATGGGAAATGATGTTGCTGATGACCCCCAGGCGCATGCCCATGCCCTTCAGCTCCTCCATCGTTTCAATCAGATGAGGTCTGCGCATGTTGATGGGGCGCAGATAGTCATACAGAAAGCTCAGCTCCTCCGAAATGGGGGTCAGCTGCTCCCTGGGGATATCGTAGCGCTTGAGATAATAATCGTTCCAGATTTGGTCACAGGGCAATTCCAGCCGGGTTTCCTCCACGTGCTTTTTATATACCTCGGCATCCGCCTTCAGCTGGGTGATGAAATCAGCGGGATCTTTGTCAATCTCAATACCATAGCCCTTCAGCCTGTCCAGCAAAAAAGCCCCGAACCATGTGCTTCTTTCCGGGGTATTGGTCACCGTGTGGATGGTGCCGCCCAAATCAAACAAAACAGCCTGAATCATGCCTTACTCCTTCGCCAGCCCCTCGACAATGGGCAGCACATCATAAATATCCTCAATGAAATAATCCGGCTCGAATTCCCGCTTGATGCCCGCATCCTTTTCCCGGGTCAGGAAGGAGCCAATCTGAATGGCCGCGGCAAACCCGGCTCTTTTTGAACCGATGATGTCACGGGAAACGGTATCCCCCACATAAACGGCCTCAGCAGGCTCGATTTGCATCTGATGCAGCGCAACGGAAAAAATCTCATTCCGGGGCTTGCGCAGCCCCACCACGGAGGACAGCGTCACATCGCAAAAGCAGTCCCGGATGCCGTACTCCTTCAGAATATCAAACACCTGATACAGCGCCGCCGTATTGGAAACAATCCCCAGCTTCAGCCCCAGCTTTTTCAGCCCGTCCAGCATTTCCCTGACCCTGGGGCGGAGCTTGCGGTCATAGTAGGTGACCTCCCACATATGGGCGATGGTTTCGCTGATTGAGCTCAGCTGCTCTCTGGGGAAATCAAAATCCTTTAGCACATAATCGCACCAAATGACATCGGGCTTGCACTCCACATCCTCCAGGCTGCGGAATGCGCCGTAGCGATCCCAGCCCTCCATCACCCGCCCGGACAGCTCCTCAAGGGAACATTTCGGGTCAAGCCCTGCGCCCTTCAGAATTTCATCCAGCCTGCAAATGGCCTTTTTCAGCGTTTCTTCATTATAATGGATGTCCTCCAGCGTACCGCCCATATCAAACAAAACTGCTTTCAACATATAAATGCCTCGCTGATTTTTATTGATTTTCAAATGCATGAGGGGCAAGAAGCCATTTGTGCAGCGGCGGAATCACCTGTCCGTCGTCACGGAACACGAACTCCACCACCGAATTCATGGTATTTTCCCCCGGCATGGGGTCGGTATACCACAGCCTTGCCCCGGTTGCCAGAATCAGCTGCTTGGTCAATTCCGAGGGGCGATCCTTTTCGGGCATATAGGAGTTTCTGGCCGAAATCACGGCATACTTTGCCCGCAGATTCTGCACCAGCATCCGGGTGACGGACTTGGCATCCCCATGATGGGGAATCTTGACCAGGGTGCAGGGGGCGGCGATTTCCTCCCAGATTTCGCCGTAGCAGTCCGTGCCCAGCATGATCTCATGACCGGCAAAGCGGATATGCAGCCGGGGGGAGGTGGGATTGAGCAGCTTGGCGCAGCGGAAAATCTGCTGGGCAGGGGGCTGAATGCCGGCATAAAGCTGGTTCCAGATATCCACCTGAAAGGCCTTGTCCTTAGCCAGATCGACGATAATTTCCAAATCGATCTCCTGCCCCAGCCTATACCGCCCCGGGCGAATCACGGAATGGGGAATCTGCATGCTGACCAGCCTGTCCGCCGTCCCTGCCCACAAATTGAGCCTCCGCAAAAGCCCCTGGGAGGAATGATCCAGGGCGGGCTGATCCTCCAGCAGCATCCCCGTGCGGGGCGGAAAAAAGGGCGCCCAGACCTCTGATACCTCAATGCCGCCCTCCAGCAGATCCTTGAGACCGCCGAAATGGTCGATATGCAGATGGCTGACGATGCACAAATCAATTTTGTCCACACCCAGGCTCTTCAGATGCTCCAGACAGCTTTTGCGCCCGGAATCATTGTCCCTGGGCACGGACTCATGCCCGGTATCCACCAGCAGGCGATAGGTTTTTCCGTTCTTTTCCTCCGTCAACAGCATGGAATCGCCGTTGCCCACATTCAAAAAATCAAAGGTCAGCATGGTTTACTCCCGCGGCTTGATATATTTTTTCCACTCCGGCTCGTCTTCCGCCTTGGGGGCGTGTCCCCGCCGCCAGAGCCTATATTGCAAAACGGCAACGGCCGTGCCCAGCCCGGCGGGCAAAAGCACAAACCAGCCGAATACAGTCATAAATTCAGCCACTCCCTCTTCCCCGGCCAGCAAAATCAGCATGGTGACCAGGCAGACGACGGCAAACAGGGCAATCCACAAATAAGCGCCCAGCACATACCGCTTATCCTTGAAAAAGAGGAAGGTCAAACAGCACACGATGCACCCGACCGCAGAGGCAGACAATGCGGTCACAAAATTGGACCAATTCAGCTGATTCTGCAGCTCGGTAGCAACGCAGAACAATCCCACGTACACCACGATAAACAGAAAGCTCAAAAACAGGGAATTGACGGAAAACCCGCTCTTGGGCTTGCCGTCCTGGGTAAACAGAAAGGTTGACCAGAATTTGTCAGCCTTTGACATTTTTTTCTTCGGCGTATTACTCATGCTTCTCCGCTATTCTCATACAAGAGGGGCAGCGCAGCGAAGCGCCGCCCCTCGGATTTAACTTAGCCTGGAATTACATATTGGGATTGAGGCTCAGCCAGTAGATCCACATATCCTGAGCATCCATGAACAGGTCATAAATGCCTTCCAGATCGGACTCGATCGCGCCCAATTCGGTCAGGGTATATTCGTTCTTCTTGTCCTTGACATCATCACGGACGGGCCAGTTGCCTTCCTTGGTGAAGGGCTTGAAGCCGCCCGAAGCGCCGTCAGCACCGCCCAATACATAGCGGATGAAGAGGCGGGCGCCCGCAGGATTGTCGCAGCCCTCGGTCACATACATATACTCGGTGTTGCGCAGGCTGGAGTAGGGGGTCAGCATCTTGCACCAGGCAATGTTGTAGCCCGATTCGTCCCGGTTGGTGATCTTGCCGGCAGAGGCCAGAGCCAGGGCGGGATCCTCGGCAGTGGAGTTATGCACAGCCTGAACCAGTTCATCGCCGTCCGAGATGAAGGTCATCTTCAGCTGGGTGAAGCGATACAGATACTCCACACCGGCGTTGTTCTCGGGAATCTCGAATTCCACGCCCGGAATCTGGGTGTAGGTGTATTCAAGGGGTTCGCCGTAGAGCTCTTCATAGGCCTGCTCCATTTCATCCGCATTCAGGATGAAGGAGGCGAACAGGGACAGGTAAGCAGTTTCCTGACCGATTTCCTTGCAGAAAATGCGATACTTCTGGGTGCCGTCCTCGTTCTTTTCCACCAGGTTCCACCAGCTGGTGATGGGCTGGCCATCCGGGAAAGCAGCGGTATTGTAATACCAGGTGGACAGGGACTGATACAGCGGGAAGCCGTACTTCATGGCATCCTCGCTGATGTGGGAAGCGATGTCCTTGGGATAGTAGGCAGAGCAATAACCCGCATCATAGAAGTCATAGAACACATCGCCGTTGACATCCTTGGCCTGCAGCACATCGGAAGCGATGTTGCCGGTCTGGGCTTCCAGCTTGCACTTGCTCAGCACTTCGTCCTGGTCCATATCCTGCACAACCAGGTCCAGGCCGGGGAAGGCTTCTTCAAAGCCGGATTCGGTCTTGAGCATTTTGGAGGAGGTGGCATACACAACGATCTGGCCGCCTTCGGCGAGAGCGAGCTGATACAGCTCTTCATCAGTCATATCGCTCCATTCGTCATAAATGGGGCCTTCCTGGGAATCGGCAAAAGCAACAGCGCTGAAGGCCATCACCATCACCATGAGCAGGGCAAACAGTCTGGACAGTTTCATGGGGGTACTCCTTTCAATATTCTGTTCTATTTCATCGCGCGGGGCGATTGAAATCCTGTCAGCGGACGCGCTTGATCAGCCGGGTGGACTCGGCGGCGTACACATTCATCTTTTCGGGAGAAATATCGGCATAAATCGTTTCGTTGATCTCGTACTGCTCAATGCCCAGCACCTTGGCCAGGAATTCGCTCTTGCCTGCCTGCAGGGAAACCAGGGTTTCCGAACCGGCGGGCTGGTTGGAATAGACCTTGACAGGCAGCATCCCGGAGACCTGCTTGCGGCTCAGATGCACCTGCTCGGGACGGACGGCCACAACAACGGGGAACTCCCCGGCAGCCTGCGGAATTTCCTCATACACCAGATCATCGCCGTAATAGTCATATGTTCCCAGCTCGCTGGACACATGCAGCCTTTTCCCGTCAAAGGAAGCGGTGCCCTCCACAAAATTGATGCGGGGATTGCCGATGAAGTCCGCCGCCTGCAGATCAATGGGGTTGTTATACAGCTCCAGGGGGGTGGCAACCTGGCTCAGCTCGCCCGCCTTGAACAGGGCAATCTTGGTGGACATGGTGAGGGCCTCCACCTGGTCATGGGTCACGTAAATGATGGTGGTGCCCAGTTCCTTATGCAGACGCTGCAGCTCGCTGCGCATGTCGATCCGCAGCCTGGCATCCAGGTTGGACAGCGGCTCGTCCAGCAAAAGCAGCCGGGGATTGGAGGCCACCGCACGGGCAATGGCCACACGCTGCTGCTGACCGCCCGACAATTCGTTGGGATAGCGCTTGGCATACTCCTCAATCCGCATCATGCGCAGGGAATCGGTCACCCGCTTTTCCACCTCGGCCTTGGGCAGCTTCTGAATCTTCAGGCCAAAGGCGATGTTGTCATGCACGGTCATATGAGGCCACAGGGCGTAGGACTGGAAAACCAGGTTCAGTCCCCGCTTGCTGGGCTCGAGGAAATAGGCATTTTCCGCATTGATGGCCTCTACGCCGTCAATGGTCATGGTGCCGTTCTGCGGCTGTTCCAAACCAGAAACAACACGCAAGGTGGTGGTTTTGCCGCAGCCCGAGGGGCCCAGCAGCGTCATAAAGTCGCCGTCCTCAATGGTCAGGCACAAATCCTTGAGAACATGGTTATCGCCGTAAAATTTATCGATGTGATTCAATACAATCTGACTCATAATTTTTATCCTTTCCCCGACCGCTTACCAGCTCTTGCCGATATCGGCGCCGAACTTATTGGCAATGATGTAGCATATGAGAATGAACAAAAGCACGCACACCGAAATGGCGTCCGCCATCTGGTTCATGCCGTCCTGCGAATAGGTGAAGGCCAGGTAGGACAGCGTGTTCATTTCGGGGGTCATCATCATGATGATCAAATCCAGCTCCTTGGCCACCGAGATGAAGGTCAGCATAAAGCCGGATACGAAGCCGTTCTTGGCCAGCGGCATCACGATGGAGCCCATCTTTTTCCAGAAGGATGCGCCGTTGATGGTGGCCGCTTCCTCCAGTTCCATGGAAATCTGCATCATATTGGCCGTACCGGAGCGGCTGGCGAAGGGGAAGTGCTTGACCACACTGGTCAGCACAACCAATGTAAATGTGCCGTACAGGGAAGGAATAATCCAGTGGGATTGCCAGAACATGGCGCAATACATGCTGGAGAAGGCCACGCCGCTCATCAGGTAGGGCACGAAAACCAACTGCTCGGTCAAATTGCCGTACCACTTGCCCCGGCCTCTGGTGGTGATATAGCCCAGGAACTGTCCGCACAGGGCGGTGATGATGGAGGTGATGAAGGTCAGCTTAATGGTATTCCAGAAGGCCGAGCCGAAGGAGGGATTGCGGAAAATGCCCGGATAGTTGGTATAGGTCTGCGCCTGGTCCACCGTACCGATCCAGTTATACAGCGTCAGGTTGCTCAATCCATAGCCGTTGCCCGTGTGAATCTGGAAGGTCTCCATAACCAGCACCAGCATAGGCAGCACCATGGCCAGCAGCAGGAAAATCACAAGGAAAATCATCAGCGGAATCTTGCCCTTGCCCAGCTTCATTTCGGTGCTGCGGCCGCCCTTGCCGCCGATAGTGGCATAGGACTTGCGCACGCCCACGATTTTCTGGTTGGAGAAGATGATGATGGCGGCCAAGGCAATCAGCACAATACTCATGGCATAGCCCACCGACTGGGGACCCTGATCCATGAAGGTTTTCATCTTGGTGGCCAGCGTAAAGTAGCCGATGCGGTTGCCCAGCGTGGCGGCTACGCCGTAGGTGCCGATGGACTTGGAGAAGGTCATGATCACAGCCGACAAAATGGAGGGCAAAACAAGGGGCAGCGTAATGGATTTGAGAATCTGGGGCTTGGATGCGCCGCAGATTTCCCCCATTTCCTCCAATTCGGAGTTGATGGAGCGCAGCGCGGAGGACACATTGATGTAGGAAAATGCATAATAGTGCAAACTCATGCACAATATGATAGCGGTAGGGCCATAGGCCAGCCAGTCAGGCACGGCAATCCCAAGACCGGTCAGGAAGCCGGAGGCACCGCTTGTTTCATTGCGGAACACGCTCAGCCAGGACAGCGCCTTGCACCAGGAGGGGATCATGTAGGGGATAACCACCAGCATGCCCAGCAGCTTTTTCCCGGGGATGTCCGAGCGGACAATCAGCCAGGCCAGTATGCTGCCAAGGGGAACGGAAACAAGCACGGTGAAAAAGCCAATCACAAAGGAGTTCTTGAGGGGCTCCCACATAACGGCATTGGACAGGGTACTGGTCAGAATATACTTCCAGTAATACAGCGTAAATTCGCCCTCTGCCGCGCCGATGCGCTTCAGCTCACGCTTTGTGCCGGACGCCGTAAAGGTGGATGCCACCATCTGCAAAAGGGGAATCACAATCAGGCAGAACAAAATCACAAGACTGATCAGAACAATCATATTGAAGGGATTTTTCACCACATTCAGGAACTTGTTCTTCAGCCTTGTTTTGTTAAAGGACTGCCGTGGGGTTACAATACTCACTTTCCCGTGCCTCCATATCTCGTGGTTTGGCTATATACCTATGGAAATGCCATAAAAAGAAACATTTCCATATTTATACACAGTATACCAAATTTCATTCCGTTTGTCAATGAGAAAAAACACGAAAAAAAGGAACCCATCGATCCATATTTTCCGATGATTTCCTTTCAATGATTTTGCTGTATTTTCGGGGATCTGTTCAGGCAATTGCCCCCGGATTTTGGGGGAAAAGTCTCAGGAACTGCTGATTAAATCAGTTCGGATTTTCTTAAAAATAGCCCTTCTTAAAATAAGGTAATTTGGCACAATTTTATTTTCTTAACTGTGATAAAATATGCCTTTTCAAGGAAGGGGTCTGGGGAAAACTCGCTTTTCGGCACGAAAAGTGTGGTTTCCCCAGGAATTAATCAGCGTTTCCCTCAGTCCAGCTTCAGATCCCCGTCCTTCACCCAGCCCATTTTGCGCACAAGTCCGTGAATCAAAGGGCACAGCAGGGCAGGCAGCACAACGCAGATCAGGATCAGTCCCGCCCAGTCCATCACACCGGGGGTGAGGGCGGCCGCTCCCTGGCTCAATGCCGCTTCGCTGGGGCTGAGCCAGCCTGTCCATACGCCGATTGGGCCGCACAATCCGCAGGTGCCCATGCCGGCATTGATGGGCGCGCCGTTCATCTGCAGATGAAACACGCAGGTGGCCAGAGGGCCTGTGATGGCGCTGGTCACAATCGGGGCAATCCAGACACGGGGATTACGCACAATATTGGGCATTTGCAGCATAGAGGTGCCCAGCCCCTGAGACACCAGCCCGCCCCAGCGGTTTTCCCGGAAGCTGATCACGGCAAAGCCCACCATCTGCGCACAGCAGCCCGCAACGGCGGCACCCCCGCAAGCCCGGTCAGCCCCAGCACGGCGCAGATGGCGGCCGAGGAAATGGGCAATGTCAGGGCAATCCCCACCAGCACGCTGACCAGTATTCCCATGAGGAAGGGCTGCAATTCGGTTGTTTTCATAATGACCTGACCAAAGGCATTGGCCACAGAGCCAATGGGGGGCGCAATCAATTTGGACAGGGCAACGCCCACCAGAATGGTCACCGCCGGGGTCACCAGCAAATCCACCTTGGTTTCCCCCGATACCATTTTGCCGCACTCCGCTGCCACAATGGCAATAATCAGCACGGCCAGCGGGCCGCCCGCTCCCCCCTCGGCATTGGCGGCATAGCCCACCGCTGCCAGAGAAAACAGCACCATTCTGTCCGCCTTGAGGGCATGACCGATGGCCACGGCCATGGCAGGGCCGGACACCGCCATGGCGTATGTCCCGATATCCACCAGAATCTGCCAGCCAAGCTGCTGTCCCAATGTCTTGATGATGGTGCCGATGAGCAGGGAGCAAAACAGCCCCTGCGCCATAGCGCCCAGCGCCTCAATACCGTAGCGATGCAGGGAAAACTCGATGTTCTTGCGCTTCAGAAATTCCTTCATAAGCGGCCTCCTTCAGACGGATTCCTTCCATATTATAATGGACTTTCCCCTGTTTTGCAATCCCATTCCCCGTATTTTGTTGCAA
>R19__coassemble_26_pt1 | contig 99480 bp, 95 predicted proteins | sample R19__metabat2_low_PE_041 | metagenome-assembled genome bin R19 | reverse complement strand
CACACGCTGAAGATCAAAGCGAAAGCCAGCAGAATACTGAAAAACTTCTTCATGAAACAACCTCCATTGGCATCAGATGTTCGTGCAACAGGGAGCAAGGAAACGATCAGTAAAGCATCAAACCGCTTCGGTAATCAGTCAATCAATGACTACATAGGAATTGTAACCGATTTGTGACCATTTGTCAAGAGGAAAAACTCAGAATTTGATAATTTTTTTCTCAAAATTCTTTACGATGTAACTGGGAATCAAAACGGGGCGATCGTAAAGCTGCATTCGATATGAGCCGGAACCTCATAGCATTTGGCAATTTGCGGTCCGCAGGAGGCAGAGCCGCAGCCCTGCATGGCGCAATCGATGCACAAAACAGTCATCTGATTCTCTTCCAGCTCATCATCATGAGGCGTATCCGTCAATTCCTCCTGGGTATAGGGCAGGGCGGAGAAGGAGAAATGGTCTCCCGCTACGCTGAAGGAATGCTCACCATCCGAGAGAATAACCGCCTTGGCCGCATAATGGCTGCCCGATTCCTGCGGGCGCAGGGGATGATTATATTGCTCGTACACAGACTGTTTGAACCATCCCTGCCAGCTTGCACGGTGGGCATCGCAGTAGCTTTCGAAGGGACCGTACGCAAAATAATTCAGCTGGTCGTATTCCTTGGGCAGCATCAGCCGGATTCCGACTCTGGGCAGCGGAATAATCTGGGCATCCCGATCCAGCAGAATTTTGCAGGAAATTTTGCCATCCGCATCCACAGTCCACTCAACCTGTCCCCGCAAAAGGGGGCGCATGGAGGTTGACTGGATATGCACACGGGTTCTGATGAAAATCTGTCCGTCCGCTTCCTCTGTCGTTGTATCAAAGCCCCGGGAAGAGCTATACCGCAGGAAATGCTCCTTCCAGCTGTCTGTCAGCCTCCGGTCATTGTCCATCGGAGCCCGGAATACATTGAACGCCATAGGCGCCAGCAGCAGATTTTCCCCATGCGCCACCATTTCGGAGAAAAGCCCGGTCATGGTATCATAACGATAGGAAAAATCGTCCCCGGATATACCGATATACCGGGCATTTTCCTGCTCGGCCACCAAATGACTGCCCTGCACCTCAGGGAAGGCAAAGCCGCAGGGCGGAGTGCCGGCCTGATCCGTGCCCAGAATATGCCCCTTGGAAGCCCAGGGCGTATCGATATCCTGAACCAGAGAAATGGTCAATGCCGCGCCGGGGCATTTGGGAATATCAAAGGTTTTGACGCTCCGCGGCGGAATATCCACATCGGTCAGGGTAAACAGCGTATCTTCCTCATCATTCTCGCTGTCCAGGAAGCCCTCGATATGCAGCAAAGAGGCGGGCGAGCTGAAATCCAGATAATTTTTGAGGGTCAGCTTGCCGTTTGCCACATCGGCATTGACAATCCGCACGGGGCGGCACACATTCTTATACTCATACAGACCGGTGGTCGGCGTACGGTCGGAGGCCACCAGCCCATCGGCACAGAAATTCCCGTCATGCTCGTATTCGCCGAAGTCTCCGCCGTAGCGATAGCAGGGAACGCCCTCCGCATTATCACCCACATAGGGGGCATGATTGCACCATTCCCACACAAAAGCGCCGCAGATTCTCTCTTCCTTGTCGAAAATCCGGAAATAATCCTCCAAATCTCCGGGGCCGTTGCCCATGGCATGACAATATTCGCAGTAGATATAGGGCTTGCAAATGGTATGCTCCTTAAAATAGCGCTGCAAATCCTCCACAGAAGCATACATTCTGCTATACAAATCCAAATCCGTTTTGTTAATCTCCACACCGGCGGGCGGGAAGGAGGCACGCTCATAGTGGGTCAGGCGGGAGGGATCGTACTGCTTTGTCCAGTGCAGCATTTCATCAAAGTTAGCGCCATGCCCCGATTCGTTGCCCATGGACCAGATAACAACACAGGCAAAGTTCTTATCCCGCATAACAAGCCGCTGAACGCGGTCCAGCATAGCCTGGGCAAAGGACGAATCGCAGGCCAGCAGGTTATACTTTTCGTTATGGTCGCCGCCCTTGGCCTGTTCCACCACGCCATGGCACTCCAAATCCGTCTCATCCAGCACATAAATGCCGAACTTTTCGCATAATTCATAGAAATAAACGGGCTGCGGATAGTGGCTTGTCCGGACGGCATTGATATTAAAGCGCTTCATCATGAGCAAATCCCGCCGGATATGCTCCCTGGGAGTATAAGCGCCGGTGGTAGCCGAGGACTCATGCAGATTAACGCCCCGGAACCGGACGGGCTTGCCGTTCAGCAGCACAACCTCGTTTTTGATTTCAATTTTTCTGAAGCCCACTGCCCGCTCGAATTTTTCGTTTCCGCATTCGACAACGAGTCTGTAAAGAGAAGGCGTTTCGGCTGTCCACAGCTTTGGATTGGGAATGAATGCGCTGATAAGGCCGCTTTCGGCATGATCGCAGGCAACAATCTGCCCTGCCTCATCATAAAGGGTGCATTTTGTTTCGGCGATCTCATCGGAATAGTCAAAGGAAACCCGTAATTCGGCCTGATCAAACTCATCATTCAGCTCTGTTTTCACCGTGAAGTCCGTGATATACTGCTTGTCACGCTTGACCAGATAGACATCCCGGAACAATCCGCTGTAGCGGAACTTATCCTGATCCTCCAGGTAGGTTCCAAGGCACCATTTGACAACCAATGCGCAAATAGTATTTTGACCATTTTGCAAAGCATCCGTCACATCAAATTCCTTATGCGCATGGGCAACCTGACCGAATCCGATCATTTTGCCATTGACATACAGAAATACGCAGCTGTCTGCCCCTTCGAAGGTCAGCTGATAAACGGCATCCTCCTCTTTTTCCAGCTCGAATGTACGCCGGTAAAGCCCGCAGGGATTATCCGCAGGCACATAAGGCGGATCATAGGGAATGGGATAGCGCACATTGGTATACTGGAAATAATCATATCCCTGAAACTGCCATACGCTGGGCACGGGAATGGTTGCATTCAGCTGCTCGCCGAAGGGATCGAAGTCCTCAGGCAGGTCATTGACGGAATGATAATACTGAAATTGCCACTGGCCGTTCAGCAAAAGAAAGCGGCTGCTTTCCTCACGCTGCTTATCCTTTGTTTCCTCATTCCTGTCAAAAGGAATGAAATAAGCGTGGGGCGCATTCTCGCCCTCATGCTGCAGATACAGGTTCTCCAGATAATGGGAAAAATCCATACCAAGCACCTCCTTGCAGGATTAAATATGTAATTGACCGAGCACATGCCCGATGGACTGACGAATGATGAGGGTTGCCATGTGATCCTTGGGGGTTTCCGTTTTATTGATCAAAACAAGCTCATTCCCCCGGTATAAATCCAGAAAGCCCGCTGCGGGATAGACGCTCAGCGATGTGCCGCCGACAATCAGCAAATCAGCCCGGGAAATTTCCCTGACCGCATCCGATATGACCTCTTCGTCCAGGCTTTCCTCATAAAGCACCACATCGGGCTTGACAATACCGCCGCAAGTGCAGTGGGGAACGCAGGTTGAATTGCGGACAAAATCCTCGCTGTAAAACCGTCCGCACCTGATGCAATGGTTGCGCTTGACTGAGCCATGCAGTTCGCACACATGCCGGCTGCCTGCTGCTTGATGCAGCCCGTCAATATTTTGGGTTACAACGGCAGAAAGCTTGCCCTTTTTCTCCATTTCGGCCAATTTATTGTGCGCCGCATTGGGCTGCGCATCCGGGCACAGCATTTTTGCCCGGTAAAAGCGGAAAAATTCCTCTGTATGCCGGATGAAAAAGGAGTGGGACAGGATCACCTCAGGGGGATAATCATATTGCTGATGGTACAATCCATCCACACTGCGAAAGTCCGGTATGCCGCTTTCCGTGGATACGCCTGCCCCGCCAAAGAACACAATGTGCCTGGCCTGATCAACCAATTGCTGCAAATCGCCCGGCATCTGATTACCCCCCAATCCTTGAAAAGCCGTACATCCCGATGGCGGCTGCAACGGATAAATTCAGAGAATCGATTTCATGGGAATGGGAAATACGAATGGGACAGCCAAACCCGGAAAATTCAGGGGGCAATCCTGCACCCTCATTGCCGAAAATCAGCGTAAATGGAGCTTTTGCACGGGCCATGCCCTCCTCCAGCGTGATTGACCCGTCCAGCATAAAGGGGAAAAGCATATGCCCGGGATACTGGCTTTGATAATCGGCAAAATCGGAATATTCATGAATGCGCAGGGAAAAGAAGGCACCCATCGAGGAGCGGATGACATGCGGAGAAAAAACATCCACCGAGGGGGTGATGACGGCGATATCCCGGAATCCAAGCCCAAGGGCCGTGCGCAGAATGGTTCCCATGTTGCCCGAATCCGCCGGATGATGCAGAACAATATGCCTGTCCCCCGTTAAATCGGACTGTTTTTTTTCAAACACGGCGGCCGCAAAACAGTTTTCCTTGCCGGACAATCTCCCCAGAGCCTTATCCGCAATCTCCACCCGAATATGGTGCTGATCGCACAGCGCCCTCAATTTTTCGGCACCCTCCGAGCCCTCTGCCTTGGATGACAAAAGCAGCCGGCGGACGGACTCCGGCTTTTTCAGCAATGCTTCCATAGACGGAAATACCCCGGGGGCATAGGAATAATCAAGCTCGCGGCTATAGGCTTCCAATGCAGGCATACTTTTCCCTCATCTCTTTTGCAACATTTTTTTCAGCAGACCGATGGCTGCTTGCTTCCCGGTCAGACCGATTTCCCCCACCGGCCCTGCGCAGGAGGGGCATCCCGCCTCGCAGGAACAGCCTTGGGCAATATGCAGAGCATCTGCCAGAAGCAAATCCCACATGCGGCAGGCTTTTTCGGCCAAGCCCACGCCGCCGGGACAGTTATCATACAGAATCAGCGTAGGGCTTTGGGTAAAGGGACACTTGACCTGATAAATCACTGCAATATCCCGAAGAGAACACATCAGGGAAAGGGGGGCAGCGATGCGCAAAAGGTTGGCAATGCCCAGCATTCCCCCCTGCAAATCGTCCTTTGTGTACTGCGAGGCGATTGCATCATCCAGCACATAGCACACGGCATTGGTATGCATTTCCGTTTCAGGCAGCATAACCGGCCCATAGCCCACATTTTCGCCGGTATCAAAGCGCATTTTTTTGAACATGCGCACAAGGGCCGTTACCCGCACCTCGCAAAGCCAGAGGGAATCCCTCTTTTCAAGCAAATCAAGCAGCCCAAGGTTGACATTCAGGTCAGCATCCGTATAATAATCCGAATCCACCTTGCGGATGAAGGCCTTGCAGGCATCAAAATCCAGCTTCTCAACCTGATAGGTAGTGCCTTCATGCATGTAAATGGCGTTGTCATGCAGCAGCATGGGGGCGGTAAAGCGATCCATCTCCCCGACCATCCGGGGGGATGCCGGGTTCGTGATATCCATAATGGTGAAATTTTCGGTCATTGTGCTGCGCAGACCGATTTCGCTGGCAGGGAAATCCTCACTGGCCCAGTGATAAACGCCTCCCGATAAATGCAAAATTTCCTCTTCATTCAGATAGCCCAGCATTTCCTGAACGCCCGATGCATTGCCGAATGCCTCATTCTCCTTGAAGGGCAGTTCATAGGCGGCGCACTTCAGATGATTCAGCAAAATATACAAATTATCCGGGTTCAGCAAGGCATTTTCCGGGCTTTGGGCAAAGAAATATTCCGGATGGCTGACAATGAACTGATCCAGGGCATTGCCGGTTGCAACAAGAATCACCAGGCTTGTGCCCTGTCTGCGCCCGGCACGCCCGGCCTGCTGCAGGGTGGATGCAATAGTGCCCGGATAGCCGCACATAACACAGGCATCCAGAGAGCCGATATCAATCCCCAGTTCCAGTGCATTGGTCGAAATCACCGTATCGATATTGCCCTGGCGCAAGCCCTGCTCAATTTCCCGCCTTTGGGTCGGGAGATAGCCGCTCCGGTATCCCCTGACCCGCCCCGAATTGCCCAGGGTATCGCTGACCTGTTCCTTCAGCTGCCTGGTCAGCACCTCGACCTGCAGGCGTGTCTTGCAAAAAACGATGCTTTGCAAACCGCTTTTGAGCAAGTAGGATGAGATTTTTTTGGTTTCCTGCAGGGCACTGCGCCGGATTCCCAATTGCCGGTTGACCACGGGGGGATTATAAAAGATGAAATGCCTTTCCCCCCTTGGAGCGCCGTTCTCGTCAATCAGGCAAACAGGCCGTCCGATCAGGGTTTGAGCCAGCTCACCCGGATTTTTCACCGTTGCCGAGCACAAAATAAACTGAGGCTTGGAGCCGTAAAATTCACAAAGCCGCAGCAGTCTGCGCAAAACATTGGCCAGATTGGAGCCGAATATGCCCCGGTAGGTATGAATTTCATCAATCACGATGTATTTCAGATTTTCAAACAGCTTGACCCACCCGGTATGATGGGGCAGAATGCCCGAATGCAGCATATCCGGGTTGGTCACCACCACATGGCCGGCCTGGCGGACAGCCCGTCTGGCGGCAGCAGGCGTATCCCCGTCATAGGTATAGGTCTTGATGTCCTCCCCCATCAGCTCGATCAGCTCATATAATTCGCTGACCTGATCAGCGCTCAGAGCCTTTGTTGGAAACAAATACAGCGCTCTGGCGTCTGGATTTTCCATGATTGCATTCAAAACAGGCAGGTTATAGCAAATGGTTTTCCCCGAGGCGGTCGGGGTCACCACCACAACATCGTGTCCTGACTGAATTTCCGAAAAAGCCCTTGCCTGATGGGTGTAGAGGCTGTGAATTCCGTGTTTGGAAAGTGCCTCAATGATTTTGGGATGGAGTGAATCCGGGAAGGGCGAAAAGCACGCAGACTGAGCCGGGAGGGTATGCCACGCAGTCACGCAGCGCATGAATGCCTCATTCGCCTTTAATTGGGGCACAAGCTGTTCCGGTGTCATGTAATCGCCTCCTCACGGAATCAATGAGATTTTTTGCGCATCCTGCACCGCTTCCAGCTGGGCGGGAAGGGGCAAATCATCCAGGGAAGACAGCCCAAAGTGGCTCAAAAATTTGTCTGTCGTTCCGTATAAAATGGGACGACCCACCACATCCTTGCGCCCCACATCCTCGATCAACCCTTTTTTAATCAGGGATTGCACGGAATAATCGCATTTCACGCCCCGAACCTGCTCAATCTCCATTTTCGTGACCGGCTGGCGATAGGCCACAACGGCCAGCGTTTCCAATGCCGACTGGGACAGGCTCTGCTTGCGGATGGGCTGCAGCAGCAATTCAATATAGGGCGCATACTCCGGGCGGGTACAAAGCTGCACATGCTCCCCGAACCGTTTGAGGCGAAGCCCACGTCTGGCGTGATCCAGACTGCCCTCCAGCTGAATCAAAGCCTGATTGAGCAAATCCGGCTCCACATCAAGCGCCCTCTGCAAATCCTGCAAAGCAACCGGTTCGCCGGCAACAAAAAGGGCTGCCTCGATCACCGCCATGATTTCCTTTACATCTGTCATGTATCCAGTTCCTCTTTTTCCCCTGATTGATCATCCTTTTCCGGGCTGCGGGCAGAAAGGGTGATGTCGCCGTAAATGCCGCTTTGTGAGGCTGATATTTTGCCCAGCTTCAGCAATTCCAATACAGCCAGAAAATTGGTGACAACCTCGTCCCTTGAGGGCATTTCATGCAGCAAATCCAGAAATGAAACAGGCCCGGTGCGCACCTTGCGCAGGATGCCCGCCATGCACCCGGGAATGGAATATTCGTCCCGGACAATGCGCCCAAGGGGGCGGCCGTGCTCCTCCCCTGAATCATCCTGGGCTCTTGCAAATATTCTGGCAAAGGCTTCCATCAGCCCTTCCATGGTCAGGTTCTTCAGCTCAAACTGGGGAGGGGGCAGGGGAAATTCGTCCGGCAGCTTCTCAAACATCTGCGCCGCTGCCCGTTCAAATTGCACCATATCAACCGCAAGGGTCTTCAGTGCCTGATATTCCTCCAGCCTCCGGATCAGCTCCTTCTCCGGATCCTCCTCCTCGCCTGTTTCCTCCTTCTGTTTGGGCAACAGGGCGCGGGATTTAATTTCAAGCAGGGTCGCTGCCATGGCAAGAAAGCCGCTGGCGTCATCCATATCCAAATCAGGCGCATTTTCCACAAAGGAGATATACTGCTGTGTTACCTCGGATACAAATATATCCTTGATATCAACCTTTGCTTTACCGATCAGAAACAAAAGCAAATCCAGCGGCCCTTCAAATTGGCTCAGATGCAGGCTAAAGGTCATAGGTCTCCCCCATCAGAAGAAAATCGCTTGAAGCAGGTCACACACACCGCCGTCAACAAAGGAAATAATCGTGCTCATCAAGCCCGTAATCCAGCTTGTGCAGAAGCATACGACAAGCAGCGCAATTTTCAGCCATCTCATGACCTCCCCGGAGGGATGAAACCGTCCCTTCAGAATCAAATCATTCACAACATGGTAGCCGTCCAGCGGCGGAATGGGGAGCAGATTAAAAACAGCCAGCGAGATGTTGATAGATGCAAGATACACCAAAATCTTGCCAATGGCCTGAATCACGCTTCCATAGCCAAAGGCCGCATACAGTCCAAAAAACAACACCCTGGCGCACAGATACAGGATCAAATTGGCCGTTATGCCGGCCAGGGAAACCAGCATATCATCCCGGCGGAACTTCCGGAAATTCCGGGGATTGACCGGAACGGGCTTGGCCCAGCCAAAGCCAAAGAAAATCATGCACACCGTTCCAAAGGGATCTAAATGCTTCAGCGGATTAAAGGACAGCCTCCCAAACATCTGAGCCGTGGGGTCGCCGCACTTTTTGGCCACATAGCCATGAGCCACCTCATGGCAAATCAAGGAAAACAGTATTGCCCAGATTTTCAGCAGAAAGAAAATCGGATCACTGGTCAGTTCGCTAACCACTTCGGAAAGTCTTGATAACATACGCTCCTCCCACAGGGATAAATGCTGCAATGGTCAGCTCAGGATGAATATTTTGCCAGGGCAGCAAACAAGCTCTTCAGGTCGATGGGCTTGGCGATATGGTCATTCATCCCGGCCCGAAGGGAGGCTTCCTTGTCCTCCGAAAATGCATTGGCCGAAAGGGCGATAATCGGAATCCGGCTTCCGTCCTGGAGAGAGCGGATGGCCTGGGTCGCCTCATAGCCGTTCATGACCGGCATCTGAATATCCATGAGAATGAAATCATAGTATTCGATACCCTTTTTCGCAACGGCCTCCACTGCAATTTCGCCGTCCTCCGCCTGTTCCACAAGCATACCGGCCTCTGTAAGGATTTCGGCTGCGATTTCCCGGTTCATTTCGTTATCTTCAACCAAAAGAACCCGTTTCCCGACCAATTCCTCCCTTTCCTGAGCAGAATCGGAGGGCTCATTTTGCCGCTCAAAGGCCTGAATCTCTTCCTCGCTCATGACCCTGAAGGGCAATTCAACCGTAAAGGTCGACCCGGCACCCAGCTTGCTCTTGACATGAATGGTGCCGCCCGCCAAATCCACAATATTTTTTACAATGGAAAGCCCCAGGCCTGCGCCCTCAATCCGGGCAACCGATGCGGTTTGCTCTCTGGAAAAGGCCTCAAACAGATGGGTTTGGAATTCGTCGGACATGCCAATGCCATTATCGGCAATCTCGAATTGATAATTCGCAATACCGTCCACGGCATCCCCCAATTGGCGCACGGTATAGCTGACCTTCCCGCCCTGAGGGGTATATTTGATGGCATTGGAAAGAAGGTTGACAATCACCTCATTCGTATGCAGCTCATCCGCCCATACATAGGGGCTCTGGATGCTTTCGATATTCGTAATAAAATCAATGCTCTTTGCCGTAGCCAGGGTCTGGTTCATCAAAGCGACATTGGTTATTGCTCTGCGCATATCCACCGGCTCACTGCGCAGTTCGATCTTTCCCGCCTCAATGCGGCTCATTTCAAGGATATCGTTGATCAGGTTCAGCAGATGCCCGCCGGCTGTTTTGATTTTCTGGAAATTTCGTTTGGACAATTCTGCCTTATCGTAATGCCGAAGCCCGATATCCGTGTAGCCCAAAATGGCGTTCATGGGGGTTCGGATATCATGGGACATGCTGAACAAAAATTGGGTCTTGGACTTGCTGGCAGACTCCGCCTTGAGTCTTGCCATTTCCTCCTTCTTTTTGTTGATCCGGCCGATCAAAAGACCAAGGTACATGGCAACGGACTTCATAATGTTGATGCCGTTTTCCGAGAATTTATGATAATCATTCAGATAATGAACAGTCAAAAGACCGACCAATTCTCCGTCCGAATAGATGCGCTGCATAAAGCTGGATTTGGCGGGGCAATCCGGGTGCGTCTGCATGCCGACACAGCCGTTTCTGCAGTCATCCATCAGCACAATGCCGTCTTCCCCGTATTTTTCCCCGGTGAATTCCGAAAAAGGGCAGGCAGAGCAGACGCTCTGGGGAATGTCCTCGATTCCGGGGGCATTCAGAACCGTCCTGTTTCCGTTCACATCCCGGAAAATGACCTGATCGCAGCCGGAAATTTCCTGAATCCGTTTTCCGAAGAAATCCAGACCCTTTTGCAAATCAGGCTCGTTATCCGCAATAAACGCCAGGGAGTCGGCACGGAATTTGGACACTATCAGCTGATTTTCCATGATCTTGGCCCGTCTGCGCTCTTCCTCATCAAAATGCAGAAGGGCGGTTACGTTCTGATGGGTTCCCTCAATGCGCACCCCCTGGGTGTATTCATAATTTCTCACACCGCCGCAGCGCACAATCCAGGTTTCCCCATTGGGATGATGCCAGGGATACTGAACCTCGGCATGCTCGCCTGCCGTCATTTTTTCAACCGATTCGGCCACAAGCCCGTAAGAGCCTTCGTCGATATGGTCATACCAGGCATGATAGGTTTCTTCGGGAGATACCTGATGCTCCAGACCAATCAGACCGAGCATGGCATCGTCCACATACATCCGGGGGGGCGAATTTTCATCCAATTCAAAGGCCCAAAGACCGATATTGGCCTTCACCAGAATATCGGCCGAAAGAGGGATGGAACCCAGGAAATGCTGATGATTTTGCGCCATGTCATAGGCATCCGTTTTGCTGATCAGATCCTGTATATCGAAAATGATTCTGTCACAGCAGCAGACAGACCCATCCGCCCGGCGGGTATAATGACCATGGTCATGAACCCACCTGCAGCCTGCCTTGGTCATCATCCGGTACTCAATGTCATCATCCGTTTTTTCCGGGTGCTTGCCCAGGCAATCGGCAAGATGCGCCCGTACCCGGTCTACATCATCCGGATGAATGCCGGAAGCGTTCTTTTCCCGCGCGTCTGAATATTCCTCTTCATTTTCATAGCCAAGAAGCCTGTAATAGGAAGGGTCACAGACCGTCCCTATACAATTTCCCTGCTCATCATATTCGGTATGCCGCCTGCCCGGGTTCATGATATTTTTCATATACATAAGCTTTCAACTGCCTTTTCAGGAAAATTAAACCATAATAAAGAAGGCTTGACGCTTGACCGGGAAATCATTTTATGCCCTTTTCATCCATAAATTCATGCATATTCCCCGGCCGAAGGTCCTTGTTTATATTATAGTTTTATGGGGTTTTTGTCAAGCAAAATTTGCCGGAAAGCAGTAAAAATCAGTCTGGTTAACCCTTTTATTCCGTTTTATTTTTTACGGCTTTCCCCCGGGCGCATCATGCATCACATTTCACCGTAAAAATTTGACAAAACCGTCGATCAAGCGTATAATAGCAGATGTTTCAATACTGTCCGGAAGCAGGAGGAAAAATGATGAGAAAAAAGCTTTTGTGCCTGGCTTTGAGTCTGATGCTTTTGCTTGGCCTTTGGCCGGCACAGGGAGAGGGTCTCACAAAATATTCGGCTGACCTGTTTGATGCCTTTGACACCGTGATTACCATCATCGGATATTCCCCGTCCCAGGAAGCGTTTGATGAGGTCGTTGAACAGGCGCATCAGCTGTTTGTGTATTATCATCAGTTATTTGACAATTACAATTCCTATGAGGGTGTGAACAACCTTTATGTGCTGAATCACACCGCCGCAAAGACCCCCCTCGAGGTAGAAAAGCCCCTTTTTGACCTGCTGCAAAGCGTGCAGGAATGGCAAAGAAAATACGGCTCCAATCAGGTCAATATCGCCATGGGCGGCGTGCTGCAAATCTGGCATGCCTGCCGGGAGGCTGGGATTGCCGATCCCCAAAATGCCGTTTTGCCCGATCCGGATGCGCTATCCGCCGCGGCAGAGCATATGAACATTGATGATTTGATTCTTGATTCAGAAGCACTGACCGTTTTTTATGCCGACCCTGAGCTGCAGCTGGATTTGGGGGCGGTGGCCAAGGGCTATGCCACGGAGCAGGTAGCCCAATATTTGCTTTCCTCCTCCATGCCCTCCTTCGTGATTTCGGCAGGCGGGAATGTCCGGGCGGGCAATCCCCCAGCTGACGGCCGGACAGGCTGGGGCGTGGGCGTTCAAAATCCGGATGGCAACGGCTATCTGGATATCCTGTCCCTGAGCAATACCTCGGCCGTGACATCGGGGGATTATCAGCGGTATTATATGGTGGATGGGGTGCGCTATCATCACCTGATTTCTCCGCTTACCCTGCAGCCGGGCAGGGAATGCCGCAGCGTCACCGTGGTCTGTGAGGATTCGGCGTTTGCCGATTACCTGTCCACCACGCTTTTCCTCATGTCCTGCGATGAGGGAAAGGAATTTCTGGATGAACTGGATATCGCCTGTCAGGCACTCTGGGCGCTGGAAGACGGAACAGTCGTGCGCTACAATAACAACAAATGAATCGGGGGATTGAAAAATGAAGCAGCTGAATATGGGCATTGCAGGGCTTGGCCGACTGGGCATGGAGCATGCCAGAAATATTGCCTGGCATATACCGGGCTGCAAGCTGAAGGCCATTTGCGCAAAAACAGAAAAAACCCTGGATGCAGGCAAAGAACTGTTTGGCGAGGTGGCCGCCTACACCAGCTTTGATGAAATGCTGAAGAATGATGAAATTCAGGCTGTTGCCATTGTGTCCCCCTCCGGGCTGCACTGTGAGCAGATCGAAAAGGCCCTTGATGCAGGCAAGCATGTATTCTGCGAGAAGCCACTGGGGGTCAGTGCAGAGCAGTGTCTGCAAGCGGAAAAGGCGGCCCGGCAGCATCCTGGGCTTGTCTGCATGCTGGGGTTTATGCGCCGGTATGACCCTTCCTACATCTACGCAAAGCAAAAAATATTGTCCGGTCAAATCGGTACGCCCTACCTGTTCAAGGGAACTGCCATGGACCCGGAAAGCGCCATTGAGGGCTGTATTCGCTATTCGGATTCCTCCAGCGGAATCTTTCTTGACCTGGCCGTTCATGATATTGATCTGATCAGGTGGTATCTGGGCAGCGAAATCGCCGAGGTTCATGCCATGGGCACAACCTTCAAGTATCCCCAGCTCCGGGCAAAGGGGGACGATGAAACGGGGATTGCCGTCTTCCGGATGGAAAACGGTGCGCTGGCTATGCTGCATGTAGGCCGCAGTGCGCCCCACGGCTATCACATCGAAACGGAAATTCTGGGCACAAAGGGCAGTGTGCGGATTTCCCCCGTTCCCGAAAAAAATCTGGCCATGCTGTATACCGGGCAGGGGGTCGTCAAGGAGTGCATTGAGGATTTCCCGCAGCGCTTTGCCCAGGCCTATCTGGAGGAAATGCGTGAATTCGTATCCTGTGTATTGGAAGGCAGAAAGCCCTCTGTTACGCTGCATGACGGCACCATGTCCGCCGTTGCCGCCTTGGCCACAAAGCAATCCTGGCAAACAGGGGAAATTGTGAAATTAAGCTACCCCGCTTTTGATTGAATTGATTGACGGAAGAGGAAAAATAGGCTAAAATAGGATGCGCAATCTGTTTTGCGGAGGGCCTGCGGGAAATGAAAAAAATCGCTGCCTTGTTTAAGAAAGAACTGATGCTGTCCGTATCGCTGCTTGCAGCCATTGTTGCCCTGATCATCACACCGCCGTCCGGCGATTTGCTGAAGGATATCGACTGGAAAACGCTGGCCACGCTTTTTATGATGCTGACCGTGCTGGAGGGCTTCAAAAAAGAAAACATATTCCAGCCCCTCATTCGTTTGAGCAGCTCCATCCGTACCATGGCAGGGCTCAGCCTCTTTTTGGTGTTCGGCGTTTTCTTTTCCAGTATGTTCGTCACAAACGATGTCTCCTTGCTGATTTTCGTTCCGCTGACCATTCTGCTGATGCGCTCCTGCGGAAAGGAGCAGCTCATCCTTCCCCTCATCAGCATGGAAAATATTGCCGCCGTGCGGGGAAGCATGCTGACCCCCTTCGGCAGCCCGCAAAACCTGTTTTTATTTGCCCAAAGCGGTGTAAGCGCCTGGACATTTATGCTGCATATGCTGCCGCTGTGGGCGTTCAGCGGTATACTGCTGGCCGGATATGTTCTGCTTTTATACCGAAAAAATCCCCATATGCCGGCCTGCATCGGAAGGGATGCCCACGGGGAGGAATGGAAAAAGGAAAATGCCCCCAAGCGCGTGCTTTATCTGGTGCTTTTCGGCATTCTTTTGCTGACTATTGTCAGTAGAACGGCGCTTTGGCCTTATATCACCCTTTTTGTTGTATTGGCCGTGCTGATTTTTGACCGAAGGGTTTTGCTGAAAACGGACTATGTGCTGTTGCTGACCTTCCTGTGCTTCTTTGTCTTTTCCTCCTCCATCACGAAAAATGAGGCGATTTCCGGCTTTTTGACAAGGATCGTAGCGGGCAGGGAATATTGGGCAGGCATTCTGCTGAGCCAGGTCATCAGCAATGTTCCGGCCTCCATTGTGCTTTATCCCTTTTCCACCAACCTGTCCGGGCTGCTCTATGGGGTGGATACGGCGGGGCTATGCACGGTCATCGGTTCATTGGCCTCCGTCATCAATTACCGCATCTACGTCCGGGCCTATCCCGGTCAGGGCGGGCGCTTCATGAAGGTGTTCACCTGTGTCAGCCTGATTTTCTTTGCCATTGTGGTCATCCCCGGATACCTGCTGGGCTTATGGTGGCGGTTCTGAAAAGCATCCCGCACATCGCCTGCAAAATAAAAATTCAGGAGAGCAATCATGGATTTATCTCAGTTTTACAAAAGTGTTTTGGATCAGGACACTGCCCCGGTGGTTCTGTGTGATTTGGAGCATACCATTGTGTATATGAACGAGGCGGCGATTGTTCGCTATGCAAAGCAGGGCGGGGAAAAGCTTCTGGGCAAAAGCCTGCTGAAATGCCATACGCACAAGGCCGCCGAAATCATCAACAGGGTGCTCAAATGGTTTGCCGAAAGCCCAGAGCACAATATCATCTACGAATTCCGCAATGAGGAGGAAAACAAGGATGTATACATGGTTGCCCTCCGGGATGAAAACAAAAAGCTGATCGGGTACTATGAAAAGCATGAATACCGCAGCCGGGAAAAAGCCATGCTGTATGATTTCGGCGGCTGATTTTCCTTGATGAATTCAGCCCATTCCCCCAAAGGAGTCTTTAATTCATGAAAGAATGTCTGGCACGTTTTTCGGTTTCAAAGCGCAGGGTGCTGCTGCCCGTTTTTCTTGCCCTGGCCCTGGTCTGTTCCTTGTTTATCACAAAAACACGCATTAATTATGATTTGACGGTCTATCTGGACAGCAGTACCATGACCCGCCGGGCGCTGGATGTGATGAATGCCGAGTTCGGCTCCTCCGAGCAAATCCGGGTGATGTTTACCGATTTGCCTGAGGAAACATTGAATGACTGCATGGATGCTTTGAATGCGCTGCCTGATGTATTGCTGGCATCCCATGACACGGAAAGCGGCACGGTGGAAAAGGACGGGGTTCTCTATCAGTTGGTGACCGTCACGGTCAACGGCGATGCAACCCAGCTTGTGCAGGACATCCGCGGGCTGTTCCCGGATTTGGACTATGCCGTGGGCGGCAGCTCGGCCTCGGCATTGGATGTTCAAAACAGCGTGGGGAATGAAATGCCCCTGGCCCTTGGCATTGCAGTGCTGGTCATTCTGGGGGTATTGCTTTTGACCAGCCGTGCCTGGCTGGAGCCGGTCATCATACTGATTACGCTGCTGGTTTCTGTGCTGATTAATATGGGGACGAACCTCATTTTCCCCCAGATTTCCTTTGTTACCTTCGCCGTCTGCGCTATTTTGCAGCTGGCGCTGTCCATTGACTATGCCATCATGCTGCTGCATGCCTATCAAAGCCAGTGTGATGAGGGCATAGATCATGCTGAGGCCATGAAATGCGCCCTCATTTCCTGCGCCATGCCCCTGTGCTCCAGTGCCTTTACCACCATTGCCGGATTGCTGGCTCTTTTGTTTATGAGCTTTACCATCGGCTTTGACATCGGGCTTACCCTGTCCAAGGGCATTTTGATTTCCCTGGCAACCGTATTTTTCTTCATGCCTGCCCTGACATTGGCCATGGATCGGGCTTTGCGGGCTTCTCGCCACAGGCCAATCCCCCTGGGAGGCGAAAAGCTGGGCAAGGGAATTGTCAAGGGACACCGGGTGCTTGCCGCCGGGCTGATCCTGGTGGTTGCGGCAGGAGCCGTTCTGCAAAGCAAAAACACCTATATTTTTTCCGATTCGGGGCGCAGCACGGCTCAGACAGAAAGCAAGCGCATCAGCGATGTTTTCGGCTCTTCTGATCCTCTTGTGCTGCTGATTCCCACGGGAACAGCCGATTCGGATTATGCCGTGCAATCCGAGCTTGCCGGGCGCATTGCCCAAATTACGGTCAATGGTACGCCTGCCGTCAGCGAGGTATCCGCCATGGTCACAACGGGCGCTGCCGCCTTAACCTACTACAGTGCCGAGGAAATTGCCTCCATGGCCTCCCTGCCTACATGGACAGTTCAGCTTTTTCTGTCCGCAAATGGTCTGACAGACCCCGTCCGGGCGGATGTGCTGCTGGAAAAGGCCGATGCGCTTGCCTCAGGCAATGAGATGGTGGCCTCCCTGCAATCCCTCCTGCGCTCGGCACGGGAGGCATTTGAAGGAGCGCATTACAGCCGGATGCTCATCACCACTCCCCTGTCCGTTCATGATTCCGGCATGCGGGAAATGATTGACAGTATCATGAGCCTTGCCCGGGAATACTATGGCGATGACTTTTATTTGACCGGCAACGGGATGTCCGTCTATGATATCGGCAACGCCTTTGAGGGCGATCTGACCAAGGTCAATCTGATTACGTTGCTGGCCATATTGCTCATTGTGGCGCTGTCCTTCCGTTCACTTTTGCTGCCTGTTTTGCTTGTTTTCGTGATCGAGGGCGCCATTTGGCTATCCATGGCCGTATCCTATATCAAGGGAGAGCCCATTTTCTTCATCTCCTACCTGATTTGTGTGGCCATTCAGATGGGGGCAACCATTGATTACGCCATATTGGAAACCAATCTGTACCGGGGTTTCCGCAAGACCCTGCCGGCGCCGGATGCCATCTGCAAAGCGCTGCACGGAGCATTGCCCACTTTGATGACCTCCGGGCTGATTCTTGTCTGTGCAGGCTTTGTCATTGGCAAGGTCTGCTCGATCTACTACATTTCCTCCATCGGTCTTTTACTGGCCCGGGGGGCATTTCTGTCCCTGGTGATGGTGCTGACGCTGCTTCCCGCATTGCTGTTGCTGTGTGACAAAATGATCAAGCCCGGCAAATCAAGCCCGGCTTCCAAGGCATAAATTGCAGACGGAACAATATTTAGGAGGTTTTTCGTGAAAAAGCTGCTCTTTCTCCTGCTGATTCCCCTTCTTTTTCTGATTAATGCTGCTGCTCAGGATGATTTTTCTATTTCCACCCCCGAAAAGCTTCGCCCCTATGAGCCGCAGAATCTGACCATTTCCGTTCCCTTTGATGGGGAATTGACGATCCGGATTTTTGACAGCGATGTGGAACAGCAAAGCATTGCGGAAAATCTTCCTGTGGAGCAAGGCACTTTGCAGCTTTCCTATGACGGCCTTTCATTTAACGGGGAAATGCTGAAAAAGGGTGATTTCACGCTGGAGGGCATTTTGACATCGGAGGGCGAAACGCTGACCTGCACGGCCACCCTGACTGTCTCCGCCCCCAAGGAAGCGCTGGTCTATGTCGTTTTATCCTCTGACGATGTATATTCGGAGGAGGATACCTGGTATATCGAATGCGGCGTGACAAAAAAATGCAATGTCGTTCGGGAAATATATGCTGCTGAAAATCCGGATGTATGCCTGAATACCGCACAGATTTCTGCCGAAAGTGACAATAAATGCTATCGTATGAGCTGGGCGGCCAGGGCGAAGCTTGCGCCGGGCCAATATATCATGCGGTTTTATGCAGATAAAAATCCGGATTACGTGATCGAGCGCACGGTTACATTGCACGAAGGCAAAAGGCCGAGCCCGGAGCTTGCGGCAGGCGAAGCACTGTTCCCGGATGATTTTTCCTCGGATGAGGCGATATGGGAAAAGCTGATTCAGCCCGTTTACATCATCGATGCATCCCAGAACTCCCGCGCCAAGGTCTATGAGCGGGCCAGCACCTCCTCCCCCCTGGTGGGCTCTGTCTACGGGCAAACCAATGTGGTAAAGCTGCTGGAAGAGCCGGAGGGGAAGTTTGCCCATGTGGGCGTATATTGCTCCTATGACGGGGAATACCGGGAAGGCTGGATCCTGAAATCCTACCTGAAGGTTGTTCAGCCCGATGTGCATTACGGCATTTTGATTGATAAAGAAAAGCAGGAAATGCATGTCTACTCAGAGGGCAAGAAAATCGGCACGATTCTGGTGTCCACCGGGCATGCGGATCAAAATTCCATCATCACCAATTCGGGTGTCTATCTGACCTATGACCGGCTGGGCAGCTTCCATCAGGACGGAATGAAGTATGACTATGCCATCCGGATTGCAGGCTCCAATCTGATTCATCAGGTGGGATATATGCACGCCCATGGCTCAAAATCCGATTTTTCCAAGCAAGAGCCCCTTCTGGGGCAGGCCGTATCCCACGGCTGTGTGCGTATGAATTATCAAATCACCGAAGAAAGCGGCGGCATCAATGCCTATTGGATCTGGACACACCTGTCAGTCCGGACAAAGGTAATGATTGTGGATTCGCTGTCAGACACGGAGGCGCTTCCCTGATGAAATTTCGAGGTTTTCTGATTGCGCTGCTGTCCCTTGTCCTTTCCCTGTGCCTGATTTTCCCCGCATTAGGAGAATATGAAACCCTCAAGCAGGGCAGCAAAGGGCAGGCCGTGTTGGAGCTCAAGCAGCGGATGTATGAGCTGGGATATTTTCATTCGACAAATTTCAGCAATTTGTACAATGAAACCACGGTCGAACGGGTCAAACAATTGGAAAAAATGAACGGTTTGACGCAAACGGGAATCGCTACGCCTGAATTGCAGCAGCTGATCTTCTCCGATGATTGCATCAAGGCAGACGGAACAAAGGCGGGCTCGCAAAGCTCTCCTGAGCAGACGGCCTCCCCCGAAATTCCCTCCATCAACGAAATCAGCAGAGACGAAGACGGTTTTTTATCTGACGAGAGCGAAGAATTTGTCTATGAGGACGAGGAAAACGGCGTATGGCTCTATTATTCCCATAATCTGCAGGTGGAAATCACTGCCCATGAGGATACCAAGGAGAAAATCGAGTGGTATGAAACCCGGGTGAAGACACGAAACGGGGAGGGGCTGAATGCCTATCTGACAGACGGGAAATATCTTTCCCCCAAGGATATCGCGCTGCAAAATAAGGCGGTTGTTGCCTTTACGGATGATTTTTATTGTTATCGGAAAAGGCAAAAGCAGGTCATGGGCATACTGATTCGCAACGGACAAATCCTGTCTGAAAAGACCAAGCGTCCCACGGCAAGCGGCTTTCCCAAGCTGGAAAACATGGCCTATTTTGCGGATGGTTCGATGAAATGCTATAATGCGCAGGATCACACGGCGCAGGAATACATCGAAATGGGCGCAGTTCATGTCTTTGCCTTCGGCCCTATTCTGGTAACAAACGGGGAAGCGGGCGAGCATATGCGGGACGATACCTACTATCACTACCGGGAACCGCGCTGTGCGCTGGGCTATATCCAGCCGGGCGAATATCTGATTTTGACCGTATTTGGCAGAAAAAGTACATCCAAGGGGGTCTACTTGTCCTGGCTATGCGATAAAATGCTGGAAAACGGCGTACAGGAGGCACTCAATCTGGATGGCGGAGGCACCGTTCAGCTGGTCTTTATGGGACATTATCTGAACGGCAAAAACCCCTCCCATCGCAATACAACCAGTTTACTTGGGTTTGGCACATCAGACCTTGTCGGGCAATAACATCAATTCAGGGAGGAAACGATATGATTGCACTTGCATGCGACCACGGAGCAGTGGAGATGAAAAAGGAAATCAAGAAGCTGCTGGATGAGCTCAAGGAGGAGTACATTGACTTTGGAACGGACAGCACCCAGTCTGTGGATTATCCATTGTACGCAGAAAAGGCTGCCCGCAGCGTGCTGAGCGGGGAGAGCAAGCTGGGCATCCTCCTTTGCGGCACAGGCATCGGTATGTCCCTGGCGGCCAACAAAATTGCCGGCATCCGCTGCGCACTGTGCTCTGACCCCTATTCTGCTGCCATGTCCCGCCGTCACAATAACGCCAATATGCTGGCCATGGGGGCAAGGGTCATCGGGCCGGAATTGGCCAAATGCATCGTCCGGGAATTCCTGTCCAATCCCTTCGAGGGCGGCCGCCATGAACGCAGGGTGGACATGATTATGAAATTAGAGCAAGGGAAGACTCTCAATGAATAACAAGCTATCTGTCTGGCAAAATGCGCCCGCTCTCCCTTCCATATTGGAGGATGAGCAGGGGCTGATCAAGCTATATGAGGCCGTGGGCAAGCGCAGCAGTATCCGAACCTTTTCCGGACCGCCTGATGCGGAAGGGCTGGCTGTGCTTTCCTATCTGTGCCATCGCTGCTCCATGAACGGCGTTCGGCTGGAAATGGGAATGGCGGACGAAAATTCCCTGTATCGCACCATCCCCTTTGTCGAGCCGATTGTCGGTTCCGGGCGCTTTATTGCGGTCATTCGGGATAAAGGGGTTCAGTCCAGTGGCCTATGGGCGGGGTTTTGCGGAGAATTGCTGCTTCTTCAGGCGGTTACGCTGAACCTTGGCACCTGCTGGGTTGCGGGCACTTACTCAAAGAAGGTCGTGGATATCCCATTGAATGAAGGCGAAGAGCTTTCTGCCATTATTGCAGTGGGCATTCCGCAAAATGAGGAAAATCCCCGGCCAAAGCGCAAAAAATTGACGGATATCTGCCGCACCGATCCTGCCCAATGGCCGGTATGGGCCTATCAGGCGGCCGAGTGCGTGCGGATTGCCCCCTCTGCCATCAACCGCCAGCCCTGGTATATCTCCCTGCGGGGACGCACCCTTTTGCTGGAGAAAAAGCTCCCCTGTTCCATGCTGGATCTGGGCATTGCCCTGCTGCATTTGCTCATCGGCTCGGGGGGAAGGGACTATACGCTGCGCATCGGGCAGGGCAGTCAAATTGCCATGCTTCGTCTGAATGATGAGGATGAGGCTGAGCTTTAATGAAGGAAGGAAATTGCAATGGTTGATTCCTATATCCGTGCTCTTGCAAGCTACGCCATTCAAAGGCATCTGATCGGGCCGGAGGATGAAATTTACGCTGTCAACAGCCTGCTGGGGATTCTCAATAAAAATGAATTGGAAGCGTGCGACATTGCCCATGCATCCCTGCCGGAAATTCTGAATGAATTGACCGAATTCGCCGTGCAAAGCGGGCTTTGTGAAAATAATACCGTGGCAAGGGACTTGTTTGACACCCGCTTGATGGGCTGCCTGACCCCCTTCCCCCATGAGGTCATTGCCCGCTTCCGCGCCCTGCAGGATGTATCCGCCCAAAGTGCCACCGACTGGTTCTATCAATTTTCCAAGGATACAAATTATATCCGGGAGGACCGGATTGCCAAGGACAAAAAGTGGGACTATGCCGGCAAGTACGGCACGCTTCATATTACCATCAACCTTTCCAAGCCGGAAAAGGATCCCCGGGCGATTGCCGCTGCCCGGCTTGCGCCCCAAAGCGGTTACCCCAAATGTCAGCTTTGTGCGGAAAATGAGGGGTATTTCGGGCGTATGAACCATCCGGCCAGGGAAAATCTGCGCATGATTCCCTTGCGGATAGCCGGCTGTGATTTTTATCTGCAATATTCCCCCTATGTCTATTACAAGGAGCACTGCATTGTGCTGAATAAGGCGCATACGCCCATGAAGATCGATGCGGCAGCCTTTGAAAAGCTGCTGGATTTCGTGGATATCTTTCCCCATTATATTCTGGGTTCGAACGCTGATTTGCCCATTGTCGGCGGCTCGATTCTGAGCCATGACCATTTCCAGGGCGGGCATTTTCTCTTCCCCATGGCCAGGGCGCACATCGAAAAAAAGCTGGATTTCAATGGCTATGCAGACATACAGGCCGGCATTGTCCATTGGCCTATGTCGGTCATTCGTTTGTCCGGGCCGGATAAGAAGCGGCTGATTGCGCTTGCAGACAAAATTCTGAACACCTGGCGCGGCTATAGTGATGCAGAGGCCTGTATTTTTGCGCAGACCGAGGACCAGATGCACAATACCATTACCCCCATCGCACGGAAAAACGGAAATACCTATGAGCTCGATCTGGTTTTGCGCAATAATCTGACAACCAAGGAGCATCCCTTAGGGCTCTATCATCCCCATGCGGACAAGCATCACATCAAGAAAGAGAATATCGGGCTGATTGAGGTAATGGGGCTGGCCGTGCTGCCTGCCCGCCTGGACAAGGAACTGGTTATCCTGCGGGATGCCCTTCTGTCGGGCGCGGATATCCGGGCAGACGAAAGAATTGCACACCACGCAGACTGGGTAGATCGTTTGCGCAAAAGCTATGATTTTAATCCGGAGAATACGGATTCCATCCTGCAAAAGGAAGTCGGGCATGTGTTCGAACAGGTGCTGGAGGATGCAGGTGTTTATCCGTGCACCGATGAGGGCAGGCAAAGCTTTGTTCGTTTTATCGACGCAGTCAATGCGAAATAAATAAAAAAGGAGCATCTTACCATGGAAGATTGTTTGTTTTGCAAGATTATTGCCGGAAATATCCCCTCAACTAAGGTCTGGGAGGACGATGTGTGCTACGCCTTCCGGGATATCAATCCCCAGGCAAGGATTCATATTGTACTGGTGCCCAAGACCCATGTCTGCTGCCTGAATGGTCTGGAGGGGCTGACCGATCAGGAAATCAGCCATCTCCTGCGGGTTATTCCGCAAATCGCCGCCCAGGAGGGGATTGCGCAGAGCGGTTACCGCATTGTATCCAACTGCGGGTCTGATGCCTGTCAGTCAGTCAAGCATCTGCATATTCATATTCTGGGCGGTGAACAATTGGCGGACAAAATGGCCTGATATTCGGCCATAATGCCGGAATGGATGTACACAAAAGCAGCTGATCTCATTTCAAGGAGGACAACTTTATGCCAAAGATTACCTTTATGGGGGCAGGCTCCACGGTTTTTGCCAAGAATGTGCTGGGCGACAGCATGATGACCCCGGCATTGGAAAACAGTGTCATTGCCCTTTATGATATTGATCCCAAGCGTCTGGCTGAGTCTTATCTGATGCTCAGCGCCATCAACGCAAACAACGGCAATAAGGCAACCATACTGCAGTACTGCGGTGTGGAAAATCGTAAGGAAGCCCTGCGGGATGCGGACTTTGTGGTGAATGCCATTCAGGTCGGCCTGTATGAGCCCTGCACGGTGACGGATTTTGAAGTGCCCAAAAAATACGGTCTGAAGCAAACCATTGCGGATACCCTGGGCATCGGCGGTATTTTCCGGGCATTGCGCACCATTCCGGTCATGGATGATTTCGCCCGGGATATGGCGCAGGTCTGCCCCAATGCATGGTTCCTGAATTACACCAATCCCATGGCCATGCTGTCTGGGTATATGCAGCGGTATACGCCCATCAAGACCGTCGGCTTGTGTCACTCGGTACAGGTCTGCGCTCCCCGCCTGCTGGAGGGTCTTGGCATGGAGTGGCGGGATACCATGCGGACCAAAATTGCCGGCATCAATCACCAGGCCTGGCTGCTGGAAATTCTGGATGAGCAGGGCAATGACCTGTATCCGGAGATCAAGCGCCGGGCAGCAGCGCGCACTGAAAAGCATACCGATATGGTGCGGTACGAAATCATGAAGCGCTTTGGCTATTATGTCACCGAATCCAGTGAGCATAACGCCGAGTATACCCCCTGGTTCATCAAGGATAAGTATCCCGAGCTGATTGAGCGGTTCAATATTCCGCTGGATGAATATCCCCGCCGCTGCATCAATCAGATTGCCCAGTGGGAAAAGCGCCGGGATGAGCTGACCGCCAATCCCCATCTGACCCACGAGCGTTCCAGAGAGTATGCAAGCTACATCATGGAAGCCATTGTTACCAACAAGCCCTACAAGTTTGGCGGCAATGTGCAGAATACCGGGCTGATTCCCAATCTGCCCGCCAATGCCTGTGTCGAGGTGGCCTGTATTGCGGATGCAGCGGGCGTTACACCCACATATGCCGGAAACCTGCCTGAGCAGTGCGCCGCCCTGAACCGCACCAATATCAATGTGCAGCTTTTGACGATCGAGGCCGCCCACACATTAAAGAAGGATTACATTTATCAGGCCGCCCTGATGGATCCCCATACCCAGAGCGAGCTGTCCATAGACGACACCATTGCGCTGTGCGATGACCTGATTGCGGCACATGAGGGCTGGCTGCCGGAATACAAGTAACAAATCAGCACGCAAAATGCTGCGCAATAGCCAAACAAACGGAGCCGCCGAATCCATCGGCGGCTCCTTTAATTTCCGTACCAAGGGGTTGAATTATTCCAGCTTTCCTTCGATATAGCCCTGCAGCGAGCGCAGATGCTCCTGCAGCATGGTGCGGACATCCAATGTAGAGGATTTTGCGCCCTGAGACAGCGTTTCGTAGCTGGAAATATCCGAATACAGGGCGGTGAATGCCTCGGCCGGGGCAAATCTCCCGCTTTCGCCATACAGCTGAACGGACATATTGTTCACCGTTTCCATGGTATACACATACTGCCGGATGACCCCGAGCTTTTGCTGGGTCATGGAATTGGTGGAGCTTTCAAGCCGATCCACCTCGTTGATTGCGTAGGATACATTAGAGCTCATCACATTGGTGAACTGATTTTTCGTCTGACCTTTGAAAATAGCCGCTGAGGAAAAAAGAACGGCCAGGGTCACTACAGCACCGACAAGAACCAGCATAATAGCTGCCAATACCCGTCCTCTTGCTTTGCTCGCGGGTGCTTGATATCGCGGCATTCCGTAATTTCGCATATGATAATCCTTTCAAAATTGATTGAAAAGTGGTGATTTTCCCCCTTTTCTCCAGTATAATACCACATAATCGAAAAAAAAGCAAATATTTCACGCAAAAAGTGGTGAATTCCGCCCACAATGAAGCCATAAGACGGCCTGTGAGCATTCACCACATTTTTTTGCAGTTTTCCAGGAAAGCGCGGATCACAAATTTCAGAAAAGCAATTTCATTCTTCAACAAAAAGCGTTTCGTCCTCGGCAAAATCCTCTTGAGGGGCAGGCATTTTGTCGCATACCATAAGCCAGCCGTCCTCGCCGTTATCCTCGTAATATTTTTTTCGGACGGACACACGCATAAACCCCATGGATTTATACAAATGCTGCGCCGGTGCATTGCTTGCCCGCACCTCAAGGGTCAGATACCCGACACCCAGGTTGGAGGCGTACTGCATCAATCCCTGCAAAATCCGCCGGCCAATGCCCTTTTGCCTGTACGCCTGGGCAACGGCAATGTTGGTAATATGCCCTTCATCCAGAATCAGCCATTCCCCGCCGTATCCGACGATCTGCCGGTCGGCAACCGCAACCAGATACCGGGCGCATTTGTTTTCCCGTAATTCTTTTTCGAAGGATTGCAGACTCCAGGGGGTAGCAAAGGTATCGCATTCGATTTGATGAACCTGGGGGATATCCTCCATTGTCATTCTGCGGATTTCACACATGCACATATTTCTCCAACAGATTTTTTTGTTTATCCGCCCGCGGGGGACGCAGATAAAGGGGCTTAAAATCCAGATAGCTGACCGCCCGGGACATGTCACGCACGGCAAGCATCCCCGCAGCAGCCGGTCTCAGAAAATTCAAATCAGCCTGGGCGAAAAAAGCCTGCTCTCCCAGCATTTTTTCTATTGCTTTTCGATTAGGTTCGGCCCCATCTCCGACAAAAAGAAGCTTTCTTCCGCCGGCATGTGCCAGAGCCTTCCGAACAAAATCCTCAATCTGAATCGGCTCATCCCCCATCACCCGCTCCATGGAGATTCCTTCGAACATCGCCCCATACACCTGTCCGGCACGGGCATCCCTGATTGGGCAAATGAGCCCATCAAACAGGCGCACCCCCCAGGCGTAGGCTTCCAGTGCATCAACCTCGATGCAGGGCTTGCCATAAGCATGCGCCATTCCCTTCAGGGCGGCCACGCCGATCCGCACCCCCGTGAAAGATCCCGGCCCGGTCACCGCCGCAAAATAATCCGTCTGGGAAATGTCCATACCAGCGCGGATATAGGCTTCCTCAACCATGGGCATAATCGATTCAGAGTGAGTTAATTTGTTTTGAACCACAGCCTCATAGCGAAGAATCTGATCCTCCATAAGGCATACGCCGGCGGTCGGACCCGATGTATCAAGCAGAAAAATCAGCATTTCAATGCCTCCGGAAGCATTTGACGATTCAAAGAGCGAAAAAGACCCGCACAATGCAGCCCAATCAAGCGCTCATCCGCCTGCTTCTCAATGTTTACAAGCAAAAATTGATCCCCCAGCTTTTCCGGGGCGCGTTCCGCCCACTCCACAGCCGTCACACCATTTCCCCTGATGTAGTCCCCCGCCCCCATGACATCCAATTCCTCGGGGTCTTCAATCCGGTACCAGTCAAAATGGTAAAAGGGAACCCGGCCTTCCTCATATACATTTAATATGGTGAATGTAGGGCTGGGAATCGGGCAAGCGATCTCGAGACCCCGGGCAATTCCTCGGGCAAAAACGCTCTTGCCTGCCCCCAAATCCCCCTGCAGAACAATCAAATCACCCGGGTGCAGGGAATTCGAAAGCGCCTGAGCCAGGGCCTGCGTTTCATCTGAATGGGATGTATGAAATGTGAGCTCTCTTGGATAATTTTCCGCCTGCTGCAAAGCAAGTGCAAGATATTCCCTGCACTCCTTTTCGGTTAATTCAGAAAACATGGTGCAGTCAGAGGGCAATATTTCCGCATAAATTTCCAATGCAGAGGGCTGATTATCCGCCAAAGCAGCAGAGGAATTCAGCAGAACATCCGCCTCATTGCCCGGTTTTCCGGAAAAAGACACAACAGCCGGCCAGACATCCTCCCGGGTCACAAGCCTGCCTGCATAAAACCCGTGAAGAGCGGGCGGAAGGGTCATATCATCCGCTTCAAATATCAGCGTACAGCAATCCGAAAAAATCTGCTTCCCCGTAGAAACCCTTCCCGCAATCCGCATACTGTCCATCCCCTTGCAGCAAGGCTTATCCATGGATCACCACTGCGGCACCCTCGGGACGGATATCCAGCACATAGCAGGAATCATCGCCAAAGACGCCGTTCATGCGGGAAACGAACTCATCCACCATGTCGTTCGGCACAAAATTGAGGGTTGTTCCGGCAAATCCGCCGCCGTGAACGCGCCATGCGCCCTTATCCTTCAGCATATCCCCGGCCATGGCCAGCGCAAGAGCCAGGGGCTGGCTGGTGCCCGGAACATAAATATTTTGGAGCAATGTCCAGCTGCTCATGCCGGATTCGTTGATCAATGTAAAGAATGCGCCCAGATCGTTGCGCCGGATATTATTCAGCTGCTGCTTGGCCCGCTCATTTTCCTTGATAAAATGGATGGCACGCAGGGCCGCCCGATCGCTGATTTTTGTTCTGATCAATCCCAGATTATTCAGAATCTGTTCCGGGCGGACACGGCGAAGCACCTTTTCCCCAAACAGGGCGGCAACCTCATTCATTTCGCTGCGGATGGCGGCATATTCGTCCGTCAAATCATCATGAGAGCCTCGGGTATTGACCACAATGATGGCATAGCCCGCATCTGCAAACCCAAAGGAAACGGGCTGAACCACCGGCTCATTCTTAAAATCAATGGCGACCATTCCCCCAACGGAGCAGGCCATCTGATCCATCAACCCGCAGGGCTTGCCGAAATAAACATTCTCCGCATACTGCCCGATTTGCGCCCGCAAAATGGGATCGACACTCAGTCCGTTATACAGCGCATCGAATATGGCGCAAATCAGCACCTCATAAGCCGCCGAGGAGGACAATCCGCTGCCCGACAGCACATCCGATGTGAGAGCCGCCTCAAAACCGCCGATTTTAAATTGATGTGCCTGCATACCGGCGGCAATGCCGCGAATCAGACCGGCGGAAGTGCCCATTTCCTCCTGATGCACCGAAAGGTCGTCCAGCATGATTTCCACCTTGGGAAACCCTTCGCTGTACACAACCACCCGGTTATCATCACGGCCGCAAACAGCCGCCAGCGTATCCAGATTAATGGAACCGGCCAGCACACACCCATTCTGATGATCGGTATGATTCCCGGCAATTTCGGTACGCCCGGGGGCAGAAATCAAATACAGGGGCTTTTGCCCATGAAACAAATCCTCATGGGTTTTTACAAGCTCGGTATAGCGGGTCAATTGCCTTGCCAATTCGCCTTCCCGGCGGCCGTAAAGCCGGGCAAAGCGTTCCATTGTCTCGGGTGTTTTCAAATCACGAAGCATTCTGGAATAAATATCCATGACATTCCCCTCACTGATTCAAATTATCCAATATATTCTGCCAGAAGGTCATAAAGTCAGCCAAGCCAAGGCGATAAAGCTCCTGTTCAAACTCCGCAAAGGTCTGGTCATTGATTTCTGTTTCGCCCAGTACAAAGCGGGCAATCTGTTCATCCACATATCTGCCGATCTGGTTCTGCAAAGGAGTGATATAATCCTTCTGCTCCTGGGTCAATGTGTACTGCGGGAAGGGGCTGGAGGCGATCTGATTGAGCTCAATCATCTGTGCGCTGATTTGGGCAATGGCGGTCTCCGAATAGCTGAGTTCAAACTCATCCGGGCTGATTCCGGGATAGGGATTGCCGGTAGAAATCAGGCTGTCCGTTGTAAAGTAAGTATCATTTTGTGCGCTGTCCGTCACACGCCAGGTGCCGTCGCCGTCCACCACATAGTCCACATTCTGCAGACCCACAGAGGCAATCTTGGCGCCCTCCATGCCGTAAAGAGCGTCTACCCAGGAAAGCACGCTTTCCACATCCTGGCAGGCACAGGTGACCGCAAATGTACCGCCGTAGCACTGGCGATAGAACGCCCGGTAAACCTGCTTTCCTTCATACACAAGGGGCAATACAACCTGATACTCGCTCACCCAATCGGAGGGAAACAGGTTGGTCAGCGCCGTTGTAATGATGCTGCCGTAGGTCTTTGTTGCATCGGAATCGGTCACGGTGCGCAGCGTATCCGTAGTCCCAAAGCCGTCGATATCAAACAGTCCCTCTTCATAGCAGGCTCTGCACCATTCAATAAAGGGGCGGAAATTATCCTGCAGCGGCATAAAATAGACCTGACCGTCCTGGGCATAAATGTTATAATCGTTGCAATACAGTCCAAACCCGTGAGCCAGGAATTTCAGATCAAATGCCCCAAGGAAGGCCAGGGGAATCTCATCGCTCTTGCCGTTCTGGTTGGGATCCTTATCCCGGAAGGCACGCAGCACATCGGTCAGGGACTCGATATCCGTGGGCATCTCCTTTTTCACATTGGAAAGCCAGGTGGTGTTGATCCACAGGCAATTCTGAATGGGTGCCTTGGCAATATAGGGCAGGGCAACAATCGCCCCGTTTTGCAGGGTAATTTCCTCCAGATACTGGGGATTTTCCTGCAAAAGTGCCCATAAATTGGGGCAGCATTCCTCCAAATAGGGGGTCAGATCGATCAGCACGCCCTTTTCATACAGGTCATTCATTTCCTGGCGGGACAAATCGGCCTTGAACAGGACATCGGTCAATGTGGCGTCATCGCTCGTCATGGATGCCTTTCTGGCCGTCCATGCAGATGCCTCCGAGTACTGCGAAAAGGTAAAGGATACCCCGGTCAAATCGGTCATGCGCTCAAAAAACTTGCATGTATCCCAGCTTCTGGTGTAGGTGGTTTCTCCATCATAGCCGGACATGGTGAAGGTTTTGACCGTATTTTCTTCGCCCATTCCGTACGCACAGCAAAGCAGGGCAAGCGTCAGCATCAAGCAGAATAATTTTTTCACTGTGAAACTCTCCTTCAAAATATGATTCCGTCCTGTCCCAGCCTGCGCAGGGAGCGTGAGGAAACAACCCCCATGCATGCGGCCAGAACAAACATGGCGCTATGGCAATAAACATTATCAAGCTCAATATACATTCCAAGTACAGCGGGCTTGTCCTTAATGAATTCAAAGAAAACGCAGGCAGCAACAAGAACCAGATAAAGAACCAGATTGCGGACATAGGCCTCTTTTTGTCCGGCCTTTACAAGGCAGAATATCAGAATGCCCAGCATAATCAGGGTGGCATAGATTTGCGATACCCGCACAAACAGCCATTCGACCAATTGATCCTCCCTGATGGATTCAAAGAAAATCTGGGAGGCCGAATAGAAAATCAGCGCATAGGCTGCCTTGAATCCGGCGGGTTTTTGCTTCAAAAGGGATATAATCAAGCCGATGGCAAGAGCGGCAAGCCCTTCATAGATAAAAACGGCAAAATACAGCTCGTCCTCATATTCAGGATCCAGCACATAGGAAAGAGGGAAGAAATGCAAAAATTCCTCGCTTACCTCCGACCCATACCCCTGACCGCACAGGGGGGAAGCAAACCGGACGCATGCAATAAAAATGCAAATCGGGAGAGCGGAAAAATCAAGAATCCGGGACATCCTCTCCCCCGTGATCCTGCCGGCCAGCCAGGCACTCACAACGCATCCGCCTATTACACCGAACATCATGAAATTGCCCTTCCAGGGCATAAAGAAGGCGGCAATCCCCTCTTCGGGGTCGGGAAGAATCTGATAAATCAAGGACAGGCAATACAAAAAGTGTCCGCAAAAAATGCCCAGCAAAAGGGAAAAAAGGGTAAACCACTCGGCCGTTTCCTGCTTGATCTGATGCTTTTTTGCCCGAAGCAGCACAAGCAGCGAAAACATCATGGCCGCCACACATACGCAAACCGAATACCCGGTAACAGAAACCGACCCGATCTGCAAAAGAATCTTGTTTTCCATAATCAACCCTTATTCCGCATCCGCAACGTACGCACTGGCAAAATAGATAATATCGGAAATCTGACGAATTTTCTTGGAACCGAATGTGTTGATTTTCTCATTGTTGAAAACGATTGTGGCCGACCCGCCGCCATCCATATTATACGCCGTCTGGATGTCTCCAAGGGAATAAACCAGGTCGCTGAACTGGTGAATATTCAGCCCGGTGCAGTTGGGGTTTTCCGGTCCGGCGCAGCAGATAACGGCATAGGAAAGGGGACCCGTCTGCGCGATGCAGACCCGCTGGGTGGGCTTTTCCGCGCCATAGCCGTTATCAATCAATTCCGTCACCTGTTCCCCGTCAATCACCAGGGCAGGGCCAAAGGCATAGCAGTTGACAATCGTTCCTTCGAAATTCTCGAAATCCTTTTCCTTGGCCTTGACGATGATATGAAAATCGCCGTTTTCATCAATAATCAGGGCATCCAGATTGCCGTCTGCATTATGCTTCTTCAATACGCCCTGGCGAACGATATGCTTGCCAAAGCTGGTACGGTTTGTCTGATAAAAATCTCCGTTGAGGGCAAACACCGCATTCACATGCTTGGCCAGCTTGTTGCCATTCATCTCCCCCTTGCCATTGGCTGAGGCCATGCCGGAGCGAATCTGCGTGGGATTGGCAATCTGAATACGCGCTACCAGATAATCGGTGTCATACGCCCGCCCGTATTCGATGGTGACGTGCAGCGATTCATCCAAATATTCCGTGTCCGACAGGTAGAAATCCTGATTGACCGGCTCCATTTTTTCCTGGTCAATGGGAATCTCAATAATCTGTGCAGACACCTCGCTGGGCACAAGAATCAACATGCTCAAAACAAGCAGCGCAATCAGCACAATCCTCAAAGCACGCATAACAAGTCTCCTTTTATCGCATTATTCGTCCAGAATATTTCCATCCGCATCCAGATTGACAATTCCCGTTTGCGCAAAGGATGCCGGCAGGTTCACCAAACCCTTGATTGTCTTCTTACTGATCAGCTTTTTCAGGCATTTTTCCTTCTCCGTCTCATCCACCAGCACCCTGGGCCTGTAATCCCCGCTGCCCGTTGTTTCGCAGGGAATCACCCGCAGGGTGGTGAGCACCGGATTGCCCTCTTCATCAATCTGATAATCCAACTGGAAAATTCCGGTGGACGGGTCAACACTGCTCATGGTCCCGAAAATGAAATTCCCGGTGGAGAAGAAAATGGGCTTTCCCTGGTAGAACATAATGGGCTGCACAACATGAGGATGGTGTCCCCAGATGACATCCGCGCCGTAGTCGATCACTTTTTTGGCGTATGTATACTGCCAGGATTCGCTGGTCATATGGGTTTCCCGCCCCCAGTGGAGGGATACAATCACCAAATCGCAGCCTTCCTCCTCCTTGAGCTTTTGAATCCGGGTCTCAATTCGCTTCAGATCGCTGTTTTGCGGGTAGGAAAAGCCGACCATGCCGATTTTGATGCCCTTGACCGTCACAATGCCTAGTATATCCGATTCCCTGGACGTGCCGGGATAGACCGTGCCAAAGTGCATGATGCCCGCCTCATCGAGGGTGGCCAGGGTATCCTCATAGCCGGCCTGCTTGAAATCATAGCAGTGATTGTTGACGGTATTGACCACCTCAACGCTTCCCTCAAGCAGGATGTTGACATGCCCTTTGTCGGCAATCATATTATAGCGCTTGTCTGATTTCAGCTTTTCCTGATCGGTAAAGACGACCTCCAGATTAGCCAGCGTCAGGTCATCCGCCGATAAAATATCCACCACAGTGGAAAAGGGCCAGGCATAGCCGTTTTTGCGCACCATTGCATGCAGGCAGGTGTCCGATTTTCTGGACTGCACCGCATCCCCGATGGAGCAATCCCCCACAAAGGAAAGATGCAAAACAGATGAATTCTCCGCCGATTGGGACAGGGTTTCCGCTTCTTCTTGAGAGACAGTCTCCTCAGGCAATTCTTCTGCCGGGATGTTTTCCTCATCCGCAGATTCATTTTCGGCAACAGTTTCCCCCTCGTCCGCCGGGGCAGAATCATCCTCAGATACAGTTTCTTCTTCAGATACGGTCTCTTCTTCAGATACGGTCTCTTCTTCAGATACGGTCTCTTCTTCCGGCTCATTCACCCCGGTATAGGTCAATATAAAGGGGTCTTTTTCCGTTCCTGAGCCCGATGCAATTTCGCAGCAGGACAAATCAACCGAGACAGAGGGGCGCACGCCGATATTGACCCTCGTATACACCCCATAGCTCAAATGCCCGTTATAGCCGACAATTTGCAGCTTCACATCGTCCGGATTTTTCACGGCAGCCACCCAGTAGGGGGAAGCGCCGGTGCCGGAATCCTTGTACAGGGAGGATGTCCAGCCGCTGGAGGCGGGATAGAGCTTTTTCGCCAGAGCATAGGGCGTGCCCTTGGCCTGACGCTTTTTATTCTCGCCGTACCGGGCGGCCGTAAAGCCGTAATCCGGGCGCAGATACTGCTCGTCCGTCAAGAGATACAGCTTCCCATATTGTTCTTCCACCAGGGACAACGCCATCTCATCGTCTTCAAACAGCTCTTTCAGCATGGTATCGTTCATCCATGCGCACAAATCCGTTTCGCCATAGTCCGATACCTTGCGAAAATTTCGGGCATCCGAATCCTTGACATTGTCACAGAAAATGGCCTGTTGAACATCAATCACATACTTAGTCAGCAGAATGGCCTTGTTGTCCTCTACAGACAGAACCTGCCACAAAACAGGCGCCTTTGTTCCGTCCTTTTCATAGGGATACTGCCCCATTTGGACATACTGATAGCCGCCCTGCTCCTTATCGTATCCCCGCAGGACGTCCTCTGCCTGACCATAGCAGGCCATCAGCATCAATACAGCAGTCAGAACAATCAGTTTCAAAAATCGCTTCATGCGCAATCTCCCGTACATAAAAGTACGATTCTATTCTACACGAAAAAAGGCCTTCCGTCAACATCACATCTGCATTTTGACTCAAATCAACTGTAAAATCTCATCCGGCAGAGGTGATTCAAGCCCAATCCTTTCCCCGGTCAGGGGATGGTCAAGTGAAAGAAAGGCGCTGTGCAGGGCAAACCGTTCGGGCAGAAAAGCGCAGGGCGTGCCGTACAGATAATCCCCCACAAGGGGATGCCCCAGATAGGCCAGATGCACCCGAATCTGATGGGTGCGCCCCGTATACAGGCGAAGGCGCAGGAGGGTGTGGCCGTTTTTCCTGTCCAATACCTGAAAATCCGTTCTGCATTCCCTGCCCTTTTCGGAAACAAAACGCTTTACGCTGCCCGAGGCCGGCTCTTCTATAGGCAGGGAGATGCTGCCGGCGTTTTCCTGCATGATGCCCTGCGCAACAGCCAGATACTCCCTGACAAAGGCATCCGTATGCAGCGCTTTTTGCATCAGGGACTGAATGTATCCGTTTTTTGCAATGACCATCAGCCCGCTCGTTCCCTTGTCCAGCCGGTTGACCGGGCAATAGCAGCCCAAATAGCCGAAAACGAGATCCTCCAGCGTTTCGTCCGTTTTGACCGGAGATTTCATGGACGAAAGGGGAGCGGGCTTATCCACAATCAGCAGCGCTTCGTCCTCAAACACGATCCTTAACCGGCTTTTGAATGAATGAGCCTGATTCGGCTCCGGGGGAGAAATTTCCGGCAATCGCACGGAAATCTCATCACCCGCACGGACTCGCAAATCCACATGCGCCTCTGCCCCATTCACCGATATACCGTTTTGGCGCTTTAATTGGGCAAGCAGTCCCCCGGACAGATGAAGCTGGCTGCGCAGCAGACGGTCAAGCCTTCTGCCCGCATCGGATTCCCCGGCAATATAACGCAGCTCCATCCATCAGCCCTTCCTTGACAAATTTCTTCAGACCCTTTCAAAAACGGGGGTATATTCAATGGGTGCAGCCGCCAAAACGGTCTGCCCGCCCTCGTAAATTTCTCCCGTGCTGGTCAGTTTCCAGTTCCCCTGGGGCAAATAAACCCTGCGTTCAAACTGATTCAGCTGAAGGATGGGCGCAACCAGATATTTTGAACCGAACATGTACTGGTCATAAATATCCCAGCATTTGGCATCCTGCGGGAACTCATAGAACATGGCACGAATCAGGGGAGAACCGTTGCTGCTTGCTTCCTCATACAGGGACTTGATATAATCATGCATCGCAATGCGGATATCATAGTAATGGCGCATGATCTTATAATTATCTTCCCCATAGCTCCACAGCTCGTTATTCTGACCGGTATGCAGATACCCGCCGCCCCAGTCCCGATTATCCAGCGGCGGAATATCATACGGACCGCGGTCGCCATGCATACGAAGCACGGCACTGTAAACAGCGAACTGATACCAGCGAATCAGCAGCTGCCTGAAGTCCGGATCCTTCACATCCTCCGTCATAAAGCCGCCGATGTCCGTGGTCCACCAGGGAATGCCCGCCAGACCCATATTGATGCCGCACTGCAGCTGATCCCGGAAGGCCTCAAATGTGGAGGGAACATCCCCCGACCAGATGACATTGCCGTACTTCTGGCTGCCTGCCCATCCGCAGCGCAGCAGATTGACGGGGGATTCCTTCTGCAATTCCTTCATGGGGTCATAGAATGCCCGGCTGTACATCTGGGGATACAGGTTGCTGCATTCCAGGGCAGGGCCGGCCAGATACCGGTAATTTTCCATGTCATATCGCACCATGTCCGGCTCGCTGTTATCCAGCCAGAAGCCATCAATGCCGATATCATAATAGTTCTTTTTGCAGATATTCCAGACAAATTCCCGGCAGCCCGGATTAAAGGGATCAATCTGAACACAGTCTCCCTGATAGTCATAGGTCTGCCTGGCGCCCCGCTCTGTCCTGATTTGGAAGCCGTTTTCCAGCAGGGGAAGATAATTTTCGCTCCGGGCATCCACACTGGGCCAGACGGATACAATCACGCTGATGCCCATTTCATGCAGCTCATCGCACATTTTTTTCGGGTCAGGCCAATATTTTTTATCCCATTTCCAGTCGCCCTGCAGCGTCCAATGGAAAAAGTCAATGACAATCCGGTCGATTTTGATTCCCGCTTCCTTGTACTGCCGGGCAACGGTCAGCACTTCCTCCTGGGTTCTGTAGCGAAGCTTGCACTGCCACAAGCCCATCAGATTTTCGGGGAACATGGGCGCGCGCCCGGTGACGGAAGAATAGATATTCAAAATATTCTTCGGCTCGCCCCCTGCGCAAATCCAGTAATCCATCTGCCTAGTAGAGCGGGCAATCCATTCGGTGTAATTGTTGCCGAATGTGACGCTGCCCACCGCGGGATTGTTCCACAAAAGCCCGTATCCCAGGTTGGACACCATAAAGGGAACGGAAATCTGGCTGTTGCGCTGCAGCAGCTCCAGGGTGCAGCCCTTCAAATCGGTATTGGGCTGCTGGTACTGACCCATACCGAAGATTTTTTCACCCTCGTTGCTTTCAAATTTCAAATTCAGGCTGAATCCCGTGCCGCCGATAATGCCCAGCCATTCCCGGTTTACCGTTTTGAGGCAGCGGCTTTCTCTGGAAACCGTGCCGCCGTACATTCTGTAATATTCCCGCAGAATCAGCTTTTCCTTGCGGTAGAAGGAAATAATTCCGGCAAAATTGATTGTGGCCTTGATATCCCCGTTCACAATTTCGCCAATGGGCTGGCGCTCCGTATGCCCGTAGCCGACAAAATAGTCCTCCTCGCCTATGGTCACCTGAGCCTCATGCTGTTCGGGCTCCTCGGTCAGGGCCCAGCAGGTACCATTCAATTCCCCCAGCATGGTGGCGCGTACCCGAAGGGCATCCTTTCCCCAGGGCTCGATGCGCAGAAGCTCGCCGTTTTTCCTGAATTCCAGTCCGCCGTTTTTTTCGCAAAACAACATATGATATTCCTCCTGATTTGTATTCTCAATGATTCATCACAGCAAGAGCGTGCAATCCCCGAATGAGAAGAAGCGATACCGCTGCCGGACTGCCTCTTCATACATACGCAATGCCTCATCCCGTCCCATGAAGGCAGAAACCAGCATCAGCAGCGTGCTTTCCGGCAAGTGGAAATTGGTCAAAAGCACGTCGGTGGCCTTGAAGGGAACGCCCGGCTTGATAAAAATAGCCGTCATTCCCCCGCCCGGATGCACAACGCCGTCCTCCGTTGCCACGGTCTCCAGGGTGCGCACACTGGTGGTGCCGATGCAAACGATTCTGCCGCCGTTTTGCCTGGCCTGATTGATTTTATTCGCCGCTTCCTCCGTCACCTCATAGTACTCTTCGTGCATGAGATGATTTTCCACATCCTCTTCCTTGACAGGCCGGAATGTGCCAAGCCCCACATGGAGCAAGACCGGCACGATTTCCACGCCCTTTTCCCGGACACGGTTCAGAACCTCCGGGGTAAAATGCAGCCCGGCAGTGGGGGCAGCGGCGCTGCCGTCCTGTTTGGCATAGACGGTCTGGTACATTTCGGGATTTTCCAGCTTCTCATGAATATAGGGGGGCAAGGGCATCTGTCCCAGCCTGTCCAGCAAATCCTCGAATACCCCGTCATACAAAAATTGAACGATCCGGCCGCCGGCACTGGTGGTATCCCCGATGATGGCCCGAAGCTGCCCATCCCCAAAGGAGACAGCCGTCCCCTTGTGCAGCCTGCGTCCCGGGCGCACCAGCGTTTCCCATGTATCAATACTCTGCCTGCGCAGCAAAAGGATTTCCACGGGAACCTTCGTTTCTTCCTTTTCACCCAGCAGACGAGCCGGAATAACCCGGGTCTGATTGATGACCATCACATCACCCGCCCGCAGGAAGTCCGGAAAATCCCGGAAAATCCTATGCTCCATCGACCCGGTTTTCCGGTCATAAACCAGCATCCGGGCAGCATCACGGGGTTCCATGGGGGTTTGGGCAATCAATTCCTGGGGAAGGTCATAATAAAAATCCGAAGTCTTCATACATTGCCTCTGAAAAACTCAATATTATTCAAACAGGGAGGTCTGCTCCGATTCATTATTCTGCTGTTCCTTGCTGTTTTGAGGGGAGGTGCGCCCCAGATGCTCATAGGCAGCCGGTGTCAGAACACGGCCCCGGGGAGTCCGCATCAAAAAGCCCAGCTGCATCAAAAAGGGTTCGTACACATCCTCAATGGTGACCGCATCCTCCCCCGTGGTGGCGGCCAAAGTATCCAAGCCCACAGGCCCGCCGCCGAACTTGTCCATCATAGCAAGCAAAACAGCCCTGTCCACATGGTCAAGCCCCAGCTCATCCACATGGAGCATCTCCAGTGCCTGCCGGGCAATTTCCTTCGTGATCATTCCCTTGCCCTTAACAAAGGCATAATCCCGCACCCGTTTAAGCATCCGGTTGGCAATCCGGGGAGTACCGCGGCTTCTGCGGGCGATTTCGAACAGCCCGTCCGGCTCAAACTGAACCTTCAAAATGCCTGCGGAACGGGTCACAATCCGGCACAATTCTTCGGGCGTATACATTTCCAGCTTAAATATAATGCCAAATCGGTCCCGCAAGGGGGCGCTGAGCCGGCCCGCCCGGGTGGTTGCCCCAACCAGGGTAAATTTAGGCAGATCCAGCCTGATCGAGCGGGCAGTGGGCCCCTTGCCGATCATAATATCCAGGGCATAATCCTCCATGGCCGGATAAAGCACTTCCTCCACCGAGCGTGACAGGCGGTGAATTTCGTCTATGAACAGCACATCGCCCTGCTGAAGGTTGGTGAGAATAGAGGCAAGATCCCCCGGCTTTTCGATGGCCGGTCCGCTGGTAATGCGGATATTCTGCCCCATTTCCGAGGCAACAATGTTGGCCAGTGTGGTTTTGCCCAAGCCGGGCGGTCCGTAAAGCAGGATATGATCCAGCGCATCATGTCTGGAAAGGGCTGCCCGGATATAGATATCCAAAGAATCCTTGACAGCCTGCTGCCCGATATAATCTCTGAGCGAATGGGGACGCAAGGAGGTTTCAATATCCGAATCCTCCTGCTTGAGTCCGGTCATCACCAAACGATCTGCTTCCGACATACCATCACATCCCTGCCATATTTCTTAATGCAAGGCGAATCAGCTCGTCCACCTGATCGCTTTGCGACTGCACCTTCGAGATGGCCTTTGCCGCCTCGCTGCCCGTATATCCCAGAGCCTGAAGCGCCTCCATGGCTTCGCTGACTGCATCCGTCTTCATGACCGAAACGGCGGGTGCATCCGTCCCTGCAGAGGCAAAGTCATCCTCCGTAACCTTTTCCTTCAATTCCAGCACAATCCGCTGGGCGGTTTTCTTTCCGATGCCGGGCGCACGGGAAAGGGCGGTGATGTCCCCGGTCACGATAGCCAGCGATAAATCCCGCAGAGGCATGGCGCCCAGCATCCCCAGGGCCGTACGCGGGCCGATCCCGGAAACGCCGGTCAGCCGCAAAAACATATTCTTTTCCTCTATGGTGGCAAAGCCGAATAATTCCAACGCATCCTCCCGGACGGACAGCCAGGTATAAATCCGGAATTTTTCGTCCGTCTGAGGCAGATTCTGCAGCGTGGTCATGCTGCATTGAAGCAGATAGCCCACCCCGTTTACATCGATTACAAGCTCGTTGGCTGCCTTGGATGCAATTCGTCCTTCAAGATAAGCGTACATAAAGCTTTCCCCTACTTTTTCATCAAAAATTGTTCTTTCCGAACGCCGGCATTGGCGTGGGTCAGGGCGGCGGCCACCGCATCTGCCGCATCATCCGGACGGATAATATCCTCCAGATTGAGCAGCAGCTTGACCATGTACTGCATCTGATGCTTGTCCGCCCGGCCGTTGGATGTGATGGCCTGTTTGATCTGCATGGGGGTATACTCATAGATATTCCCGGTATACTCTGCACAGGCACAGATGGCGCACCCCCGGGCAGCCGCCACATTGACCGCTGTGGTCGTGTTCCGTCCAAAGAACAGCTCTTCAAATACCACATCCTCCGGCTGATACTTCAGCAGCAGCTCCTTCACCCCGGCATAAATCGCATGCAGACGGTTATAAATCATCATATCAGGAGGGGTAATGACTGCCCCGGCCTGAATCAGGGTCGGATGATTGCCCTTTGTTTCAATAACGCCCCAGCCCATGGTGGCCAGTCCCGGATCAATTCCCAATATAACCAATGCAATCCCTCACTGAATAAACAAATCATCCCGCAGCCGGTAAATAGTGCAGCCCCGCGTCTTATAGGTGGATTTGGCGGAAATAGCCTCTACAAACCACTCCGCTTCCTTCACCGCATCATATTGCAGATAGCCCCAATGCACCCCATCGACACTATCGCCCTTCATGTTGCTGTCCGTCCAATGAAGCAGATCGGTTTCCGGGTCATAATCGGACATAAAAAGCAGGCTATGGGGACCGTTTCCGTAATAGTAATCCCCGCACATCTGGAAAAAATCTCCCCGCTGAACCTGATGCAGCACGGCCCGGCAGTTCTCGATATTTTCCTCCTTGGAAAGCGAGTCATCATACTTGTATTGAGCGGCAATCTCAAAGGGACTGCCCTCTTCGGCCGTCTCATAGCGCCACTCAATGCCGTACTGATAGGGCGCAGAGTCCTTCTTGGACTTATTCTTGGGCATGTGAAGAGGCAAATCCGGGTATTCCTTCATCCGATAGGCATCCTTGAAGGTATCGAACAGCCGCATCACAAAATTTTTGCAAATTCCCCGGTCGCTGTCATTCTGAGCCGGTGCATGCTTGTAATAGGAATCCTTGCTGTTTTTGTAGGCAAGGGCAAACATGTCATTAAAAAGCTTTTCCCTGGGGGATAAAATATCCATTTGAGCCGTCGCAAGCAAAAGACCGTCTTCCGTATAAGAGCCTGCAGTCACCGTCAAAACCGACCCTTTTGTAAACTGAAAGGTATCAAATGCGCCGGAAAGCTCATCCGAATCCGAGCGAAGGGATTGCTCCGTGTCCTGATAAACCAGGGTCGCTTCAATGTAGTCCGCGCCCGGTGCCTTGATGTGGATATTCAGCTTGCCGCCTGCATCGTAGCTGGAGCTTGCCTGGGGAAGAAGAATTTCAACCGTCGGCGCAACAGCAGGCTCATAATAATGCCACTCCTCTTCATCCTCCGTAGCATAGCCTGCTGCGCTCAGCAAAAGAAAACACAAAGCAAGATACAAAAGCTTTCGCATAAACAAACACCTCAATCAGGGCAGACATAAAAGCAAATTTTACGGACGAATCACCTGAATGGCCCCCGGCAGAACCTCAATTTCCAGCTGATCCATCGGAACAATTTCCCCATCGATATTGATTTTCAGGTTCTTTCCCTTCAGGCGCACTTTGGAGGCCACAAGCTTCTCAGTTTCCGGGAAGGTCAGGATTTTTCCCTGCAAAAGCGGCAGCAAAACCCGGCACATCCGAAGCGTCTTCATTTTGCTCACAAGAATGATGTCCAGCTTGCCGTCATCCACCACAGCCTCAGGGGCAATTGGGATGCCGCCCCCGATATATCGCCCGTTTCCGGCACCAAAGACCAGCAAATCCCGGGTGCTTTCCTCCCCCCCGTCCAGGGAAAAGGTAACCTGCGTGGGCTTGAAATGGAAAATCGTGCAGATGACACCCCACAAATAGGGCAGCAGCCCCCGCACCAGATGCTTGACCTTTTCGGCATATTCCAATACGGATACATCAAACCCTGTCCCGATTTCGTTCAAAAACATCCGGTCATTCAGGCGTACAATGTCTGTTGGCTTTGCGCCGTTTGCCAAGGCAAAATCCAGGGCTTCCATGGGAGCAGACGGGGTCTTGATGGTTTTGATAAAATCATTTCCCGTTCCCGCAGGAATAATGCCCAGAGCCGTTTTGCTGTTGCAAAGGCCTTCGGCAACCTGAAGCAGCGTGCCGTCTCCCCCAACGGACAGTACCTTTTCCGCATACTGCTCGGCAGCCTTGCGTGCAATCTGCGTTGCCTGCTCGGACGAATCGGGAAAATAGATCACATGCTCGATTCCTCTGTCCGTCAGTTCCTTGTCAACCTTTTCCCCGATTGTCCGGCCGCACCCTGTCCCCGCCGTGGGATTGCTTATAACCCAAATCATTGTGTTTTCTCCTAAATCAGTGAATATTCAACTCCGATTCAATCATACGCCTTTTTTGATGATTTATCAAGCGATGTTTGTGGCAAAAAAAGGATAGCATTCAAGCAAGCGCATCGGCCAGCAGGGCAAATTGCTCCATCGTCAGCTGCTCTCCCCGGATCGTCTCGGCCATGCCGCATTTTTTCAGCATCTCCGCCGCCTCAGCCCGTGACAGGGAAAAGGTATTCACCATATTATTGACCATGGTTTTCCGGCGCATGGCAAAGGCGCATGCAATCAGCCGGAAAAGGATTTTTTCGTCCTTTACCGCAAACGGCGGGCTGTTTCGCCTTTTGAGCAGCAAAAAGGCGCTGTCCACCTTGGGCGGCGGTGTAAAGAGCTTGGCCGGCAATACCGCCGCAATTTCCATCTCATAAAACCACTGAAGCTTCAACCCCAGCGGGCAGCAATCCTTTTGCCCGGCCTCCAGACACAGCTTTTCCGCCGTCTCCTTCTGCAGCATAACGCTCATGGACAAAATCGGCAAATCGCTGTTCAGCAAGATGGTAAACAGGGGGGTTGTAATATAGTAAGGAAGATTGGCCACCAGATGAAATGCCCCCAGGCTTTCCGTCAGCCGGGGCAAATCCGCCTTCATCACATCCCCCTGCACAAGCGTCACATTCGGATATTTTTCCAGCGCAACCCGCAAAATGGGCAGCAGCGTTTCATCGATTTCAAGCGCCAGCACCTGCTTGCACCGCGCGGCCAGCTCCTTTGTCATGCCCCCTGCGCCCGGCCCGATTTCCAGAACCGAATCCTCTGCCCCAACCCCCGATAGGGTCACCAGCGAGGACAATATATCGTCATCCGTAATAAAATTTTGTCCCAGTGAGTGCTTAAACTGAAAGCCCTGCAGTCCATCGTCTTTTTTCATACTCATTTCTCCAGCAAATGAATGTGATCAATCCGCTGCTTCCTGTCCTCCGCCTGAAACAGCGCCGTTCCCAGCACCAATATATCCGCCCCGGACTTTACCAGCATTTCAGCATTATCGGCATTCACTCCGCCGTCCACCGAAATATACCCCTTATAGCCCATTTGGCGCAATTGCCGGATTTTGCTCACCTGATCCATCATCAGCCTTTGCCCGCCAAAGCCCGGCTCAACGGTCATGACCAATATGAGATCCACCTGATTCAGATATTCCTCCAGAGCACTGATCTGCGTGCCCGGTTTAATCGAAATGCCCCGCAAAATCCCCGGATAATTTTTCAGCAGCTCAAGCGCCCTGCGGCATCCGTCTGTCTCAACATGAACGGTAATGGCATCCGAGCCAGCCTTGGCAAAGGGTTCAATGTACCGTTCCGGCTCGTCCAGCATCAGGTGGGTATCGCAAAATGCATCCGGAAATGTTTTTTTGATGGCCGAAACGAAGGAAGGGCCAAAGGAGAAATTCGGCACAAAATGTCCGTCCATCATATCCAGATGCAGCCAGTCCGCCCCCGAATCCAGGGCAAAGCGAATGTCCTGTCCCATGTTCATCAAATCCGATGCCAATATGGAAGGAGCCACCTTAGTCATATCTGTTCCTCCAGACCTGCCGCATTTCATGCAGCAAAATATGGTACCGATCCACTCTTTCCGGGGCAATCTGACCATTTTTGAATGCCTCCAGCACAGCGCAGCCCGGTTCCTTATCATGAAAACAGGGCTGGAAGCGGCATTCCCCCTTGAAAGGCTCAAACTCGGGATAGGCATCCTGCAGCAAAACGGGATCTTCCGGCTCGGTCTGCATCTCAAGCAGGGAAAAGCCGGGGGTATCCATCACCTGAAAGCTGCCTGCATCAAACAATTCGGCATGCCGGGTCGTATTTTTCCCCCTGAGAATTTTGCGGCTGATTTCTCCCGTCTCCACATGAAGCTGAAGCAGGGCATTGAGCAGCGTGCTTTTCCCAACGCCGGACTGTCCGCAAAAGCAAACGGTCTCACCGCCGAAAATGCGCTTCAATTCTTCCAGGCCCATCTGTTTTTCCGCACAGGCCGGCATAACCTGCGCCCCGGACAGGGCGTATTGCTGCCTGATTTTGTCATAAAGCTGCCCGTCCAGATCGGTCTTATTGACAATCACCATGCATTTCAGTCCGCTGCGGTGCGCCAGAATCAGCATTTTATCCACCAGCAGCAGATCGGGCTCGGGCTGCGGGGCAATCACGATGGCCAGCAGGGATACATTGGCCACCGGCGGGCGAAAGCACTCGGTTTTTCGGGGCAGAATCTCCTCAATCCAGCCGTGCTCATCGCTTATTTCTCCCCGGGTCAGCCAGATTTCATCCCCCACAAGCGGGGTCAGATGCATTCGGCGGAATTTTTTCTTGGCGCGCAGCACATATTCCTCGCCGGCGGCGTCCTTTGCCGTGTACAATCCGCCCATTCCCCGGATAATTCTTCCTCTGATCACAAATCAATCGTCTCCTGATTTATTCCTTCACAATTTCTTCCGTGGCCTCGGGCATTTGCACATAAACAGCCAATTCTCCGCTGGTTCCCTCCATGCAATAATCCCCGGGCTTATAGCTTACATCGTGATTTGTGAAAAGCTGTGCAGCCACCTTGCCAATCGCATTCGGGTCGGAAGTGGCGATCTCGCGAATCCCCGTAATCTGCAGCGAGCAGGTTTGCGCCAGATACAAAGCCTCATCCCTGTCCATACCCACCAGATTGGGTACCTCGACCCGGCCGCCGCTGACGGTAACCGAAACCACCCCGCCCCCTTGCATGATGGTGCCTGCCTCCGGGATCTGGGACAAAATGGTTCCGACCGGCTTATCGGACATTTCCCGGCCGACCACAATCAAGGTCATGCCGTATTTTTCTGCTTCCTTTGCGGCATTTTCGCTGGTATAGGAGGTGAAATCGGGCATCGGCTGCTCGGAGGGTCCTGTGGATACCGTTATATAAACAGTATCGCCCTTAAGCATATCCGTATCGTATTCGGGTGTTTGCAATATAACCGTTCCCGCCGGTTTGATGTTATCGCTTGCCCTGGATACCTTGGCCACCAGCCCGGCTTTTTCAATCAAACGAACGGCCGAATCCTCCGTTTCATCCAATACATACGGGGCGCTGGCCGCATTGAACACATACCGGTTCATATGCTTGATGCCAAAGAAGCAGATGACGGCCAGCATTATCAGGCTGATTCCCGTCCAAAGGACTCGTTTGATTGTCCTGCGTCTGCCCCTGGAATGCTTTTTGAGCCAGGCAGAAACCCTGCCCTGCTTCTGTTTTTTGATTGTCTGCGTGTTGCCCAAGGAAGACGTGCCCGCATGTTCCTCTCCCTTTTCGAGCAGCTCCAGCGCCTCGTTCAGTGCCTGCGCCATTTCATAGGCAGACTGATACCTGTCAAGGGGATTTTTTTGCAGTGCCGTCATGACGACCTGCTCGATTGCCGAGGGTATGCCCTCCTTCAGCTCGGCCATGGGACGGGGCTGCGCTGAGATATGCTGCATAGCGACCTGATAGAGCGTTTCCCCGTCAAAGGGCACATAGCCCGTGAGCATCTCATACATCACCACGCCCACCGAGTACAAATCGCTGGCAAAGGTCACGCTTTCCCCCTTGGCCTGTTCGGGAGAAAAGTAATGGACAGAGCCCATGACCGTATCCGTATCCGTAATGGTGCCTGTTCCGGCCATCCGTGCAATGCCAAAGTCCGCAACCTTAATCAGCCCTTCGGAATGAACAAGGATGTTCTGCGGCTTGATATCCCGGTGGATAATGCCGTTTTTATGGGCATGCTGAAGGGCGGACAGAATCCGGACGGCAATCTGCACCGAGGTCTGGGTGCTGAGCGCCCCCTTTTCCTGAATAATCTCCTTCAGGGTGCGCCCCTGGACATACTCCATGACCAAATAATGCAAATCCCCTTCGATGCCCACATCCAGCAGATTCACAATATTATGGTGGCTCATTTTGCTGGCTGCCAGCGCTTCCCGCTCAAACCGGGCAAGGAACTCGGCATCATTGCTGAATTCCGGGCGCAAAACCTTAAGCGCAACCGAATGGCGGGTTCTGCGGTCTATTGCCCTGAAAACAAGCGCCATGCCGCCCTTGCCGACATTTTCGACAACCTCATAGCGTTCATCGAACACTTTCCCGATCAGGCTCATAGGCACACCTCGGCAATAACAAAGGAAATATTATCATGCCCGCCGGCATTCAGAGCCATTTCAAGCAAGGCATCCGCCGCCTTCTCCAAATCCGGATTTTTCAATGTCTCCGCCAGCGCATCGTCCTGCACCTCATTGCTGAGCCCATCCGAGCAAAGCAGCCAGATATCCCCCGGCTTTTTTTCAATCTGCAATACATCCACCTTGACAAAGGGATCGGTTCCCACTGCCCGGGTAATCACATTCCGGTACGGATGAATCCTGGCCTGTTCCTTCGTCAAAACGCCCTGCTGAACCATTTCATTGACAAGCGAATGATCCTCGGATATCTGGCGCAGGCATCCATCCCGCAGCAAATAAGCCCTGGAATCGCCCACATGCCCCAGCAGCATGGCGTCCTTTTCCTCCCACAATATGGTGGCCGTTGTGCCCATCCCCCGGTAATCCGGATTGCTCAGCTGCATTTCATAAACGAATGAATTGCACTCTTCAATCGCCCCCCGAAGCAAATCCTCCGCAGGGGTCGCATCACAAAGCACCTGGCTGAGCTTTGTCACAGTTGTCTGGCTGGCCACATCCCCGGCCTTATGACCGCCCATACCATCCGCCACCCCGCAAAGCGCAGGGGTAAGCAACAGGGCATCCTGGTTGGATGAGCGGATCAAACCGATATGGGTGCGAGCAACAAATTTCATTGCATTTCCTCCGTTAAAAGGGTTCTGATCAAGCGATGATGAACAATTATAATCAAATGGTTTTTTCGGAATCTGCTTCCGCCATATAATGCTTCCTGAGCTGTCCGCAGGCGCCCTGAATATCATCACCCATTTCCCGCCGCCTGGTGGCGGAAATATGGTTGTTTTCCAGGGTTTGCAGGAAAAGCCTGACCTGATTTTCATTTACGCCGTAAAGGTTTCTTTCCTTTACCGTATTCAGGGGAATCACATTCACATGGCACTGCATGCCCCGCAAAAGTCCTGCAAGACGGACGGCGCACTCGGCAGAGCAGTTGACAGAATCCACCAGCGCATACTCAAAAATCACACGCCGCCCTGTTTTTTCGATATAATTGCGGCACGCCTTCACAACCTCTTCGATGGAATAGCGATTGGCAATCGGCATCAGTTGTTTCCTGATTTCATCGCTTGGGGCGTGCAGGGAAACAGAAAGGGTAACGGGAAGATTTTCCTCGGCCAGCTGATACATCTGAGGAACCAGGCCGCAGGTAGAAAGGGAAATATGCCTCAGGGAGATATTCAGCCCATCCTTATGGCTGACCAGCCGCAAAAAGCGCACTACCTGTTCATAGTTATCCAGCGGTTCGCCGCTGCCCATCAGCACGATATGCCCTATTTTTTCATCCCCAAGGAGGCTATTGGCACACAGCACCTGACCCAGCATCTCCCCGCAGGTCAGATTGCGTACGCAGCCCTCCAGCGTGCTGGCGCAAAATCTGCAGCCCATTTTGCAGCCCACCTGGGTGGAAATGCAAAGTGTACAGCCATATTTATAGCGCATGATGACGCCCTCGATGATATTGCCGTCCCTCAGGGCAAACAGAAGCTTGATTGTGCCGTCAATTCCGGAAACATATTTTTCCTGAATGGAAACGGGACAGTCGATATAGTTTTCACTGAGCTTCCGGCGAAGGGCGGCGGACAGGTTGGACATTTGCTCAAAGGAAGCTCCCTTATGCAGCCACGAAAATATCTGCCCTGCCCTGAAGCCCTTTTCGCCCAGGGCAAGCATTTCCTCCCGAAGCTCGTCTTCTGTTAACCCAAGCAGTTCCTTTTTCATCTCAAATCCCTTTATCCCTTATCGACGCTTCATTCTGGCGATGAAAAATCCCTCAATATCATCCCTGTATTGGAAAAGCTGCAGACCGTATTCATCGGCATACTGTGTGAACTGCTCCGGGATTGATTTGGGAAGCGAATCCATCACAAAATCAGGATGGGTATCCAGGAATTTTTTGACCTGTTCCTTATTCTCCTGGGGAAGAATCGAGCAGGTAGAATAAACGAGCGTTCCGCCTCTTTTTACATATTGGCTGCAGGTATTCAGCAATTTTTCCTGGGTTTTGAGCAGCGAATCAAGGGTTTGCTCCGTTACATGGTACTTAATATCCGGCTTGTCATCAGCCACACCCAGTCCGGAGCAGGGGGCATCAAGCAATACCACATCGGCTGTCTGCTCCAAATCCGCCTTAAAAACGGTAGAATCCCGCACAACAGGCCGCACGTTATCCAAATGCAGTCTTCTGGCCATGGAACGCAGCAGCTCCACCCGGTGTTCATGCAAATCCCAGGCAAACACCCTGCCTGTTCCTGCCAGGACTTCGGCCATGAAGGCCGTCTTGCCGCCCGGTGCGGCACAGCAGTCTATGACCTGATTGCCCCGTTTGACATCGGCCGCCAGGGCGCACAGGATGCTGGATTCTCCCTGAATGGAAAAATCCCCGTTCATGTACTGATAATCCTGCGCCACGCTGGATACACCCCGAACCCGCCATGCATGGGGAACAAGCCCCTTTTCCGCCTTCCAGACCTTCTTTTCCAGCAATGTCTCAAAGTCGGCATCGGTGAGCCTGGACAAATTCGGCCGCATCGTCATGAAATGCTCATCCTGGCGGTATGTAATGATTTTTTCTGCCGTTTCGCTGCCATAGCATTCCGTCAGCTTGCCCACAAGCCATTTCGGCCAGGAATAGCGAATCGAGAGATACTCCTCCCGGTTTGTCTCCTCCGGCCAGACAATTTTATTCTTTTCCCGCATCATGCTGCGCAAAACGCCGTTGACCAGCCCGGTCAGGGCTTCCAGACCCAGGCTGCGGGTCAGCTTCACTGCCTCATCCGCAATGGCGTTATCCGGAATTTTGTCCATGAACAGATACTGGCAAACGCTCAGCCTGAGAACATCCCGCACCTTGGGATCCAGAGAAAGGGGATCCTTCAGGAAGAAATGCAGGGCATAGTCTATTGCGGTCAGGTTTTCCAAGGTGGTATAGACAATACTGGTGCACAATCTCTTGTCGGCCTGGCTCAGTCCCGAATCCTTCAGTGCCTGATTCAGCGCAAGGGAGGCATAGGCATCCTGATGCAGGGTCAATTGCAGCACATCAAAGGCCGCCCTGCGGGCATTCCGGGGAACGGACGGGCGCACGGCAGGCTTTCGGTCAGATGAATGCTCATTTCGTCCATCTGCTCTGAAGGAGGTTTGGGGCTTTTTCCATTCATTCATAAGCTTTCTTCCTTTACATACTCAAAGCAATCCGGGGCAATTTCATGCCCGCGAAGATAATCCCGCACGGCCATTCTTTTGCTGCCGGGCATCTGAATTTCAATCAATTCAAGAGCGCCCTGTCCGCACCTGACCTTCAGCCCGTCCTTCGCATTTTTGCACAGGATTGTGCCCGGCTTTGCCCCGGATTCATCCAAGGCAGCCCTGGCCTTCCAAATTTTCATGACGCCGTCCGGTGTATGGACGTATGTACCCGGCCAGGGCTCCAAGCCCCGCACCAACTGAACCAGCTCCTGAGCGGAAAGGGTGAAATCCAACTGCCCCATTTCCTTTTTCAGCATGGGATAATAGGTGGCTTCCGCCTCATTTTGCTTGATTCGCCGGCAAGTTCCCTGCTCAATCTGCCTGATGGTTTCAATCAGCAAATCGGCGCCGATTGAGGATAATTCCTTCGTCAATTCAGAAGCGGACATCTCATCGGGAATTTCATAGGTGCGCTGCAGCAGAATATCCCCCGTATCCATTCCCCGGTCGGTGAACATGGTCGTGACCCCCGTCACCTTCTCGCCCTTGATGAGTGCCCAGTTGATGGGCGCACTCCCCCTGTATTTGGGCAAAAGGGAGGAATGCACATTGACCGTGCCGATGGCAGGCACATCCAGATTTTCCTGGGATAAAATCTGACCAAAGGCTGCCGTCACGCAGAGCTCGGGCTTCAATGCCCTCAGGTCCTCCAGCCCGTCCAGACGGATGCGCTTGGGCTGAAATACGGGGATATTCAGGCGAAGTGCCAATTCCTTGACCGGGCAAATCTGCACCTTATTGCCCCGTCCCTTGGGCTTATCGGGCTGGCAGAAAACGCCCACTATCTCATGCCCTGCATCCTTGAGAGCCTGCAGACAGGGGACGCCAAACTCAGGGGTTCCCATAAAAACAATGCGCATGATTACTTCTTTTCATCCTCCGGAAAAATTTCATGATCCATTTTATCCACATACAGTATGCCGTCCAGATGGTCAATTTCATGGCAAATGGCACGGGCCAGGAAGCCTTCTCCCGTCAATTCAAAGGGCTTCCCCTTGCGGTCAAGGGCACGAACGGTGACCTTATTGGGGCGCTTCACGTGCCCCTGTCTGCCCGGAACGGAAAGGCAGCCCTCAGGGCCGGCCTGCTCCCCTTCTGAAGCAATAATTTCCGGGTTGACCAGTTCAATCAGCCCCTCGCCCACATCAATCACCACCACGCGGCGCAGTATGCCTACCTGCGGCCCTGCAAGCCCGACCCCCTCTGCCTTGTACATGGTATCCGCCATGTCACGCAAAAGAAGCCACAATCTCAAATCAAACTTCTGCATGGGTTTGCTGATTTTGCGCAGTGTGTCATCCCCGATTTTTACGATTTGCCTGACCATATTCACCCTCCATTGATTTAAGCTAGCGATGAGGGATTGACCTCAAAGCAAACAGTCCCGTCCGCCAAAGCCCTGGGAAAAGCCCTGAATGAAGCCAGCATTTCCCGCCCTGCCTCGTTGTCAATCACCTTCATCAGCACCTGAGCCCGGTATCGACCCTGAATAAATGCAATCGGTGCTTCATCCGTCCGCAGAAAGAGCATGCGTTTTTGATCCTGCGGATGGGCATCCAGGTATGCACGCACCATTTTCTCCATTTCAACTGCCGCATTCATTGCCTTTTCCCCGCTGTCCGATTCGCACAAAAAGCGTGCCATGGCGGTAAAGGGGGGATATAATCTTGCTCTGCGGCGGGAAAATTCCTCTTCAAAAAAGGCTTTGTAATCCTGCCTGGCCGCCGCACAAATGGCACAATCCTGGGGCTTATAGGTCTGAATCACGACCTCGCCGGCCAATCCGGCCCGTCCCGCACGCCCCGCCACCTGGACGAGCAATTGAAAGGTCCTTTCGCCCGAACGATAGTCAGGCAGATTCAGCGACAAATCAGCCAGTATTGCGCCAACCAGCGTGACCTGGGGAAAATCCAGACCCTTGGCGATCATCTGCGTGCCGATCAGCACCTGCGCCTGACGGGCACGAAAGGCGGAAATCAGCTCATAATGGGCATTCTTTGTTTTGGTCGTGTCCATATCCATGCGGATTGTTTTGACCTGGGGAAAGAGCTTATGCACTTCCTCCTCCACCCTTTGGGTGCCGATTCCGATTGTCCGGATGGAATCCGAGCCGCAAACCGGGCATCTGCTCGGCACGGGCAGCGTTGCCCCGCAGTAATGGCAATGCAGCCTTTGATCCGTCTGATGATAGGTCATGGTCACATCGCAATGGGCGCAATGAATGCTTTCGCCGCAGGCTCTGCAGGAAACGGAGGGCGCATACCCCCGGCGGTTGAGGAAAAGAATGGCCTGATGCCCGTTATTCAGGCATTCGGTCAGCTTATTCTGAAGCTCAGCCGAGAAAATGCCGCGGTTGCCCAGGGTCAATTCCTTTCGCATATCCACAATGGATACATGGGGAAGGGGCTGGGCATTCACGCGATCGGGCAATTGCAGCAGGGTGTAATCCCCCCGCCTGGCCAATGCATAGGAATAAATGCTGGGGGTCGCGCTGGCCAGCAGCAGCAGAGCCTGCTCGTTTTTCGCCCGGAATGCAGCGACCTGCCGGGCATCATACTGGGGAAAGCTTTCCGATTGATACCCGCTCTCATGCTCCTCATCGATAATGATCACGCCCAAATGATCCACCGGGGCAAACACAGCGCTTCTTGCCCCGATCACCACCTTCGCATCCCCCCGGCGAATGCGGCGCCATTCATCAAACCGTTCACCCGGAGTCAGTCTGGAATGCAAAACGGCGGCGCAATCGCCGAATCTGGAGCGAAACCAGTCCACCATTTGGGGAGACAGGGCGATTTCGGGCACAAGCACAATGGCCTTTCTTCCCTTTTCCAGGCACGCCCGAACCAGCTGGATATAAACCTCGGTTTTCCCCGACCCCGTCACGCCATGCAGCAAAAAGCTGAAGGCCGAATCGGTTTTTGCCCTATGCCTCTCCAAAGAAGGAACATGGTTCACCTCATTCAAGGCACTCAACAGCTCGTCCAGAACCTCCTGCTGCCCCGGCTTCAGGGGAAAATCAGGCACGGTCTGCACAGGATTAAACCCGGGCGAGCGAAGCTTTTCCTGCTCAAAGGTTTCAATCAGCCCGGTCTCTGCAAGCTCCTTGATGCATGGCTTTGGATCCTTTACCAATGAGCCTATTTGCTCCATGGAATGGGGCTGACCGTCCGATAATATGCGCAAAACCGTGCGCTTTTTTACCGCTCTTTTCCCGATTTGCTCCAGCTTCACATCCATCTGGGCAGCCGGAAAGGTCAAGCGCACCATCGTTTCGGTTTTTTCCTTGATTTTATCCCCCCGCATCACGGGCGGCAGCATCAGCCTCAGGGCCTCGCACATCGGGCAGCGCATGGCGGAGCTGATATACCGTGCCAATTCAATCAGGTGGGGCAAAATCGCCGGGTAATTTTCCAGAACCTCGGATATGCTCTTCAATTTGGCTGCCGGAATATCGCAATCCTCACTCAGCGAAATCACATAGCCTTCCTTGGTCTGCCGGCCAAAGGGAACGCGCACGCGAAAACCCGGACTCAGGCTCATCCCGTCCGGTACACTGTAGGTGAACAGCTGGTCCACCTGATCAGATGGAATATCAATAATGACCTTCGCGTACAAGGAAATCCTCCGTTGCAAAACAGCAGCCGATAAAGCAGAAGAACACCCGATTCAGCCCTTCGCTTCCTTCCGCAATTCAAGTACTCTGTCCAGAATGATCTGTGCGACCTCTTGCTTGCTCATCAGCGGACAGGATTTTTTCTGATATCGGTCAATCAGCGTGACGATGTTTGTATCCACGCCAAACCCGGCCCCCGGCTGAGTCACATCATTTGCGCAAATCAAATCAAGATTCTTGCGTTCCAGCTTCTCTGCAGCATTGTCCGTAACGCTTTCCGTTTCCGCCGCAAAGCCCACGAAAATCTGTCCGGATTTCTTGTTTTGCCCGATTGTCCGGGCCACATCCGGGGTGGAAACCAGCTCCAGAGTCAATTGTCCCTTGCCGTTTTTCTTGATTTTCCGGTCTGAAACGCACGCGGGCGTAAAGTCCGCAGGGGCTGCCGCCTGAATCACCACATCCTGCATCGGGGCAAGGCGCACCATGGCTTCACACAGATCCTCGGTTGATTCAACAAAAACGCATTCAACGCCCTGGGGCACGGGAAGACCGCAAACGCCGCTGACCAGCGTCACCTCAGCGCCCCGAAGTCTGGCCATTTCGGCAATGGCATAGCCCATTTTCCCGGTCGAACGGTTGGTCAAGAACCGCACGGGGTCAATTTTTTCCCGTGTTGCGCCTGCGGTTACCAGCACCTTCATGCCGGCAAGGTCATTTTTCGAGCACAAAATGCGCACCGTCTCCTGCACGATTTCCTCCGGCTCGCTCATCCGTCCCACACCGCTGTCCCCGCAGGCCAGATGTCCCCCTTCAGGCCCCACAAACAAAAAGCCCCGCTCTGCCAGTGTCCGTACGTTTTGCCTTGTGGCGGGATTTTCCCACATGCCCGTATTCATGGCAGGCGCAAGCAGCACCCTGGCCCTGGTCGCAAGAACGGTGGTGGAAAGCATATCATCCGCCAGACCGGTGGCAAATTTGGCCATGATATTGGCCGTTGCCGGGCAAATCAGAAATAAATCCGCCTTTTTTGCCAACGCAACATGCTCCACCTCAAAATAGACAGGCGGAGCAAAGGTATCTGTTACAACCGGATTATTCGAGAGGGTCTGAAAGGTGAGGGGGCGGACAAATTCGCAGGCATTTTTTGTCATAATGACATGCACGCATGCGCCCATTTTCTTCAAGGCGGATACAACATAGCAGGCCTTATAGGCAGCAATTCCGCCCGTTATCCCTACAACTATTGTCTTACCGTCAAGCTGACCCATACTTATCCCTCTTCGTCCTCCAGATTCCGGTGATAGGTCAAAAGCCCCCGGTTGATCTCCTGAACAGCGATGGACACGGGCTTTTCATCCTTGCCGTCAATCATGGGCTGAGAGCCTGCAACCAGCTCCCGGGCACGCTTTGCCGATTCAATTACCAGTGTATAGCGGCTGTCCACCTTTTTGCTCAGATCATCGATGGTCGGATTATTGATCGCCATAATTATTCCTCCTCTTAATTGAAAATCATTCTTCAACAACCGGGAAATACCTGGTTGTGCGCTGCTTTTCCGCAGTAACAATGGACCGAAGAATCAGGTAGGCCTTGTCCACCTGATCATTAATCAGGCAATATTTGTACCTGTCCAGCTGGGCAATTTCGCCCCTTGCATTTCCCAGACGCTTCTCAATTTCCTTTTCATCGTCCGTATTGCGGGTGTGCAGACGAATCCGCAGCTCGCTGTAGCTGGGGGGCAGAATAAAGACGGACACGCAATCCGGGCGTTTTTCCATCACACGTCTTGCGCCCTGGGGGTCGATATCCAGCACCACATTTTTGCCCTTTGCAAGCAATTCATTCACCTGGCTTGCCAGCGTTCCATAGCGGTGTCCGTGAACGGTCGCATGCTCCAGGAAAGCATCCTGCGCAAGCAATTCATCATACTTTGAGTCATCAATAAAAAAGTAATGAACCCCTTCTACCTCGTAATCCCGCTTTTGCCGGGTGGTCACGCTGACGGAGAAAACCATCGAATCATCATCCTTCATCAGCTTGTCCACCAGAGTCCCCTTCCCGGCGCCTGAAGGTCCGGAAATCACAATCAGCATGCCCTCTCTTTTTTCCTGCATGGTACTGCCTTTCTTGATTCCATTTTATTCGATGTTCTGCACCTGCTCACGCAGCTTTTCTATTTCATTCTTGGCCGCCACAACGCAATCGGTAATGCGCACATCGGAGGCCTTGGAACCGATTGTGTTGACCTCCCGGTTCATTTCCTGGGTCAAAAAATCCAGCTTTTTCCCTGTTTCCCCTTCCGCATCAAACAGCCTGCGCATCTGGCTGATATGGGAATGGAGTCTGGACAATTCCTCATCAATCGCGCACTTATCGGCAAAAAGCGCAACCTCCTGGGCAATTCGCTGAGGCTCAACATCCTTGATTTGCATTTCGGCCAGACGCTTCAGCAGCCTGTCCCGATACAGTTCGGGCACCTGGGGGGCATAAACCTCTATCTGTTCCACCAGCTTTTCCAGCGCATCCAGGTGAAAAGCAAGATCTGCCCGGAGGCTCTCCCCCTCCCTTTGCCGCATCCGGCAAATTCCCTGCAAGGCTTCCTGCATTGCCTTGGTGCACAATGCCCTTAATGCATCCTGATCCTCATCATTTTCCGTTTCGGTCAGTACATTTTCAATCGAGGCAAAATAGGACAGCGGAACATCATTCGGCCTGTTCAGCGCCCTTGCAAGCACATCCAAAGCCTCCTGATAGCGCAATGCCAGGTCACTGTCCACGGTAACCATCCTGGCATCATTTCTGGTATTTTGGTATGATACAGTCACATCCGCATGCCCGCGCTTGAGAGCCTGCCCGATCTGGGCGCGGATCTGATCCTCCAAAAACACGCAGCGTCTTGCGCAGTGCAGGGAAATATCCAGGAAACGGTGGTTGACCGATTTGATTTCAATCGTCAGCTCCCTTCCGTCGCAAGCGTCCTTTCCCTTGCCATACCCGGTCATGCTTCGCAAAAAAATCCCCCCTAACCCGGGTTATTATATCATACAAGCGTCCAAAAGAAAAGCCGAAAGGCAAAGTTTTGCTTTGATTATGCATTCAGGGCAATTATTCATCGATTTCCACAATGGCAATGATATCGCCGATCGTTCTTCCGCCGTTATAGGGCTTGGAAATAACCTGTCCGTTGAAATACATCATGGCGCTCTGCCCGCCGTCCAGATTATAGGCCGCAGTGCAGCCCAGGGATTCCATAAAGGCACCAAGCTCAACCATTTTCATGCCAACGGACTTCGCGCCGCTGCTGATCTTGCTTGCTGAGCCCCGTCCGTCCACCTGCACCAGGCAATAGTGACCCGGCTCATAGTAGCCGATCACTGCCCGGGGATTGGCCGGCCCCACATTCGTTGTATACTTTTCCTTCGCATGTCCTTCCGAGTCAAGCAGCGAGGGGCCAAAGAGGAACAATTGCCAGATGTCGTCCGCTCTTTCAAGGATGACCTCATTATCCACGGGCATTTCAACGCATTCCATTGTGCCGTCCCGGTAAAGAACGCACACATCCCGCTTCCTGTTGCCGGTTTTTCTGAGAACAACGCCGTTTCCTACAACCATTCCCTGGCTCAGATTCTGCGCATTATCCCCGGTCAGGGCCAGAATAGCCCCTCCGTCCTTGGCCATCTCCCGCATCTTGCCCATTTTCGTGTTCCATTTGTTGCCGCCGAATATGCGCCGGAGATTTTCGGGAGATTTGATATAAATATCGGCCACATAGATGTCCGACCGGTAGTCACGGAATGCGCTGATTTCGATGCAAATGCTGTCGGAGCGGTAGGAATACTCGCCGTATTCCGCCTCTGACCCTTCGGGAAGGAACTTGTCAGCAAATTTTTCGCTGAAATCGGCAAATTCGCTCTGCCCTTCCCCCAGTCCCACAGCGGCGCAAAGCATCAAAAGCGCGCATAGAATGCAGCATAATTTTCTCATTCTGTCACTTGTTCCTTTCAGGATCCAGTTCATTTTTCAGGTATCCGGCCAGCATATCAACGATTTTGGCGTTCCGGCCGCCGTTGGCAACAATCACATCCGCCTCATGAATGTAATTCTTGATGTATTTATGATACATCGGGCGAACGGTTGCAAGATACTGCTGGGAAATATTGTCGATATTGCGCCCCCTGTCCTTGATATCCCGGGAAATCCGGCGCAAAAGGCAAATATCGGGATCAACCGAAATATACAGCCGCAGATCCATTTTTTCCAGCAGCCGTCTGTCGTAAAACGCATGGATGCCCTCTACAATCAGCACATCCCCCGGGCGCACCATCTCATGGGAATCCGCCCTGGCATGCAGGGCAAAATCGTAGTTCTTCCGATAGATGGTTTCCCCCGCAAGCAGGGCGCAGACATCCTCGTAAAGCAAATCATGGTCGAAGATATCCGGCTCATCGTAATTCAGCTTTTCCCGCTCCTCAAAGCTCATATCGGGATGGTTGAAATAGTATGCGTCCTGATTGATGATGGTTGTCTGAATGCCGGACAGCTCTGTCAGTTGCCTGGCCAGCGTCGTTTTTCCCGACCCGCTGGGGCCGCAAATACCGATAAAAAACATAGGTACATCCCTCCGATTGCCGGATTATTTTCCCCTGACATTGAAAAACAGGCTCTGCGGGCTGTTCATCCCTTCAGTCCGATTTTTTTCAATGTATCAATGCTCATTTGAGCAGCCTCCAGGGGGGTGCGTCCAACCGACTCATCCTGCTCCACAACGAACCATTCCGCACCGCTTTCGATCCCGGCTGTCAGCACCTGTTCCACATCCTGGCAGCCATAGCCCACCGGACGGAACTCAAAGGCCTGGGTGCTCTTCTTTTCATTCTCCCCCAGCCCAAGCAGCGCATAAGGATCGGGGCCATCCTTTTCCTTGCGGCCGACAAAGTCCTTCAGATGAATGACCGGGCAGCGGGAGGCGTACTTGCGGATATATCCGGCGGGCTCTACCCCTGCATACTTGACCCAGCAAACATCCAGCTCGGTCTTCAGGGTCTCCGAATCCACGGCCTCATACAGGAAATCCAGACCATACATCCCGCTGAAATCAACAAACTCAAAGTCATGATTGTGATACAAAAGCTGAATTCCCGCTTCCCTGCAAAGCTTGCCGAACTGGTAAATCGTCCGGATCACCTGGGCAAAGCCCGGCTTTCCCGGACGGAACTCATCCGCCAGATAGGGCACTGCGATATACCGGCAGCCAATCGCCTTATGATAGGCAATTTCGCCCTGCATATCCGCCAGAATTTTGTCATAGGGAAGATGGCTGGACAGCGCAATCAGGCCGTACTTTTCCAGCATTGCCTTGATTTCATCGGCACGATAGCCGTAAAATCCGGCGAACTCCACTCCGTCATACCCCTGATCCTTCAGGGTTTTCAGCACGCCCTCCAAATCCTTTTCCGCTTCCCGCCTTGCGGAATACAGCTGATAGCCAACAGGTCTCTTTTCCATCATACAGTCTCCCTTCTGATTCTATGAAATGCTCAAATATCATCCTTTTTTTCAAACCGTCTGCACCATGTATACTTGGACACGGCACTGCGGCAGGCTTCCGGCACGGAAAAAGCAATTACATCTGCAATGTAAGAAGGCAAAACCCGGTCATACTTGACCTCAAGAATTGTGTAATTGGTATCAAACGGGGAAATGGTCGGCAGATAGGGGTTAAAGATATCAATGGAGTTCAGCCCGGTATGCAAATTCTTATCAAAGGTAATCCGCACGGTTTCGGCCGGATGCAGATAGGCCTCCCTGGAATAGTCCACAATCACCTTGGGCTGCAAAAGCCGGGTGCGCATCTCCTTATATACATCCCTGAGAAGGCCGGATGAGGTATTTTCCAGCCCGCTGGGATCCCCCGCAATCAATTGATCGGCCAGATCCCGGGGAATTTTAACCGAACGCTTGGATATCAGATCGCCGTATTTGGATTTGCACTCCATAAAAATTTCCTGATCGGAATAATTATAAATGCGCATCCGATACTTCTGCCGTTCATAGATACCGCTCATTTTCTCATTCAAGGCCGTATCAAAAACGGTGTCAAAATACAGCGATCTGATATGGTATTCCCCGCCGTGCTTTTGGGCATTGGAATCCAGAGTCAACACCGCAGACAGGTTTCTGCGAAGCACATCAACCTGCCAGGGCATCAGCAGAAATTTCAGTTCATGCCGCAGCGGAATCGCCATAATCAGGCCCCCGTTTCGGTTTCGCAGGCAACCAGAGTGGCATCATGCACCCCTTCCAGATCCAGCATATGGGCAACCAGATCGCTGCGATGATCCAGGCGAACCTCGAAGGTAGCTTCTGCGCCGGCGCGGGTAACGGTCTTGGAACGCAAACGCCAGAACCGCACCGAACGCTTGAGCTCGCTTTCGATGTCTTTTTCGGAAAACTCATCAAAATGCATGACCAGCAAATAGCAATTGGGGGTGCGGAAATGCAGGAAGGACAGGGCAAGCAATATGACCGAAATGCCAATCACAACCACCAGGGCAATCAGATACTGCCCGGCACCCAGCAAAATGCCCATGGTAATTGCCCAGAACATGTAGGCGGTATCCAGGGGTTCCTTCACGGCGGTGCGGAAGCGCACAATGGACAATGCGCCCACCATGCCCATGGACAGGGCAACATTGGAACCGATGGCCATTACAACGGGTGCCGTAACCAGAGTCAGCATAATCAGCGTCAGGGAGAAGGTCGGGCTATACAGCACGCCCCGGTAGGTCTTCTTATAGACAAGGGATATGATCACACCGGCCAGCAGACCCGCCAGAAGAACCACCACCACATTGAACGGAGTAAAGTTCGCCAATTGGTCGGCAAACCATTCGGAAATCCCCGTGCTTCCGGTCAGATCGGACTTGGAAACGGATTCAGCCATAGCAGTAAGCATAACATTCATTCCTCCTGAATTTTATCTGATATTCATTTAATCGGGTTTTGCAGGGCGGTTGCCGAACAGCTCAACCATTTCCAGATCGGATAGGTTGAAGGCATCCTTGATATATCCCCAGAGATAATAGTGGCGGCGGTTCACCGTATCCCGCAGACGGCTGACACGGGTATTCCAGTAGCGCAGTGCACCGTCCCTGGTCAGCGGTGAATCCGAGTTAATCGTTTTATCATTCTGCGGAGCCCAGTAGTCAAAATGCAGACTCATTTCGGGTTCAAGAATATTATAGCAGTATGTGACCATGTCCTGCATCACTTCTACGGTCAGTGTGTTATAGACATAGGCCAGCCTCTCCAGGAATTTTCGCTTATACTCCTTGTTTTCCAGCAGCTTAAGGAAAATGGTGTTATCAATCAGCTTATCGCCCATGCCCTTTGCCTTGGTATAGGACTTCGGGCTGTCAAATGAGGACTTGAACATGCCATAGTCAAAGTCATATAGCAACCATTTCCACTTTTGACCTTCGCCGGGAAGCTTGTAGAACATGGTATTACCGATATCCGAGTTGCCGAAGAACATTTCGATGGCAAGATAGTCAAAATAGGAATCCACATCCACGTTATCAAGAATGTACTGCAGATCCTCTTCATTTGTCCCCGGAGACAGGGTCTTGATTTTTGCGATCATCTGCTTCCATTCGTAATTGCTTCCCTGTTCCACAGAGCCCGAAGCCTTCAGAATGGTAATCTGATCAGCCTGCTCCATATCAAGCCCTTCCCACTGGGCAATCATGAACCGGTCCTTGCGCTCACGCAGGTTATAATGGCCGTAATACTGCCCGTTGATATACACAATCACGGGCTTCCAGGCCTGATGCGCAATATTGGTGTCCAGCAAATCAATCAGCTTGGACTGGAAGCCATCGGCAAACCGCGTCCAGACGCAGTCGTTCCCCGAATTGCGCAGGGTAAAGCCCTTGTAATAGGTGAACGGGCGGTCTTCAAAAATGGCGGCTTCGAAATATTTGCTTCCGCTGGAGGCCTGAGCACGCACCTTGATGGATTTCTGGGGCATGTCCAGGCTGTAATCTCCTGCCAAAGCAAATTTCATGCCCTGGGAAAAGACTGCCTCCCCCTCCGTGCCCTGTTCAAACATTTCGATATATCCGCTCCGGGCAATCTTGCCGTACTGGCGGTATATCGTATTTTTATAGGGAATGCCCTTTGATTTATCGATATTGGGGCCGGCGACGAACATGCCCGTTTCCTCGTTCCACAGCTCGTCCGGATCGCAAACAAGGGAAATCACCGGGAGGGTAAAGTAGGTCTGAATAATAAAGCTGGCGGTGATTGTTTCGCTGGGACGATAGGATGCGGTATCCCCGTCCGTCTTGAATGCCCGGGCCCGGATCACAATCGTGGTATCCAGCTGCATGGGGCCGGTGTAAAGCACCGAATTTTCAAGGGTCGGGATCGAGCCATCCGTGGTATAGCGAACCTGGGTGTTCGCCGGCACATTGATTTCCAGAATCACAGAGGAGGAATACAGCCCGCTGGATTTGCTGAACGAAGGCGTTTCCGCATAACCGGAAAAGCCGAGATTGTTTGCTTTCCCCGGGGTGGGCGTGTCATAATAAAAAAAGCCGTCCTGCCCCAATGTACGACCGTAGGAAACATCCGTCTCCGATTTCGGCATATAGACTCTGTCCAGTACCTTGCCGTACGGATCGGAAAGCGTCACGATTTCTCCGCCTTCCCGGCTCAGGGCAAAGGAGGCGTGCAGGGCATTGGCATCGCTGCCTGATGAAGTGGACTTATCCAGCCGGATGACCTTATATTCTCCCGCCCGGATGGTCGTTCCCTGAGGGAAAGTCCATTTATGAGGCCAGGACACATTATCGCTCAGCCCGTACATGGACAAATCCACCGTTACGGAGGAAGAATTATATAATTCCACCCAGTCGCAGGCCGGGTCCCCGGAGGCCGGGGACACCGTATCTGCAGAGGACAAAATCTCGCTGATGTAAACGCCCGTTGTATTGATCTGGCGCATATATCGGTCGGCAGCGGCCTGCCCGGATGCGTTATTGGGGCGCATGGGCGTGGCCAGATTATAGATTTTCCAGACACCCGTGTCCGGATCCAGTCCATAGGACAAATCCTTGCCCGGATTGCTGACCGTGACCCGGTCAAGCAATTCCCCCGCCTTGGTGGTCAAAACAATCGTTTCGCCCTCGGCGGACAGGGAGAAATTGGTATGCGGAATGCCCGTTGCGCTTTCCAGCTTATCCTTCCCGGAACAGAATACAATATAGTACTGTCCGGGGGCAATGGTCGTGCCTGCCGGGAAGAACCACTTGAGAGGCTTTTGGGGATTATCAGACAAAGCAAGGTTGGACAAATCAATGGTCTTTGTCCCTGCGTTGTACAGCTCAACCCAGTCCGAATATTCCCCGTCCTCATCCGTAATCCCCGAGCGGGGCGCAACCATAATTTCGTTGATATAAAGCGTGCTTTCGGGCACCTGGAAGCTGGCCAGATATTTTTGATGTCCCTCCGTGGTATTTTCAAAGCCGGGCGAATACTCATCCGTCACCTCGAAGGTATCGTCTTCCTTGCGCCGATAGCTTTCATCGGCATTCAAAGTCGGCACGGTCACCTGGTCCACCGCGGTGCCGCTGGAATCGAACAAAAATACAGCGCAGCCGGTGGAGGAAAGCTTGAACTTGGCATGCATGACCTTCCCGGACTCCGACTGATTGGTTTTATCGCAGAACACCACAATGCGCTCCCCCGGCTGCAGGGTCTCATCCGGGAAAAGGAATTGAATCTTATCATTGCGGTTGGAAAGTCCGCAGTTTTTCAGCTCAATTGCCTGGCTTGAGGTATTCCAAATCTCCACCCAATCGGAAAAAGCGCCCTTCTCATCCGGATAGGCAGAGGCATTATCCGTCATGACCTCACTGATCACAAGACCGGAGGCAGAGTAGGCCGTCTGATTTTCTTCGGAAACATTGACCGCCTTCACAACCGGGTCCTTGGGGCAGATAATGACAAGCAAAAGCAGCACTGCGCAGCATGCAGTGAGCATGGGCAGGCGCTTGTCTTTTTTATTGTACCGTGTATTTTTCCATTTACTGTGTGCCATCGATAAACTCCTTCTCAGCAAGTAAAGCCAGAGACTTTATTATTATACCACACCTCGCGAAAAGAATAAAGAGTTTAAAATCCGGAATTTATGATGAAATTGTTAAATATTGCCGGGAAAATCAACGGAAAATTGCTTTTTCACCAATTCAGTCAGTCCCCATCCCACCCCTTATTTCGCAAAAATGCCGATTCAGAAGATGAATCGGCACTTCATTTACTTTTTCAGGGTGATGACAACATGGCGGTTGGGTTCCTCGCCCTCGGAATGAGTCTCCACAGCCGGATTATCCTGCAATGCGCTGTGCATGATGCGCCGCTCATAGGGATTCATCGCCTCAAGGGAAACTCTCCGCCCGGTCTTCTGGGCGCGGTTGGCCATACGGTTCGCCAACCGGATCAGCGCTTCCTCCCGCTTTGCGCGGTAGTTTTCCGTATCAAGGGTCACCCTTGTGTAATTGCTCTGACCCTTATTGACCTGAAGGCTGGTCAGGTACTGCAGCGCATCCAGCGTCTCGCCCCGGCGGCCGATCAGAATACCCAGCGTATCGCCCTGCATATTCACCCGGACATTTCCTTCCTCGTCCACATCCGCATGCACGGCCACCTCGACACCCATCAGCTTGGTCAGATTCTGCAGGAACAATTGAGCCTTCCCTTCGGGGGTTTCGGGATCACGCTGAATGGCCGGGGTGACCTCGACTTTTTCAGCTGCAGCGGGCTTTTCTTCGGAAGCAGCCTGTGCCTTTTCCTGAACGGGAGCCTGTTTCTTTTCCGGCTTCTTTTCAGGCTGCTTTTTCTCCGGATTCTTTTCGAGCACGGGCTTTTGCTGATTCAGGGAAGCATCGGTCTTTGGAGTCTGCAGGGGCTTTTGAGGCGCAGCGGGGGCTTTTTGAGGCACATTTGCCTTTACCGGTTTTTCAGCAGACAGCACGCCGGCAACAGGCTTTACCTTGCCATCCGCGAAAATGGCCTTCACATCCTCTGCCGAATCGTCCTCTTCCTCCTGGTTCACAGTGAGGCGCACACGGGCAGGGCGGGAGCCAAAAAAGCCGAACAATCCCTTGCTGCCCTCTTCCAGAATATCAACAGTCACATCACCGATTGACACGCCGAGCTGCTGCAGACCCTCGCTGATTGCTTCGTCAATGGTGCGGGATGAAATTTCTATACTTTGCATTAATGAACATCTCCTTCGGCCGAAATAGCTGCCTTTTTATCCTTCATATCGAAATACTTATTCAGAACAACCGTCTGGATACCGGCAATGATATTGCCCATAACCCAGTAAATCGCAAAGCCGGCGTTGGAAACAAGGCAGAAGTACACGGAAAGAATCGGGAAGAAGTACTTCATGAAATTGCCCATGCCGCCTTTTCCGTCTGCCTGCTGGGCAGTAGAGCCCGTCTGGGGCATCAGCTTGGTGGAAATCCACTGGGTCAGACCGGCCAGGGCAGGGAGAATCAGCAGACCGTTGTATTCCTTATACATGGTCAGGTTGATAATGCCCAGAAGCGATACGCCGTTCATAAAGGAAGACTGCTCGCTGGCCGCCAGATAGATCGGCTGGGCTGCCATGGCATTATAAATCGTGGAAATGGTGGTCTGCAGGGTATCGCTGCTGCTGAAGATCGCATCCACGCTGGCAGCAATCGTTTCGGCAGAGGTAAAGTCAAAGGCCTCGGCAAACTCGGGGATATTGGCAACAGCCGCCTGAAGCAGCTCGGGATCAACGGCCTTGAACACTTTGGTCCAAACGCTGAGATCAGTCACGGCCTGTAAGCTGGACAGGGAGGGCGCATAGGTGGTAAAGGGAGAATCCGCCATCCACAGGGATTTCACCCACAGCCAGCTTTCCAGCTGAGGCTGCTGCCCGGAAATATAGGTCAGTGCCTCCCTGATGAGCTGCTCATTGGCGATGGAATGCATCGCACCGAACATGCAAATCAGCACAGGGTACTGAATCAAAATAGGCCAGCAGCCGGCCATGGGATTATAATGGTTCTTTTTGAACAGCTCAGCCTGTTTTTTCTGCAGCTTTTCCTTGTCGTCTGCATACTTTTTCGTCAGCTTATCGATTTCAGGCTGCATCAGCTGCATCTGGCGCATGCCCTTTCTGCTTTTGACATCAAGAGGCAGAAGAATCGCACGAATCAAAATAACAAATATGATAATGGACCAGCCATGGCTCTGAACGATATTATAAATAAAGTCCAGAACGGCTCTGAGGTTCAGAAAATCAGTCATAGGTTCTCGTCCCTTCTGATAATGGAATCCGGAAGCTCCGGCGGAGGATCATAGCCTGCCTTGCAGGCAGGGTTACAGCGTGCCAGCCTCTTGATGGCCAAAATACTGCCCTGGAGCGCACCAAAGCGTTCGATGGCAATCATGGCATACTCCGAGCAGGTCGGGATGAACCGGCAGGCCGGAGGGTTCAAGGGGCTGATATGCCGCTTATAAAATCTCAATAAAATAAGCAAAAGCTTCTGCATACTCAATCGACAAACAGATGCTGCTTATTCAGCAGATACTTGAGTGACCTATCCAACGATGCGTAGGTCGCATCTGCCGCACTGGTACGGGCCGCCACAATGTAGAAGCCCTTTTTCAGCCTGGGAAGCTGATTGCGGAAGCAAGCACGCAATCGGCGCTTGACCTTGTTGCGCACAACGGCGTTGCCCACTTTTTTGCTGACGGAAAAGCCCACCTGAAGGCGGGATGCCTTCACATACAAAAGAACAATTTCTCTTGCCGGCAGGCTCTTTCCTTTTCGGTAAACATACTGAAACTGGCTGTTTTTTCTGATCCTGTACTGTTTCTGCATGTGCCCTCCTGGGATTCAATGGAAAACCCGCCCCTGTTTGATGCACCCTGGCAAGCAACGGGGCGGGTTGAGCCATACAGACGCAATTTTGATCAGACAGTCAGTTCCTTGCGGCCGCGGCGACGGCGGGCAGCAAGCACCCGGCGGCCGTTCTTGGTAGACATGCGGGCACGGAAGCCATGAACCTTATTGCGCTGGCGTTTCTTCGGATGATAAGTAGGACCCATCTGTGCAACACTCCTTTAATCTGAATGCCTGAGGCATTAAAATCAGCTCATTTTGTGATAGCTATCACAAGACAGCCATAATAGTATACCGCTACAAGCCTTTTCTGTCAAGCTTTTTTTAAAAATACGTAAATTTCTTGTCCTTTGTCCCCCGGCTCTGCCGAAACAGCCCCCGGTTTTCCGCTTATTGCCTGCCTGTATCACCTCAAATGAGCGTCAGGAAACAAGCCCGGACTGTCGCTTGAAAAATTGAGGGGCATCAAACACACCATCTCAGTTTTTCAAGACCCTAATTTCCGGGGAAAACCCATTGGCCGGGGCTCAAGTCAAGCCCCGGTCCAGGGTTGCCTGAAGAAAGCGCCGATTATTCCGCCTGATTATTGATCTGGGAGCGGAGGGCACGGATGGAATCAAGCTGAGAGCCAAGGTTCAGGTCGATATGCTCCAGCAGCTCGTTGACCTGGCCGGTGATATTGGCGCTGAAGGTCTCGCACTCCTGATGGGTCTGGTCAAGAAGATTCTGAGCTTCCTGCTGGGCACGGATCGTGATTTCATTTTCAGAAACCAGCTGCTCAGCCCTTGCCTGGGCATCGGCTACCAACGCATTGGCGCGAGCCTGGGCATCAGCCAGCATGGCATTGGCCTGCTCGGTGGCATTGCGGGTCATTTCGGCGGCGGAATTCTGTGCATCGGTCACAGTAGCCTGAGCCTTGCGCTGCGCATCCTCGATGGTTGCACGGGCAGAGTTGTCCGCATCCTGAATGGTCGCATTGGCCTGATTCTGAGCGGTATCCAGGATTTCCTCCCTGTTGTTCAGAAGCTGCTGAGCTTCCTTCAGGTCAGGGGCAATGCTCTGCTCCAGCTGAGCCAGCAGTTCAACCAGCTGACTCTTTTCCACCACAACCTTATTGGTCAGCGGAATCTTCTTTGCAGTATCAAAGAACAGGTTGATCTGGTCGATGATTTCATAAACCATCAGCTTCTTCTTGCTTGACATAACAAATCCTCCTTAAAATTGGTTCGTCAATGATTGAAAATGGGCAACGATGTCCCCAAGAACCTCATGAGGGACAAAAGGTGAAACATCCCCGCCAAATGCGGCGATTTCACGAACAAAACTGGAGGAAACGATTTCCTTTTGGGGATCTGCGCATAGCAAAACCGTTTCCGCATCGGGATAAAGAAGGCGGTTGGCACGGGCAAGCTTGATTTCCGCTTCCGCGTCTGCGGTGTCTCGAATCCCCCGCAAAATAAACTGCGCCTTTTCCTGCCTGGCCAAATCGGCTGTGAGTCCGCTATAGGCAAGCACCCGCACATTCGGGTACTTTGCGCAGGCCTTTTTCAGCATTTCAACCCGCTGCTCCACGGGAAAGCAGCCCTTTTTGGCCACATTGATCATCACGGTCACAACCACATCCCCAAACATGCGGCTTGCCCGTTCAATCAGGTCGATATGGCCAATCGTAACGGGATCAAAGCTGCCGGGAAAAATACAGCGTGTTTCAGACATTTGAATTCCTCCCGTAAAAGCTCAGGCAGGTTCCCCGATAGGTTCGCCGGTCGGTCAGGACGGCCTTCTCTCCCGGCTGGGGCGGGGTTTTCTGGTCATGCTCCACAATGATCTGACCCTCATCCGCCAAAAGCCCGGCATCCATCAGGCGGTCAATCAATTCGGATGTATCCATCCGGTAGGGCGGATCCAGGAAAATCAGCTCAAACCGGGCTTTCTCCTGCCTGAGGGTTTCCAATGCGCGTTCGGCCGGCATCCGCATGAGCCTGGCCCTTTCAAGGCATCCCAGCGACTGGATATTGCGGGCTATGGCCTTGCAGGCATCGGGCGAAATATCGCATAACACCGCACTTTGGGCACCCCGCGAAAGAGCCTCCAGCGCCAGCGCCCCGCTTCCCGCAAACAAATCCAGCACACGGGCATTCTCAATCCGGAATTGCAGAATATTGAAAAGCGATTCCCGAACCTGATCCAGGGTAGGCCTTGTATCATTGCCCTTGGGGGCAATCAATGTCCGCGACCTGAACTCTCCTCCGATGATGCGCATATCAAATCAATTCGTTCTTCTTCTCGATCCGAGCCTTGCGTTCCTTCCGTTCCTTCCGGTTTTTCCGCTTGATATGGCTGGCAATGGAACCATGCACAAGCGCCCTGGAGCGGGGTCCCTGAAGGTAACCGGGGATATACGCAAGGAAGGGCAGCATAATCAGCAGCGGGCTCAGCCGGTCAACGATCAGCAGGGCATCCGTATCGTATGTTCCAACGATATTGACATAAGGATAAATGCAGATCCGGATGACCGGGCGCAGAACATCCACCAGCGTAATGGGGGTTGTCTGGGAATAGTACTGCAGCGCCAATGTGACATTTTCATCCCCCGTATAAGAGGACACCCAGGAGGGAAGCGGCTGAAGGGAATACACCTGTTTGGTGGTGCAGCATGCGTATACAACGGCCACAATCAGCAATATTCCCGCCCCGCAAAGCACTGTTACAATGCTCTTCAGGGGATGATAGCATTTTTCCAGATCGCTCTTGGGCACGCTTTTCCCGTTTTGCTGGCGCGTATAGATGATTTCAGCATGAGCAACATCCCCATCCCCCGCGCGCAAGCCATCCATGTAGACCAGGGCAGCGCATGCCATGACAAGCAGCCCGTTGGTCAGAATCCGCAAAAACAGGCTGTCCTGAAAGGAAAAGGCCGTGCCAAGCAAAAGATTAAAGAGCGCAAAAAGCAGCGCATAGGCAAGGAACTTGAAGCTGCGCAGAACAAGGGGCTTGCTGACAGGCAGCCCCCGGGTAAAGGGCTTGCGCACAGGCTTGATTTTTGATGCTGATTTTTTCTTGGGAGGAGTCTGGGAATTTGCCATGCTTTACATCCTTTCAAATGGGCATTTCAATCGATATATTGGATCGGCACCCGCGGGGAATGGGACAGAAGAATTTCATAGGGAATCGTGCCTGCCTGATCGGCCAGCTCGGCTGCATCAATGCATTCCCCGCCCTGCCGGCCAAGAAGAACAACCGTGTCACCCTTTTGAGCCTGCGATACCCCGGTTACGTCCACCATCATCTGATCCATGCAGACCCGGCCGATGACAGGGCAGCGCTGGTCGCCAATCAGCACATCCGCATGCCCGGACAGGGCCCGGAAGTACCCATCCCCGTACCCTACGGGAAGGGTGGCGAGGCGCATGGGATGCTCCGCCGTAAAGGTGCGGCCGTAGCTGACGGTATCGCCGGGCTGAATTTCCTTGATAAAGGCAATCTGCGTAGTCCAGGAAAGAGCGGGACTGACGGGAAGTGTGCCCGAAACCGGCGGATAGCCATACAGCACGATCCCTGCCCTGACCATATCAAACCTGCTTTGCGGAAAGCGCGCCATGGCAGCGCTGGCCGCCATGTGGCAAACGATTCCCTCGGGCAAATGAGATTTCAGGGAAGAAAACCGCCTGATTTGTTCCAGGGAGAAGGCCTCATCCTGCCCATCCGCATCACAAAAGTGGGAAAAAGCGCCGCACAAACGGACATTTTCCGAGGCATTGATCGCTTCCAGAACCCTGGCCAGCTCATCCTTGCTGCGCACCCCGATGCGGTTCATCCCCGTATCCAGCTTGATGTGAACCTGTGCCGTCCTGCCCAGCCTTTTTGCGGCTGATTGAGCCTGAAAAACGCCCTCTTCATCAAACACCGTTTGAATCAGGTTATACTGCACGCATTCTGCCGCGCCTGATTGATTGACACCGCCCAGCACAAGCACGGGAGCATCAATCCCGTCATCCCGCAGCTGAATGCCCTCCGAGGGTCTTGCAACCCCAAGCATGTCCGCGCCTTCCTCGCATACCGCCCTGGATACGGCGCAAAGCCCATGCCCGTATGCATCCGCCTTGACAACGGCAAGAACCCCGGCAGGCGCAACCGAATCCCGGATCAAACGGAAGTTTTGCCGGATTTTTCCCAGATCAACCGTAATCCGGGTCGGACAGGCATCATTCAGCATAGGTCTTCCTGAGAAAGCACTTTCACCTGATGCGCCGTCAAAATCTGATAGGCCAGATCAATTTTTTCTACCCGGAATACAATCAGGGCAGCATTGCCGCGGCTGCGCATAAAGCTGTAGAGGTATTCAATGGCAATCCCCTCGTCACTGAGCATTTTCAGCACATTGCTCAGCCCGCCGGGATGGTCAGGCACCTCAACCGCCAGCACATCGGTCAGGCATGCGGTATAGCCGGCCTTTTCAATCACCTCAACAGCCCGGGCATAGTCAATCACAATGCCCCGCAAAATGCCGAAGCTCGTGGTGTCTGCGATAGACATGGAGATCAAATCGATGTTGTTTTTGGCCAGCAGGTCGGTAAATTCACCGAGCTTTCCCTTGGAATTTTCGATAAATACGGAAATCTGCTTCACATACATTGCACCAACACCCCTTTCCGCTACCATTGTAACACAAAATTTGCGATTTGGCTACACTTTTCTGTAATCAATCACATGCTTTGCCTTTCCCTCATAGCGGGGAAGGCTGCCCGGCATGCAAAGCTTGACCTTCATATGCACCAGCACATCGGCCGCCAGCTGGGCTTCCGCCCGGGCCCGCAGGGTCTCCAGTTCACGCACCGTATCCCCCACCAGAACACTGCTGTTCAGCTCTACCTGAACCTCAATCGTATCCAGCGTACCGCTGCGATCCACAATAATCTGATAGTGGGGCGAAAGTCCGGGAATATGCAAAAGCGTATGCTCAATCTGGGAGGGGAATACATTCACGCCCCGGATAATCAGCATATCGTCCGTCCTGGCGCTGACCCGGCGCATCCGCACATGGGTCCGGCCGCAGGGGCAGGGACTCAGGGTCAGGCAGCTGATATCGTGGGTTTTGTAGCGCAAAAGGGGCATTCCCTCCTTGGTCAGGGTGGTGAAGACCAATTCCCCCTCCTGATCATAGCCCAGGGGCTGGTCATCTGCACCGATGATTTCGGGATAAAAATGATCCTCCCAGATGTGCAGACCCTGATGCTCCGGGCATTCAATGGCCACGCCGGGACCCATCATTTCAGTCAGGCCGTAAACATCGTATGCCTCAATGCCCAGCTTTTGTTCAATCTGAACACGCATCTCATCCGTCCAGGGCTCTGCACCGAATATCCCCACCTTCAGGCTCAAATCCCTTATATCCCCGCCGCCTGCCAGATAGGAATCGGCAATATTCAGGGCATAAGAGGGCGTACTCATGATGGCATCCGCCTGAAAATCCTTGAGCAGCATCATCTGGCGCTGGGTATTTCCGCCGCTGGCCGGGACGACCGCCGCACCGATTTTCTCTGCGCCGTAATGTGCCCCAAGCCCGCCGGTAAACAGGCCATAGCCATAGGAGATATGAATGGTGGAACGCTTGTCAAGCCCGGCGCCGGTCAGACCCCTTGCCAGCATCTCTGCCCAGTTGTCCAGATCATTCTTCGTATACCCGGCCACCGTGGGCTTGCCCGTTGTCCCGGAGGATGCATGAATGCGCACGATCTCCTCCTTCGGGGCTGCAAAAAGGCCGAAGGGGTAGTTATCACGCAGATCCTGCTTGGTGGTGAAGGGCAGAAAACGGATGTCCTCGACCGTCTGGATGTCCTGAGGCTTCACGCCCAGAGCATCCATCTTTTCCCGGTAAAAGGGAACAGACCGGTAAACCCGCTCCACCAGGGAGCGCAGGCGTTCATTCTGCAAATCCCTGAGTGCATCCCTTGAAATTTTTTCAACAGATTCGTTCCAATATGTGTATGTCATGGGACAATCTCAGGCGTTCAGTCCGGCCCGGAAGGCTTTCAGATTCATTTCGATGGTCTTGGCAGGCACGCAGGCGCAGATTGCATCCTCCCAATCACTCTGCTCTGCCTTCAAAAATTTTGCCAGCACGCCAAGCAAAACGATATTCACTGCCTTTGCGCTGCCGCTTTCACAGGCCAATGACAGGGCATCCACCGAAACGGTATTGGGAAACTCGGGAGCCTGAACAGGGTAAGCCGCATTTCCCATGATCACGGGCATAGGATCAATGCGCTGGGAATTTTCAATCAGCATCCCATCCTTGCGCAGATAGCCTTCCGCCCGCAGAGCCTCCAGATGCTCAAAGGACAAAACATAATCGGCGCATCCCAAATCAACCAAGGGAGAATGGATTTTGCTGCCAATGCGGACATGGGTAATCACGCTGCCGCCCCGTTGAGACATCCCATGTACCTCGCTGACCTTAATATCAGCGCCGATGCGCAATGCCAAAGCGCCGAGAATCCGGCTGGTCAGAAGAATCCCCTGGCCGCCGACGCCCACGATAACGATGTTTGCGTTCATTCCGCTTTTCCTCCGTCCAAGGCATGGAAGGGGCAAACCTTTGCACACAGCCCGCAGCCCACGCACAGCGTTTCATCAATCACAATGCCATTCTCCGTCCGCTTAATTGCAGGGCAGCCGATTTTGAGGCAGGCTCCGCAATTCCGGCAATTTTCCACCTTGCAGGGGGTAATCTTCTGCTTTTTGAGCAGTGCGCAGGGGCGCTTGGCAATAATAACCGATGTGCAGTCTCTTGCCGTCTCCTGACGGACAAGGGCTTCAAATGCCTTCAGATCAAAGGGATCGCAGCACTCAACATGCGCCCCGATGGTTTCACACAGCGCGCCCAAATCCAGCTCGGGAGCCACTTCCCCGTAAATGTTCAGACCATTGGCGGGATTATTCTGATGACCCGTCATGGCCGTTGTGCGGTTATCCATGATAATCACGGTGATGCTTGAGCCGTTATACACCGCATTAATCAAGGAAGTAATGCCGCTGTGAATAAAGGTGGAATCCCCGATCACGGCCACTGCGTGCCGCGAAAAATCCTTCCCGTTTGCTTTTTCTGCGCCAAATGCCATGCCGACGGAGGCACCCATGCACAGCGTAGCATCCATGGCAGCCAGGGGCGCAAGGGCACACAATGTGTAGCATCCGATATCGCCGAACACGGTCAGACCCAGCTTTTTCAGCACATAGAAGGTGGCGCGGTGCGGGCAGCCGGGGCAAAGCACGGGCGGACGCACGGGAAGAGCAGGCTGGGATTGCACCTCAGGAACATCCCCGCCAAACAGTCCGGCAATTTTTGCGGCGGACAATTCGCCCTGCACTCCGGTCTTTTCCTTGCCGCTGACGGCAATTCCCATGGCCTTGATATCCTTTTCCAGTACCCCTTCCAGCTCTTCCACGCAAATCAATTCTTCAACCTGCCCGGCAAAATCCCGGATCAGCTTTTCGGAAAGAGGATAGGTCAGTCCCAGCTTGAGCACGGAAGCATCCGGAAGAGCCTCCCGAACATATTCATACACCACGCCGGAGCACACAACACCCAGCTTTTTGCTGCGAAGCTCGATTTTGTTCACGGCAAAATCCGCCGCATCCAGGGACATTTGGGCTTCTCTTTGCTCCACCACCACATGGCGCTTGCGGGCCATACCGGGCATCATCACATATTTGCCGACATCCTTGGTATAGGGCTTTACCGGGCATTCAACCCGCTCATCCGTTTCAACAACGCCCCTGGAATGGGAAAGGCGGGTGGTTGTGCGCAGAAAAACAGGCGTATCATATTTTTCGGAAATTTCAAAGGCAAATTTGGTAAAATCCTTGCATTCCTGGGAGTCGGCAGGCTCCAGCATGGGAATATGCGCTGCACGGGCAATCAGGCGGCTGTCCTGCTCATTCTGGCTGGAATGCATGGCCGGGTCATCGGCACATACGATAACCAGCCCGCCGTTCACCCCTGTATAGGCGGCAGTATAAAGCGGGTCGGCGGAAACATTCACGCCCACATGCTTCATGCAGGAGATGGCCCGTGCGCCCGTCATGGCCGCACCAAAGGAGACCTCAACAGCCACCTTCTCGTTGGGTGCCCATTCGCATTTTACGCCCTGATATTTGGCCAGGGCAGATGTAATCTCGGTGCTGGGCGTTCCCGGATAGCTGCTGGCCACCCTCACGCCTGCTTCCCATGCCCCACGGGCAATCGCCTCATTGCCCAGCAACAATTCCTTCTTCATACGGTTCCTCCATCGGCAGATGCCTTTTTTATTATACATCCAAACCGGCATCTTGCAATACTTTTTTTTCTTTTTGACTCAAATTTGCCTTTTTCAGCAGGTCGGGACGCTGTTTTGCGGTGACCAGAATCGACTGCTGTCTGCGCCATGCGGCAATTTTTGCGTGATCCCCATTCAGCAGCACCTCGGGCACGGCCATTCCTTCAAATTCCCTGGGTCTGGTATACTGGGGATATTCCAGCAAGCCATCCTCGGAAAAGCTTTCATCCAAAGGGCTTTCCTCGCTTCCCAGCACACCGGGAACAAGCCGGGCCACCGCATCGGTCAGCACCATGGCGGCCAATTCACCGCCCGTGAGAATATAGTCCCCGATGGATATTTCCCGGTCAATGTACTGATCCAGCACTCTCTGGTCAACGCCCTCATAATGCCCGCAAAGCAAAACCAGATGGTCATTAGCAGACAAATCCCGCACAAGAGTCTGGCTTAATGTTTCGCCCTTTGGCCCCATGAAAATTCTGATTCCGTGGAAATCCTCCCCGCACACGGCCTTCATCGCATCCGCAATGGGCTGGGGCATCATCAGCATCCCCGCACCGCCGCCAAAGGGGTAATCATCCGTATTTTTGTGCTTGGAGGCGGAAAAGGAGCGAATATCCACCAGCTCAATTTCAATCAGCCCTTTTTCCCGGGCCCGCCCCAGAATACTCGTTCCCAGAACACTTTCAAACATTTCGGGAAAAATGGTCAGAATGGTAATCTTCATACGATTTCAGCTGAAAACAGCCACTTCTTTCAGTCGGTTTTTATCCAGAATGATTCTCTGATTTTCCAAATCCACCGATAATATCACGCTTTTCAAGGCCGGCACCAGCATTTCACCCGAAGGAGTCCTGAACACATACACATCGTTCGCACCGGGCTGCATAATGTCCGTAACAATGCCCAGCTCCTTTCCTTCGCTGTCAAAGCCCTTGCAGCCGATTAAATCGCAAATAAAATACTCATTTTCCTGCAGCGGGCGGGCATTTTGTCTGTCCACATACAGCTCCAAATCGCGCTGCATTTCCGCATCATTCCGGGTTTGCGCCCCATCCAGCCTGAGATAGACAAAGCCGCCCCTCACCTGAACATCGCAAATCTCCAGGCAGACATACTGCCCGGATTTCAGCGCATACACATGCTCCAGCTCGCAAAAGCGCTCCGGGCTTGCCGTTTCATGCTGCACCTTCACAAGCCCGTCAATTCCCTGGGGCTTGAGAACCCGCCCCACCAGAATATATTCAGAAAGCATTTTAATCCTTTCATCTTTGAAAAGCGCGGATGGAGAACCCACCCGCGCTTTCGATCACTGAATCTCAACAAAGACAGGCTTGCTGTCCTTTGCGGTAGCGGCCTTGACAACGCTGCGAATTGCCTTGGCAATCCTGCCCTGTTTGCCGATTACCTTTCCCATATCCTCCTGAGCCACATTCAGTTCCAGAATAACGGCCTCAGGGCCTTCAGTCCGGGTTACCTGAACGTTTTCGGGATGATCCACCAGTGATTCAGCCAGAAATTGGACAAGTTCCTGCATGGGATCCCCTTTCTACGCCTCGAATCAGCCTTCGATCACGCCGGCCTTTTTCAGCAGAATGCGAACGGTTTCAGTGGGCTGAGCGCCGTTTTTGAGCCACTGAGCGGCCTTTTCGGTGTCAATCTTCACATCAGCAGGCTTCTTCATGGGGTCATAATAACCGATTTCTTCGACGAAACGGCCATCACGGGGAGAGCGGCCATCAGCGATGACAACACGGTAGAAAGGCTTCTTCTTCATGCCCATTCTCTTGAGACGGATCTTCAGTGCCATTGTAATTTCCTCCAAACAAAATTGTTGTTAATCTATGGTAATCATATGGAATATGATAACCTCTACTTCATGGACTGCAGCTTCCGCATGAGTCCCTTTTTGTTGCCCATCATCTGTTTTACCATCTGACGAGCCTGGTCAAACTGGCGCATGAGCTGGTTGACATCCTGCACGGTAACGCCCGCACCGGCTGCAATGCGCTTGCGGCGGGATGCATTGAGGATTTCCGGATGCCTGCGTTCCTTCAATGTCATGGAACGGATAATGGCTTCGGGCTTTTTCAGGGCATTTTCGTCAATCTCCACATCCTTCAGCTTGGAACCTACCCCGGGCAGCATCCCCAATATGTTCTGCAACGGACCCATTTTCTTCATCTGCTGCATCTGCTGCAGATAGTCATCCAAATCCATATCCGCAGGATTCTTGGTCTTGCCCTTTTGCTCCTTTTCCAGTTCCTTCTGGTCAAAGGCTTCGGTTGCCTTTTCAATCAGCGTCAGCACATCGCCCATGCCCAGGATACGGGAGGCCATTCTGTCCGGATAGAAGGGCTCCAGATCGGCCAGCTTTTCGCCCATACCGGCAAACTTGATGGGCTTGCCTGTCACCGCACGAACGCTCAGGGCAGCGCCGCCCCGGCTGTCGGAGTCAAGCTTTGTGATGATAACGCCGTCAATATTCAGCTTTTCGTCAAAGGTTTTCGAAACATTGACGGCATCCTGACCGGTCATGGCATCCACAACCAGCAGAATTTCCTGGGGATGCACGGCAGCCTTGATGCGCTGAAGCTCTTCCATCAGGGCTTCATCGATATGCAGCCGGCCGGCGGTATCGATGATCAGCACATCCTGGCCATAATACCTTGCATAGTCCACGGCTTCCCTGGCCGTCTGAACAGGATCCTGGGTTCCCTTTTCGAAAACCGGAACCCCGACCTGTCCGCCCACCACCTGCAGCTGCTTGATGGCAGCCGGACGGTAGATATCGCAGGCAGCAAGCAAGGGCTTTTTGCCCTGCTTTTGCAAATGCATCGCCAGCTTGGCCGCCATGGTGGTCTTACCTGCACCCTGCAGGCCGCACAGCATATAAATGGTCGGCACGCTGGGTGACCAGGTCAGCTTTGCAACCGTTTCGCCCATCAGCTTGGTCAATTCCTCATTGACAATCTTGATGACCTGCTGACCGGCGTTCAATGTGGACAGAATTTCCGTACCGATGCAGCGTTCGCTGACCGTTTTGATAAAATTCTTAACAACCACATAGTTGACATCCGCCTCAAGGAGCGCCATCCGAACCTCACGCATGGCATCCTTGATATTCTGTTCATTCAGTTTTCCTTTGCCGGTCAGCTTTTTGAAAGCATTTTGCAGCTTTTCAGAGAGACCTTCAAATGCCATGCCTACTGTTCCTCCGTCCTGATCAGCTCATCCAGCCGACTGGATAAAAGCGCATACTCCTGAACAGATTCGTCCCTGGGGTGAATTTTCCCAAGCAATTCTCTGCACCGGACAAGCTCGTTTTCTATCCTTTCAAAGCGAGCGCACAGCCCAAGCTTTTCCTCGAATTCCCGAAGCTTTTTCTCCACTCTGGACAGCGTATCATGCACGCTTTGCCTGGAAATATTCAGCTGCTGTGCGATTTCCGTGGATGATAAATCCTCTTCGAAATAATACTGGGCAATTTCCCGCTGGCTCTGTGTCAGCAGCTCACCGTAAAAGCTCAGCATCCAGCACAGCTCAATCTTCTTTTCTATCACAATTTCCTGCTGCATGACCTTCGCCTCCGGTTTTTGTCAAGCAATTCACTTGACAATGTTATATTATACACAAAAAATCCCGTCTGTCAAGTACTTTGCCTGACATTTTTTTAAGGAACTGCTGATTAATTCAGTTCGGATTTTCTTAAAAAATAGTCCTTCTTAAAAATAAGGTAATTTGGCACATTTTTGCCCTCTTAATTGTGATAAAATATGCCTTTTCAAGGAAGGGGTCTGGGGAAAACTCGCTTTTCGGCACGAAAAGCGTGGTTTCCCCAGGAATAAATCAACGTTCCCTTAAAAAACAGGCAGCCCGTGAGCCGCCTGTTTGATCAGATCAGAATTCCGCACTGCCCGTGGTACGGGGGAAGGGCAGCACATCCCGGATGTTCTGGATGCCGGTCAAGTACATAATCAAACGCTCAAAGCCCAGACCAAAGCCGGCATGGGGCGTTGTACCATATCGGCGCAGGGCAAGATACCAGTCATAATCGGCCTTGTTCAGTCCAAGCTCATCCAGCCGCTTTTCCAGCAGATCCAGCCGCTCCTCGCGCTGGGAGCCGCCCACCAGCTCGCCGATGCCGGGCACCAGGATATCCACCGCGGCAACCGTCTTGTTATCCTCGTTCATGCGCATATAGAAGGCCTTGATTTCCTTCGGATAATTGTACACGCAAACGGGGCGTCCGAAATGTTCCTCAGCCAGGTATCTTTCATGCTCGGTCTGCAGATCCATGCCCCAGGAAACGGGATACTCAAACTTTTTGTCCGCCTGCTTGAGAATCTCAATGGCATCCGTATAGGTAACCCGGGCAAAGTCGCTGCTGGCCACATGGTTCAGCCGCTCAAGCAGCCCCTTATCCACAAAGGCATTCAGGAAGGCCAATTCCTCCGGTGCCTTCTGCATCACATCGGAAATCACAAAGCGGATCATCTCTTCGGCCAATGTCATGTCATCAAACAAATCCGCAAAGGCAATCTCCGGCTCAATCATCCAGAACTCAGCCGCATGCCGCTGGGTATAGCTCTTTTCCGCCCGGAAGGTAGGACCAAAGGTATACACATTGCGGAAGGCCATGCAATAGGTTTCCACATTCAACTGGCCGGACACCGTCAGGTTCGTGGCTTTCCCGAAGAAATCCTGGGAATAATCCACATTGCCCTTTTCATCCCTGGGGGGATTGGCCGGGTCAATGGTGGTCACCCGGAACATCTCGCCTGCGCCCTCGCAGTCCGAGCCCGTAATCAGCGGAGTATGGACATACACGAAGTTCTTTTCCGCAAAAAACTGGTGGATGGACTGGGCCGCAATCGAGCGGATGCGGAACACCGCATTGAATGTATTGGTCCGGGGGCGCAAATGAGCCTGGGTACGCAGGTATTCGAAGGTATGGCGCTTCTTCTGCAGGGGATAATCGGGGGCACACAGCCCGATGACCGTTACCTTGTCCGCATGCAGCTCCAGCGGCTGCTTCATCCCGGGGGTCAGCACGATTTTCCCCTCGATTTCCAGTGCGCTGCTCAAGGTCACCTTTGTAATTTCGGCGAAATTTTCCAGCGCACCGTCACACACAATCTGAAGATTCTTAAAATAAGTCCCGTCGTTCAGCTCAATAAAGGCGAATGCCTTGCTGTCCCGCAGGGTACGCACCCAGCCGGATACCTTGACAGAAGTGCCGTCCTGGGGCATTTGGGTAAATAAAGAGCGAATCGAAGTTGTCTGCATAGCTTTCTCCAATCATTTATTCAATTCAGTCATTTCAGTTCAGCTTGCCCAGCATGGCCGCGCCGATAATGCCCGCATCATTGCCGAGCACTGCCAGCTTCACCTCGGGGCTGGGCATATTCTTATACATCAAATAGCGAGGCAGCTTTTCCCTGATTGCGTTCAGCAAAATCTCACCGGCCGCGCTGACGCCCCCGCCGATCACCACCATATCCGGGTCAAGGAAGGCCGTGATATTGTTGATCAGCATTGCCATATAGTTGCTGTAGGAATCCAGAATGCTCAGGGCAATCTTATCCCCCTCTTTGGCCGCATCAAACACGGTTTTTGCCGTAATTTTTTCGGCATCACCGCCCGCCAGGCGAAGAATGGCGCAATCCGGGTAGCCCAAACAATACTGCTTTGCCGTGCGGATAATGGCCGTTGCGCTGGTATACCGTTCGACACAGCCGTTGTTGCCGCAGGTGCAGGGCACGCCGTCCGGCACAAGGGTCATATGCCCCACCTCAGTTCCCACGCCATGAGCGCCGGACCAGGGGCGGCCGTTCAGCACAATCCCCGCACCCACGCCCGTACCCAGGGTCAGGAAAACAGAACTTTCGCATCCCTTGCTGATGCCGGCAACGGACTCGGCAAAGCCGGCCACCGTCGCATCGTTATCGATGAAAACGGGCTTATTATAGTACTTCTGCAGCTCGCTTCTCAGAGGAATATCTCTCCATCCGAGATTCGTGCAGAAGATAACCTTGCCCTCCTTTTGTTCGGCAACCCCGGGAATACCAATGCCGATGGAAACGATTTCCTCCTCGCCGACCCCTGCATCATTCAAAACATACTTGATGCAGGCCGCCATATCCCGCACAATCTCCTGATAGGGGCGATCGGGCAGGGTAGGAACGGAATGGGTTGCGATAATCCGGCCTTCCTCATCCACCAGACCGGCCTTGTTGTTGGTTCCGCCCAAATCGATTCCGATATAATATGCCATTTTCCTTCCTCCGATTTGCGGCACATTTACTCGTGCCAATTTGTCATTTCATTCAGCCTTCTGTCCAATTCCTTGGCGGCCGAGTAGCCCAGTCTCTTCAGCGAGAAGTTCCGGGCGGCCACCTCAATAACCACCGCCAGATTGCGCCCCGGGCGCACCGGCAGGATAATCTGCGGAACCCGGACATTCATAATGTGGGTATATTCTTCATTCAATCCAAGCCTCTCGTACTCCTTCTTTTCCTTCCAGGGCTCCAGATGAATGACCAGATCCACCGATTTGCTCTGCAAAACAGCACCGACGCCGTACATGGCCTTAATATCAATAATGCCAATACCCCGAATCTCCATAAAATGCCGGATGGTCTCGGGGGACTCGCCCGTCAGGCGATTATCCGTGACACGGCAGATATCCACCACATCATCGGCCACCAGCTGATGACCGCGCTTGACCAATTCCAGGGCGGCCTCGCTTTTGCCGACCCCGCTTTCCCCCGTAATCAGCACGCCCACGCCGTACACATCAAGCAGCACGCCATGGATCGTGGACCTGGGCGCAAGGCAGCGGTTCATATAATTGATGGCATTGGCAAAAAAGCGGGTGGTCACCTGCTCGGTTGCATAGACGGGCACATCATGCTCCTTTGCCATATCCAGCAAAATCTGCGGCGGAATCATGCCCCGGCAAATGACGATGCAGGGAATGGGATAGGTGAAAAACCGGTTCAGCCGCTCCCTGCGAGTATCCTCGTCCAATTCCTCCAGATAGGTCATTTCAATCTTGCCGATCACCTGCGGCCGCTCATAGGCGAAAAATTCATAGTAATCGGCAAATTGCAGACCGGGTCTGTTGAGCTCGGCAGAGGAGATATCCAGATTCTCCTTCGTCGAGGGGGACATGACGGTCAGGGACAGGGCGCTGACAAATGCTTTTGCAGAAATCATAATACAATACTCTTTTCTTCCGGCATTGCCGCACTTTGGGCGGCTTATCTATTGTAAAACAGATTAGGTTCAATTTCAAGGCTGAAATCAACAATTATTGGAGATTTTCCTCAATAATTTGCTCATTTTCCTGCTGTATAACGGAAACATAGGGCTGCAGAGCCCCCACTCCCTCGGTATATCCATTGAGCCGGGCAGCCTTTTTGGTGTCATTCTGCAATTCCTTGACGGCCAATTCCGCCTGCCTTCCGCTGCACAGATAGGGCTGATACTGGTTGGCCGTTTCATCAGAGGAAAGGCGGCAGGGCAATATATTGAACTGATAGCCCATATACTGCCCGTTTTCGTCAAAGGACAGGGCGCACTGCAAAATGCAGGTATATTTTGTCTTCAGATTAAAGTTCCCGCCGAACACAAAATTTCCCAGCGAATAGAATACAGGCACATCATCAATCACCTCATACCCCTGCAAACAGTGGGGATGATGGCCGATGACAAGATCCGCCCCCCAGGAAATGAATTTCTTGGCCATGTTCGTTTGATTCTTATCATGCTTGGTGTCGTACTCCACGCCGCCGTGGATGATAGCAATCAAGGGAGAACAGCCCGCATCCTTCATTTCCTGCATCAGGCTCTGAACGGCCTCCACATTTTGCCAATAATAGGAAATATAGGCCGAAACAAAGCCGATTTTGGCATTCCCCTTTTCATAAATGAACCCCTTGGCGCTGTAGGGCGTAGAGCCGAACCATTCAATCCCGTTCTCCTCCAACACCTTGACGGTGGATTCAAATCCGGGCTGTCCGTAATCCCCCGAATGGTTATTCCCAAGACCCACCGCCTCTACAGAACCGTATTTGATGATGTCAATGTAACTGACAGGCGCACGGAAATTGTAGGTTTTCTTGGTTTGTTTGGTCAGCCCGTCCTGCGTATCCTGAACGATCCCCTCAAAATTGGCAATGGTCAGGTCATCCTGTTCCAGCACATACTTCACCCGGTAAAAGGGATATTCATAGCCATAGGAATCAATATAATAGTCAATGGAACGCTTTTTGTTATGGTCAATCTCATTGCAGCCCAGCGTCACATCCCCAAGAAAGGACAGCAGCACCTTCTGGTCCTCTCCCTCCACCTGATCAAAAACTCCCCGCACATCGGTATAAAGCACGGGATCGGGTGTTCCCGTGGGGACGGGCGTATTGGTCGGACGGGGGGTTGCGGTAGGAACAGGGGTTTTGGTGGCAGCAGGAGTCGTCGTCTGCTCTGCCAGGGCACAAAAGAAAACCAACCCCATCAGAACCATCAGCAAAAAGAATCGTTCCAGAAACCGCATCAGGGCAACCTCCAATAGACAATATTCTGATTGATCACATCTGCATCATCCGATGAATAAAGGGAACGGCTTCCCGTTTTCCACATTCGGAAAGCCGTTTTCTGACGAATCAAATTCCCTTTTCTTCACCCGATGCTTTACAGCAAATCCTGGGCAACCTGGGCGATATGCTCACCGGTAAAGCCGAATTTCTTAAAGAGGGTTGCGGCGGGGGCAGATGCGCCGAACCTGTCAAGGCCGATGACCGCTCCGTCCAGCCCGGTATAACGGTACCAGGGCATGGTAACGCCCGCCTCCGTGGCAACACGGGCACGCACTGCGCCGGGCATCACGCTTTCCTTATATTCCTTGGACTGCATCTCGAACAATTCCATACAGGGCATGGAAATCACGCGGGCGGCAATCCCCTTTTCCTTCAAAATGGCCTGAGCTTCCAGCGTCTGTTCCACCTCAGAGCCGGAGGCCATCAGCAATACATCCGGGATTTCCTTCTCGCAGTCAGACAGAATATAGCCGCCGCGCATGGCATTGCAGCCCGAATTTTCATAGGTAGGCAGATTCTGCCTGGTCAGTGCCATGGCAAGGGGCATACGATAGGTCAGTGCCGCCATATAGGCCGCGCAGGTCTCATGCCCATCGGCAGGCCGGAAAACAAGGGTATTGGGGGTTGCCCGCAGGCTGGCCAGCTGCTCAATCGGCTGATGAGTCATGCCGTCCTCGCCGACACCGATGGAGTCATGGGTCAGGATATAGATCACGGGCAGCTTCATGATGGCCGCCATCCGCATGGCATGCTTCATGTAATCGCTGAACACAAAGAAGGTACCGCAATAGACCCGCAGACCGCCGTGCAGCGCCATGCCATTGCAAATGGCACCCATGGCATGCTCCCGAACGCCGAAATGCATGTTCCGCCCGGCACGGTTTTCTGCGCTGTAATCGCCGCCGCCCTTGATATTGGTCTTATTGGAGGGTGCCAAATCGGCCGATCCGCCCACCAGATTGGGCATCAAAGCAGCCAGACGGTTGAGCATTTCGCCCGAGGTATTGCGGGTAGCGGCCTTGCCGGAAAATTCCCACAGCTTTTCATTCAGCGCAACGCTGTCCGGCATTTCACCGCTGAACCATTCGCCCAGCTCGGCATACAACTCGGGGTAAGCCGCTGCATACCCTTCCATCATCGCATCCCAGTCGGCATTCGCTTTTTCATTCTTTTCCATCAGCTCCCGGCAGTGGGCATACACATCCTCATCCACGGTAAAGGGAGCTTCAGCCAGACCCAGAGCCTTGCGGGTTTCGGCCAGATTATCCACGCCCAGGGGCTCGCCGTGGGCAGAGGGCTTGCCGGCCTTTGCCGGGCAGCCAAAGCCAATGGTAGTCGGGCAGACGATCAACGTCGGCTTATCCGATTCCTCCACCATTTCCAGTGCCTCCAGCACCTGGGCATAGTCATTGGCATCCTTCAGCTCAATCACCGACCAGCCATAGGCCTTGAAACGGGCGGGGACATTTTCCCGGAAGGAAATATCGGTATCGCCTTCAATGGAAATTTGGTTATCATCGTACAGAAGGGTCAGCTTATTCAGCTTCAATGTGCCTGCCAGGGAAGCGGCCTCAGAGGAAATGCCCTCCATCATGCATCCGTCTCCGCAGAAGGCATAGGTGCGGTGGTCGAACACGGGGAAATTCTCTCTGTTGAAATGAGCGGCCAGCATGGTTTCCGCAATGGCAAAGCCCACGGCATTTGCAACGCCCTGTCCCAGAGGGCCTGTGGTGGTCTCCACGCCCGGCACAAGGCCGTATTCCGGATGGCCGGGGGTCTTGCTGTCCAGTTGTCTGAACTGCTTCAGATCCTCCATGGAAAGGTCGTAGCCAAACAGATGCAAAAGGGAATACAGCATGGCACTGGCATGCCCCGAGGACAGCACAAATCGGTCCCTGTCCTTCCAGGCGGGGTTCTTGGGATTGATTTTCAGCTTATTCCCCCACAGAGCATAGGCCATGGCCGCCATTCCCATGGGTGCGCCCGGGTGACCCGAATTGGCCTTCTGCACGGCATCCGCCGACAAAACACGAATGGTATTGACAGTCTTTTCCCTGATATCAGTCATAATTCATTCCTCCGTTTGGTTGATAAACTGGCGCAAATTGGTTAAATCGATCTGATTTTCATTTTCAAGGATATAAAGCAGCCCCTGAGCCATCTGCTTTGCACCGCCCCGGACATCGCTTTCAATGTTGAGCGGCAGAACGGGATCATGCACCGAAAGGCGCAGCAGCAGCCAGCCGTTTTCCAGTCCCCCGTCCAGATCAAAATTGATGCGGATGCCCTCCCGGTTATCGGGGGCGATATGCCAGCCCCGGGCAAAGGCCGCGTAATCCATAACCCGGGCAATGGCATCCCTGCCCGTTTGGCGGAAATCCTCAGCCAAAATGGGCATACGGATTTCGGTGCTTTCCATGGGTTCTCGCAGATCACTGATGAGGCTGGAGAGTGTTTTATCCTCCTGCTTTAGTTTCATGGCCTGCACAATCAGCACGGTAACCAGGTACATGCCGTCATCCAGAAAATGGTTTTCCCGCAGGGCGGCATGCCCGCTTGTCTCAATGGCCAGGGGGGTATTTATACCCGCCTGATTCAGCCGGATGGCCTCGTCAATCACATTCCGGTAGCCCCGCTTATAGCGGTAATGAACGCCGCCCCACTCGGTGATAAACTGGGCAAGACCAGAGGATGTGACCGAATCGGTTACAATCGTTGCGCCCGGCTGCTCATCCAGCAAAATGGCACTGATCAAAGCGATCAGCCTGTTCCGGTTGATTTCCTTCCCGCTTTGGTCAACGATGGCTGCCCGGTCGCAGTCCGCATCAAAAATCACGCCCAAATCGGCTCCATGCTCGGTCACGGCAGTGCTGATGGATTTCATGGCATCCGAATTTTCCGGATTCGGGATATGATTCGGGAAAGCGCCATCCGGATTCAGGAACTGGCTGCCCTCGATCCATGCGCCCAATTCTTCCAATAAATCCGCATAAAAGCCCCCCGCGCCGTTCCCGGCATCCACAACCACATGCAATCCCAAAAGGGGCTTGGCAATGTCTGTTTCCAGCCCTCTGCGAACCCTTTCCTTCAGCAATTCCTTATAGGCAGGCAAATAATTTTTCTGCGAATAGGCGCCCACCAGTACGGCAGGCACAGTCAGATTTTCTGCCTGCTCAATGACCTGATCCAATGCAGCCCCGTCAATCCCGCCGGAGGGCAGGATAAACTTCAGCCCGTTTTTGTCGGACGGGTGGTGGGAGGCGGTCACCATAATGGCGGCATCCGCCCGATAGCCCTCCGTCGAAAGGGACATGAACATCGCCGGGGTTGTGCACAGCCCAAAGTCGATAACATCCACGCCCATGGCCCGCAGACCCTCGGACACAGCGGCGACAATCCTTTCTCCGCTCAGCCGGGAATCCCGCCCGATGGACACGGTCTTGAGCGGCTGATTCTCCTTTTGTCTCCACAGCGCAAAGCCTGCGCCCAGTGCCCTGACATTCTCTGATGATAAAGCGCACCCTTCCCCTATTGCGGTGCCCCGGATATCCGTACCGCTTTTGAGGAATCGCAGATTCAGCATAAATACCTCCGTTCAAAAATCTTCCACAAAGCCGCCGATTGTCTTCATCCGCCCATGCGCCCGGGGCTGATCAATGCCCGTCTTCACGCACTCATCCAGCAGCCTGTAGAAATCGGCAAGGGCAGTAAAATCCCTCGCCAGCCTCTCGTCCAATGTCTTTTCAAAGGCCCAGTCAAAGGAAATCCTTTGTTTTTCCAAATAAATCCTGCGCAGCCTATACAGCGGAATCAGCCGTTCATCCACCTCAGGCGGCAGCGCAAGGCGGTGAAAAGCCTCTCCCCCCGCCTGAAAGCCATGATAGGATGCCTTGTTGAGCAAATGCCTGATTTCCTCAGGCTCCAGCAAAATCCGCTTCCGCAGTGCATTCATGGCTTCCCGGTTTTCTCCCCAGATGCCCAGACCCCAATCCAGGCTGTCCGGCCCCAGCTCAAACCAGTAAAAGGGCAACCCCTGCTTATCCGCCCCGCTTTGGCGGAAAGCCAGCCACAAATGATCCCTGTAAGGGGATTTATCGTTGGAAAAGCGGGTATCCCGGTTGATTCTGGACAGGCATTTATGGGGACGCACTTCCATTTCCGGATTGATTTGCAGCATACAGGGGGCGAGCGCCTCAATCAATTCATAAAAGGGGGCACGCACCCTTTGGTAATATTCCTCCCGATGGGCGGCCATAAAGCCCGTCTCGTTATGAAACCGGATATCCAGAAAAAATTGAATGGTTTCACTGTCAAAACCGGAAAACAACAAAATTCCTCCCTGCATGTGTCCGGCCTTGCCCGGAACAACATCCCAATTATACCGCATTTTCCGACTAATTTCAACCATATTTTTGCCGAAAATGCCCTATTATTCATTTTTCCCCCGGCTTTACAAAATTACTTTTATTTGTTATAATTTGGATGCTGCAGACTGCCCGGTGCCGTCTGCGTTCGATTCTGACACACGAGGGGATCAAATGTCCAAACAAACGCCAAATCAGGAAATTCACGATCAAATTATTCAGATGCCGCTGGAGGAGGTTATGCCCACCAGCATCATGCCCTATGCCGAGCATGTTATTCTGGAAAGGGCTCTGCCCCGGGTGGAGGACGGCCTCAAGCCGGTGCAACGGCGTATTCTGTTTACCATGCAGGAATTGGGGCTGACGCCGGATAAGCCTCACCGCAAGTGCGCCCGTATTGTCGGCGATTGTCTGGGAAAATACCATCCCCACGGGGACAGCTCGGTCTACGATGCCCTGACCCGTATGGCGCAGCCCTATTCCCTGCGGGGGGTGCTGGTGGATGGTCACGGGAATTTCGGCTCCATTGACGGAGACAGTGCGGCGGCCATGCGTTATACGGAAGCCCGAATGGCTCCCCTGGCCACCGAAATGCTGCGGGATATTGACAAGGATACCGTTCCCTTTCGGCTGAATTTTGACGATACCCTCAAGGAACCCGACCTGTTGCCCGCCAGATACCCCAATCTGCTGGTGAACGGTTCCTCGGGCATTGCGGTGGGGCTGGCCACCAACATCCCGCCTCACAATCTCAAAGAGGCCATTCAGGCGGCCTGTCTGGTGATTGATAACGAAAATGTATCCACCGATGAGCTCATGGCCGTTATGCCTGCCCCCGATTTCCCCACAGGCGGCGTACTGATTGATACCCCCGAATTGCGTGCCGCTTACGAAACGGGAAAGGGAAAGCTGACCTTGCGTGCCCGGGTCTCCATCGAAAAGGGCAGTGCAGGGCGCACGCTGATTGTGATGAGCGAAATCCCCTATGGCATTTCCAAGGCACAGATGCTGGAAAAAATCCTCCGTCTCAGCGAGGAAAAAAAGGCTCAGCTCAGCTGCATTTACGATATCCGGGACGAGTCCGACCGGGAAGGGATGCGGGCAGTTGTTGAGCTGCGCAAGGATGCCGATGTGGAAAATACCCTGGCCTGCCTGTATAAATACAGCGACATGCAAATCACCTTCGGGGTCAATATGTTTGCCATTGCTGACGGCAAGCCCCAGCTCATGGGCATCAAAACCATACTGCAATATTTCATCCGCCACCAGAAGGACGTGGTGCGGCGCCGGACGATTTATGAGCTGGATCAGGCCAAAGCCCGGGCGCACATTCTGGAAGGATTGATTGTGGCGGTTGACCATTTGGACGAGGTCATTGCCCTCATCCGGGCCAGCAAATCAGGCAAGGAAGCCAAGGAAAAGCTGATGGCCCGTTTTTCCTTCACCGATGTTCAGGCACAAGCCATTCTGGATTTGCGCCTGCAGCGCCTGACCGGGCTGGAAATTCTGGCTCTGCGCAAGGAATATGCCGATATTCTCAAATTGATTACCGAGCTGGAGGGCATTCTGGCCAGCGAAAAGAAGCTGCTTGCCGTCATCAAAAAGGAATTGAAGGAAATCGCCGAAAAATACGGGGATGAGCGGCGCACCACCCTGGCCGGGGCAGAGGAAATCAAGGAATTCAAGCCCATTGAGGAAAAGCCTCTGGCTGAGGAATCGGCCGTTGTGCTGACCAATGACGGGCTTTTGCGGCGGTATTTCCTAAAAAATTTCGAAAAAATGGAACGTCCCGCTTCGGAAAAGGAGCAGGCCAAATTCCTGTTCAGAACGGACACGGCCCATATGCTGCTTTTCTTCACGGACAAGGGAAATATGTTCCCCTTGAGCGTCGGCGCGCTGGCCGAATGCCGCCCAAGGGAGCGGGGCGTTTCCCTGAGCGGGGTGCTGGCCGGTCTTTCAGCCGATGAAAAATGCGTGCGGCTGATGTGCGTAGATCCCTCCGCCTTCCCCCAATCCGGGGATTTGGTGTTCATCACCAAATCGGGCATGATCAAGCGCACGAAGGCAGAGGAGTACGCCGCCAAGCGCTCCAAAATTGCGGCCATTTCCCTGAAGGGCGAGGACAAGCTGGTGGATGTTCTTCAGCTAAGCGGCGAAAACGATTTGCTGCTTGTTTCCCGTCAGGGCAACGGGCTTCGCATGAAGCTGGACGACATTCCCTCTGTCGGGCGGGCAGCCGCCGGTGTGCACGGCATCCGTCTGGACGAAAAGGATGAGGCCTTGTTTGCCGCGCAGCTGGGCAACAGGGACGAAATCATATTGATTTCCGAACGCGGATACGGCAAACGAATCCCCGGCGCCATGTTCGATGTGCAAAAGCGGGGGGGCAAGGGCAGCAAGTGCCTTCCCTTTGCCAAGGGCGGTCTGAGCGGCACCTACATCGCCGGCATTTTGTGCCTCTCACAGCCCCGGGAAATCAGCATTTATCAGAAAAATTCAGGGGAAAACCGTCTGTCCAGCGAAATGTTCCCGGTGGCCGGCTTGCAGGACAAGGGAAAACCCATTGTCGTAGCCATTATGGACGACATTGTAACTCGTTTGCAATAAGGAGGTTTTTTCATGCAAAATGTCCTGATTGTGGTGGATATGCAGAATGATTTTATCGACGGCGCGCTGGGGACACAGGAAGCACAGCAAATTGTGCCGAATGTTTTGCGGAAAATTCAGCAGTTTGAAGGGACTGTATTCTTCACCAGAGACACCCATGAAAGCAGCTATCTGCAAACCCAGGAGGGCAAAAACCTGCCTGTTCCCCACTGCATCAGGGGAACAGAGGGCTGGCAAATCAGGCCGGAACTGGACAGACTGCGCAAAACAGAGCCCATCGACAAGCCCTCCTTCGGCTCGGTTGAGCTGGGACAGATGCTGCAAAGCCTCAATCAGCAAGAGCCCATCTGCGGCATTACGCTGATTGGTTTGTGCACGGACATATGTGTCATTTCCAATGCCCTGATTTGCAAGGCATTTCTGCCCGAATGTCCCGTTTGGGTGGACGCTTCCTGCTGCGCCGGGGTAACCCCAAAGAGCCATGAAAATGCACTGGCTGCCATGGAAATGTGCCAAATCAAGGTGATTCGCTGAATCTCATGTCCTAAAAAAGGGGCAGTCGGCTCAAACCGGCTGCCCTCTTTGGTTTCAGAAGGTATACACGCAATTTTGATGATGAGCAATATAGGCGCCTTCCATCAATTCGGTCAGAGCCCGGGCCTCCTTCGTGCCAAACAGAATGTCCTTTCCGTACAGCACGCTGTCAATCCACTGCCTCAGGGGCGGCGGCAATTCATCCGGCAATTGGGGATGAACAAAATCCCCCTTGGGATCTGTCTTGATGCGTACATCGTCCCCCGTGCAGAGAATCACGCCCTTTGTGCCGTATATTTCGGTCATTTTGGGGGTCATGGGAGACACCAGGCTGGTCTCGGAAATGGCAATGGCCTTGTTGTCAAATTCAATCAGGCAAACGGCGTTATCCTCCACGGGATGGTCCGTCAGGTTATTGAACATGGAGCTGATGCGCACGGGCTTGCCTAAAATCCAGGAGGACAGGTACATGGGATGGGCGCCCAAATCCATCATGGCGCCGCCGCCGGTGGTTTGCGGGTCATACCAGTAATCGGGCAACCAGCCGCGGGAGGCCCCGTCGTGCCCGTCCCGTACACGCAGAATGGTCACATCCCCCACCAGCCCGCTCTCCACAGCCTGCTTGACAAACAAATTGCGGGGCAGGCAGCGCTGCGGGAAGGATATGGTGAATTTGACCTGGTTTTTCTCTATTTCACGGATGATTTCATCGCAATCAGAGACGGTCAGTGCCATGACCTTCTCCGTGAAAATATGCTTTCCCCGGCGGGCAGCCCGGATCATCAAATCCTTATGCATATTGGTGGGGGAGCAAATCAGCACACCGTCCACATCATCTCTGGACAGCACCTCATCCAAATCAGAAACAAAGGGAACGCCCAGTTCCTTTGCCCAATTTTCGCCCCGTTCCTTTTCTTCATCCCACACGCAGGTAATCTGTGCATCCGGCTGGCTCCGGATAAATTCTGCATAGCCCTTGGCATGAACATGCCAGCCGCTGAGCATCGCAACACGAAGCATAATATCCCCCCTGTTACTTGATTTCAATCAATTCATACCGGTCGCTGCCATACCCGAGCCTGGCAGCAGAATCGATGATGTGCGTCCCATGGCGGCTCTCAACCCGTTCGAGGAAATGCTTTTGTCCGGGGTCATCGGAGGCCTTGTAAATCAAATCCATGCAGGCCCTGTCCAGCGCAACGGGATCAAGGGAGGAAAGAATGCCGATATCCTTCATGCAGGGATCCTCAGCCTTGGCGCAGCAATCGCAGTCCACGGACAGATTGCACATCACCGAAACATAGGCGGCCTTCCCATTAAACAGCCGCACCACACTGCCGGCCGCATCCGCCATTGCCTCAATAAAGGCATCCTGGGGGGCGGTATGATCCCAGCAAACAGCCTGATCATCGGTAAACCCGCCCGAATGGATATAGGCCTTGCCGGCAGAGGATGCACAGCCGATGGACAGTTGCTTGAGCGCTCCGCCAAAGCCCCCCATGGGATGCCCCTTGAAGTGGGACAAAACAAGCAGGGAATCATAATTCAGCAGATTTTTGCCCACCAGATTGCGCTTGATGCACAGTCCGTCCGGGATATCCAGCACCGCATCCGGGCCTTCTGCATCCAGCAGGTCAAAGGGATACAGCTCGCTCCAGCCATGGCGCTGAATCAGAGCCAGATGCTTTTTCGTGGTATTCCGGGCGCCGCTGTATGCGGTATTGCACTCCACCACCGTGCCGCCCACATGGCCAATGATGTTCTGCATAAAGGCCGGGCGCAGGAAATTCTGGTTGCCTTCCTCGCCGGAATGCACCTTAATGGCTACCTTGCCGGGCAGAGCAATGCCCAGGGTCTCATACATCTGCACCATCTTCTCCGGGGAAATTTCACGGGTAAAATAAACCTTGCTCATCGTCCATCCATCCTTTCCGTTCATGAAATATTGCCACATTGCCATTGCAAAAAAGTATCAGGTGATATCCGAAAACCGCGCGCCGATCAAATTGCACAAATCAAGGGGAGACAAAAGCATCTGCTGCCCCCTTGCCCCTGCGCTGACGCCGATTTGATCGTACTGCCGGGCGGACTCATCAATCAGGGTGGGATACTGTTTTTTCATGCCGACCGGGGAACAGCCGCCCCGCACATACCCGGTCAGCGGCAAAAGCTCCTTGACGGCAATCATGGCGGTGCTTTTGTTGCCGCTTGCCTTGGCGGCCTTCTTCAAATCCAGCTCCCGGTTGACCGGAATGCAGCAGACCAGCAGGCCGGTCTTGTCGCCCTTCACCACCAGCGTTTTGAAAATCAGATCCGGGTTCATCCCCATCAGCTGAGCCGCATGCACCCCGTCATAATTTTCATCGGACACATCATAGGTCATGACGGTATGGGAAATTTTCGCATTTTCTACAATTCTTACCGCATTTGTTTTAGTACTTTTCGACAAACTATTCGCCTCATTTGTATTATCTGGTTACCATTTTGTACAATGTATCAATCAATACCAAATTTTACATGAAAAGGTGCTCTTGAAATATTTTCCGATTTGCGGTATGATTGGGCTGCGGTTGATTGACCGCGAAAGGAGTGTCTGATTATGACCATTCACATTCACATTGACAACATGAAAGCCGCAGAGCATCTGAGCAACATCTGCAAGGATTACCCCTACGAACTGTCTCTGAAGGCCGATCGTTTTTGCGTAGATCCCAAATCCACCCTGGGCATTCTGGCGATGATGTATTCTGCCAAGGACAAGATGCACCTGGATACCGGTGACATGGCGGATACCGAGCTGGCCGAATTCATGCAGCGCATTCAGGTCTATGCGGTGCCCGATGTGACCCTCGAAGACTGATTTGCCTCATACAATCCATCTGCGCTCCCTTTAAGGGAGCGTTTTTTTGTGGAAAATCAGGATATGTGCTTATGAATCAAAGTCATCCAAAGCAAATTTCCGGACGGCCTTCCCCACCCCGCATGCCCCGCAGGAATCGGTCACATACCATACCCGGCTCTTGATTTCATCATCCGCATTGCCCATGGCCACCCCGAACCCGGCCTTCAGCAGCATGGGCAAATCATTGTCCTGATCCCCGAAGGTCATGCAGCAGGACAGCGGGATGTTCAGATACCGGGCAATGGATTCCAGCGCCGTTCCCTTATCCACCCCCGTGGGCATCAGCTCGATATTCGAATTGCCCGAGCGGGTGATATAAAGCCCCTCAACCGGGGAAAGCGCCTGCTTCAATTCCTCAATATGCTGATTGACCCGCACATAGAACTTGCAGATTCCCCTTTGCAGGATTTTTTCCAGGCTCTCCTGCCCGCTGCAATAGACAATGCCGTGTTCCTCATAGAGCGTTTTAAAATCGGACAGCTCAGTATGATGCCGGATTTCCGGATTGCTGTTATAGACCACGCCGGGAGCAAAAATGAAATAATCGGCCTCATATCGGTTCAGCAGCTCGGTTGCCCTTCTTGCGGCATTCTTCTCCATCAGATGGGTTTCAATGGGGCGGCCGAAGGGGGTATCCAGTATCTCGCAGCCGTTTGATGCACAAACAGGCCCGGTAAAGCCGTATTTATGCATCACCAGCGAGGCATTCCCCGGAAATCTGCCCGAAAAAGCGCACACATAGATGCCCATTTCCTGAGCCTTCAACAGGGCAGACAGGTTTTCCGCTTCGATTTCTCCCTTGGAGTTGACCAGCGTTCCATCCAGATCGCTGGCAATCAGCCTGATATCATGCTTCATTGAGACGAACTTCCTTATATCACCATTATTAAGGGGGTTTTCGGATTAAAAGGGAACCCTTGCTTCAAATTTCCGGTCGTTCAGGTAGGAAAGAATGCCTGTGGTATGCAGGGTAAGGGAAGCGGAGCACAGCTTGAGGGCAGTCGTCTTCATCCTTTTGTTGAGGCTGCGGTCGCCGTACACATCATCCCCCAGCACCGGATGCCCCAGGAAGGCCATATGCGCCCTGATTTGATGGGTGCGCCCGGTAAACAGACGTACCTCCACACGGGAGAGGCAATCCTCCTGACCAATCAGCCGGTAGCCTGTTTTGATCGGCTTGGCCTCCGGCGTATCATGGGTAACTACCCGCACCCTGCCCAATTTAGGATCCTTCACCAGAAAAGCTTCCCTGACGGCCTCCTCCGGGCGCATTATGCCCCGAACCAGGCAGACATACCGTTTATCGATTTCCCGATTGGAAAATGCCTCCAGCAGACATTGCTCGCTCAAATCATTCTTGGCCAGAATCAGCAATCCGCTGGTCTGATTATCCAGCCGGTGGCACAAACGGGGGGTATACTGTCCCTTGGCCCGGTCAGTCAGCACATTGAGCACGGTCTGCCCGCCCCTGTCGTCCTCATCGCAGGAAATGTTGGCCGGCTTGTCAATGACCAGCACATTTTCATCCTCAAAAACAACCGGAAGGGCGGCCTCGTACCGGGTATATAAAAGCAATTCCGCGTCCCTCATCAGCATACTGCCTTCCCCGCAGCGAACGCCGTTCATCTTGACATCCCTGTTTTTCAGGGCATCCCGAAGGGCATGCTCAGGAAGCAGGCTGAAGGCATGCCGCAGATAAACGCTCAGCTTTCCGTCCGGCTGATTGGCCGGAATATGCGCCCTATACACATTCATCAGTTCAGCACTCCCGGCTTCAGCGAAGTAAAACGAACAATCTCCATATCCACCCGGCGCAATGCGCTCAGCATGCTTTGATTGGGCAGAATGCAGACCGAATTTGCCAAAACAGCCTTCATCTCCTCAAAGCTGAAGTTCTGCTTGGCCATGATTTCAATATCCATCACCGCATCCCGCAAATCGCATTCCGGCCGCATAAAGGGGGCAATGGCAGAGGCAAGGGAAAGGCATGCCGCCTCCTCCCCCTCCAGAAATCCATGGGAAACGCTGGCAATCATCTCCGGGGTCATCTGGGGCTTGTGCCACTTTGTAATGCAGGATTGTCTGAGCAGCTTTTCCGGCTCAGCCAGCCCCTGATGCAGCAGAACGGCCTCTCCCTCCGAATCAAAGCAATAGTCAAAGGAGGCCTTCAAAAGCCTGACCAGCAGCCGCTCCTCCAAGTGCGCATTCTTGGCCTCAAAGCCTTCGTTGATTTCGGCAATCATGGAACGCATATACATGAATCCGGATACATACACAAAGGCATCGGCAATGGCGCACATAGCAAAGCCCAATGCACGGAGGGGAAAAAGCTTTTTGTCCATCAGCGTCTGCCCCAGAAATTCAAAAACAGGAGGCGCAAGCACGAATTCGGGTTCCTCCGACCTTTCCGCATCAATCTTTCCCCAAAGCCGGCGAATCAGCGACTCGCATGCCATCAATTCGTCATCGGACTGCACAGCACAGTGCCCGTTTTCCTGAATCACCCGCATCAAAAAGGAGTATTCCTCGCGGCACAAAAGCATGGATTCCTCAATGATGGAGGTAATGACACGCAGCCGCAGGTCGTTGAGATCGGGGCGTTCCTTCATCTCAGAGGAATAATAGGACTGGATGAACAGCTGCGGATAGAACAGCTCCGCATCCTCATCAAACAAGCTCACCGCAGGCATTTTGGACAGCCTTTCCTCGCAGGCATCCATTTGCTGACCGATGATTTCGCTCATGGTCAGGCTGCTGCGTGCCGTCGTTTTTGCATAAGTTCTTTCCAAATCAGACTTTTACCTTTCTGTTTGTTCGATAATGCCGCCGCCAAGGCACTCCAGGCCGTCATACAGAACCGCGCTTTGTCCGGGGGTAATTGCCCTTTGCTTTTCATCAAACACAATATGCAGCCTGTCTCCCTGTTTTTCCACCCTGCAGCCCTGGTCGCTCTGGCGATAGCGGAATTTTGCCGTCAGATGAATGGGGGTGTTTTCCGGAATGGTCTGGCGCACAAAGGTGGCCCCTGAGCAGATACAGGCCGAGGTATACAGCCTTTCGCTGTCCTCGCCCTGGGATACAATCAGCCGGTTGTGCTGCAAATCCTTATCCACCACGAAGAAGCTGCGGCCGTCGCCCTGCTTTTGTCCGCCGATTCCCAGCCCCCTGCGCTGACCCAATGTATAATACATGAGCCCGTCATGCCTGCCAATCACCATTCCCGTATCCGTCACGATGTCCCCGCCCTGAGCAGGCAGATAATTCGAAAGAAATTTTTTGAAATTCCGCTCGCCGATAAAGCAGACACCGGTGGAATCCTTTTTTTCGCTGACAGGCAGATGATTCCGGCGGGCGATGTCCCGAACCTGTGCCTTCGTCAGCTGACCCACGGGAAAAAGGGATTTCTGCAATTGATTTGCCTTGAGCATGTACAAAAAATAGCTCTGATCCTTGTTTTCATCCACGCCCCGCAGCAAAGCGCCGCTTTCGTTTGTCTGCACAAAATGCCCGGTAGCCATTTTGTCGGCACCCAGCTGCATGGCAAAATCCAGAAATGCCTTGAACTTGATTTCTCTGTTGCACAGCACATCCGGGTTGGGCGTTCTGCCTGCCCTGTATTCATCCAGAAAAATGCTGAAGACCCTGTCCCAGTATTCCCGGACAAAATTCACCGGATAATACGGGATGCCGATCACATCGCACACATTGCGGACATCAGCCCAGTCGCTCTCTGATGTGCAAATGCCGTTTTCATCCTTTTCCTCCCAATTTTTCATGAAAACGCCCACCACATCCAGACCCTGCTGCTTGAGAAGCAAGGCAGCAACGGAGGAATCTACGCCGCCGCTCATGCCAACCACAATTCTCATCACAAAAGTCCTTTCTTCGACAGCGCAGGAGGCAGCTGCTGCCTGATTTGTTCGGACACCGCTTCAATGGATTGCACGGCATCAATCACCAGAAAGCGTTCCGGATTTTTTTGCACAAGCACTTCATAGGCCTGCTCAATCCGGGCAAAAAACGCATCCGGCTGCTGCTCAATGCGGTCAGGCACGGCGGCACACAAGCGCCTCGCAATCGAGGTTTTATGGTCAATGCGCAGATAAATCGTCAAATCGGGCATGGCATTTTTCACAGCCGGTTCATTGATCCGGGCAACGGCATCCACACCCAATTCCCTGCCGCCCCCCTGATAGGCAATGGAGGAATCCACAAACCGGTCGGACACCACGGCCTCGCCCCGGTTTACCCTTGGCAAAATCACATCATGCACATGCTGAGCACGGGAGGCGGCAAACAGGAGAGCCTCCGCCAGGGGGGTCAGACCGTTTTCCTCCTTGGCAAGCAAAATTTGCCGGATGCTTTCCCCCACGGGGCATCCGCCCGGCTCTCTGGTCCTATAAACAGGGAATCCAAGCCCCCTCAGCACATCCTCAATCACACCCATCTGGGTGGTTTTACCGCATCCGTCCATCCCTTCAACCGAAAGGAAAACCCCCTTTTCCGGGATCTCCTGCCCAAGCAGAATCTGCTGCAGCTGCTTTGTGTCTTTTGCCCCGTAGGTGGGATGAACCCCAAGTAGCTCCTTTTCAAAGCCATAGCCCCACAGGGCGGCAATGGTATCCAGACCGCACTGCTGACCCCCCGTGATATCGGTGACCGAATCCCCCACCATGACCGCATGGGCGCCCTTGGGAAGGATGCGGGAAATCAGCTCGGCCTTGTCCGCATGCATGCATTCGGGGGCAGGGCCGGCCAGGGCATCGATATAGGGCGTCAGGCAAAACCGATCCAAGATATTTTTGGAGGATTGCTCAGGCTTTCCCGTGGCAATCCCCACAAAAACGCCCTGTTTTTTTAATGCCCGAAGCAGCGGACGGATGCCCGGATACACCGCATTTTCATAGGCTCCGACCGGGATATACCGCTCCCGGTACAGCTCGGTGGCCTCCCAGGCCTCCTCCTCCGTCATGCCGCAATATTTCACGAAGCTTTCGACCAGGGGCGGCCCAAGGAAGCGCCGAATTGTTTCATCCGGCGGGATTTCTTTGCCCATTTTATGCAGGGCATACAAAATACAGTTACGGATTCCGGGTGCAGAATCGCTCAGCGTTCCATCCAAATCAAAAATCACAGCATCGTAGCGCATGAAAACCTCCGGAGAAAAATCAGTCCCCGCACCCTATTTTACACTTTCCGCCCCCAAAAAGCAACATATCATCCGAAATATTATCCGTCACAGCTGCACCTTTTTGCACATTTCCTCGATCCATTCCCGGCGCTGCAGCTTGTCCAGCCACTCCCCCGGAATGCCTTCATGCCCGTAATACAGCCCGGCCAGACCCCCTGTGATGGCGCCCACCGTATCCGAATCATCCCCCAGATTGACCGCCTTCAGCAGCGCATCCCGGAAGGAAGCCGTCCCATGCAG
>R19__coassemble_12_pt1 | contig 130722 bp, 100 predicted proteins | sample R19__metabat2_low_PE_041 | metagenome-assembled genome bin R19 | reverse complement strand
TGTTGTCACTTGTCGTATGCCTGGCTTTCTCTGCCGCTTTGGCAGACATTACCGGTTCCAGGCAACAGGCGCTGCTTTTGCACACCCTGCATACCGATTCTTGGCTGAACGGGAGCACGGTACAGACCACGGATGACTATCGATCCGAAGGGGAGGATACACAATGAAACGGTTGCTTAAACGCATAGCGGTGTTGTCACTTGTCGTATGCCTGGCTTTCTCTGCCGCTTTGGCAGACATTACCGGGGTCAACTACACCCAGTTAGAAAAGCTGCAGGCCTCTTTTTTGCGGTCCGGCTTCAAGGGGCAAATTCTCTTTTCCTTAAGCGAGACCGCCCCCTGCGGATTGAATCAGGAGACCTGGACGGCCATCCGCTCTTTCTTGTCCACAACGAATGTCAATTATTCCTATACCCCCAATGAAGAGAGCGAAAAGGGAACGGAACATCTGCTGTCCCTCAAGCAGGGGGGGAATGAGCTGACCCAGATTGCCTTTGCAACGGACGAAAGCGGCAAATTTTATATCCGCATTCCCCTGCTCTGTGACCAATGGCTCGGGGCAGACCAAAGCTTTGACTGGAGTGCCTTTATCGCCGACGGGACCTCAGGGGATGGCTGGCCGGGGGTTTTGCATCTGCTTTATGCCATTCAAAATGCCTCCGATTCCTGGAAAAACAAGGCGCTGAGCCTGTATGATGCCTATCAGCTGCAAATCACCGGGTGGATGCAGCAATATGTATCCGTCCAGACCCAGCAAACGGGCAGCGAGTTTACCACAATCATGTCCTACGAGATTCCCTCGGCCGCAATCCTGGGGGAAATCAAGCAATTGCTGGTCAATCTGATGTCCGATTCCAGCCTGCTTTCCCTTTTGCGGGAAATTTTGTCTCCCGCGGAAAGCGCCGCCTATCTGCAGCCCGGCATGCTGCTTACCTTCCTGCAGATGGCGGACAAAATTTCTCTGGATGGGTCTGTTGTCATTACCCGGAAATTCGATAAAACGGGCACGGAAATCAGCAATGAAATTCATCTGCCCTTTGCAAAGGAAAACCGTCTGCAGTCCGTAGACATTCAATTGCTTCCCGCCAGCGGCGGATGGAGCGTGGCCGTGGAGCTGCAGCCCCTGGAAAATCAAACCTCAGGCTATTATTTCCAGCTCAGCGGACAGACGGATGAGGATCACATAACAACCGGTTCCGTCACCCTTCGTGTGCCCGATGCGGCGGACGATTTTTCCGTAGCGCCCGATGATCATCCCGGGTACACGGAATATAAGGGCACATACAATTTCTATTATGAAGAGCCGGTCAATACGGCCGATACCCTGTCGGACAAATATTCCCGGAAATATGAAGCCGGATTGCTGTTCAGACCGGACAGCAGCTGGGGACTTGAGGAGCAGTCCATTGCCTTTACCGGGGAGGTCTATTCCAATTCCTCCTCCATCCGCTCCCCCACCTACATCAAGGCATCCCTGACCTGGTCTGATTTAGGCAGCGGCAGCACCTCTGTGATGCAGTTCAACGGAAAAACCCTGGTTGCCTGGGACTGCACCCTGCTGCCTGAGGCCAAGGAGTCTGCCCTGCGGGTTGATTTGCTGGATTCGGACGAAAAAGCTGCCCTGTGTGCCACCCTCATGGACAGCCTGACAAGCCTGCTTGAGCCCTCCTCTGCCAAAGAGCAGCCGGCCGCCCAGACTGCCTCGCCCTCCCCCTCTCCCCTGCCCACCATTGACCCAAGCGACCCGGGGGATGGCTGATTTTCAGGAAACGCAAACCCTTTCTTTGTAAGCAGCCCCTGTTTGCTTGCAATGAATTGTCCCTATCGCTATCATACAATCGCGGCTGTTTGCGCAAAGGCAAACCGCCTGTGGAGGTTTATTTCATGCCAAGAAAAAAAGGTTCTGTTATTTTGCCCGTTCTTCCCATGCGGGGAATTGTATTCTTTCCCCACATGCTGCTTCACTTTGATGTAGGCCGTGCCGCTTCCATCGCCGCGCTTGAAAAAGCCATGAATTCCAATCATCTGATTTTTCTTGTGGCCCAAAAGGACAGCGAGGCGGAGCAGCCCACCCAGGATGATTTATACCCGGTCGGCACGGTAGGTACCGTCAAACAGGTTTTCAATCTGCCGGGTGATGCGGTGCGTGTGCTGGTAGAAGGCAAGGCCAGAGCAACCCTGACCAAGCTTTCGGAGTCAGACACCTGCCAGATGGCTCATGCGGTTCTCATTCCCCCCTGCGATGCATCGGATGAAAATCTGGATGCGCTTTTGCGTACGACCCACGCTCTGGTCGAGGAATATTCCCAAGCCACCGGGCGCATCTCCCCTGAAACGCTGAAAAGCCTTTCGGAGGTCAACGACCCGGATATGCTGGCCGACCTGGTGGCCATCAATCTGCTCAACCGCATGGAGGATCGGGCGGAAATTCTGATGCAGACCGACCCCGCGCTTCGTCTGCAAAAGCTCTGTGAAATGATTATCCGGGAAACCCAGTTGGCGGACATCGAAAAAACCGTTCAGGCACGGCTGAAAAAGCAGATCGATAAAAATCAAAAGGAATACTATCTGCGGGAACAGATTCATGCCATTCAGGAGGAATTGGGAGACGACGAAAGCTCGGAAATCGACCAGCTCCGGAAAAAAGCCGAGGAATTGCCCCTGAATGAGGAAGCCAGAGAAAAGGTTTTCAAGGAAATTGCCCGTCTGTCCCATATGGCGCCCGGCACACCCGAAATCGGCATGTCACGAACCTATATCGAGTGGATTCTTGATTTGCCCTGGGGAAAATGCACGGAGGATGATTTGGATCTGGTCAAGGCCAGAAAGGTTCTGGATGAGGATCATTATGGGCTGGAAAAGGTCAAGGAGCGGATTATCGAGTACCTGGCTGTGCTGAAGATGAAATCCATCAATCAGCCGGGGCAGATGCTTCACGGCCCGATTTTGTGCTTTGTAGGCCCTCCCGGTGTGGGCAAAACCTCCATCGTCAAGGACATTGCCCGGGCTACCGGCAGAAAATTCGTGCAAATGAGCCTGGGCGGCGTGCGGGATGAGGCCGAAATTCGGGGGCATCGGCGTACCTATGTGGGCGCCATTCCCGGACGGATTATTGCCGGCATCAAGCAGGCGGGAACCATGAACCCCGTGTTTTTGTTCGATGAGATCGACAAAATGGGGAATGATTTCCGGGGAGATCCGGCGAGTGCCATGCTGGAGGTTCTGGACGGGGAACAGAATGCCGCCTTCCGGGATCACTATCTGGAACTGCCCTTTGATTTGTCCAAGGTCATGTTCATCACAACGGCGAATTCCATGGACACCATTCCCTCTCCCCTGCTGGATCGCATGGAAATCATCGAGGTATCCAGCTATACCGAGGAGGAAAAGCTGCAGATTGCCAAATTGCATTTGCTCAAAAAGCAGATTGAGGAAAACGGGCTGGTAAAGGGGAGCGTTCGCGTCCCGGATGCGGTCATGCAAAAGCTGATTGAAAATTATACCCGTGAGGCCGGCGTTCGTACATTGGACAGAACCATTGCCCGGATGATCCGCAAGGCCGCTGTTGATATGCTGGAAAACGGGAAAAAGCAAATTACCATGTCGGCGGAAAAGCTGGAGGACTATCTGGGCGCACCCAAGTATTTGCGGGAACCGCCCGAAAAAAAGCCCATGGTGGGGGTTGTCAACGGGCTGGCCTACACCACGGTGGGCGGGGAAATGCTTCAGATTGAATGCACCGCAATGACGGGCACGGGCACGCTGGAATTGACCGGACAGTTGGGAGATGTAATGAAGGAAAGCGCCCGGGCTGCGCTGTCCTGGGTTCGTTCCCATGCGGAAGAATTGAAAATTGACCCGGCCTTCCACAAAGCTCTTGACATTCATATCCATGTGCCCGAGGGCGCCGTGCCCAAGGACGGCCCCAGTGCCGGCATCACAATGACCGTAGCCCTTGTCAGCGTGCTGACCAAGCGCCCCGTGCTGCAGGATGTGGCCATGACCGGGGAAATGACGCTGCGGGGCAGGGTGCTGCCCATCGGCGGGCTGAAGGAAAAGCTGCTGGCCGCCTACCGGGCCGGCATAAAAACCGTTCTGATTCCGGCAGAAAATGCAAAGGATTTGGAGGATGTGCCCCAGCATGTGCTTTCCATGTTCCGGGTACGAACCATTCAGGAAATCGGCGAGGTGCTGGAGTTGGCTCTGCAGCCTGCAGCGGAGGAAGCCTGATGGAAATCAAAAAATCCCTGTTCATTACCAGCCTGGATGCTTACAAATCCTTCCCCGGCAGAGGAATGCCCCAAATCGCCGTGGCGGGAAAAAGCAATGTGGGCAAAAGCTCGCTCATCAATTCCCTGTGCCGGATGAAGAACCTGGCTCGTGTGTCCGGCACCCCCGGCAAAACCAGATTGATGAACATTTTCCTGCTCAATGATGCTTTTCATCTGGTTGACCTGCCCGGATACGGCTTTGCGAAGGTGGATAAGCAGGAAAAGGAACGCTGGGGCGAAATGATGGAGCATTATTTTGCAGACACCGATTGCCTCTGCCTGACATTGCATCTGGTGGATATCCGGCATGACCCCACGCAGGACGATGTGACGATGAACCGCTTTTTGCGGGGCAGCGGACTGCCCTTTATCGTGGTCGCCACCAAGGCCGATAAGATTTCCCGGGGCGCACGATCCAAATTCCTGGCGCCCATATACCGGACGCTGGAGGTTCAGCCCTGGCAGGTCATCCCCTATTCCAGCGAAACAGGCGAGGGCAGAAATCAGCTGCTGAGTGCCATTTCGGATGCATTATCCCACAAATAAGAATTGGAGGGCGTGCTTATGGATATTCCTTCTTCGTATACGGCCGCCAAGGGGCGCTATGACGGCCAAATGCTTTATCGCCGCTGCGGAAACAGCGGATTGAAGCTTCCCGCCATTTCCCTGGGTCTTTGGCATAACTTTGGGCAGATTACCCCGTTCAATGTCCAGCAAAGCATTCTGCGCACCGCCTTTGACCAGGGCATAACCCATTTTGATTTGGCCAACAACTATGGCCCGCCCTACGGGGAGGCCGAGCGGAACTTCGGCCGCCATATGGATACGGATTGGAAGCCCTACCGGGATGAGCTGATTCTCTCCACCAAGGCAGGCTACGATATGTGGCCCGGCCCGTACGGGGACGGCGGAAGCAGAAAGTATCTGATTTCCAGCCTGGATCAGAGTCTCAAGCGGATGCATGTGGACTATGTGGACATCTTTTACCATCATCGCCCCGACCCCGAAACCCCCCTGGAGGAAACGGCTCTGGCTCTTCAGCAGATTGTCCGCAGCGGGCGCGCATTGTATGTGGGCATTTCCAACTATCAGCCCCATCAGGCAGAGCAGATGATCCAATTGCTGGATGAATTGGGAACGCCCTGTTTGATCGAACAGCCCAGCTATAATCTGCTGAACCGCTGGATTGAAGGGGGGCTGACCGATGTGCTGAGGGAAAAAAAGGTGGGCTGCATTGCCTTCATGCCCCTGGCTCAGGGTCTGCTGACCGGGAAATATCTGAACGGCATCCCTCAGGATTCCAGGGCTGCCAAAGATCCCCGTTTCCTGAATGCCGCCGGCATTACCCCCGAGCAATTGAGCAAAATCAAAAAGCTGGATGAAATTGCCAGGGGAAGAGGCCAGAAGCTGAGCCAAATGGCCATTTCCTGGTGCCTGCGGGATGAGGTGGTCACCAGCGCTCTGATCGGTGCCAGCCGCCCCGAGCAGGTTCTGGAAAATGTGCAGGCGGTTCGGAATCTGACCTTCACTCCGGAGGAACTGAAGGCAATCGACGAAGCAGTCAAGTAAGGGGAATTCGTATGAGCTATCAAGAAATTGCGGAAAAAGTCCTTCATATGCTGAAAAATGCGGACGGCAATGACCCCTCCCATGGGCATCTGACCATGAATAACTGGGAGTGGCCCACCGGGGTCGCCCTGTACGGCATTTTCAAAACCTGGCAGCAAAGCGGAGATCAAGACATTCTGGATTATCTGACGGGCTGGTATGATGATATGCTTTCCCGCCCTGAGCAGCCCCACAGGAATGTCAATACGGTGGCACCCGTTCTGGCGCTGACCTGCCTTTACGGCGAAACAAAGAATCCCAGGTATCTTTCTGTGATCGAAAGCTGGCTTGACTGGGTGCTGAAGGAAATGCCCCGCACCGAGTATGACGGGCTGCAGCATTGCACGGTCTGGAATAAGCATTATCAGCAGCTTTGGTGCGATACGCTGTTCATGGTGGCTCTCTTCCTGGCCAAGGCCGGAGTGGTGCTGAACCGTCCTGAGCTGATTGAAGAGGCCGAATATCAGTTCCTGATGCATATCCGCTATCTGCAGAACAAAAAGAACGGCTTGTTCTATCACGGCTGGACATTTGACGGGCGAAACAACTTTGCCGAGGCCTTCTGGGCACGGGGCAATGCCTGGTTCACCGTTTCCGCCATCGAGCTTTTTGATATCACAAAAAGCACCAGCGCCGCCATGCGCATGATCCGCTCTGCCTGGCTCGATCAGGTGATGACCCTCTGGAAGCTGCAGCGGGTCAACGGGCTTTTCACCACGCTGATTGATGTGGAAGAAACCTATTGCGAAACCAGCGCCACCGCCGGCATTGCCTATGGCGTGATTAAGGGCGTTCGGTTAGGCTGGCTGACAGAAGAAAAATATCAGGAAATGGGGCGGCTTTCTGCCCAGGCTGTGCTGGATCAGATTGACGATACCGGCGCAGTGCAGGGCGTTTCGGGCGGAACGGGCATGGGGCATACCCTGCAGCACTATAAGGATATCATCGTAACCCCCACGGCCTACGGTCAGGGGCTGACCTTTTTGATGCTGACCGAGCTGATGCGGGACGAATGACTCATCCGGCAATTTCCTTTTCCACGGATGCCCCATCAGGCATTCCGGTTTTGCAATTCAGTCCAAAGGGGGGACTTATTCATGCGCAAGAATTTCGGTGTAAAAACCTGGCTGTACCCTCAGCCTGTTATGATGATTGCAACCTACAATGAGGACGGCTCGGCCAACATCATGACGGCCGCCTGGGGCGGTATTGCGGACTTTGATAAGGTGCTGATTGATATGAGCGAGCACAAAACAACGGAAAATATCGCCCGCACGGGGGCTTTCACCATTGCCTGTGCGGATGCTGCCCATGCAAAGGCCTGTGATTATGTGGGGGTTGTGTCCGGCAAGGATGTGCCCGATAAGTTCACCAAGGCAGGCTTTACAGCATCAAAGAGCCAATTTATCAATGCACCCATTGTCAATGAGCTTCCCGTTACCCTGGAATGTGAGCTGCTCAAAATTGAAGAGGACGGCCGATATATCGGAAAAATCGTCAATGTCAGCTGCGATGAATGTTACCTGGGGCAGGATGGTCAGCCCGACCTTTCCAAATTTACGCCCATCGCCTTTGACCCGGCGGGGAATACATATGTTGCACTCGGCGGGGTTGTGTACCCGGCTTTTGTCACCAATGAGATGTAATTCCGTAATTTTCATACAGGAGGAAGGATTTCATGCAGTACGGCTATTTTGATGAAAGCAAAAGAGAGTATGTCATCACCAACCCGGATACCCCCGCGCCTTGGGCGAACTATCTGGGTTCTCCCGAATACGGGGCCATCATCACGGTGAATGCGGGCGGCTATAGCTTTGTCAAGAGCGGGGCCGCCGGGCGCATTCTGCGGTATACCTTTAACCAGTTTGATGAGCCCGGACGCTACATTTACCTGCGGGATGAGGAAACAGGCGACTTCTGGTCGGCCACATGGAAGCCGGTCAAAAAGCCCCTGGATCAGTTCCAAACCGAATGCCGCCACGGCACAAGCTACACCGAATTTGTCAGCACCTATAACGGCATCCGCTCCACCGCCCTGTATTATGTGCCGGTGGGTGCCACCCATGAGGTGTGGAGCATCCGTCTGGAGAATCAGAGCGGCCGTCCCCGGAAAATCAGCGTATTCGGATACGCCGAGTTCACCTGCGAAAGCTTCTATACGCAGGATCTGGTGAATATGCAATACACCCAGTTCATCACCCGGACGGACTTCATGGGCAACTTTATCCTCCAGCGCATCAACGAATTCTGCCACCGCAATCCGGATGGTTCCAACGGCAGCGAGCGCTTTTTCGGTGCTGTCGGTGCCCCTATCAAAAGCTATACCGGGCGGCGGGATCAATTTCTCGGGAAGGAGCGCTTTGATGCCCCCCGGGCCGTGGTAAACGGGGACTGCGGCAATACGCTCAATTATAACGGCAATCCCTGCGGAGCGCTGCAGATGTCCTTTGCGCTGGAAAGCGGAGAGTCCGCCGATGCCGCCTTCCTGCTGGGTCAGAAAACCGAATTCGAAGCCAAAAAAATCATGGCGCGCTATGAAAATCCCGCCAAGGTTGTGGCGGATGAAAAGGCCGAACTGATCGGCTACTGGCACAGCAAGCTGGATCATCTGAAGATTCAGACGCCGGATGAGCGGTTCAATGCCATGGTCAATACCTGGAACGCCTTCCAATGCTTCACAACCTTTGTCTGGAGCCGCGCGGCCAGCCTGATTTACTGCGGTGAGCGCAATGGCTATGGCTATCGGGATACCGTGCAGGATATTCAGGGCATCATCCATCTGGACCCCGAAATGGCCCGGAAGCAGTTGACCTTCATGCTGTCCGCCCAGGTGCATCACGGAGGCGGCCTGCCCCTGGTCAAATACTCCCATAATCCGGGGCATGAGGATACCCCCGAGCAGGAAAGCTATGTCCGGGAAACAGGGCATCCCCATTACAGGGCGGACGATGCCCTCTGGCTCTTCCCCACCGTCTATAAATACATTGCCGAAACGGGCAACATGGCCTATCTGGACGAGGAAATCCCCTTTGCAGACCACGATACAGGCACGGTGCGGGAGCATCTGAAGCGTGCCATCGACTTCAGCATGCATCATCTGGGAACCCACGGGATGCCTGCCGGACTGCATGCCGACTGGAATGACTGCCTGCGGCTGGGCGCAACGGGAGAAAGCACCTTCGTGGCCTTCCAGCTGTATTATGCCCTGTATCTCATGCAGGATTTCTGCAAGGATGAGCCGGAATATCTGGCGTATCTGAAGACCGAGGCCGAAAAGCTGCTGAAAATCATCAACGAAACCTGCTTTGAAGGGGATCGGTTCATCCGCGGATACACGGAGGATGGTCAGATTATCGGCAGCAAATCCCACAAGGAAGCCTCCATGTGGATGAATCCCCAGTCCTGGGCCGTCATCAGCCGGGGCGCTACCCCCCAGCAGGCCGAGGTCATCCTGCAAACCGCCTATGACCAGCTCAATACGCCCTACGGGGTCGAGGTCATGAACCCGCCCTACCGATTCGAGGCCTTTGACGGCGCAAACATGCTGCTGTTCAACCCAGGCACAAAGGAAAACGGCAGCGTTTTCTGCCAGATTCAGGGCTGGGCGATACTGGCCGAAGCGCTTTGCGGACACGGAAACCGGGCCTTCCGCTACTTTGCCGAAAGCAGCCCCGCTTCCTTTAATGAGGATGCAGACCGCCGTGTCATCGAGCCCTATGTGCATGGTCAGTTCATCGAAGGGCATGACAGCCCCTTTGCCGGCCGTTCCCATGTTCACTGGCTCACCGGTACGGCCAGCACCGTGATGGTGGGCTGCGTGGAGGGCATCCTGGGGCTTCGTCCTACCCCTGACGGGCTGATGGTCTCCCCCGCCATTCCCTCTGACTGGGATGGGTTTACCATGACAAAGAAATTCAGAGGAAAAACGCTGCAGATCACGGTGGATAACCGCGCCCATAAGGAGGGAAAGCCCACGGGCTATATCCTCAACGGCGTTCAGTATCCCTTTGGCATTATTCCCGATCAGGATCTGACGGAAGAAACCGAACTGACCGTCATCATGTAAGCCTGACGCACCAAGCAGCGCTATAGAAATTTTCATTCTGCTGCAATCACGCAAAAAACCGGGCAAGCGGCTTGACCGCCTGACCCGGTTTTGTATTGCAGGAAAATTTCGGTTATTCGGATGACTTTTTTTCGCTGCGGCAGTGTGCCTGGCATTTGGAGCAGTCCCCGCAGCATCCGCCTGTTTTCTTATTTTTGACAGCACGGGTGGCAAAATAGCACCAGACCCATAGCGCCGCAACAACCAGTATCGTAACCCAGATTGAATCCACTGCAGTCCCTCCCTTTCCTTGTACTTACAGGAGAAGACCAATCTGATAAACAATCAGTGCCACCAGCCAGGCAAATACGCACTGAAACAGAACCACTGCGATCGTCTTCCACCTGGAATTCAGCTCCCTGCGAACAGTGGCAACCGCCGCAATGCAGGGCGTGTACAGCAAGGAAAACAGCAGGAAGGCCACGGCAGACAGGGGGGTGAACAGCCCGCTCAATGCACCGGGCAGATCAGAGACAGACACATGCAGCAGCACGCCCAAGGTGGATACCACCGATTCCTTGGCGGTGAAGCCCGAAATCAGTGCCGTGGCCACCCGTCCGTCTCCAAAGCCCACAGGCGAGAACACCGGCGCAATCAGGTTGCCCAGCAATGTCAGGATCGAATCCGTCCCCGCATCCTCAGCCACATTCAGACGGATGTCAAAGCTTTGCAGGAACCAGATAATCAGCGTGCCCAGGAAAATAATGGTAAAGGCACGGGTCAGAAAATCCTTGGCCTTATCCCACAAAAGCAGGCACACCGACTTGGCCGAGGGCAGGCGATAATTGGGCAATTCCATCACAAAGGGCACGGGCTTGCCCCGGAACAGGGTGGATTTGAACAGCAGGGCAACCAGAATTCCCAGTATAATGCCGCTGAAATACATCCCGCCCATCACCAGCCACTCATAGCCCTTGAAAAAAGCGGCGGCAAAGGTGGCATAAATGGGCAGCTTGGCCGAGCAGCTCATAAAGGGGGTCAGCAGAATGGTCATGACCCGATCCCGGTTGGAGGACAGCGTTCTGGTCGCCATGACCCCGGGCACGGTACAGCCAAAGCCCATCAGCATGGGAACGAAGGAGCGTCCCGAAAGACCCAGCCGGCGCAGGGGCTTGTCCATCACAAAGGCAATCCGCGCCATATAGCCCGTATCCTCCAGAATGGACAGGAAGAAAAACAGTACCACGATAATGGGCAGGAAGGACAAAACGCTTCCCACACCCGCAAACACGCCGTCAATGAGCAGGGAATGTACTACCGGGTTCAGCCCGTAATCAGTCAGCGCCTGATCAACCGTCTGCGTAAAGCTGTCGATTCCTGCTGCCAGCAAATCGGACAGCGTGCCGCCAATCACCGAGAAGGTCAGGTAAAAAACCAGCAGCATCACCAGGATAAAGAAGGGGAAGGCCGTATATTTGCCGGTAAACAGCTTATCCAGCGTCATGGAACGCTTGTGTTCCCGGCTTTCATGGGGCTTGATGACGGCACGGGCGCAGACCTTTTCGATAAATTCATACCGGGCATCGGCCAATGCGGCATTTCTGTCCAGACCCGTTTCGTTTTCCATTTCCAGCACGGTATGCTCAATCATTTCCCGCTCGTTGTCGCTCAAGCCCAGCTTATCGGCAAACTCCGTTTCACCGTCCAGCAGCTTAACCGCACAGAAACGAGCCGAAATCCCCACCCGCTGGGCATGGTCTTCAATCATATGAACGGCCGAGTGAATGGCACGGTGAACGGCGCCGCCGCAAAAGTCCCGATGCTCGGGAAGCTTCTTCAGCCGGGCGGTATCCGAAATTTCCCGAATCAGCTCGGACACGCCCTCGTTCTTGATGGCGCTGATGGGCACAACCCTCACGCCCAGCTCCTCGGATAATTTGGCCACATCCACCGAACCGCCGTTGGCACGCATTTCGTCCATCATATTGAGGGCAACCACCATGGGAATCTTCAGCTCCAGCAATTGCAGCGTCAGATACAGATTGCGCTCAATGTTGGTCGCATCAATAATATTGATGATGCCGTCCGGCTTGCTTTCCAATATGAAATCCCGGGTAACGATTTCCTCCTGTGTATAGGGACGGATGGAGTAGATGCCCGGCAAATCCACCACCGAGCAATCCTTCACGCCCCGCACCTCACCGCTTTTTTGTTCCACGGTGACCCCCGGGAAATTGCCCACATGCTGGTTCGCACCGGTCAGGGCGTTAAACAAAGTGGTTTTCCCGCAATTCTGATTGCCGGCCAAAGCAAGAATCATGCCTTTTCCACCTCCGAAATCGTAATCAGAGCGGCATCGTCCCGCCGTATGGTCAATTCATATCCCCGAAGGGCAATCTGAATGGGATCCCCCATGGGAGCCGTTTTGATAAAGGAAACCTTGGTGCCCGGGGTAAGACCCATATCCAGCAGGCGCACACGCAGCGCGCCCTCTCCCCCAACCTTGTCAATGAACCCCGATTCCCCCGCTGTCAGATCATTGATGGTCATTTTGGTTCTCCTCTCATCTCTTTCGGTTAGCTTATGCTAACCAGTGACCATTATACAGGCATTCCCCCTGTTTGTCAACAGCTTATTCAATATTTTTTTTATATTTCATCAGATGCTGCTTAATTTTTTCAAATGTCTGCTCGCTCAGGTAATGCTCTACCCGGCAGGCATCGTCCTGAGCCGTCTGTTCATCCACCCCAAGCGCCCTGAAAACCTCGGACAGGACGGTATGCCGCTCATAAATCTGCCTGGCCAGCTCCTCCCCGGCCTGGGTCAGAATCAGATTTCCCCCGTCCCCATCCCGAACCAGACCTTCATTTTTCAGCACATCCATAGCCCGGCTGACCGAGGGCTTGGAATAGCCCATGTATTCGCCCACATCAATCCGGCGCACGGTGGGTGATTTCCGGCTCAGAACATAAATCGTTTCCAGATACATTTCACGGGATTCCAGCATACACCTATCTCCTTTCCTGAAAGCATGAGGCTATTGAACCCGGCGCATAAAATCGCCCTGCAGGCAAACGGATTTCCCTTCGCTGCGGGAGGCGGGCTGCCCGGACAAAACATAAAACCGAACCCTTTTGACAGAATAAATCTCCGTCATGGTATTGACGATGGTATAGATCAGGGCGCTCTCCTGCTCATAGGAAAGCTTTTCGCATTCCGTCAGAAAACGCTGGCTGAAATTGAGCAAAAGCGTATCCCCCTCCTGGGAAATCCCAATCAGATCGGCCGAGGATACATCCTCCGGCAAAATGGTGCTGATTTGCTTTTCCGTATCGTAATATTTGATGCCCTCCAGCATCTGCTCAAACAGCTTGCGGGGAGAGCAAACCCAGGTGGAGGGGATCGAGCGCACGGTGGGGGTCACATTCAGCGATTCATCCACGAAATATAATGCCACATTGGTCAGCAAAAAGCCGGTAAAATCGCTGTACCGCATATTCCCGCCCGAAAAGCTGATGGTTTGTCCCGAGCCCTCATACAGCCCGGCCGGAATCAGGGAGGTAATTTGTTCCTCCCCGATGGTGATTGCGCACAGCGAAGTACCCGGCAGGAAGGCAGAAAGCGTGGACACCAGGGAGGCCACAAAGACTGAGCGGGTAATGCCCGCCGAAACCAGGGCATTGTTCAGCGCAGCTTCAAAGTGCAATTGAACCACCCTCTGCCCCGTTCCGGAGGCCTCGGTCACCTGAATTTCCTCCGTCAGCAGACCATTCAGGTCAGGCAAATCGGGCACATTGGGCAAATCCTCCGCCCCAAAGGAAAGGGCATCCAGCAGGGTATGCACCAATTCGGCCGTATCACAGCCCGAAAAGGTCAAGGGGCGCAATTCGCACAGAATCCCGCTGCCTGCCTGGGCAGGAAAATACAGGGCAGCATTCATGCGAAAGGCGGAATCCTCTGTTTGCTTGCGCTGCGCCGTGTATCTTGCAAGCAGCATGGCCGGGTCATCCAGAACATCGGCTGTCAGGCAGCCCACCGGAATGGTTCCGGCAATGTCCAGACCGGGGGATGTGCCGTTCACCAGAATGTTCACGCCCTCCACGGTATCCAGGGCACACAGGGTATTGGTGATGCACATGAACAGGGTAAAAAGCTGGGTTTCGTCCAGAGAAAGGGCGGCGGAGGAAAGGTTCACCGTGACGATGCCGCAGCTTTGGGAAACAGGCATCCCGCCTGCCAGCTTGACCGAGCCATAGCCCGGTATGCAGTCCGCATCCTCGCTTTTTTTGTAGGAAAAAAGGGCTTCCAGAACGGTTTCTGCCTCTTTCCCGGTCTGCATATGCTCTATTTCCACCGTCACCTGCGCCAATTGCGTGCCGTCAATGCTGGGCAAATACAGGCTGCACAGGGTCTGATATTCCATCTTCAAATCCCCGATGGGCGGGGTATAGGCATCCTCCTCAGGGGGAACGGTCGGCAAAGCAGAGGACGGGGTATCCGAAGAACAGCCGCAGCAAAGAATGCATATGCAGAGCATCAAGGCGGCGATTTTGCGCAATTTGATGGATTTTTTCTTGAAGTTCATTAAAATCATTTTTCCTCGAATGTATATCCCCTGAGCTTATTGACCGATCGCTCCAGAGAACCCTTGCTGGTCCCCCAGGGCTTGTCCTTGTTCCGGTAGTCGAACTTGACGCAAAAGCCGTCCACATCGCTCTGCAGCTGATCCAGCTCCCGTTTCTGGATGCCATACAGGGTCTGCAGGAAATCCTTTAATGTATCGCCCGACAAATTTTCATCCGCAAGGCGCAAAATCAGCGGCAAATCATGCATGCAAAAGCCCTTGGAGGCGGCAAAGGCCTTGCGGAAGGATTCGTCCGTTTTATACAGATGCATCAGCGTTTTGCCGTAGCGGGCAATGTTCTCCGAAATGCTGTCGCAGATAATGCAGCCGTTCATCTGCTTTTCAATCTGGTCGGCCGAGGCGCTTAAAATGCCCGATTTATCGCCCTTGAAAAGCTTGGGCTTTACGCCGTTTGCCGCATTTTCCAGTATTTGCATCACATCGCTTCGCACGGTCTGCAGCCGTGTTTGCATGAGCAGGGCATGCCCCAGGCGGTTCTGCAGCGCATACAGCATCCGGTGATGATGGGGGCAAAAGCCCAGCGCATTCACCCTTATACGCACATCGGGCTCCATGACAGACCCACCCAGGAAGCGCTCCACATCCTTTTCCTCGATCGAATTTCTCAGATAGCAAATCGGGCAGGCGCTGTCCTGCTTGACCGCATCCCAGACAGGGATTGTATCCAAATGATAGAACATTTCAATCACTCCTCAGAATCATGGGGCTTTCCTCAAAAAAGCGGCAGGGTATGGCCGTCCCCAGGGAACGAACATAGGCTGCACGGGCATCGAATTGCAAAAGCGACTTTTCCCGGGCGGGCTTTGCAATCACGGGTATTGCCGAATTTTCATGAATTTTGCGCAAAAGCATCCGGGCATCCTGCCTGAATCCCAGCAGCTGCGTATAGGCCGGGTATTCCTCCAAGCCCTCTTTTTTCAGATCCAGCAGGGCATATGCGCAGATTCTGGACAGCCTGGCATAGGAAAACCGCTTTGTTTTCACCGACATGAGCAGCTCCCCCGTGCTCTTTGCCTTTTTTGCCGCCTGGAGGATTCGATGCTCGATTCCCTCGGATACATCGGGATACTGCCGCAGATCCTCATCTGACAGCTGATTCAGCCGGTACAGCAATGCCTGAGACAGGCAATTCGGAAAGCATAATGCGCCCTTTTGCAGGGCTGTTTCCAGAATATCCCGGCTAAAGGGGGGAACATCCCATTCAGAGGATGAAACGCCGGATTCAATCTGTTTTCGGATAAAGGAAGCGGACTGAAATCCATCGGCATTTTGCTGATTATGAGCGCCCAGCCGCCGGATGGGGACAGGCGCAATGGGGCTGTTTAACTGTTTGAGAACACGCAGGTAGGACATAGCCAGCATATTGTTTGCGCCCTGCAAAAAATCATCCGGAAGATGCGCCGATTCTGTCAGCGCCCCCGCCATGGCCGCCGGATAGGAAATGCCCCGGGACAGTGCCTGATTCAGCAGCCTTTTTTGCTCATCAGGCTCATTCTGTGCATCATGTGCCGCCCGCTGCAGCAGCTCCAGATCGGGCGTTTCACAGCCAAATGCAAGAAAATCAACCACGCCCAGTGAGTCCAGAATCCGAATAGCTCCCTTTGCAAAGCGCTCGGCCGAGGCGCAGGAAAAGGAGACAGGCAGGGAAATCACCGCATCCGCCCCGCCCTCCAGCGCCATTTTTGTGCGCTCCCGGATGGGCACAAGCGAGGGCATGCCCCGCTGGGTAAACGCCCCCGAGAGGATGCACAGAACATAATCTGCCCCGGTCAGGGCTCTTGATTGCCGCAAATGGTGCATATGCCCGTTGTGGAAGGGATCGTATTCTGCTATGACAGCGCAAACACGCACAAAACCTGCTCCTTACTGCCCTGTTTTTTTCTGCAGCTTTTCCTTTGTTCCGTCAGGACGCTGCAGATAGGTGTTATCCAGAGTCAGCCGCAGATTTTCCTTGAATTCATCGATATACTGGCGGCGAAGGCGCGCCTGTTCGGCCTGTTCCTCCTCCGTCAGCCCCTCGCTTTTCATCTTGCGGGCCAGTTCATTCAGCCGCTCGACCTGTGCCTTTTCCATGGTGCATTCCTCCGCTTTTATTCAGAAAATATATGCCAAGATACGCCGGCAGCGCAAGCAGCAGCACATAAATGCCATACAGAAGGAAACGATTGATGGTGCTGCGGTCAATCTTGAATTCAATGAAAACCAGCGCTCCCGCTAGGCCAAGCATCATCAGCAGGAAAAGCCAAAGCATTTTCTTAGGTCTCCCTGACCTGTAGGCGGCATAAATCACCAGCACGGCAAGCAGCAGCATGCTCAGAATATGCTGTACCCCCACAAAGGAATACATCAGATGCTGGTCATAGCGCAGGCTTTCGAACAAAACCTGAGAGGCCGCAAACAAAATCCCGCCCTTGAGCGCCGCGTCTTTTTTGAAACTGGCAGTCAGGATGAACAAAATGCCGGCCGCTATAGCCTCCAGCAGCCAGGTTTGCAAATACCAATCCCCGCCAAAGCCGTCATCCCTGGTTAAAAAGGTCTGATTAAGCACGGTACTGTTCAGCGTTCTGCTGATGCCCAGGCTGGTAAAGCCCTCCCCGATGCGTTCAAACAAAATAAACAGGAAGACCGCAGGCAGGGCGGCGTTGACCACCCCTTCAAAGGGGGTTTTCATGATTTTAGCACAAATGGCCGCGGCCGCTATGCAGCCAATCAATGCGCCCGACATGGCCAGCCCGCCGCCGGTCACCCGAAGGATATTTTTGACAGACAGCACGGAGCGGAAGGAATTATCCGCAAAGCAATAAACAAGCCTGGCCAGAATAAAGGAAAGGGGCAGCGCAATCACGCCGTACAAAGCGGTAAAGCCCGAAGGCAGCCCCCGCTTTTTGGTCAAAATCCGAAGGGCAATCAGCGCCAGCGCACAGCCCAGCGCCAGAAAAAGTCCGTACAGATACACGGTTTTCCCGGCAATTTCGATGCTGGCCGCATCCTCATACAGGGCATACAAATCCACATTCTCAAGCATACGCATTCCTCACTGCCAGGTTACCGGGTCGATTGCGGAGCAGAAATAGATGATATCGCTCTGATCCCGTTCATTTCCCTTGCGGGAGCCGTAGAAGGCATTGTTGAACACCATTTCGGCGCTGTTGCCGCCATCCAGATTAAAGGCCTGGATGCAGCCCAGGGAAGCACAGAAATCCGCCATTTCCTGCTGAGTTGCGCCGTCCGAGTTCTTATTGCGCCCCTCCGCCATCACCAGCACATAGGAAAGCTCGCCCGTTTGCCCGATTGCCATACGGGGCTCCTGACCGGTGGGGTTGTAATCATATTTTTCATGATTGCTGCGCAAATCCTGCACCTGTCCGTCAATGACCAGAGCCGGGCCGAAGGTAAAGGCATTGATGATGCTGTAGCCCTCGCTCATGGCCTGCTTCATGGTGTCCTCATCAAAGGACACATACAGATGAAAATCGCCCTTTTCATCGATAATCAGCACATCCTTGTTGGCATTGCGCTTTTTGCGAACCTCCTGCCCCATGCGGTATTCGAAGGAGGTTTTGCTGGGATTATTGGTCATGAAGTCCGCATTGATGGCCACAATAGCATTATAGCGCTTGGCCAGAGTGGAAATCTTGGCCACATTCTTGGAGGACACCTTTTTTCCCGCAATGCCCGTGCGCAATTGAGCGGGGGTGGCAATCTTCACCCAGGCGATGCAGTAGGTCACATCCCCCTCCTCCCGGGTTTCCATCTGCACGGAAATGGAGGGATCCTCATAGCTGTTTTCGGTATATCCGGCGGGATTGGGGGTCATGCCGGCAGAAAAATCAATGGGCAAATCCACCAGACCCTCAATGGTCTCTTCCCGGATTTCCTCTTCCTCGGCGCAGGCACGGGGCAGGAAAAGGTCGAACAAGGAGGCGGAATCCTCTTCATATTCATCCTCATATTCCTCGTCTTCCCACTCTTCCTCCTGCATTTCGGCAAAAATATCCCCCGGAGTGGTTGCGGAGGGAATGGCAAAGGGAAGTGCGGCGATCATCAAAGCGCACAAAACGGAAAGAATCACTCTGACATACATTTTCATTTGGAAGCATCCTCCTTTGAATCGGCAAATACCCAGGCCTTCTGCACCCGGTATGAAACAAGATACAGGCAAAGATCAATCAGCACCTTGGCCAGCCAATTGGGAATGATATGCCCCAGCAGGGCGGTCAGCCCGGCGGACAGGGCAAGAATGCCCAGGGCAAGCACAAAATACCTCAGCGCGGTCTTCCCCACCCCTTCGCCCGACTTGAATACGAATTTCCGGTTCAGCGAATAATTGACCGTTGCGCTGAGGATTCGGGCGGCGATGGTCGCAACAATGGAGCGCGTATCCTGCGCTGCAAGGGCACCCGTCAACAGCACATAAAACAGCAGATTATACAGCCCCTGATCCACAATCCAGGAAAGGATGGAGGAGCCGGCAAACCGGAAGAAATTGCCGAAAATCAGCTTATAAATCCGCCACGAATCCTTGATGGTATCAAAATGGGACTTTTCGTTATTATCCTGCTCATAGACCGTTTCAATGGGCACCACCTGCATGGGGATATGGTGGGTGGCGCAGTACATCAACTGGTTCATTTCGTACTCAAAGCGCTCGCCCTCTATGTGCAGACAGTCAGGCAGAAGTTTCCGGCTGATTCCCCGAAGACCTGTCTGGGTATCAGGCAGCCACCGGCCGTACAGCAATTTGAACACAACGGATGTGCAGCGGTTGCCAAAGCGTGACCGGGCAGGCACCTGGGTGGATTTCAGAGAAAAATCCCGGGAACCGATCAGCAAATCCTCTCGATCAGCCTGCAAAATTTCGGCCAGATGCCGGGCATCGGGCAGGGTATGCTGGCCGTCCGAATCGGCCGTAATCACCCCGCCGAAGGAGGTATTTTCAAGGATGTGGGAAAAGCCCGTTTTCAGGGCATGCCCCTTTCCGTAATTGACGGGATGATGCAGCACGGTGCATCTGTCCCAGGAGGCGATATCTTCAAAAATCGGCTGATACTCTGCCCCGGACCCGTCGTCAATCACGATAATCTGCCCAAACCCGCCCTCCAGCAGCTTCTTCACATAATTGGGCAGCTTCTCATTGGGTTCCAGGGAAGGAATCAATACACAGCAGTCCTTCAGATTCATGGTACTAACCCTTTCAAGCAATTTGAATCAAGCAAAAATCATAGGCTGCACTCATCAGGCTCACTGCAGCCCTTCCATTATACTCTTTTTTTGTGCGTTTGCAAAGTACCAAGCGGCAAATTTAACCGATTTTACAAGGATTTTATAAGAGGAAAGCAATATACCCGGCCGATTTTGTCCCTTCATGGAAATTTTCCTGTGATTTGGCGTTTGACAAGCGTTCAATTCAGCATTATAATATTGCCGTGACCTTGTATTGAGGAGGAATGACCATGTCCGGGTTTTCCGCTGATGAAATTATTCGTCTGGTGAAGGAAGAAAATATCCGGTTTGTCCGGTTGCAGTTTACCGATATATTCGGGCAGCTTAAAAATGTAACAATCACCCCGGCGCAGCTGAAAAAGGCGCTGAATAATGAGGTGACCATTGACGGCAGCTCCATCGAGGGCTTTGTCCGTATCCATGAGTCCGACCAGGTGCTGCATCCCGACCTGAATTCCTTTGCCGTTTTGCCGGATGACGGGATTGGCTACCGGGCGGCCCGGCTGATTTGCGATGTGTATAATCCGGATGGCACCCCCTTTGTGGGCGATCCCCGGGGCATCCTCAAGCGGGAGCTGAAGCGAGCCGAGGAGCTGGGCTATACCTTTAATGTGGGGCCTGAATGTGAATTTTTCCTGTTCCGTACGGATGAAAACGCAGCGCCCACAACCAAAACGGCGGATGAGGCCGGTTATTTTGATCTGGCGCCCCTGGATCACGGCGAGCATACCCGGGATGAAATCTGTCTGGCGCTGGAAAATATGGGCTTTGAAATCGAGGCCTGCCATCATGAGAGCGCTCAGGGGCAGCATGAAATTGATTTTCGGTATGCCGATGCCCTAACTGCCGCCGATAACATCATGACCGTCAAATTGGTCATCAAGTCCATTGCCCAGAAGAACGGTCTGCATGCCACCTTCATGCCCAAGCCCCTCTATGGCGCGGCGGGCAGCGGTATGCACACCAATATGTCCCTGTTCAAGGACGGAAGGAATATTTTCTGCTCGGAATCGGGTGAAAGAGGGCTGAGCCGGGAATGCTACTGCTTTATCGCCGGTCTGCTCCACCATGTGAAGGGCTTTTGTCTGCTGACCAATCCGCTGGTCAATTCCTATAAGCGGCTGGTTCCGGGATTTGAAGCGCCCTGCTATATGTCCTGGTCGGCCTCCAACCGCTCCGCCCTCATCCGGATTCCCTCTGCCCGGGGCAAGGGCACACGCATTGAGCTGCGTTCCCCCGACCCCACCTGCAATCCCTATCTGGCCTTTGCCGCCTGTCTGGCCGCCGGGCTGGACGGCATCGTCCATCAGATGACACCCCCCGATGAAATCACCGAAAACATCTTTCAGATGGATGCGAGGACGCGGGAAAAGAAGGGCATCGACAACCTGCCCGGCACTCTCAAGGAGGCCATTGACTGCTTTGAGCAGGATGCCCTCATCCGGGAAACCGTGGGCGGACATGTGACAAGCCAGTACATCCAGGGCAAGGACAGGGAATGGGATGAGTACCGCACCCGGGTCACCAATTGGGAAATTGAGCGGTATCTGGGAAAATACTGATATTCTGAGCTTTAAACTTATAGATTGAGGAGATAAATCTATGCCGCAATATAACGCCGGTTCCATCAAAGTGCTTGAGGGGCTTGACGCGGTGCGTATGCGACCGGGTATGTACATCGGTTCAACCGGCAGCCGGGGTCTTCATCACCTGCTGTGGGAAATTGTGGATAATGCCGTGGATGAGGCCATGGCCGGGTATGCCACTGAGGTGGAGGTCACCCTTCACAAGGACTGCTCCGCCTCTGTTCGGGATAACGGCCGGGGCGTGCCGGTGGATATTCACCCGACCCTGGGCATCTCCGGTCTGGAGGTGATCTACACCAAACTGCACGCCGGCGGCAAATTCGGCAATGACAATTACACCTATTCGGGGGGCTTGCACGGGGTAGGCGCATCGGTTGTCAACGCCCTTTCCAAATGGATGGAGGTGGATTCCTACCGGGACTGGACGCATTACAAAATGCGCTTTGAATCCAATTATGACGAGAAAGAGAAAAAGGTGAACTCCGGCATTCCGGTGGGCGGGCTGCAATTTGTGGGAAATACCCGGAAACGGGGCACAACCGTCCGCTTTCTGCCCGATGATACCGTGTTTGAAACAATCGAATTTCAGTTTGAACAGGTCAGGCGCAGAATCGAAGAACTGGCCTATCTGAACAAGGGCATTCGCTTTATTCTGAATGACGAACGGGAAAAAAACATCGAAAAAAGGCATCTGGAGTATTGCTACGAGAGCGGCATTGTGGACTATGTCAAGTTCCTGAATGCGGATAAGACCCCCATGCACGAGGTTCCCGTTATGCTGACCGGCACCCAGTCCGATATCCAGGTGTCGCTGGCCATTCAGTATACCGATTCCTTCACCGAATCCTTTTTCTCCTATGTCAATAACATCCCCACCCCGGAGGGCGGCACCCACGAAACAGGCGCGCGCAGTGCCATGACAAAGGTGTTCAACGATTATGCCCGCCGAATCGGGGCACTCAAGGAAAAGGATGCCAACCTGAACGGAGAGGATTTCCGGGAGGGAATCACGGCCATATTGCTTTGCATGGTCAAAAATCCCCAGTTTGAAGGGCAAACCAAGGGACGATTGGGCAATACCGAGGTGCGCCCTGCTGTGGAAGCGATTATTACAGAGCAATTGACCCGTTTTCTGGAGGATCTGAAGAACCAGGAGCTGGGGCAAAAAATCATCGAAAAGGCGGTCAAGAGCGCCAAGGTGCGGGAAGCCACCCGGCATGCCCGGGATGTGGCACGGGCGAAAAATGCCCTGGAGGCCGCCCCCCTGGTGGGCAAGCTGGCTGCCTGTACAGGCAAAAAGCCTGCCGAAAACGAGCTGTTTATCGTGGAGGGTGACAGCGCCGGCGGCAGTGCCAAGCAAGGCCGTGACCGCCGCTTTCAGGCCATTCTCCCCCTGCGGGGCAAGCCCCTCAATGTGGAGAAAAAGCGCATTGATGCGGTGCTGGGCAACGAGGAGTTCCGCTCGCTCATCACGGCTCTGGGGACGGGCATCGGCGAGGATTTCTCCCTGGATAATCTGCGTTACCACAAGGTCATCATTCTGTCTGATGCCGACCAGGACGGCGCCCATATCCGGGCGATTTTGCTGACCTTTTTCTATCGCTATATGCGGGAATTGGTCACCGCCGGGCATGTGTACATCGGCATGCCGCCCCTGTACATGGTCAAAAAGGGGGATAAGCAGCAGTACGCCTATGACGATAAGGAGCTGAAAAAGCTGACGGCCAATCTCAAGGGCTACACCCTGCAGCGCTACAAGGGCCTGGGCGAAATGAATCCGGAGCAATTGTGGGAAACCACCATGGACAGGGCAAACCGCAAGCTGATGCAGGTCACCCTGGAGGATGCGGCCGCTGCCGAGCATATGATTACCCTTCTGATGGGGGATAAGGTCGATCCCCGCCGGGAATACATCATTTCCCATGCGGATTTCAACAAACAGGATAACTTTGATGCAACCCATACCGTCAAACACGCCGACCTGCACGATTCGGCACACAGGGCATAAAAATGGACTTACTTTCCCTTCGGCTGCAATCCTTCCGCAGCTATAAATCCCTTCAGCTGACCCCGCCCAAGGGGGTTACAGTCATTGTGGGTGAAAACGGCACGGGCAAAACCAATCTGCTGGAGGCCATCCATTTGTGCTGCCTTGGACGGTCGCACCGCACAAGCAATGACAGCGAGCTGATTCAGTATAACGAGGAAACCGCCGCCGTTCAGCTGGTGGTCAACCGGAAGGACGGAAAGCACGATGTGGGGGTCAGGCTGTACAGGAATCAGAAAAGAAAAAAGCTTCTGTATCTGAACGGCAAAACCGCCCCGAAAATCGGCGAAATGATGGGTCATGCAACCTGCGTGATGTTCGCCCCGGAGGATTTGTCCATCGTCAAGGATGGTCCCGCCTGCCGCAGACGGTTTCTGGATATGCTTTTATCCCAGATTAACAGGCCCTACTTCTACGCCCTGCAAAATTATCACTTCGCCCTTCGCCAGCGCAATGCCCTGCTCAAAACAATGCGCTTTGATTCTGACCCAAACCTTTTGGATGTGTGGGATGAGCAATTGTCCCAGGCCGGGGCGCCCATCATCCGGATGCGCAGGCAAACCATCCAGCGCCTCAACGAGCTGGCTTCCTCGCACTACGCCTTTATCAGCGGACGGCAGGAGGAAACGCTGTGCATTGCCTATCAGGGGCGGATTTCCCCTGAAAATGAGGCAGAGAAGCTGTTTCGGGCATTGGTTGAAACACGCCCGGAGGATATCCGCAGGCAAGCAACGGGGGTGGGCCCCCACCGGGATGATCTGGGCATTGACCTGGCCGGGCAGGATTTGCGTGCCTTTGCCTCTCAGGGGCAGGCACGGACGGCCGCATTATCCCTGAAGCTGGCCGCCTATGACATCCTCACGGCCGAGCAAGGAGAGCCGCCCCTTTTGCTGCTGGACGATGTATTGAGCGAATTGGACCCCACCCGCCGGGAAAAGCTGATTGAGCGCATCAAGGGCGCTCAGGCCTTCATCACCTGCACGGATCAAAGCGATTTTCTCGGGGCAACCCCCGCCTGCGTGCTGCGGGTACATAACGGAATCATTGAGGAGGCATAACATGATCAAGCACATCATCTGGGACTGGAACGGCACGCTGTATGACGATGCCGAATACGGACGCTATGTCATCAACGAGGTGCTGAAGCACTTTGATATGCCTGTTTTGCCTGATTTGACCGCCTATCGCCGGATTTTTTGCTTCCCCGTGCGGACATTTTATCACCGGGTAGGGCTGACGGATGCGGTGTATGACGAGGGCGCCGAGCTGTGGATGAAGGTTTACCGGGAAAAGGAGCATACCGTTCCCCTGCGGGAGCATGCAGAATCGGTGGTTGCAGCCCTCAAGCAGGCGGGCTATACCCAGGCGATCGTTTCGGCCAGCTATCTGCCTGCTTTGCTGTCCCAGGTCGGGCAATTTCCCATCGTCCATATTCTGGATGATTTGTGCGGTCTGCCGGACATCCACGCCCGCAGCAAGGTGGAATTAGCCAGGGAATACCTGTCCGGAAAGGGCTATTCGCCTGACGAAACCCTTTTTATCGGGGACAGCGTGCATGATGCCGAGGTGGCCGGGGAATGCGGCGCCCGCTGCATTCTGGTATCAGGCGGCCATCAGAATGATCAGACCCTTCAAACCAGCGGCTGCGACATACTGGAAGATTTGAGCAAGATACCCCAGTGGCTGAAAAACCACGGTCAGGATACGCCCTGACATTGTCCCGGCTCTGCATTCATGAAAGGAGTGCCGGTGTATGGACGGACTGCAAATCAAAAAATTCAGAAAACCGGAAAGCCCCGGGGATGATTTGGTTCTGCTGGCAAAAAACAGCAGCCTGGAAATCATGCGCCAATTCGTCAAAAAGGGTGCCGTGCTGTGGCTGACCCCGGCGGAAGAGGAAAACAGCTTTGAGTACTACTATGTTCTGTCCGGTGCCATTCTATTGGGGCAGGAAGCGGAGGAGGTCAGATTGACCGCCGGGGATTCCTTCTCCGTGGCCAATCTGCAAAAAAATGTGCTTCTGCGGTGCCATGAGGATACGCTTTTGCTTTGCATCTCGGACATTCCCGTTTACGATGACAGCACAAGCTGGCGAAACACCTGGATGAAGCAGCTCGAACGCATCAATTACAAGGATCACTATACCCTGTCCCACAGCAAGGCCGTCATGCACTATGCCGTAAAGCTGTATCAGGCGCTGGCCGACCGCTGCCCGGATATCAAGCTCAATGATTTTGTCATGGCCTCCCTGTTTCACGATATCGGCAAGATTCATACGCCGGAGGAAATTCTCGGCAAGCCGGGCAAGCTGACCAATGAAGAATATGCCATTATGAAGCTGCATCCCCTGGAAAGCAAAAAAATTCTGGAGCCCCTGTTCGGGGAAAAGCTGGCCAATATTGCCTGGATGCATCACGAGCGGCTGGACGGCAGCGGCTATCCGCAGGGTCTCAAGGGAGATGAAATCCCCTTTGAGGTGCGCATCCTGTCCATTGCCGATACATTCGATGCCATGACAAGGGATCGGGTCTACCACAAGGCCGAACCCCTTTTGCAGGTGGCGCAATATCTGTGTTCCCAAAGTGCGCAGTACGACCTGACCATTTCGAAGGTATTGCTGGATATGGTGCAGGACGGGCGCATCAGCCGGTATGGTTCCGAATCCTTTATATAAAAAAACTGCCTTTACGGCAGTCTTTTTTTGTTATTGCGACATTCTCTCGATGTATTCCTCCAGGCACTCCCCCGATTGTTTCATGGCCATGCTGTGCTCTACGCCCACATAGCGGAAGTGCCATGCCTCCCCCGTATAGCCGGTAATCTTTTCCTTTTCCGTGGTATAGCGAAGGATAAACCCATACTCCCAGCAATGCTCATGCATCCAGGTGCACTGCTTTGTGCCCAGAAACTGGGAGGTGTTGGGCACGGTGATGTCAAAGGCAAGCCCGGTGTGATGCTCGCTGGCACCGGGATCGGCCACCGTAACACGGGCAGAAGAAACGGCGGAGGAATGGCTGGAACCGTTCTTTTCGAACTCCGAAACCTTGTTGTCAAACAGCTTTTTCTGATACGCATAGCTCCGGTAGCCGGCACTGATTTGGAAATTATCAATCCCGTCCGCCTTTGCAGCGGTAAACATCTCAATCAGCGCATCCACCGCCTCCCGGACACCCTGAATTTCGCTGCCCTTGATTGTACAAAGGCCTGAGGGCATATAATCCTTGAGGGTCACCAAATCCGCCGGATAAAAATCCGAGGAAACCGTATGCTGCCGGTTCACCAGCATAGGCAGGCTGCCCCCCGTCACAACCGTCCCCTGAGGGGTCGGGGTGGCCTGCATCATCTGGGCGCTGTCCGAAAACAGCATAGCATAGGTTTTTTCGCCCACAATGCCATCCCCATCCAGCCCATGCTGCAATTGAAAGGCCACCACGGCACTTTTCGTTCCGCTGCCGAATTGCCCGTCCACCGCCCCGGTCAGGTAACCCAAATCCTTCAAACGCTGCTGGATGGCCGAAACCGTGCTTCCGCTGGCGCCCGATTGAATGAGGATGGCCGTGGGAGCAGGCGTAAAGGTGACCTGCGCAGGATCCTGGGTAATGGAAACATCCCGCATCCAGGGGGTGGTGGTCGGGGTCGGCACAGGCGTATGCGTCAGCTGCTCATAGGTTTCTCTGCCGGATGAAAAATTGTTCCAGGAAACCCACACAAGGCAAACTGCTCCGGCCAGCAAAACAAGGAATAAAGGCGATATCCCCCGCTTTTTTCTGCGTTTCATCGCTTCCTCCGAAAAAGCAAAATCGGGCAGACGAAATGCCTGCCCGAAAGGATTAGTCATTCGTGTAATTATCGAAATATCCCTGCACCAGAACCACCGGAGTCCCCTTGTCACCGCTTCCGCTGGTCAGGTCACACAGAGAACCAATCAGGTCGGTCAAACGCCTGGGGGTCGTGCCCTCAGAGGCCATCTGCCCCTTCAGATTGGCATCCTTTTGCCGGATGGACTGGGAAATGGCTTCCTTCAGTTCCTCGCCCTTGAGGGCGGCAAACTGGTTATCCGCCAGATACTTGAGCTTGAGCTCGTTGGGCGTTCCCTCCAGCCCGTCAGTATAGGCAGGAGACACCACCGGGTCGGCCAATTCCCAGATTTTGCCCTGGGGATCCTTGAATGCGCCGTCGCCGTAAACCATGACCTCGACGTGCTTGCCCGTTTTTTCCATAATCCGGTTCTGGATATCCTTGACAAGCCCGAAGCATTCATTGGGGAACAGCTTGATTTGGTTCTCCGTGCTCTTGTTTGAACCCAAAAGACCGTAGCGGGCATTGCAGCCGCTGCCGTTTACGGGAGCATTCAGAATCTCGTCCAGACCATACACGATTTCAGCACCGGCATTTTTCAGAATGCGCTTGGTGCGGACACGGGTATGAATATCGCAATTGAGCACGCACTTGGTGTATTGCAGCACGGCAGCAGGCTGATTGGCGAAAATCACCTCACACTCTGCCCCCTCCTCCCGGACCAGGTCAGAATAATACTGCACATAATCCACCCCGGTAAAGGGATGCCTGTTCTCGCCGAACAGCGCACGATACCTTTCCAGGCTCAGCACATCGCAATAGGGATTGATTCCCGCCTCGTCAATCTTGTCCAGGCTGACCAATTCGTTGCCCACCTCATCGGAAGGGTAGGACAGCATCAGCACAACCTTCTTAGCGCCCCTTGCAATGCCCCGCAGGCAGATGGCAAAGCGGTTTCTGGACAAAATGGGGAAAATCACGCCGATTTCCCCGCCGGGAAACTTATTTTTGATGTCAGCTGCAATATCGTCAACCGATGCATAGTTTCCCTGAGAGCGTGCCACAACCGATTCGGTGATGGCAATCACATCCCGGTCACGCATCTCAAAGCCTTCGCTCTGGGCGGCAGAAAGCACACTATCTGTCACAATCCCGGCCAGATCATCTCCCTGCCGGATAATCGGGCAGCGAATACCGCGGGAAATCGTTCCAACCAGACGGTTCACATTACTCATGAAGGTCACCCTCTCATTGGCCGGCCTCAGACCGGCACTGAATCCGTGGAAAAAACCACGCACAATACAATACTACTTTTCCGCATTTTTTTCAAGTATCTAAATGAAAATTATTCTTCCATTTCGCCGATTGATTGACACGGAGCGGCCATTTGCATTATAATACATACTGTTCCTTGGGGAAAATGGTTGCCCCGGGCGTTTTTCCCTTCCGCACATCAAGCGAAAGAATAGGAAAAGAGAGGATTTGCGCATGACTTACACTTTTCTTGCCACGGCCGCCTTCGGACTGGAGGGGGTCGTCAAACGGGAACTGATTCATATGGGCTTTGATGCAAAGGCCGAATTGGGCTGTGTCCGCTTTGAGGGCAGCCTGGAGGATGCATTCAAGGTCAATCTCTGGCTGAGGAGCGCAGACCGCGTGCTTTTGCTGGTGGGCGAGGGCAAGGCAGAGTCCTTTGAGGAATTGTTTGAGCTGGTCAAGCGCATGCCCTGGCACAGCATTCTCCCCCGGGATGCCAAATTTCCCGTCAACGGCAAGTGCGCAAGAAGCCAGCTCATGAGCGTGCGGGACTGCCAGGCAATCACCAAAAAGGCCATTGTAGAGGAGCTGAAGCACCGCTATCACCTGAACTGGTGCGCCGAAACAGGGCCGGAATACCCTGTGGATGTCTCCCTGCATGAAAATACGGCCAGGCTGACCATTGATACAAGCGGGGTTGCCCTGAACAGGCGGGGCTACCGCACATGGAACGGGGAGGCGCCCTTGAGAGAAACGCTGGCTGCCTCCATGCTGCTGCTGTCCCCCTGGCGGGGAGATACGCCCCTGCACGATCCATGCTGCGGCACGGGAACCCTGCTGATTGAGGCGGCCATGATTCAGTCCAACCGCGCGCCCGGGCTGAACAGAACGTTTGCCATGGAAAAATGGGCAAATGCAGATGCAAAAATCATCGATCGCATCCGCAATGAGGCAAAGGCCGCCTTTAAGCCTGATTTGGTGCATGATATCACCGGCTCGGATATCGACGGCGATGCCCTGGAGCTTGCCAAAAAGCACATCCTTCAGGCGGGCTTTGCGGGCAAAATTCATGTGGAGCAGCAGGATCTGCGCACGCTGCAATTAAATGCCGAAAATCCCGTGTTTATTGCCAATCCCCCATACGGCGAGCGTCTCAGCGACAAAAAAAGCTGCGAAAAATTGTACCGGGATCTGCATGACCTGGCGCTGCGCCACCCGGGCAGCAGCCTGTATGTCATTTCGAGCCACCCGGGCTTTGAGCGTGCCTTTGGCCGGAGGGCGGATCAAAAGCGCCGGCTGTACAATGGGCGGCTGGAGTGCGAATACATGATTTACCGGACAATCGACAGGTAATTTTGTGCATGAAATTTCATTTTTCAATCGTTAGATTCATGTAGACAAAGAAGGAGGAAAAAATCATGTCTCAAAAAATTCTTGCCTGCTTTCTGATGACGCTGCTCGTGCTTTGTGTGCTTTCCCCCGCCCTGGCGGATGACGGCAGCGGGGTCACCTACTATTACAATACGCCTGTGCTGGATCTGCTGGAGCATAACTGCCCCAATACCGGCATCATGCTGCCCGAGGAATTTGACCCTTACACCAATACCTATCTGCTGACCGTGGCCTCCTGGGTGTCCAAGGTATGCTTCACCCCCGTGTGCAGCGATTCGGGCACAACCATTTATGTGAACAACGAAATCGTCCGCAGCGGGAAGACCTCTTCCTATACCAAAATGACGGATAATCCCCAGACCGTGGAAATCCGGCTGATCAATGCCGCCGGCTACTGCAATACCTACACCATTTATCTGCAGCGCAGACCCAGCGATAAGCGCACCCGGGTGTCGGCAGGCTATATCAATTCCATCACCAGCAAAAAGGATGTCTGGTACATCGATGCCGATTTGGTGACGGTCACCTATTCGGACGGGAATCTGTCCACCTTTACCAATTCCACGGTGGAGATAAACAAATATAAATATGCCTGCACCGATTCCTGCATTTTCTATTACGGCACCATGAATAATCCGACCAGAGCCTATGACATCTATGATTTCATCAGCAATTATCAGTATTACGGAAGCGATCTGTACCGCTTTGTGTATATTGAGGACGAAATCGTGGCCGTTATGCCCTATGAGGCGGATTACTGATGAGGCCTTGGGCAAAAAAGAAGGCAAATTTCTGAAATATTTTTGAAAAAGGTGTTGACAAAGAAGCTCGTTTCATGTATAATAGCCGTGCAGCCAAGCGAAGGAAGGCTGTGCATGGTGGGGAATGGTGTAACGGCAGCACCTGCGACTCTGACTCGTATAGTCAAGGTTCAAATCCTTGTTCCCCAGCCATTTGCCTCCATTGTCTAGAGGCCTAGGACGCCGCCCTCTCAAGGCGGAAACATGGGTTCGAATCCCATTGGGGGTGCCATTTGGACCCATGCGGTCGAAAAGCGCTGATGAACGTCAGTGCTTTTTTTGTGCTTGAATTCATGCTGCCCCGGCTTTCCCCATTCCCCCGCCCTACCTATACGGATGCACACACGATTTCTGCGAAAATGACCCAAAAAACTATTGCATATTCAGGGCTTTTGTGGTAAAATAATCACCAGAAACGGATGAAATCATCCGTAATTTATGAAGGAGGCTTTTTACATGAAAAAGCTGCTTGCAATCGTTTTATCCCTCGCATTGGTACTGTCCATGTCCTCTGCCTTTGCAGTCAATGAGGATGTAACCGGTACTGTCGGCATCTATTCCTCCATGTATCAGTTCGTTATCGACATGATGGACGAAGCCCTCAAGGCCGAGTTCCCCAACCTGACCCCCGCTTTTGATGGTTCCTTCTTCTTCTATGGCGGCACCTCCTCCCTGATCACCAAGGTGGACGGCGAAATGGAAACCGGCACCCTGGGCTGCGATATGCTGATGGTAGCCGAGCCCGCCTTCTCTCTGGAACTGATGGAAGCCGGCTATCTGGAAGCCATCGAAATCGAAGATGTTGATAACCTGCTGCGCTTTGACTATGACGAAGACGGCTATTGGTATCCCATCCGTGTTTGCAACATGGTTCTGGCCTACAACCCCGAAATGGTCGATGCTTGGGCTGCCAAGGGCGTGACCATTCCCAAGACCTTCAAGGATTTCGCCTATGACACCTCTCTGAAGGGCTACATCTCCATGGGCAACCCCCTGACCTCCGGCACCACCTTCGCCACTGTTGCTTCCCTGACTCAGGAAGATCACTACGGCTTTGAGTACATGGATGGTCTGAAGGCCAACGATGTCATGATCGAATCCGGCTCTACCGCCATCACCAAGCTGCAGACCGGCGAATGCGCCGCCATCATGATTCTGGAAGAATCCATCCTGAAGGTAATGAAGGAAGCCGATGATGCCGGCACGCCCATCACCAACCTGGCTGTGATCTATCCCGAAGACGGCGTCATCCTGATCCCCTCCAACGTGATGACCGTTGCCGAAGAGCATTCTGCCAATGTGAACATTGATGCCTGCGCCGCCATCGAACAGTGGCTGCTCAGCGAAGAAGCTCAGAAGATCGTCCTGCAGGGCTACATGCACTCCGTGTTCGCCGGCATGACCGAGGTTCCCTACAATTCCGTCGATACCGAGGGTCTGATTGAAAAGGATCTGGGCGTTGACTGGGTGAACGCTTACACCAACCGTGACACCATCAACACTGCCTGGACCGAGCGCGTGACCACCAAGTAATCGCCTGTTCCCGGACATTTTTTCGGGAGGGGAGACAGCCGTCTTCCCTCCCTGCTATGCCCTATGCAACGTCATCCGTTGCCGGGGCAGTCACTTTCTAATAGGAAGGGATCTGGGTATGAAAAGTATTTCCCAAATGCAAAATGACATTCAAAAGCGGGACATGACGCCCCTGAGGACGAAAATTGCCCTGCTGTTGGTGTTTATTCTGGGACTGGGACTGATTGCCGCCGGTCTGGCCGGAATGAACACCTATTCCGCCTCCGGTTATGATTCCGAAGCGGCCTTCAGTGCAATCTACCAGCTTTCGGGTGCGCTGAATGAGGACTGGAAGGTGCAGCTGCAGCCCATTCTTGCTGCTCAAAGCAGTGAAGACCGGGCCGCACTGGACGAAAAAGCCAAGGCGCTTTTGTTTGCCTCCTGGGACAGTCTGACCGATGATGCAGATAAAACCGTCACCTCGGGTGACCAAATCTGGCGGCTTTTGTATACCACCTACTCGGTAAACGGTCCCAAGGTCACCAGCGCAATCAAAAAAGCGGTGGCCGCCGTGCCCGCCGCCGAGCGGGAGGAATTCCGCAAAACGCTGCTTGCCTGTGCGCTGGATGAAACGCTGCCGCTGCCCGAGGGTGCTGCCGCTGCCGCCGATTTGACGGGAGATGACCGCACCGGAATGCTGTTTCAGCTTTATTTCATCAGCTATGATGACAGCGGAGACGGACTGGCCTCTTCCCTGGTCGCCAGCCTGAAGAAAACGGTGCGCACCAAGTCCATGCATCCGAAGGCCTTTGCCGCCATCGAGGATGGTTCGGTCAGCTGGATTGTGCAGTTCTGCGTCACCTACAGCCGTTCCATCATACTGGCCGGTATTCTGATTGCGCTGGATGCCCTGATTCTGGTTGTGCTGATGATCGGGGAAAAGAGCTGGATTGTTGATTTCAAATGGATCATTATCCTGCTGATCGTCGATTTCCTGCTGTATTTCCAGCTGATGCCCCTGGTTTACCTGATTATCAAGGCATTCTTCCCGGACGGCACCTTCTCCCTGGAGACCTTCAAGCGGCTCTACACCTATTCGCTCAACCTGGAGGCATTGAAAAACACCCTGATTGCCGCCGGGGCCACCATGGTGCTGGGTACGCTGATTGCCTTCCCCCTGGCCTGGCTGGTTGGGCGTACCAACCTGTACGGCAAAAAATTCTTCCGTTCGCTGTTTGTGTTGACCTATATGGTTCCGCCCTATGTGGGTGCTATGGCCTGGCTGCGTCTGGCCAACCCCAATGTAGGCACCATCAACCAGTGGCTCCGTGCCATTTTTAACCTGGCCGACACCCCCGGTCCCTTGAACATTTATTCCCTGCCCGGACTCATTTGGGTATTGACCACCTTCTATTACCCCTACGCTTTCATCACCATCAGCCGTGCAATGGAAAAAATGGATCCTTCCCTGGAGGAGGCCAGCCGCATTTCGGGCGCATCGCCCATTAAAACCCTGTTCACTGTCACATTGCCCATGATGATGCCCTCGCTGATTTCGGGCGCTTTGCTGGTATTTGTCTGCGCCGCCTCCTGCTACGGCATTCCCTCCATTATCGGCAGCCCGGGCAAGGTGCATACCGTTACCACCCGTATCGTCGAATATGTCGGCCTGGGTTCTCAGGGCATCAATGATGCAACCGGCCTGGCCGTGTTCCTGATGGTGGTGGCCATTGCCATATTGCTCATCAGCGACTTTGTGCTGGCCAAGAAGCAATACATCACCGTATCGGGCAAATCGGTTCGCCCGGCTATCGTGGATCTGCGCAAGTGGCGCATTCCCCTGACCATTCTGGTCAGCCTGTTTGCCTGCATCGTCATCGTCATTCCCTTTGCGGTGATATTGCTCACCTCCTTTAAGGTGGATGTAGGAAAGAGCGTGCTGGAAGTCGGCAACTTTACAACCACCGCCTGGACATCCATTTTCGGCCGTCTGGAGACAATCAACTGCCTGAAAAATTCTCTGCTTTACGGCGTAATCACCGCCACCATCGGCATTATCGTTGCCTGCGTCATGTCCTACCTGCTGCAGCGCACAAGGGTGCGGGGACGGAAGATTCCCAATTTCCTGATCACCCTGGGTTCGGGCTCTCCCTCCGTTGTTATCGCACTGGGTCTGATCATGACCATGAAGGGCAATTTCGGCATCAATATTTACAATACCGCCTACATCCTCATCATTGCGTATCTGATCAAGTATATGATGATGGGCATGCGCACGGTGGTCAGTGCCATGAGCCAGATTCATGTGTCCCTGGAGGAATGCTCCCAGGTATCGGGTGCCAGCTGGCTGCGAACCATGTTCAAAATCACCGGCCCGCTGATTTTCCCCTCCATTGCCGCCGGTTGGTTCTTGATTTTCATTCCCACATTCTACGAATTGTCCATGACCACCCTGCTGTATTCCTCCACAACCAAAACCATCGGCTTCCAGCTCTATGAATACTGGACCTTCACCAGCCAGCCTCAAAGCTGCGCCATGGCCTTCGGTATTCTGCTGATTGTTGTGATCCTGAACTTTATCCTGAATCGTCTGACAAAGGGCGAATTCTCCATCTGACGAAAGGACTGTGTGTATTATGGCAACTGTAACCATCAAACATATTACCAAAGCCTTCGGTGACAATGTGGTTTTGAAGGAATTCAACGAAACCTTCCGGGAAGGCGAATTCATTACGCTGCTGGGACCCTCGGGCTGCGGAAAAACCACCATGCTGCGCATTATCGCCGGGTTTGAAAAGCCCTCTACAGGGGAATTGTATATTGATGACCAGCTGGTCAGCGGCGGAAAAACCTTTGTCCCCCCCGAAAAGCGCAATGTGGGCATGGTGTTCCAGTCCTACGCCGTCTGGCCTCACATGAATGTGTTCGACAATGTGGCGTATCCCCTGACCATCAAAAAGGTTCCCAAGGATCAGATTAAAAAGGATGTGGAACGGGTACTGGCCATTGTCCACCTGTCCCAGTATGCCCAGCGCTTCCCCAACCAGCTTTCGGGCGGTCAGCAGCAGCGTGTTGCGCTGGCCAGAGCGTTGGTGGCAGCTCCCAAGCTGCTTTTGCTGGATGAACCGCTGTCCAACCTGGATGCCAAATTGCGTGAAAGCATGCGCTTTGAAATCAAGGAAATCCAGCGCTCTTTGGGCATCACGGTTGTCTATGTCACCCATGACCAGACCGAAGCCATGGCCATGTCCGACCGGATTTTCCTGATTAACCGGGGCGTTGTGCAGCAATGCGGATCCCCGGAAGAAATCTACAATTCCCCCAAGAACCAGTTTGTGGCGGACTTTTTGGGCAAGGTAGACTTCTTCAAGGGCGTTTCGGAAAACGGACGAATCACCTTCCCCGGCATGAATGGCCAGTCGTTGCCCTATCAGGGGGAAAGGCAGGGTGCCGTGGAGGTGGCCGTGCGTCCGGAAAATATCTTCTTCTCCCAAAGCGGTCCTTTGGAGGGCGTGCTGGAAAGCCAGTATTATTTGGGGGATGTGGATGACTGCCGTGTCCGGGTCGGGGACGAATTGGTGCGTGTCATTGCCAATGGCTACACCTATCGGGAATTGACAACCGGGCAAAAGGTTCGGCTGGATGTCCGGGATATGATGGTCTTTGAGGATGACGGTTCTTTGGCAGAACAGCTGCAGATTCAAACCTGATCGGCGCTGCAATTTTGTATCCTAAAATATAATCAAACTGCCCGGCTGCTTTGGAAGAAAACAGCCGGGCTTTTATAAAACTGATTTTTGGGCAAATGGTTTTTTCGATTGATGAGCATCCTTTTCAGCCATTTTTTTGCAGATAATCCCAGAGTGCCTGGGCAGCTGAATGGTTCATGCCCTGCACCGCGCACAGCTCCTCCACCGTTTTTTCCTTCATATTCTTGATGGATTTGAACTGCTGCAGAAGGGCACGCCGCCTTGCAGGGCCGATTCCCGGCACATCCTCCAGCAGGCTATGAACCGTTTTCTTCCCCCGAAGGCCTGTATGATGGGTAATGGCAAACCGGTGCGCCTCATCCCGAATCCGCTGAATCAGATGCAAAGCCGGGCTTTTCCTGTCCGGGTAGATGGATTCCTTTTGTCCCGGCAGATAAATCTCATCCAGCCTTTCAGCCAGTCCGAACATCGGCACATCGCAGCCCTGCTCCAGCATGGCCTGTCTGGCAAAGCGCAATTGCTCCGGGCCGCCGTCAATCAGAATCAAATCAGGCATGACCCACCGTTCATTTGCATCCGCATTCGTCGCCCGCTTGAAGCGGCGGGTCAGCACCTCGTACATGGAGGCAAAGTCGTTCGCACCAATGACCGTCTTGATGCGATAATGCCGATATTCCTGCTTGGCCGGCTCGCCGTCAATGAATACCACCATGGAGGCAACGGACAATTCGCCCTGGGTGTTGGAAATGTCAAATCCTTCTATGCGCTTGGGATACCCCTGCATCCCCACAATTTTTGCCAGCTCCTCACAGGCTCCCACCGTGCGCTGCAGCTTGATTTTCTGTTCCTGATTGCGTTTGAACAGGGCATCCGCCGCATTCTTTTCCGCCAGCAGGCATTTGACCCGCTTTTCTCCCCGCTGGGGCACAATCAGATCACAGGCTGCCCCCCGCTTATAGCGCAGATATTCTTCCAGTTCGCCCCGGCTGCTTTCATCCAGTGCCTGGCAAAGCACCTGCCTTGCCGGCTTTCGATCATCATAATACTGAGGAATGAAGGAAGCGACGATTTCGCCCTTGTCCTCTGCCCCGGCGCCGGCGATGGGATAGCTTTCCGCACCCAGAAGCTTGCCGCCCCGGAAAAGCAGCACCTGCACCATGGCATCCAGCTCGTCCTGGCACAGGGCAATCACATCCTGGTCTGACCCGTCGTTCATGCTGGCCTGCTGGCGCTGCATCAGCCCCTCGATATCCGCAATCCGATCCCGCAACAGGGCTGCCTTTTCATACTCCATCTGCCCGGAGGCATGGAGCATCTGCCCCCGCAGTGATTCAATGACCTCTTTATAATCCCCGTTCAGAAAGCGAAGCACCTGATGAACCTGAAAATCGTACTCCTCCTTGGTGCATTTTCCCGCACAGGGTGCCAGGCAGCGGCCGATTTCATAATTCATGCAGGGTCTCATCGGTTTAGAGGCCGGCAATGGATGGCGGCACGTCCGCATGGGAAAGGTTTTCCGCAACAAATCCAGCACATCCTGCACGGCCGATGCGCCGATATAGGGTCCGAAATACCTTGCCCCATCCTTCAGCGCATGGTGCGCCATGGTCACCTGCGGATAGGGGTCGTTCACATTCACCCGAATATAGGGGTAGCCCTTGTCATCCTTGAGCAAAATATTGTAGTGCGGGCGGTGCAGCTTAATCAGATTGTTCTCCAGCAGCAGTGCCTCCAGGTTGGTGCGGGTCAGCACAATGTCAAAATCATCCACATGGCAGACCATGGCCGCCACCTTGGGGGTATGATCCTTTTTGGTGAAATAGGAACTGACCCGGCGCTTGAGGTTGACCGCTTTCCCGACATAAATAATCTGGCCGTTCTCCTTCATCAGATAGCAGCCCGGACTATCCGGCAGATTTTTAATTTTTCTCTCAAGGGTTTCGTTCATTATGCCCTTCCCCTGCTTTGAAAGAAGGACCTTGCCCTGATGGACAAGGTCCGCTTTCATTTTGTTCTCTTATTCGTCAAAGCTGCAGTCGGTCACGGTAAGGGTTCCGTCCTCATTGACGGTCACCTTGACAGTCAGCTCATAGAGCCTGCCGCTTTCAACGGTATCGGTGGCATACCAGAAATTGATGGCCGTATCACCGGGGGTGACTTCGCCGTTTTCCAGTCCGACGGCCTTATAGGACACCGCAGCCCAGATCATTCCGGGGGTCTGCTCATCGGTATAGTACTCGCCGGTCACATCCTCCAGGGCGCTGGGATCGCTGATGGAATAGTACCAGAATGCATCCTCGATTTCCTGGCAGGCGACCCGCACGGTGACAACCGTCAGATCCTCGCTCTGGTCATATTCGCAGGAAGCTTCCCAGGTCAGGTCTGCGGTAGCTTCCGCTTCTTCCTCATAGACCTCGTACTCGTCCTCATCCTCGGCGCTATACTGATAACGCATGGTGATGTCCTGAATTTCGGCATTGCCCTGCCAATCCACATGGATGGTAACAAAGGCCCAATCTGGAGTGGCGCCGGGATAAATCACTGTGGCCTTGCACAGGAAGATATAATTGACACCATTGACAACCTGGCTGCCCAGCAGCGCAACAGGGTCATAGGCAACGCCTACCCAATCCTCCAGAGCGGCATTGAAGGAAAGAAGGGCATCATCCGGAATTTCAGTGAGCATCTCCATATCCCATCCGCCCACCAGGGGAGTTTCCTCCGCGAAGGCATTCACGCAGCCAAGCATCATCATCACAGCCAGAATCAAAGCAAGAATCTTTTTCATATTCCTTACCTCCGTTTATTTTCCGCACGGTCATGTTCCGTACATCTATCATACGATTCACAGTAGCATTTTCTTCCATGCAAAAGAAAAATTTTTACCAGTCAATCCGCATGCCGTCCCTTGCAACAACAATTTCCCTTCCGGCAGCAGCGGAAAGCCTTGCGCTGTACTCATCCGTCGGCCAGTGGTTATGATGGGCAATATGAGAAGCATAAATTTTTGTGCTTTCGGTTACCACGCCGTGCTTGGTCAATTTGTCCAGCTGGCTGATGAATGTATGGAAATCCAGATGGGTGCAGGCATCGTCCATCAGCCGGGAGCCAAAGGTGCCGTCCATAATCAGAATATCCACCGGGAAGCCGGACAGGGCCTCCACCGTTTCCTCCGGATAAACGCCGGTATCCAGGGCATACAGAAGGGTTTTGCCGTCCTCCTGGGTAATGCGGTAATTGACCCCTCTTTCGGGGCGCATGGCACCGCCGTGAAAGGCCCTAACGGGAAGAACGGTTTTTGTCCCGGCCTTGAATGACTCAAACACCTTGTGGGGGATGAGGTCGTACACGATATGATCCTTCACATTGTCATCCTTGCCCGGCACCGCATTGACCGCCCTGCGCAGGGTCATCAGATTATCGTACCCCTCCTGAGACAGATGCACCCGGAAGGGCTTCTCCCGCTTGGGCACGCACATGCAGGCCATATCCATGTTTTCAAAGCAAAAATGATCGCCGTGCAGATGGGTAAAGAGCATATCCTCCATTTTGTCCATATGCACGCCAAAGCGCTGAGCCGCCGCAAACACATCAGGGCCAAAGTCAATTACGGTTTTCTCATCCATTTGAAAGGCTGAACGCATCCGCATTTCCTCCGGATGAGCCCAGGCATACTGGCAAACCTCGCAGGTGCAAAAGGGATTCGGAACCATTTCCGCCGCACCCGTTCCCAGAAAAATCATGGAGAATCTCCCCCTTATTCAAGGTAATAAGTATAATGCAAATCGTCCGCCGTCAGCTTTTCCAGCACCTTCAGATAGGCCTGAGCCTCCCTCCGGCAAAGGGGCAAATCATGCTCCCGGAAATTGCCGCATTCCTTTTCCTTTGCGCCGGGAATATCCCCCTCAAAGGCGGCCATAAAGGCATAGGATTGCCTGATGCAGTCCAGCACCTCTTCATCGGCAAGCCCCCTGGTCAGGAAATACATGCCCGTGCGGCAGCCCATCGGGCCGATATAAATCACCCCATGGCTGTACTTGCTGTTGCGGGCATAGGTGGCAAACAAATGCTCAATCGTGTGCAGTGCGCCTTGGGATAGATAGTCCCCCTGATTCGGGGTTTTCATCCGCACATCCCATGTCCGGACATCCCCGTCCTGCCTGGACAGATAAACCCCCGGAACCAGCCTGGAATGGTCAATGGAAAATGAAGCAATTCTGTCCATTGCAAAGCCCTTCCTCACAGCTTGGAGGCTGCAGCCTTGTCCACAAGCACCACGGCATTGGGATGGGTGCGCAGGATGCTGGCCTGAACCTTGGGAGAAATATTGCCCCGCACCAGGGACTTGATGGCCTCTGCCTTATCCTCGCCCATGGCAATCAGCACCACCTGCTTGGCCGCCATGATGCCGCCGATACCCAGGGAAATCGCCTGGCGGGGAACCTGCTGGGCAGACTCAAAGAAGCGGCGGTTGGCCTGAATGGTGGCCTCGGTCAGATTGACAATCTGGGTGCCGTAAACGAACTGCTCCGCCGGCTCATTAAACCCGATATGCCCATTGCGCCCGATGCCCAGGAGCTGCAAATCAATGCCGCCCGCCTGCTCAATGGCCTTGTCATAGGCACGGCATTCGCTCTTCAGATTCTCCGCATTGCCGTCAGGCACATAGGTTGCCTTCATGTTGATATGGCTGAACAGATTATCCTGCATAAAGCGGTGATAGCTCTGCTCATGGTCATAGGGAATGCCGACATACTCGTCCAAATTATAGGAAATGCACTGGGAAAAATCCAGAATCCCTTCATCGTACCACTTGATCAGCTGTTGATAGGCACCAAGGGGAGACGAGCCCGTGGCCAATCCCAGCACGGCATTGGGCTTTTCGGTTACCTTCGCGGCAATTAAAAGGGCACAGGCCATGGAAACCTGCTCGGCATTGTCATAAACATGAAGCTGCATACTGTCTGTAACCTCCGTGATTTTGTCGGGAGAAATCCCCGTTTCCTATTATAACACAAATCCTGCGTTCTTGCACATGAAATTTGCACCAAATAAAAGGAATCCGCAATTTTTTTGCGGACTCCGAAAATTTAATACAATTTTGCGCCGGCGGGAATGTGATTGTCCACCATCAGCAGGTGCAATTCTTCCTCGTCCCCCCGCTTATTGATGGCAGAAAGCAGCATACCGCAGGACTGGATGCCCATCATGGCCCGGGGAGGCAGGTTGCAGATGGCAATCAGAGTCTTGCCAACCATCTCTTCCGGCTCATAAAATGCATGAATCCCGCTTAAAATCGTGCGGTTTGTGCCCGTTCCGTCATCCAATGTAAACTGCAAAAGCTTCTTGGACTTTTTGACTGCCTCGCAGGCAAGCACCTTCACAGCCCGGAAATCGGATTTGGAGAAGGTGTCAAAATCCACGAAATCCTCAAACAGCGGCTCGATCACCACATTGGAAAAATCGATTTTTTCTTCTGCAACGACCTGGGTCTCCGGGGCTTGAGCCTTGGAAGATTCCTCCGCCTTGGCCGCCTTCTTTTCCGAATCAAGGGGCTTCATGGTGGGGAACAAAAGCACATCCCGGATGGAGGACTGGTTGGTCAAAAGCATCACAAGCCTATCCACGCCTACACCCAGCCCACCGGTGGGGGGCAAACCGATCTCCAGCGCATTCAGGAAATCCTCATCCACACCGCAGGCCTCATCATCGCCCTGCGCCTTCAGGGCAGCCTGTGCCTCAAAGCGAGCGCGCTGGTCAATGGGATCGTTCAATTCGGAGAAGGCATTGCCAAACTCCCGGCCCGTAATGAACACCTCAAAGCGCTCGGTATAGCCCGGATGCTTGGGATCCCGCTTGGCCAGGGGAGAAATTTCCACCGGATGGCCGTAGATAAAGGTGGGCTGAATCAGATTTTCTTCCACATATTCATCGAAGAACAGGTTCAGAATATCCCCCTTCTTATGCCGCTCCTCATAATGAATGCCCCGTTTGTCCGCCTCGGCGCGCGCTTCCTCCAGCGTTTCAATGGCATCAAAATCCACGCCCGAATATTTCTTGACAGCCTCCACCATGCTGATGCGCTCAAAGGGCTTTTCCAGATCCACCATCACATCGCCGTAGGGCACGACGGCGCTGCCGCAAACCGTCTTTGCCACATAGCGGAACATGTCCTCGGTGATGTTCATCATGCCCTCAATGTTGGTGTAGGCCTGATACAGCTCAAGCTCGGTGAATTCGGGGTTATGGCGTGTATCCATGCCCTCATTGCGGAACACCCGGCCGATTTCATAAACCCGGTCAAAGCCGCCCACAATCAGCCGCTTGAGGTGCAATTCCAGGGCAATGCGCAGGTACATATCAATGTCCAGCGTATTGTGATGGGTGATAAAGGGACGGGCACTGGCGCCGCCCGCCTGGGTATGCAGCACGGGAGTTTCCACCTCCAGGAAATCCCTGGATTCCAGGAAGGCACGGATCGCCGAAATGATATGGCTGCGCTTGATGAAGGTCTCCTTGACCTCGGGGTTCACAACCAGATCCAGATACCGCTGGCGATACCGCAAATCGGTGTCCACAAGCCCATGGAACTTTTCAGGCAGGGGCTTCAGGCACTTGGATAAAAGGGTAATTTCGCTCAGATGCACGGAAGCTTCCCCGGTCTGGGTGCGGAAAACAATACCCCGAACCCCCAGAATATCACCGATATCGTCCTTTTTGAAGGCAGCGTAGGCCTCTTCCCCCACATCCTCCCGGCGGACATAAATCTGAATATCCCCCTTGGAATCATGCAGATGGGCAAAGGAGGCCTTGCCCATGACCCGTCTGGACATCATCCGTCCGGCCAGAGCAACCTCTTTCCCGTTATAATCATCAAAATGGTTCTGAATATCCTGGCTGTGGGCAGTCACATCAAAGCTTGTAATCAGGTAGGGGCTATGTCCCTGGTCAATTGCCTCCTGCAGCTTGGCACGGCGGATTTCTTCCTGTTCGGAGCGGGCGGGGGCATTCTGCTGTGTTTCGTTTGCCATTGTGCTTTCCTTTCTGTGCTTACCTGACCGTTTCGATGCTGAGAATCTCGAATTCAACGGATGCGCCGGCGGGCAATTCAACGGGCACCACATCCCCCACCTGCTTCCCCATCAGCGCAGCGCCGACGGCCGATTCAATGGAGATAATGCCCTTGGCCGGGTCGGATTCCCGGGCACCGGCAATGGTATACCGGGCCGTCTCGCCCATCTCATACAAATCCTCGTCCGATGTGCCCACGCACTTGATCTCCACGATGGTAGAGAGGTTGACCTTATCGGCCGTGATGGTGCTGTCGTCCACCACGATGGCGGTGCGCAGCATTTCATCCAGCTCGGCAATCTCGGCTTCCAGCTTGGCCTGTTCGTTCTTGGCGGCATCGTATTCGGCATTTTCGGACAAGTCGCCGAAGCCTCTGGCCACGGCAATAGCCTCAGAAACCTCTGCACGGCGGACGGTGGTCAGATATTTCAGCTTTTCTTCCTGTTTTCTCTTGCCTTCAACAGTCAGAATGGTACGATTTTGTTCGCTCATAAAAATACTCCTCTCATTTTGCCTGGATATCGGGCATAAAATCCTCAAATATCACAAGGCAGTTGTTTGTTTTGTCCCTTTGAATCATATCCTCTTGATGCAGAACCCAGACAGCCCGCTGCATTCCAAAGCAGCTTTCCAATATTCTGGAAGAAAAGGAGCGATGCTGCTTGATGCTTTCCGAAATAAAATCCGGCCTTGACAGCAGATTGACCGCCAGACTATTGCACAAAAAACACAGGACACGCTGCCTGATTCCCTTGCCCTGCACACCGGTCAGCTGTCCCCGGATGACGGCCGGAAAATGCTTTTTCATGTACCGCAGCAGAAAGGGATTGAAGGATTCCACGCAATAAGCGCCCGGATAATCCCGCATTTCCTCCATTACCCGGCGGCACAGCTCACAATCCGTCCCCTTTCCCTTGAGCTCAATCAGCAGAAAGCTTTTGCCCTGTACGCAGTCAAGAACCTGCCGGAGCGTGGGAATATGCAGGGAGGTGTCCTTCAGCAAAAGCATCTGCAACCGGTCATAGGGCGTTTGCTCTGCAATCAGACTTTCCCCGCACATGCGAGCCGTGTTTTCATCATGAAACACCGCAACCGTTCCGTCTGCGCACAGCCGCACATCCAATTCGATGCCAAGCCCCCGGTCTGCCGCCCGCTGAAAGGCAGGAAGGGAATTTTCGGGGCATTCACTGTCCCACAGCCCCCGGTGCGCAAAGTATTGCGTTCCCGTAATGCGCCGCCCCCCGCCCGGCCAAATCAAAAACAGCCACAGCAGCATGGCAGCGCCCAGCGCAAGAAAAATCATCCATTCCTCCAGTGTACCCAAAAAGAAGCCCCGCTTGCCGAGGCATGACACATTATACAGGAAAAACGAATGGTTTGCAAGCAATAATTGCTTGTTTTCCCCCAAAATGAACTCATTTTTTTATTTTACTTGCCCAATAGGCTTGATTATGCTATAATACGCCTGTCATCCTGTATACTGATTTGCCGGAGGGATATTATGCCAGTCGTGGTTATCGGTGCCATTTTTGTGGATTTGAAGGGATACCCAAACGATGTGTACATTCCGGGGGGAAGAAATTCAGGCTACATTGAGACGGTTCACGGGGGGGTTGCCCGCAATATCGCCGAGGATCTGGCCAATATCGGGCAGAGCGTGCGGTTCATCTCCCTGACAGACCCAACGGGCACCGGTGCGGATGTGGTGGAGCATCTGAAAAGGCGGGGAATTGATACGCGCTTTATTCCCTCCATGCCGGGCGGTATGGGAACGTGGCTGGCCGTTTTTGATGAGCAGGGGGATGTGACGGCGGCCATCTCCAGCCGTCCGAACCTGGTGCCCCTCAGGGAAATGCTGCTGCGTTCGGGGGATGACATTTTTTCGGATGCCCAGGCGATCCTGCTGGAAATGGATCTGGACAGGGAGCTTTGGGACATTGTGCTTCAGTATGCCGAAAAATACCATTTGCCCATTTATGCCGCCACCTCCAACATCTCCATTGCGGCGCAAAAGAAGGATTTGCTGAAAAAAACCGCGCTGTTTGTCTGCAATCTGCAGGAAGCAGAGCTTTTGTTTGAACGGGATTTATCCCATGTATCCGAAGGGGAATTGCCCACCCTCTTAGCGGAATGTGCCTCAGACCTTGGCATCAGGCAGTTCATCGCCACCATGGGCGAAAAGGGCTCATGCTATGTTTCGCCCTCGGGCAGCGGCCCGTGTCCCGCCGTTCCCGTGGATGTCATCGACACAACCGGGGCGGGTGATGCCTTCTTTGCCGGGGCCTGTGCCGCCCTGATTGACGGAAAAAGCCCGGCAGAGGGCTGCCGCTTTGCCTCCAAAATCGCCTCCCTCGTCATTGCCACGAAGGAAAATGTTTGCCCTGTTCTGCAAAAAGACGGGCTTTCCATCTGAATTTTTCGGAAAATCACAGCAAGCGAAAAGCCCCGGAGCAATCCGGAGCTTTTTCTATATTCCATGCAAATATGTGCCGATATGTTCCAGGGGCATCGCATTTGCGCTCAATCCTCGTCAAACAGAACGCCGGCTTCCTCCAGGGCATCCTTCTGGGTCTTGAGCAAGGCCAAAAAGCGTTCACGATAATCGGAGGCCAGCGCGCGCAGATTGCTGATTTCCATTTCCAGAGACTGCTTTTCGGTATTCGTCTGGGCGGTCAGGGCACTTGATTGGGCACCGGCGATGATTTCATCCGCCTTTTGGCGTGCCTCCTCCACCAGCCTGTCCGCTTCCTGACGGGCATCGGCCAGGGTCAGATCATAGGTGCGCTGGGCGTTTTTGAGCAGCCGCTCCGCCGCCTCCTGAGCCGCCGCAGTCTGGTTATCAGCCGGAGCGGGAACGGAGGAAGGGGGGGCCTGTCTGACCTGGGCAGAGGCCTGGGAAAGACGCTTCTGCAATGAGGCAATCTCCTCCTGCAAATTCACCATCTCATCGCAAATATCATCCAGGAATTCGTCCACCTCAAGGCAGTCATATCCCCTGGGGGAGATTTTAAATTCTTTGCTTTCGATCTGCGGAACAGTCAGAGCCATAACCAATACCCCTTTCGGATCAGACGATAATTTTAATCACAAGCACGATGCACAAAACAAGCAAAAGTCCTGCAAGCGGACCGATATCAAAGCCGAAACGGCGGTTTTTGAACAGCCTGTCGGCAATGGATGTGCCAAAGTTCACGGCAGGACGGCAGATTTTTTCCAGCAGAACCGTCCATTTATTCTGGTTCAGGGTAGAAAGAGAGAAAAGAAAATTAACAAACAAGAGCAATGCATATACCTGCAAAATTTTAAGAATCAAGGTCATAAGGTATCTCCTTTATTCGGCCTCCTCCATCCTGTCCGGAACATACCCGGCGCCCGAAGCATTCCGGGATTCAAAGGACGGGGACTGGGGGGCGGCATAGGGCTGGCGGTCATAAAAATTTCCCTGCATCATCTGGGGAGCGGGGGCGGACTGAACAAAGCCATTCTCATCGCTTACCGGACCCTGGGCATACTGCATGGGCTGGGGCTGCTGATAGGCTCCCGGGCGGTACATGGGATTGGTTCTGGGGGCATTGCCCTGAGGGGCGGCCGGGGCCTGCACACCGTTATTCATCTGGCTGATGACGGCATCCGCAAGCACCCGCACCTTGCCCGGCGCGATCAGATAGGTGCCGTACTGGGAAACCTTGGTGATGGTTGCGCTCAGGGAAAAGCAAGCCCCGGACAGAATATCCACATAGCGGCGCTTCTCCGACTGCTCCGGAATCTGATCCATCGTAACAATCACCGCATCCCCGTTGCGCAAAAAGGATATGGCGCTATGGCAGTCATTGATCCGGCGCAGCACAATCAGCCGGACATTGACCGAAGAATCCCGCTCAGCGGAAGGCACGGCGGGGGCTTCCTGGGCATGAGTACCCGGGAAGGGCACCACATGACCGGTCTCGGCCGGCTGGGCGGCATGCTGGCTCTGATATTGCTGAACGCGGCGGTTGCGCTGCTGGGGCATTTGGGCGGAAAACTGCGAATACATGGGCTGCCCTTCCGCCGCAGCGGCCGGCTTGAACTGAGGCTGATAACCGCTCTGCTGGGGCTGATAGGCGCTCTGCTGAGGCTGATAGGCGCTCTGCTGAGGGGCATAGGCTGCATTATAAGCGGGCGCATACCCCTGATTATAGGGCTGCGGATTCATCTGCATCTGAGGATTCGGCTGGGCAGGCTGAGGGGCAAAATCAATAAACTCCTCCTCGGAAGCCGTCGTTTCCTCTTCGCCCTCTTCATCTTTATACAGAAAGCTGTCAAACTTATTTTTTGCATTCTTCCACAAATCGGCCAATGACATATGCTCCTCCGAACATGTCCTGCAACTGAATTTCTTGCAATAGACAATGTATTATAGCCCAAATTGCGCCTGTTTTCAACGAAAAAGGCATGTTTTCATAAAAATGTAACTTTTCGTAATCTTTTCGTCTTATTTTCCTCAGAACAGGCGCACCATCACGCCCTCATACAGGTAAGCCGAGTTGGAGGGAATAATATAGGTATACTCGCCCTCCGTTGCCACGATACTGACGGGCGTCCAATAGTTCCCGCCGGTCTGGTCCACAATCACCACGCCCTCCTGACCATACTGGCTGTAGATGGCCCGGCTGGGGACAGACAGGGAATCCACCTGTTCCCCCAGGCGCACCTGACAGGAGCGGACATACAGCACATTGCTCACATCGGCATCCGGGATCATCAGCCGAACCAGCAATTCGCCCCCCGAGCGGGTGAAGCTTTCAACCGTCGCATCCACCGTCAGATCCTCGAAGGATTCGATCACCAGCTTATAGGTTGACCCGGAAATGGGCGTCCAATCCACATCATCACACAGCATCAGCACGGCAAAGCTGCCGTTTTTGACCAGGCGATAAATCGATACGGTGTTTTTGGATATTGTGCCCGTAGAGGGGGATTCCCCGCCCAGCATGACCCGAACCTCAGCCGGAGAATATTGGGTATAATTGGTCAGGTTCAAAGCCGATTCAAAGCCGTCCGTATAGAAGGAAACGAGCCCGTCAAAGGCGGCGGAATACTGCTTTGTCCAGCTGGAAATGCGCTGCATCTGGGTATTTTCGTCGTCATACAGTCTGGATAATTTCTGGTCGTCCGGATATTTTTGCTTCAGATAGGTTTGTCTGGCCTGAAGCGCCTTGGTCAGCAGGGATTCCTGATTGGTCAGGCTGCCGGTCGAGCCCCAGATGAGCAGTCTGGTTTCCTTGACCAGCGTGCGCACCTGGGAATCCAGGTTCAGCAATTGGGCATCCTTGGAGGATGCGGTGGAGTTAATCAGGGTCTTATGATACTCCGTAATCTGGCTGCGATATTTCCGCAGGGTGGTCAATTCCTTTGTATTGAACCCGGAGGTGTACACCGTACACACGGCATCCGTGCGCTCCACCTTTGCCCCCTCCTGGGCGGTATACTCAATCTGAGACACCCCCTCCTGGGTATAAACGGTTTCATTGCGCACAATCAGCCCGGTGCCCGTATAGCGGGAGGAAAGGGTTCCTGCCTGTACATAGGCATACACTGCCTCCTGGGGAGACAGAAGCCGGATGGCGGCATAGGCCAGGAACCCCAGCGCAACAATCAGGCACAAAATCAGCCCGGGATGCTTCTTTTTCTTTTTCCTGGGCTTTTCAATGCCCGTGCCCGGTGTTCTGTAGCCCTTCTTGGAGGGGGTCTCAGGCTCAGGCTTCACCACCTCAGGAGGAACCATGCCCTGGGACGAATAGGGATTCTGTCCATTGGCATACCCGCCCGGATAGCCCATCGGGGCGCCCTGATAGCCCTGCCCTGCCCCGTATACAGGCACGGACCAGTCATCATCCAATTGGGCGGGGGGCGGCAATACAGGCCCTGACTGAACAGGGGGCGTACCCATTTGAGTAAATTGCGGCGCACCCTGTTCTATGTTGTTTTCATTCGGATTATACTGCATCCGCTATCCTCCGATATCGGTCAATTTTCCTCAAAAATCGCTTGGCAAAGAGACTGGTTGAGGGCAGTCATCACGCCCTCCCGCTCCTCTGAGGCCGCGCTGGTCAGGCACACAAAGCCCTTGCCCTGTTCATCAAAAAACACGCCGTGCACCGCACCATAGGCAAGCCCCTGATGGCCGTAAAGCGTCCGGCCGTTTTTGCGATAGATAAACAAGCCAAGTCCCTCGGAAAGGTTTTTGTCCCGTGCGCCAAAGGGATGCTCGCCCTCCCTCATGGCAGCAAAAATTTCCCTGTCTGAAACAAGGGCAGCGCTCAGCCTGGCCAATTCATCCGCCGAAATGCACAGGCTTCCCTGGCTGAGCAAAAAATGCCTGTCCGGGTCGGGCAAATCCCCGTCATAGGGTCTGCTTTGCCGCTTTTGTGCATCAAAATTAGCCTTTGCAGATGGCGGGAAAAGCCGCCAGGCATCCGCAAGATCCCCCTGCACACGCTGGGGATAATAGGTGGCCTGCACCTGAAGGGGCGCAAAGCAATTTTCCTGCATGATTTTTTCAAAGGACTGATGCAGTGCGCTTTCCAGCACACAGGCAATCATCCCGGCCGCGAAATTGGAATATTCCCACTGCTCCCCCGGCCTTCGGTCAGCCCAGGCATTTCCCTGCAGAATTTGCCCCACGCTTCCTCCCAGATCGGGCGAATTCAAATATATTTCGCTGTCTATGATGGAGGAGGTGTGGTTCAGCAGCATACGCAGGCTCACGGGCACATCGGGATAGGCCCTGTTGCGGACAGGATACCCAAGGTATTCCCCGATATCCCTGTCCAGGTCAATTTTCCCCGCCCTGCTCAGGCGCATCACGCCGTAGGCCGTCACCATTTTGGTCAGGGAGGCGACCCGAAAAACGGTATCCCGCTCCACGGCCAGGGAACCGTCCTTTCTTGCTTTTCCGCCCCACAGAGCCATGCGCCCTTCCCCGTCAAACAGGACAATACAGGCGCCCCGCACCCTCTCTTTTTCGAAAATTTTGCTTATTTTGCCTTGCAGGGCGCTGTTTGTCAACTTCCCACATAAACTAATCCGCCTTTTGGGGACGGTCAGCAGCCCGATTTTATACAGTTGATTGCGCATTTTACTCCCTCTCGGCGGCCGTTTGGGCATCCTCCTGTATCACTTCATACATGGCGGCGGCATTTTCCTTGCGCACAACCTCGCTGACATCGCAAATGCGGTATTTCCCCAGCCGATTGCCGAACCGGATGGTCAGCTCATCCCCCACATTCACCTCACTGCCCGCCTTGGCGATCCGTCCGTTGATCTCCACCCGGCCGCCGTCACAGGCTTCCTTGGCTACGGTACGGCGTTTGATAATGCGGGAAACCTTCAAATATTTATCCAGACGCATAAAAACCTCTTGATCCTTACCCGGTATGCGAAAAAGCTGCCCCGCAAAGCGAAACAGCCTTTTCGAGTCAATCTGCTCCGAAAATCACTTCACGCAATCCTTCAAAGCCTTGCCGGCCTTGAACACGGGAGTCTTGCCGGCGGGGATTTCAATCTCTTCCTTGGTCTGAAGGTTGCGGCCGGTGTGGGCGGGACGCTCCCTCACGCTGAAAGAACCAAAGCCCAGGAAGGTGATCTTCTCTCCGGCGGCCAGGCTTTCCTTGATGGTGTCCAGCACTGCTTCCAGCGCCTTTTCGGATTCGGCATTGGTCAGCCCGGACTTTTCTGCAATCTTCGCGATGATTTCAGCCTTTTTCATGGTACAATCCTCCTCAAATGTTGCACGCAGTCAAATCCCCTTTTCAGGAAATTGCTTGCTCACATTCCAGTATACATTCATTTCGTCAATTGTCAAGTCTTTTATTGATTTTCCCTCATTTTTTGCCAATTTTTTCACCATTTCAAAGCGCGCAGCGAATTTTTTGACCGCAAGAAGGAGCGCCGTTTCGCTGTCAAATCCGCTCAGGCGGCAGACGTTGACACAGGAAAAGAACAAATCCCCTATTTCCTCCTCCAGCTTCTTGCCCCCCGCCAGCTCCTGCCTGACCTCATCGGCCTCCTCATAGACCTTTTCCAGAGCCTGGGACGCATCGGCGAAATCAAAGCCCACACGGGCGGCGGCCGCTTGAACCTTGTCTGCCTGCATCAGGGCGGGCAGAGCCTTGCAGAGTGCTTCGCCCTCTCCCTCATTTTTTTCCTGACGCTTCAGCTCCTCCCAGTCGTGGGGCGCATTCCTGTCCAGGAAAACATGGGGATTGCGCCGGATCATTTTTTTGCAGATCGCCGTGGTGATATCGCTCAATTCACAGGTGCCGTATTGCCGGCCGATATCCGCCTGAAAGACAACCTGCAGCAGCACATCCCCCAGCTCCTGCGCCATTTGAAGAAAATCCCCCGCCTCAATGGCATCGCAGACCTCATAGGCCTCCTCAATCAGATATTTCCTCAAACTTTCGTGGGTCTGCGCCCCGGACCATTCATCCCCGTTTTCTCCCCGGAGAATCCGCAGAATCCGCACCAGGTCTGCAAAGGTATACCGCTCCTTTTCGGTCAATTTCCCCGGACAAATCAGTGCGCCGCAGGTGTGGTCATACTGCCTTTGCCTGTCCAATTCCTGCAAAGAAATCTCCTGAAATGTTCTTTTTTCGCCCGCCTTGGCAGGAGGGAAAAACAGCGTTCTGCAATTTTCCCCGTACACATCCAGCAGCTTTAATTTCACATCCCCGGCCAGCAGACGGCTGTCCAGTTCCACAACAAGCAGCCCTTCGTCCCCGAAATTTCCCCCGATGCCGCTTGCCGAAACGCATTTTGCCTCCGTCATGCCGCCTGCGCACAAAAAGGGCTGGGCCAGGGGCACGCCGGGCAGCAAATCAGCCTGTGTCCTCTCCCTGATTCTCCTGGCCGTCTCATCCATTCCCGCATCAAAGACGCCGTAGACCACAGCCTGTTTTTTGGCCTTATTCAGCACATAATTGCAGCAATTTTCAATTAATTCGTCAAAGTCATCGCTTTCCTCATGCAGAAAATCAAGGGTCTCAAAGGCAATCCCCTGTTCCTGCAGATAGCTCGCCGCATCGCACTGCCCGGTGCGCAGAACGAGGCATTTTGCCTGCCGCATGCACTGGATAGCGCCCAATGTCAGTGTATTTCTTGATCCATCCCCCAAGGATACGATGGTTATTTTTTTCATGCCTTTTCCCGTTCCTTTTTCTCCATCCACACCATCAGCACGCTGATATCCGCCGGTGACACCCCGGGAATGCGGGAGGCCTGCCCCAGGGATCTGGGCTTTTGCCGATCCAGCTTTTGTCTGGCCTCAATTCTCAGCCCGTCAATCGCCATATAGGGCGCATCCGGCGGCAACAGCTTATCCTCCATGGCATGCTGCTGCCGAATCTGGGACATTTCCTTTTCAAGATAGCCCTCGTACTTGATCTGTACCTCGGCCTGTTCGATTGCCCCCTGGCTGAATTTTCCCCAATCCTCCGGGGGGGTCAGATGATTTTCCGGGTGGCGAAGGGCAGCCGTCATATGCTTTTCCCCCGCAAGCTCGATCAATCTGGCCGTTTCTCTTTCCTTTTGCTCTGTGCGCCGCATCCGCTCATCCGAGGCCAGACCGATTTCATGGGCCCGCATGGTCAGGCGCAAATCGGCGTTATCCTGCCGCAGATACAGCCTGTGCTCGGCTCTGCTGGTCATCATCCGGTAGGGCTCATCCGTTCCCTTGGTGGTCAAATCGTCCGTCATCACGCCGATATAGCCCTGATTTCGGGTTATAATAAAGGGCTCTTTCCCCTGAATATACAGCGAAGCGTTGATGCCGGCCAGAATGCCCTGAGCGGCGGCCTCCTCATAGCCCGATGTGCCGTTGATTTGCCCTGCGGTGTACAAGCCCGCGATATGCAGTGCGCCCAAGGCGGGAGACAGCATGGTGGGGTCAATGCAATCATATTCGATGGCATAGGCCAGCCTCACCAGTTGCGCCCTCTCCATCCCCACCACCGAGCGGTACATCTCAATCTGCACATCCTTGGGCAGCCCCGTGCTCATTCCCTGTACATACCATTCAGGATAGTTCAGTCCCTCAGGCTCCAGGAAAAGCTGATGCCTGTCCTTATCGGCAAAACGGGTTACCTTATCCTCAATAGAGGGGCAATAGCGGGCCCCCACGCCGTGAATCAGACCCGAATACATCGGGGCTTTGTGGATATTCCGGCGGATAATATCATGGGTTTTCTCGTTTGTCCAGGTCAGGTAGCAGCATTCCCTGTTTTGCAGGGGGGTATCCGTCATAAAGGAAAAGGGAACGGGAGGCTCATCCCCCAATTGCTTTTCCATTTTATCAAAATCAATGCTGCGTGCATCCACCCGGGCCGGGGTTCCGGTCTTGAACCGGCGGATCTCAAAGCCCAGATCCTTCAGGCTTTTGCTCAGTTCATTGGCCGGCAATAGCCCCTGAGGGCCGGCAGACCAGATGGTAGAGCCGATGATGATGGAGGATTTCAGGTATACCCCCGTGCATACAACGCAGGCCTCACATTCAATGGTATCCCCGAAGGTGGTTTTCACCCCCACAACCCTGCCGCAGCGGGTGATAATCTCCGAGCATTCCGCCTGTATGACGCTCAGATGCTCCGTAGAAAACAGCGTGCGCATCATTTCCATATGATAAGCCCGCTTATCCTCCTGGGCACGCAGGGAATGAACGGCCGGCCCCTTGCCGGTATTGAGCATTCTGCCCTGAATCAGCGTTTTATCGGCACAAATGCCCATTTCGCCGCCCAGCGCATCCACCTCCCGCACCAGATGCCCCTTGCCCGTGCCGCCGATGGAGGGATTGCAGGGCATCAGGGCAATGGATTCCAGGTTGAGAGTCAGCAAAATCGTATCCAGACCCATCCGGGCACAGGCCAGGGCCGCCTCACAGCCCGCGTGCCCTGCGCCGATTACAACAGCTTGTGTTTTCATGAAAAACGCTTCTTTCCCAAAGATTGCCGCTCTTTATTCGGCATTCAGAAATTCTCCGAAATAGTATTCCTTCTGCTCGTCCGTCAGCTTATATTGCTTGACCAGATAGGTCACAACCGTCTTGGGACGGGTCTTCAGTATCTTTTTATAGGCATTCACTTCATATTTCCATGTGCCGATGCTCTTGGGGCTGCACTTTGGCCAGCGGGAAATCTGCTCCTCCATCAGCGGTTCCAGGCGATCGACCCACTCGTTCAGCAAAGCTTCCAGATTGCTCCAGGTAAACTTATCCGCCAAAATCCTGCCGCAGATGGTCAGGAACTTATCCTTCATCTCCGCATTTTTCATCAGCGCGGCAAAGGGCTGATGATAGAACAGGCTATTGGACTGCTTGACCGTCTTGAGGAAATAATTCATGGGCGTTTTCTTGGTATTTTGCATGGCGGCATCCAGATCATACAAAACATACTTCCACTTGCCCCCCGGGAACTTATAGAAGCGCTGATTGCCGATATCCCCGTTGCCGCAGATGATTTCAAAGGCCACCATGGTAAAGTAGCTGTCCACATCAAAGCGTTCCAGCACATAATCCAGATTTTCCTGAACCGTCAGATCCTTGGTTTTGAAGAATTTGAGCAGTTCATTCCACTCGTCAATGCTGCCCTGCTGCACCTCACCATGTCCCTTGATGATGGTCACGCCCTCCTGGGTTTCCTTGTCATCAATTCCTTCCCAGGCAGAAAGAGAGGCTTTGTTGATGCGCTCCCGCAGGTTATACTGTCCCCAATACTTGCCGTTGATGTAGCAAACGCAGGTCACGGATTCCTGATAAAAAATACCTTCACCCTGGGCCAGGGAGGTCAGCATGGCATCCTTGAAGCGGGTCTTGTAGCTTTCCGTGCCCCCCGCCCTCAGAGTAAGGGTCTTATACCCCTCATAGCCCTCCCGGTTGGAAAAGGGATTGAAATAAAACAGCTTATCCCCTAAGGCCGAACGGGCAAACAGGGAAATGGCCTTTTGACCGTACTTGCGGCTGGTGGCACCCGTGACACGGAAGGTGGCCATCTGATTGATCTGCTGCTCATGGTCGGCGCTGTAATACTCCACATTGATGGGATACTCCCAGTCCTTGTAATAATTGGCCGTTTTCCCGTTCCCGGGAACTAGCAGCCCCGTTTTGCTGTTGGTCAGATATTTGTCATCCGTCACAAGGGAAACAACCGGCACATTCCGCTCCACCCCGATAAAATAGGACTGGGTCGAAACAGTGCTGGAAACCAGATTTTCCCCGAACGCCCTGGCTCTGAGGACACTGACACCCTTTGATACCTTGATTGCGCCCGTATAAAGGGTGGATTTTTCCGTTGGGGTAGACCCATCCAGCGTATAATAGATTTTTGTCCCCTCCCGGGCATAGATTTCCACCGATTGTGCCTCATCATAAAACCCGCCGCTCAGCGAAAAAATGGGGGTCTGGGCGCGGTCTGCATATCCGCTTGCCTCATTGGCACTGCCCTTGGTGGCATTTTCGAACATCCCAAGGCTTTCCCCGTCCGCTATGCGTCCATAAGACACATTGCCCTGCTGCTCGCCCAATTCCATTTCATCCCGCAGCGTTCCGTCTTCATCATACAGCGAGATGGTTCCGCCCTTTTTGGACACATCAATGGGCGCATAATAGGCTGATTTTGTGGAATCCACCTGGTCATAGCCCGTCAGATAAACAATCACATACTTGCCCGCCGCAAGCTTTTGCCCGGAGGGGAACACAAAGGACTGCTCCTCCCCCTTCCGGGTATAGCAAATTTTCCAGCCCGTCAGGGAAACAGCCTCAGAGCCCGCATTTTTCAGCTCAATCCATTCGTAGGCCTCGCCGTTTTCATAGACGGCATTCGACAGCATGACCTCGTTAATCTGCACATCGCACAGGGCGCAAACAGGCAAAAAAAGCACTGCCGCGATCAACACATATTTGAGTATTTTGTTCATTTACCGGCTCCTTCTGCCCGTACGCAGCGGGCAATAGCGATTCAATGGCTTATGCCTTACCGTTTTGATTTCCCGGCGGGATGCCACGCACAGGGCATTATTCAAATCCCCGTCATGGCTGGCATGCAGCCTGTCAAACCCCTCTGTTACCATATACAGATACCCGGACGGACCCAGATCATCCTCCTGCTTTCTGCACAGCTTGTGGGGCATAAAAATGGCCTTGGACAGGCATTTGATGACCTGGGAGGCGGAATACCGGGCAATCAGCTTATCCAGTTCCGTTTTCCAGAAAATTTTTTCTCCCCGGGGCAGAGGCTGGCTGCCATACAGCTCCTGCCAGTTTTTTTCCAGCCTCTTTTTCATGCCATCCAGCAAATCCCCTTTTTTCCCTTCGATATACCGGGAAGCGGAGGCAGGGAGGGTATTCAGCAGCTCATTGAGCAGTCCGCCGGGCGCCTTTTTCAGCAAATCAACCAGGCCAAAAAGGAACACAATCAAGCTCTTCACCGACCGGATGGCACTGAGCATCTGCCTGATTTCCCGAAAGCAGGTATCCTGCGCCCATTCCCCGTAGACCGACTGGATCAGCGGCTCATCCGGATACAGGGAAAGCATGCTCCCGCCGTGCCTATCCGCCCCCGAAAAGGGAACCAGATCATCGTCAAACAGCAGGTTCACGCAGGGGATATCCGCCGTGCAATACATCGCATCATAGACGGAGGGCGCCGCAAATGTCACGCCCCGCATCCGGACCTTGTCTGCCCCCTTTTTCATCAGCAGATCGAGAAAAATCTGGGCGACAGCCCCTCCCCGGCTATGCCCGGTGCACAAAAGCCTGAATTTTCCGTTTTTGCTGCACAGATCCTCCAGGATGTCCTGAAGGGTCAGGCGGGGCAAACCAAGCTCTTTTGCATGATCGGGAAAGGCAATGTCCGCCGCATGCCCAAGCACGTCCTCCGTCAGGGTCAGAAAGCCCTCATGGATGCCGTTTTTCCGGTTAATCCGAATGTTGTACGCCCAATCGGACAGCAGCTTGCCCGATCCCATGAAGGCGATGTAAACGCAGCATCCCTTCATGAAGAACAATGCCTTGCAGTTATTCTGCTCCCCATCCTCCCGGCGGATGCCCTGCATCTGGGCAAAGGGATTGAGGGCAAAGATGCGCAGCTTGGCCATTTGCTGCAGCACATTGCCCGTCAGGGTCTGCCACACGCTGTTTTCCATCCCCTGCTTGCTCCCGGTCAACAGCTTATTCCCCTCCAAAAAGGAGAAATCCCCAAAGCCCGCATTTTTCCATTGGGCGGTGTTCATCTGGTAGACATCGGCCGCCAGTTCAATACAAAATTCCGCGGCATACTGTCCGAAGGGTTCGGCAAAAAGCGCATCAGACTGCATCAGATCACATCCGGTCCATTTCCCGCTGCACGGCATACAAAAATCCTCCCTCCGGGCATATCACCCATTCTATTTTATCATGCTCTCTTTGTTTTTTCAAGCAATAAAAAAACACGGGGGAAGTTTCCCTCCCTCGTGTTGAAATAAGCTTACTTGATTTCGACAACAGCGCCGACAGCGGCGAAGGTTTCCTTGATCTTTTCGGCTTCTTCCTTGGTAGCGCCTTCCTTGATGGTCTTGGGGCAGGATTCCACGAATTCCTTGGCTTCCTTCAGGCCCAGGCCGGCAACGGCTTCACGAACAGCCTTGATAACCTTGATCTTTTCGGCGCCGGGATCCTTCAGGATGACGTCGAATTCGGTCTGCTCTTCAACGGGAGCAGCAGCAGCAGCAGCGCCGGCACCGGCAACAGCAACGGGGGCAGCGGCGGAAACGCCGAACTTTTCTTCCAGAGCCTTCACCAGATCGTTCAGTTCGATGACGGTCATCGACTCGATCGCGGCAATAAATTCTTCATGAGTCATTGTAATATTCCTCCGATAATCAATCGTTCAAATTAGTGTCTCAGGCGGCAATCATTCGCCGGCCTTCTGCTTGCGGATCGCATCCAGAGCATAAACCAGCTTGGCAATAGAGGAGTTCAGGCTGCCAACCAAACGGGCCAGCAAAACCTCGCGGGAGGGCAGAGCGGCCAGCGCCTTGACGGCATTCTGATCCATGATTTCGGTGCCCATCAAACCGATCTTGACAGACAGATGCTCGTTCTTGGCCTTGTCGATAAAATCGCACACAACCTTGGCGGGAGCAACTGCGTCCTTCATACCGAAAGCGAAAGCGGTGGGGCCTTCCAGTTCCTTATCCCAACCGGTGATGCCCATGTCGTTCAGTGCCCGGCGAACCAAAGTGTTCTTCAGCACGCAGTACTCAACGCCCGCATTGCGGCAATCGGCGCGCAGCTTGGTAGCTTCTTCTACGGTCAGTCCGGAGTAATGCACTGCCACGACGGACTGGGCATTCTTGAACTTTTCGGTAATGTCGGCCACAACCTGCTTTTTGATTTCCAGATTCTTGCTCATGTTTCTTGTTTCACCTGTGTTCCGGCTTAGATTAAAAGAAGCCCCTGTGCTTCAGGCACAAGGGCATGAAATCATGCTGACTTGTTACCTCGGCTGGCATACATTGAGCGTTTGCACGCGCCTGCTGTCTTCGGCACAAGGCTCTTTCGAGCCGCTCAGTATGATATCACAGCCTGGCAATATTGTCAAGCACTTTTTGAAAATTTTGTTTTTTGGCTCACTTTCCGTCCGCCGGCAAAATCAATCCCTGCCGGTACAGGCTGATTTGCGCCTGGCGCATCACCTGCTCCACCGTTTGCCGGTCGGCCTCCAGGCACCGGGCGGTCAGGCGGATGGTATAGCTCTTGCTGTTGAAATTCTGAAGGCCGTTCACCTGAATTTGTCCCACTATGTACTCGGTTTTCTCCACAAGGGGCAGATAATGCTCCCGGATGATTTGCTGCGCATTCTCCTGGGGCACGCTGAGCTCAAAGGACAAATCCTGCACGACGCTGGCCAACTGCTGGGTCAGGTTGATCACACCCGAAATTTTACTGTTATTGAAGGTCTTGACCCGGCCGTGATCCAGCACCTTGGTGGTCCGCAGACCCATGTTAATGACCGTCCCGGTGAAGCCGTCAATGGTAATGATATCCCCCACCTTGTACACCCCTTCAAAAATCTGGAACATACCGGACAGAATATCATTGATGATGCTGTTGGCGCCAAGGCCGACCACAACCGTCATAATTCCCGCACTGGTAATCACCGTGCCGGTATTGAAGCCCAGCATCCCGGCGCAGGAGATGACCACGCCCAGCCATGCGCCGTATTGCACCACCGAATTTCCCAGCTTGGCAACCGTATCATAGCGATAGTTCAGGGAACTGGAAATCAATTCAATGAAGCGCTTCACCAGCCGGGTCGCCAGCAGGGTAAATACCACAATAAACAGCACGGCCGATACGGAGAATATGTTCAGGCTTCTGGGCCACTCGCCCTGCAGAATATAGCTCAGCACCGGGCTTTCGTTGAAGCCCAGCAGGGAATAGCCCACCCTCAGGGCCACAAGCAGCAGCATACCCAGCAAACACCATTTCCAGACAACGCCGATTTTCTCATCAGGCTGCCTTTCATCAAAGCGAATGGTTCGCCCGGGAATGATTCTGTTCCTGCCCCTGTCCGCAAAATGGGATTCCTCCCGGGGACTGATCAGAATCAAAATCAAACACAAAAGCCCCAGGGTGATCAATCCGATAATCGCATTGGCAAGCAGCATATTGTTGCGGTAGGAATAGACCTGCCCGTATTCATCCAGCGTAATCACCATATACTTGCCGTCCTCTGTCAGGTAGGGGCAGACCAGATAGGTGTCATTGTTATAGGACTCAAAGCTGATTTCGCCTGCTTTGTAATAGCCTTCATTATATAAGCGGTCAATTTCCTCCGTGAAGGGGCATGTATCGGCCGAATAGCTGCCCGTCTTCATATCATGCACATAGATATGCCCGTCCTGACAGGCGCAAAGGGCATAAAGCAGGGCGGCCATCCGTCCTTGCTGCGAAACGATAAATTCGAACTGAACGGAGGTTGAGATAACCAGCAGACCGTACTCCACATCCATATTCCATTCTTCCGACGACTTCTGCATCATATCCCAATATTCATCGTAGGAATGGTAGCGGGTAACGCCCTCCTTGGTATCATACGGGAAAAGGCGCACGGGCACGGCAATCGTTTCAATATATTTTTTCTGATTGAGCGCGTAATAGTAGGGCTGCTGGCGCAAAAGCGTTTTGTACATGCCCTCTGCCGCCCCTTCTTCCTCCTCATCCAGGATATAATACCAGCTATCGGAAGAAGAGGCAATGCACTGCCCGTTGCTGTTGAGAATCATCATGCTGTCCAGCATATTGCTTTCGGTCAATTCATTCAGAATCCCCGAGGAGGCCAGGGCATAAACCGGATTGCCAAAGGAATCGGTTTTTACCGCCATGCTTCCGTCCTCATCCCGGCCCTGGTAGTAATAGGCCTTATAGGGATTATCTACATTAAGAATCTCATCCTCATAATCTTCCACCAGCGCAGCCAGTATTTTGGCCAGATACACCTCGTTGTTCTTATAGCTTGCCTCGGTGCGGGTATTCAGCTCGGAATTTTCCTGCATGATCCGTTCGATGGTCTGGGTATTGTACTGCGCCTTGCTCATCTGATCCGAAATATCAATCAGCGTCTGGGAATACATACTGACGGCCAACACGGCAATCAGCCCGAACACCGCAAAGGGCAAAAGCCGCGCCCTCATTTTTTCCCTTCCGCTGTTCATCAGGAAAATGCTGTAAAGGACAATCAGCGCAATCACAAGCGCCAATGCGATAAAGGTCCAGACCATGGGCATTATTTCGCCGAGGTCAACCGAATGGATTCTGGCTTCGATTCTCAGCTGTCCCAATGTATCCGAATCATAGTCAAGCACAAAGTCGGGCTCGCCTTGCCCGGGCTGTTCGGTCCGGGAATTGTTGATCGTGAGGGATATCGTCTTATAGTCGTTCAAAAGCTCGGCAAGGAAGGAAATATCCTTCAGCTGATTGTAGTTGGTATAAGAAACCGTTGAGTCCATCACGGACACAAGCAGCATGGTTTGAGCCTGGGAGGGCAGGGACACGGCGGCCGAATGATACTCGTAAAACACCCCGTCCTTTTCGATCATCAAAGGGGAGTTATCAGCGGAAATTGCGCCGTCCGCCCGCAACTGAACGACAGTGCCCTGATTGTCCGGCCCAAGCAGGGTCTGCCAATCGTCCTGGGAAATGTAGCCGTCCGATACCAGATTCTTGTCCAGATCCTCCTGATTGGAGCTCAGATAGATATTCCCATCCAGGTCACACAGGATTAAGCCGTTGACCCCGCTCAGGTCGCATAAGCCCCGGAAATTATCCGCATTTTCAATTCGTTCATCCCAGGTCAGATTTTCCAGCGAATAGGCTCTGGCCATGACCTGGTAAAGGGCAGACAGCTTGTTCTGCTCGGCCAGGCAATGGTTCGAATCATACGAATCGGCCAAATCGGAAATATCATCCAGGAATTCGGGCAACTGGCTGAAGTAATTCTCCAGCATTTTGGTCTCATCGGAGCGGATAAAGCCCACCTGGGCAAAAAAGAGAGAAACACCGGCCAATACAATAAAAATACACGCAATCATCCAGCGAAGCCGGATCGCCTTTCGCCTTTTTTTCCTCTGTTCCGGGGGCAGCATTTGAGCAGATTGGTGCAGATGAAAAAGCTTCATTCCGGTCATTCCTCCCGAGATTGCATTTGACTTGAATCCGAATAGCAATGAGGAATCGGCATCCTCCCTGCCATTATAATCAATTTCCGCCTGCGTGTCAATTGAATATTCAGGCGCCGCTGAAGAATGCAACTTCATCATAAGTTTACCAACATATACCTTCCCGCTTTGAGCAATTGTGAATATTTTCAAAAAATTTCGCCTGAAACCGGAAAAAAGATGGGAAATTGTTCCAAAAAGGGCTTGACAAATTTCTCGGGGGGGGGGTTATAATAAAGCTGTCTGATGCCGTACGCATCAAACAGATTAAAAAGGAGGACACCCTTTTATGAAGAAGCTGGTATCTCTCTTGATGGCTCTGGCCCTTGTGCTGACCATGGCCTGCGGCATTTCCTTTGCGGAGGAAAAGCGCGTGCTGACCATCGGCGCTCAGTACATCGACAACGAAACCGCTCTGCAGGTTTCTACCGTGCAGAAGGTGTTCGAAGAAATGGGCTGCGAAGTGCAGTTTGTTCTGTGGGATGAGGATTCCTACAGTGCTGCCATCGCCGGCGGCGACCTGACCGACATCATCGTTGGCCACGGCCCCACCTCTGTTGTGCTGGATAACAATCTGGCGCTGAACATGGATCCCTATATCGAGCAGTATGCCCCCAACCTGAACGACGGCATCGGTGCTACCTATGTCTCCCTGTCCCGTGAGTTCCTGAGCAATGACGGCAGCCTGTACATCATCCCCTCGGGCGCCGGTCTGAACAAGGTTCGCCCCGGCACCGGCATGGACAACCGCGGCTATGTGGTTTACTGGGATTGGTACGAAGAGCTGGGCTGCCCCGAAATCAACAATGATGATGACTACATCAGCGTTCTGCAGCAGATGAAGGCCAATCACCCCACCACAGAAGACGGCAAGACCGTTTATCTGTATGGCGTGCAGCCCGGTCTGAGCAACATGGGCGGCTTTGCTGAAAGCTGGAAAATCGGTCAGAACCCCTGGACCAACTATCAGTACAAGTCCGATGTCATCACCAACTACATCTATGACGGCTATCTGGATGTGGAAAACTCCTGCTACTGGGCTGAAATGGCCTTCCTCAACCGCATTTATCAGCTGGGCGAGTTCGATATGGACTGCTTCACCATGACCTCTGATGAATGGAATGCCAAGAAGGACTCCGTCCAGTACTGCGGCCTGTACAAGGGCGACAACAACAGAGGCTATTGCCCCGTTCCCTCTACCGGCGCCTTCTACTATGGCAACGCCGACCTGCCCCTGGGCGATGCTCCTTCCATGTATCTGTACATCAACAAGAACACCAAGAATGTGGACCTGGCGATGACCTACATGAACTACCTGTATGATGACGAGTATCTGCGCAACTTCTACAGCGGCGAGCAGGGCGAAACCTGGGACTATGACGAGAACGGCGTGCCCTATCTGTTCGAATCTGCCATCGCTTCCAAAAACAGCGAAGCTGAAGAAGATGTGGCTTATTGGGAAGGCCGCGGCCGCTTTGGCGCCACCACTCCCCTGACCCAGTTCACCCTGGCCAAGGACGGCTACCCCATCGACCTGTTCAAGACCCGTGCTGTGTATCTGTCCACCCAGTCCGCGCTGGAGCTCAAGATCTGCGCCTACTACGGTGTGGAATACTGGTATGATGCCTTCGAGGGCGTTTGCAAGGATTACCGCAATGACGTCGGCGAAGCCATCTGCTCCGCTATGCCTTCTCTGAGCACTGCTGACCAGCGTGTCATTCAGGAGTGCGAAGAAATCCTGACTGCTGCCATGTCCGACCTGATTATGAGCAACAGCGCTGAGGAATTCGAGGCTGTCAAGGCCAGCGTTCTGGAAGAAATCGAAGAAACCGGCGAAGCCGATGTATTCGTTCGCTACCAGGCTGAGTGGAATGCCATCCGCGACAAGATGGTTCCCCTGCACAATGCCACCATGGAAGCCAACGGCTACACCCTGTATGCCTACGAGGAATAATCCTTAGTTGACCCGGGCGGGAGCAAGGGAAACCCTGCTCCCGCCTGCATTCATACCGAATTGACAAAAAGGCAGGAAACGCTCATGTCGCAACTTACCGCACAGACGGCACATGTCGTTGTCTACAAAAAGCCGAAAAAGGACTGGAGTCTTCTTCCATTCGGCATCATTTTTTCCCTGTTTGTCACGCTGTTTTCCTATGTTCCGCTGGCAGGGTGGTATCTGGCGTTCATTGATTATAAGCTGGGTGCCAACATCTTTGCCTGCAAGTTCATCGGGCTGGAAAACTTTCAGGCGATTTTCTCCTCCTCCGCCTTTTCCCGGGCGCTGACCAATACCCTGATTTTCTCGGCAGTCAAGTACGCCTGCCTGTTCTTCCCGCCCATTTTTGCCGTGCTGCTGAACGAAATCAAGAATCTGCACTTCAAAAAGGTGGTGCAGACCCTGACCACGCTGCCCCATTTCATCAGCTGGGTTATCATCTATGGCTTTGTATATGCCCTGTTTTCCTCCGAAGGGCCGGTGAACTCCTTCCTGGCGCTGTTCGGGAAAACGCAAAACATTCTGATTGACAAAAATGCCGTGTACGCTTTCCAGAGCATCCTGAGCCTGTGGAAGGGTCTTGGCTGGAGTTCCATCATCTATATGGCGGCCATTGCCGGCATTGATCAGGAACTGTATGAAGCGGCCGCTGTGGACGGCGCCGGGTATTTCAGGCGGGCCATGCACATTACCGTGCCGGGCATTCTGCCTACCCTGCTGGTGCTGCTGCTGCTGGGCGTTGCCGAAATCATGAACAACGGTATGGATCAGTACTATGTGTTCCAGAACTCCGCCACCATGAAGAAGCTGGAATCCCTGGAAATCTATACCTATAACCGCGGTTTGAAATATCAGGACTTTTCCTATGCCACCGCCGTTTCGGTTTTCAAAACGGTGGTCAGCGTTACCTTGCTGTTCGGAACCAACTTCCTGGCCAAGAAGGTTCGCGGCAATTCCATTGTGTAAGGAGGGGCAGGAAAGATGAAGAAAAATCCCAATGCCATCAAGGACAGTCCCTCCAGAGGCGTATTCGTTGTATTCAACACCATTTTCTTCGTGCTGATTATGATTTTGTGCGCCTACCCGCTGTGGTACGTGTTCATTCAGTCCGTATCCTCGGGGGATGCAAGCGTCAATGCGGTCATCATTCCCGTGAATTTCACATTGCAGAACTTTGCGGATATTCTGCAGATGAGCGAGGTTTTCCGGGCCATTTTGGTATCCGTGGCACGCACGGTCATCGGGGCGGCCGGAACGGTGCTGTGCTGCATGCTGGCGGGCTTCATTTACAGCAAGGAGAATATGCCCTTCAGGCGGTTCTTCTACCGCTACCTGATCATCACCATGTATGTTTCGGGCGGTTTGATTCCCACCTACCTGGTCTACAAGGCCTATGGCTTTATCAATTCCTTCTGGGTGTATGTCATTCCCAGCCTGCTGAGTGCGTATAATGTCATTCTGGTCAAAACCTTCGTGGAGCAGCTGCCCAAGGCACTGGAGGAATCTGCCAAGCTGGATGGTGCCAGCACCATGCGCGTTTTCTTCAGCATCATTCTGCCCCTGTCCCTGCCCATTGCGGCGACGCTGACCATTTATGCCACAAACGGCCAGTGGAACTCCTGGTTTGACAACCATCTGTACAATGCCACCAACAAGAATCTGACCACCCTGCAGTATCTGCTCTATACCTACCTGATGAAGACAGAGCAGCTGCTGGCGCAGATGGAAGAGGCCAACGCCGATGAGGCCGCCCTGGAAAGGCTCATCACCCCCCGGGGCATCAAGATGACGGTGACCATGATTTCCACCATTCCCATCTTGTGCGTGTATCCCTTCATGCAGCGCTATCTGATCAAGGGTCTGATGGTGGGTGCAGTCAAGGGCTGACAAATCCATATAAAAACAGCGGAGATTTCGGTCTCCGCTTTTTTGATGGTTTAGGGAACTGCTGATTTAATCTGCTTGTTCTTTTCCTGAAAAACTTTTTTTTAAAAAGATGAATAATTGGCACAATTCTATTTCATAAAATGATAAAATATGCCTTTTCAAGGAAGGGGGTACGGGGGAAAACTCGCTTTTCGGCACGAAAAGCGTGGTTTCCCCCGAAATAAATCATCGTTTTCTTAGAGATCGACAATCATGCCGTCAAAGGCCAGGTCAAAGGGCACGTGAATCCTGGGCTTTGCCTGATAAAATTCCTCTTCGGAATGGTTTTTGGCCACATGATTGATGAGAAAGCGATCGGTCTGCATGGCATTGAGCTTATCCGTCAGCTCAGGCAGGCAATTGTGGGCGCATTCGCAGATGATCAGATCGGTATGCTCGTGATACACAAACTCCGGGCAATCGGTGATTTCGTGGTTCATATCGCCGGTAAAGAACACCTTCTTGCCCTCCGCTTCCAGCAGGAAGCCGAAGGAGGCAGGGGTGTGCTCATTGCGGAAGGCGGTCAGGCGGATGTTTTCATCGGCAAAAACAAGCCCCTCCGCAAACACATGCATGGAAACCTCATACTTTTGGTGATCCATGGCACGGGCCAGGTTCATCAGCGCATCAGCACCCTCCTTGGTGGGCACATACACCGGGCCTGTCGGGCGATAGCGGTTGCCCCAGATGGCGATATTCACATATTCAATCAGCCCATTCGTATGGTCGCCGTGCATATGGGTGATGAAAACCCCGGCAGCGCAGGCCGGATCCAGATCATTTTTCAGCATAGCGGATACCAGCGAAACGCCGGCATCAATCACATAATGCTTGCCCCCCACCGTCACCACGGTGCAGCTGCAGTACCGTTCCTTTTCAGGATATCCGTCACTTGTCCCTAAAAATGTAATGCGCATACTCGTATTCTGCCTTTCCGCATATTTTCATTCGATTTATTCAATCGTTCTCTCCGGGCAAATCCTGCCGATAAAGCCGTTTTCATCCAAGCTTTCCAGCAAAACAGGCAAAATCTGCCCCTGCAGGTTGCCCTTTGCCTGCACAGTCATATACTGGGGGGTATAGCCGCTGCAGATGCCCTCATGCATCTCCTCAAACAAAACGGGCTGCACGGTATGCAAAAGCCTTCCTGCATATTCCTTTGCCGTTTCCTTCCCCAGGGCAATCAGCCTTCTGGCCCTCTCCTCCCGCAGTGCCTTGGGAATCTGTCCGGGCATGTCGGCCGCCTTGGTGCCCTTCCGGGCGGAATAGGGAAATACATGCAGCCGGGCAAAGCCGATTTTTTTGCAAAATGCCATTGTCTGCTCAAACTCCTCCTCCGTTTCCCCGGGGAAGCCGCAAATGACATCGGTTGTGAGGGCGCAATCCGGGAAAAATTTGCGCAGAGCATCGCAGGACCGGGCAAACTCCTTGGTGGTATACCGGCGGCGCATCCTTTGCAGCACGGCATCCGAGCCGGACTGCAGTGCCAGATGAAACTGGGGGCAAACCTTGCTGATTTGTGCCAGCTTCCCGGCGAATTCCTCGGTTGCAATCACAGGCTCCAGCGACCCCAGCCTGATGCGCTCTACTCCGTCCACATCGCAGGCCAAGACCGCATCAAGCAGGCTGCAATTTTCCAAATCCCGCCCGTAACTGGTCAGATGAATGCCCGTCAGCACCAGCTCCCGGTACCCGTTGGCCGCCAGGCGCAGAGCTTCTTCATGAATATCCCGGGGCAGCCTGGAGCGGATGCCCCCCCGCACATAGGGGATGATACAATAGGTACAAAATCGGTCGCAGCCCTCCTGAATTTTGATCACTGCCCGGGTTTTGCCCTCATCGGCAGAGATTCTCAGGGGCTCGTAGGCTGCCCGGCGGATATCCCCCACCGCGCAGATTTGCCTGTTTTCCCGGACGGCTTCCTCAAGAAGGTCGACCACCTCACCCCTTCGGGCATTGCCGATGACGAGCCGCGCCCCGGTCTCCAGAAGCTTTTCTCCGTCCCGCTGGGCAAGACAGCCGCAAATCACCACATGCGCCCCTGGGTTCAGCCTCTGGCAGCGGCGCACGGTATTCAGGCTTTTTTTGTCCCCCGTCCCGGTCACCGTGCAGGTATTGATGACATACACATCAGCCACCCGGTCAAAATCCACAATATCCCAGCCCCTTGCCCGGAACAATTCCAGCATAGCCTGGGTATCGTACTGATTCACCTTACATCCCAATGTATGAAAAGCAACAGACGCCATATTTCTCCTCAAAAAGCCGTGTTATCCGCCGGAAAACCGATTGATAACACGGCCAAATTCATTTACCTGACCACAATATTCAGCAATCTGCCGGGAACGAACACAATCTTAACAATCTGCTTGTCCCCCACCAGTGCCTGAACCTCTTTTGTTGCCGGCAATTCAGCCAGTCCCTGCTCCCTGGTCATGGAAACGGGAACCATCAGCTTGCCCTTGACCTTGCCGTTCAGCTGAACAGCGATTTCCACCGTATCATTGACCAGATATTTTTCATCCCACTTGGGCCAGGGCTGATGATGCAGCGGCGCGCCAAAGCCGTTTCTCTCCCACATTTCCTCGCAGATATGGGGGGATACGGGGCTCAGAATCAGCAGCAGCGCCTTGAGCTCTCCTCTGGTGACCGACCCCTTGGCATAGAATTCGTTGACCATGGTCATCATCTGGGCGATACCCGTGTTGAACTTCATGCGCTCGAAGTCCTCGGATACCTTCTTGATGGACTGATTGACCAGCACCCGCATTTCGGGGCGCAGGTCTTCCTCCTCAGTCAGCATATCCTGCAGACGCCATACCCGGTCAAGGAACTTGCGGCAGCCCTTTGCGCCGGTCACGGACCAGGGAATCGCCTGGTCGAATGCGCCCATGAACATCTCATACATACGGAAGGCATCCGCGCCGATGTCCGCAATGGTGTCATCCGGATTGATCACATTGCCCCGGCTCTTGCTCATCTTTTCCCCGTTTTCGCCCAGAATCATGCCATGGCTGGTACGCTTCTGATAGGGTTCGGGGGCCTTCACCATGCCGATATCATGGAGGAACAGATGCCAGAAACGGCTGTAGAGCAAATGCAGGGTGGTATGCTCCATTCCGCCGTTGTACCAATCCACCGGCATCCAGTAATCCAGCGCTTCCTGAGAGGCAAAGGCGCTGTCATTATGGGGATCGCAGTAGCGCATGAAATACCAGCTGGAGCCTGCCCACTGGGGCATGGTATCCGTCTCCCGCTTGGCATCAGCGCCGCATACGGGACACTTGACATTGACCCAGTCCGTCATGCGGGACAGCGGGCTTTGCCCGTCATCGGTGGGCTCATAGGCCTCCACATCGGGCAAAAGCAGGGGCAAATCCTCCTCCTTCAGGGGGACAGTGCCGCAATGGGGGCAATGAATAATCGGAATGGGCTCGCCCCAATAGCGCTGACGGGAGAAGACCCAGTCACGCAGCTTGAAATTGACCTTCCGCTCACCAATTCCCTTCTCCATCAGGAAATCGATGATCTTCTTTTTCGCATCCGCAACGGACAATCCGTTCAGGAATTCGGAGTTGCACAAAACACCCGTCTGCACATCCGGGAAGCATTCCTGCTGCACATCCCGGCCTCCGGCCACCACCTCAATGATGGGCAGATTAAACTTCTTGGCAAACGCCCAGTCTCTTTCGTCATGGGCGGGAACAGCCATAATGGCGCCCGTTCCGTATGTCATCAGCACATAATCGCTGATCCACACGGGAATTTCCTTGCCGTTGACCGGGTTGATGGCCCGAATTCCCTTGATTTCCACGCCCGTCTTGTCCTTGGCCATCTCGGTGCGTTCGAAATCGCTCTTGCGGGCGGCGGCCTCACGGTAGGCCATCAGCTCATCGTAATTTTCGATGAGTGCCTTCTGCTTTTCAATCAGCGGATGCTCGGGGGAAATCACCATATAGGTGGCACCGAACAGCGTATCCGGGCGGGTGGTGTACACACGCAGCTTTTCACCCGGCACGGTCAGGCTGAAATCCACCTCGGCGCCCTCGCTGCGGCCGATCCAGTTGCGCTGCTGCAGCTTCACCCGGTCGATGAAATCCACCGTATCCAGACCATCCAGCAGCTTCTGCGCATAGGCGGTAATCTTGAGCATCCACTGGTTCTTCACCTTGCGGACAACCTCGCTGCCGCAGCGCTCGCACTTGCCGTCCACCACCTCTTCATTGGCCAGACCGCACTTGCAGGAAGGGCACCAGTTGATGGGCATTTCGGACTTGTAGGCCAGCCCATGCTCATACAGCTTCAGGAAAATCCACTGTGTCCAGCGGTAATAAGCGGGGTCAGTGGTATTGACCTCCCGGGAATAATCAAAGGAAAAACCGATCTTTTGCAGCTGCTCCCGGAAATGGTCAATATTCTTCTGGGTCACCAAAGCGGGATGCACATGATTTTTGATGGCATAGTTTTCCGTAGGCAGGCCAAAGGCGTCCCAGCCGATGGGATACAGAACATTATACCCCTCCATCCGGCGCTTGCGGGCAATAATGTCCAGCGCGGTATTGGAACGGGGATGCCCGACATGCAGACCGGCCCCTGACGGGTAGGGGAACTCAATCAGGCAATAATACTTCGGCTTCGTATAGTCATCCTCAGCGGCAAAGGCCCGCTGCTCGGCCCAGATTTTCTGCCACTTGGGCTCAATCTGAGAGGGAATGTAGGGTGCGGCAATCATCAATCAGACCTCCTTCAAAGCGATCAGCCATATTATAAGCCTATTTTCCCTTTTTTTCAAGCTTTTTTCTCACAATTCCCATCATAAGCGCCGAAATCATCCCATGAAATTTTATGCAAAATTTTTTATATTTATAAATCATACTTGACAAATTCCGGCAATGTGTTATAATGCTGTTGTTAATTTCTCCTCAGGGAGATCGGGAGGTTTGCTTGCTATGAAGAAAGAGGATATCAAAAAGGTTGTTCTGGCCTATTCGGGCGGTCTGGACACTTCAATCATTATTCCCTGGCTGAAGGAAAACTACAACAACTGCGAAGTCATCGCCGTATCGGGCAATGTGGGTCAGGAGGATGAGCTGGAGGGTCTGGAGGAAAAGGCACTGAAAACAGGCGCCAGCAAGCTGTATATACTGGACCTGACGGACGAATATGTGGATGAGTACATCATTCCCACCATGAAGGCCGGCGCTATTTATGAGGAATATTTGCTGGGCACTTCTCACGCCCGTCCCTGCATTGCCAAGGGACTGGTTGAGGTGGCTCTCAAGGAAAATGCAGATGCCATCTGCCACGGCTGCACGGGCAAGGGCAATGACCAGGTGCGCTTTGAGCTGGCCATCAAGCATTTTGCCCCCAATATGCCCATCATTGCCCCCTGGCGTGAGTGGACCATCAAGTCCCGTGATGAGGAAATCGATTATGCGGAAGCGCATAACATTCCCCTGCGCATCAACCGTCAGACCAACTATTCCAAGGATAAGAACCTGTGGCACCTGTCCCACGAAGGGCTGGATTTGGAGGATACGGGCAACGAGCCCATGTATGAAAAGGAGGGCTTCCTGGAAATGGGACAAAGCCCCCTGCAGGCGCCCGACAAGCCCACCTATATCACGCTGGATTTCGTCCAGGGCATTCCGGTTGCGCTGAATGATGAAAAGCTTTCCGCCAAGGAAATCATCCTGAAGCTGAACAAGCTGGGCGGGGAAAACGGCATCGGTCTGCTGGATATCGTGGAAAACCGTCTGGTGGGCATGAAGTGCCGCGGCGTGTATGAGACCCCCGGCGGTGCCATCCTGTATAAGGCGCATTCCGTGCTGGAAAGCATTTGTCTGGATAAGATGACCCTGCATGAAAAGCAGAAGCTGTCCATCACCTTTGCCGAGCTGGTGTATAACGGCCAGTGGTTCACCCCCCTGCGGGAAGCGCTTTCCGCCTTTGTGGATAAGACCCAGGAGCATGTGACCGGCAAGGTGCGGCTCAAGCTGTACAAGGGCAACATGATCAATGCCGGCGTATGGAGCGACTATTCTCTGTATTCCGAGTCCATCGCCACCTTCGGTGAAAGCGATTACAATCAGAAGGATGCCGAGGGCTTCATCAACCTGTACGGCCTTCCCATCAAGGTGCAGGCGCTGGTAAACGGCAAAAAGTAAGGATTGGTTTGATTGACGGGGATGTCCCAGCAGACATCCCCCGTTTTCTGTATCATACAGCCTATCAGCAGAAAGGATCGACATATGGCAAAGATGTGGGCCGGACGCACAAACGGCATGACCGATTCGCTGGCCGATGATTTTAATTCCTCCATTCCATTTGATTGCAGAATGTACGCCCAGGATATTCAGGGGTCCATTGCCCATGCGGCTATGCTGGGCAAGCAGGGCATCATTTCGCCAGAGGAAGCGCGTGTGCTGCAGCAGGGTCTGCAGGGCATTTTATCTGACCTGCAAAGCGGCGCCCTTTCCATTGACATGACCAGCGAGGACATCCACATGTTCATCGAGCAGGAGCTGACAAGGCGTCTTGGGGATGTGGGGAAAAAGCTGCATACCGCCCGCAGCCGCAACGATCAGGTCGCCCTTGATCTGAGGCTGTATCTGCGGGATGAAATCGGAGAAATTTCCGCCCTGCTGAAGGAAACAATGGCCGTTTTGTGCAATCAATCAGAGCAGCACAAGCAAACCATCATGCCGGGCTATACCCATCTGCAGCGGGCTCAGCCCATTGTGTTCGGGCATCAGCTGATGGCCTATGCCATGATGTTTGCCCGGGATCTGGATAGGCTTGCAGACTGCGCCCAGCGCATGGATGTTTCCCCCATCGGCTGCTGCGCCCTGGCCGGCACAACCTATGATACCGACCGGCAATACGAGGCCGCCCTGCTGGGCTTTTCCTCCATTGCGCTCAACAGCCTGGACGGGGTTTCCGACCGGGATTTCGCCGCCGAAATGCTGTTTGATCTGTCCCTTTGCATGACGCATATGTCCCGGCTGGCGGAAGAGCTCATCCTGTGGTCCAGCTGGGAATTCAAGTTTATCGAGCTGTCCGATGCCTACACCACCGGCTCCTCCATCATGCCCCAGAAGAAGAATTCGGATATGGCCGAGCTGATCCGGGGCAAAACCGGGCGGGTGTACGGCGATTTGATGGGGTTGCTGACCATGCTGAAGGGCTTGCCTCTGGCCTATAACAAGGATATGCAGGAGGATAAGGAAAGCGTATTTGACGGAATCGATACGGTCAAAATGTGCCTGAAAATCCTTGCTCCCATGCTGGATACCATGCGTGTTTTCCCCGAAAATATGCTGAAGGCCGCCCAGGGCGGGTTCATCAATGCCACCGATTTGGCCGACTATCTGGTCAAAAAGGGGATGCCCTTCCGCAGTGCATACAAAATATCCGGGCAGATCGTGTCCGAATGCATCGCAGAGGGCTGCGTGCTGGAAACCCTGCCGCTGGAGCGCTATCAGGCCTGCAGCGAGCTGTTTGATGCCGATTTATATGAGGCAGTTTCCCTGAAAAATTGTGTGGAAAAGCGCATCAGCGAAGGGGGAACGGGTCTCAAGAGCGTGGAAAAGCAGATCGCCTATATCCGCAGCATTCTCACCTGAAATTCCTGTTGATTTCCCGAAAAAAGTCTGATATAATGCCGTTTGTCCTCTTTCTATCGGGGAGAAACGGCATTTTAAGGAGAATCTATGCTTCAAACATTCCGCAAAAAGTTGATCGGCGACAAGGCGTTTTACAAAATGGTGATTGCCGTGGCCATGCCCATTCTGGTGCAGAACCTGATCACCAATTTTGTCAGTCTGCTGGACAACATCATGGTGGGGGCTGTGGGCACCGAGCAGATGAGCGGTGTGTCCATCGGAAATCAGCTGATTTTTGTTTTTAATCTGTGCATATTCGGCGGATACAGCGGGGCCGGCATCTTTACCGCCCAATTTCACGGCAAAAAGGATCAGGCGGGCATTGCCTCCACCATGCGTTTTAAAATGATTCTGGGGATGGTTTTGAGCGGGCTGGCCATCGGGATTTTGCTGCTATTCAAAACGCCCCTGATCAACCTGTTCCTCCATGACGGCAGTGAAACGGGTGACCTGGCGCTGACCCTGCAGTCCGGGCAGGAATATCTGGATATTATGCTGCTTGGGCTGATTCCCTTTGCGCTCAACCAAGTGTATACCTCCACCCTGCGTGAGGTGGGGGAAACCATGCTGCCCATGAAGGCAGGGGTGATTGCCGTTTTAGTCAATCTATGCTTCAACTGGCTGCTGATTTACGGCAATCTGGGCTTCCCCTGCCTGGGTGTTCAGGGGGCGGCAATCGCAACCGTTCTGTCCCGGTTTGTGGAATGCACCATCGTCATCATCTGGACCCACAGGCACAAGGCGCGCTTTCCCTTCATTCACGGCATTTGGCGCAGCCTGAAAATCCCGGGCAAGCTGACAAAGGATATTATCCTGAAGGGCATGCCGCTTCTGGTCAATGAAACGCTGTGGTCTATGGCGGTGACCCTGGTCAACCAAAGCTACTCCACCCGGGGACTGGCGGTGGTCGCAGGCATCAATATTTCCTCCACCATTACCAACCTGTTCAATGTGGTATTTGCCGCCATCGGAACGAGTGTCGGCATCGTGGTGGGCAACCTGCTGGGTCAGGGGAAAACACGGGAGGCGGTGGATACAGACCGGAAGATGATTGCCTTCGATGTGGCGCTGTGTACGGTGATCGGGGTCATCATGCTTGTGCTGGCGCCGCTTTTCCCCGAATTATACAACACCTACGATGAGGTCAAGCAATTGTCCGTCTATTTTATTCGCCTGGCCGCCCTCCTCATGCCCTTTTCGGCTCTGCAGCATGCTTCCTACTTTACCCTGCGCTGCGGCGGCAAAACCATCCTGACCTTCTTTTTCGACTGTGGCTTTGAGGCCGGGGTCATCCTGCCCGTTACCTTCTGCATTGCCCATCTGACGACCATGGATATCCACCTGATGTACGCCATCTGCCAGGGAATCACGCTGATCAAATGCCCCATTGCGCTGATTTTGCTGAAAAAGGGCGTGTGGATCAACAATATCGTAGGCGGGCAAATGGAAAAATCGCAGTAAATTTCCTGTTTTCCCGATCTGTGCAGCAAAAAACCGGCTGGAATCATCCAGCCGGATTTTTTATTTGGTGCATCAATCGCAGAGCTTTTCGGGATACCGTCCGCTTTGGATCAGCGCCTTCATGGCCTCCTTGACCGCCGGCAGATCGTCCGCATAGGTCACGCCCCACCACCGCTCGGTTGTGGGCAGCACCCGGAAATCCGCCTTGCCCGATGCGATCAGGTTTTCCGTCAATATAGGCAGGAAATACTCGCATTTCAGGGGATTTTTGGGCAGATTTTCGGCTAGGAAGGGGGCAAAATCCGCCTCGCACTCTTCCATCACCTCAGGCGAATATCCCCAGAAATTCATTGAAACGGCCGTGCCGGCGGGTAAGAAATGCTCCTCGCCGTTTTCCACATACACTGCCCCGCCCTCCCGGCGGTAAATCTCTGTCCGCTCGTGAATCTGGGTCAGGAAGCCGTTTTCCTCGGCGCATACGCCCCTGGCCACCGAGCCGTTGTCCGTCAATGTATTTTCGATCTTGTAGCCCACCATGGCATGATGGGAGGTGGAAACCGACTTTGTCAGGAAATCGTACATGACCTTGAAGGAATCGTAGCCGTAAAAATCATCCGCATTGATGACCGCAAAGGGGCAATCCAGCAATTCCTTTGCGGACAAAAGGGCATGAGCCGTTCCCCAGGGCTTGACCCGCCCCTGGGGGATGCTGAAGCCCTCGGGCAAATCCTCCATCCGCTGAAAGGCATACTCCACCTTCATATATTTGGACACACGGTCGCCGATTTTCTCCCGCATCATCTGTTCATGTTCCTGCTTGATGATGAACACAACCCGGTCAAAACCGCAGCGGTAGGCATCAAAAATGGAATAATCAATGATAAAATGTCCTCTGTCATCCACAGGCGTGGTCTGTTTGCTGCCGCCAAACCGGCTGCCCAGCCCTGCCGCCAATATAACCAGCGTAGGTGCCTTCATACTCTCTCTCCTTTACCTATTTTACAGGTTGATTTCTCCGTCAAATACAATTTCCGCCGCACCCTGCTGATACACATGGTTATCCGCTGCATCCCAATGCAGCTTCAATGTGCCGCCCTGGAGCTTGACCTCGGCCGTTCTGTCGCACTTGCCCGTCAATACAGCCGCCACCAGCGCAGCGCAGGCACCCGTTCCGCAGGCAAGGGTTTCCCCGCTTCCCCGCTCCCATACCCGCATCTGCAAATGCTTTCTGTCCACCACACGCACAAATTCCACGTTCGTCCGCTCCGGGAAAATGGGATTATGCTCCACGGCTGAGCCATACACGGACGTGTCAATGGCCTCCGGGTCACGCACAAAGAACACGGCGTGGGGATTGCCCATATTCACGCAGGACAGATACAGCGTCTGCCCCAGCACCTGAAAGCGATGCTCCAGCACGCATTCCCCCGGCAATAACACGGGAATTTTCCTCGGGGAAAGCTCGGGGGACCCCATGTCCACCGTAACCGCCGTGACGGTATCCCCTTCCACCGCCAATTCCAGGCGCTTGATGCCGCCCTTTGTTTCCACCAGAATTTCCGTTTTTTTGCAGATCTCCCGCTCATAGAGATATTTCCCGATGCAGCGCAGCGCATTGCCGCACATTTCGGCCTCGCTGCCGTCCGCATTAAAAATCCGCATGGCGGCATCTGCGCCGTCCGCCGGTTCAATCAACACCAAGCCGTCTGCGCCAATTCCAAAGTGTTTCCTGCTCAGCCGAACAGCCAATTCCTCCGGATGATGCACAATTTCCTCAAAGCAGTTCACATAGATGTAGTCATTGCCCAGACCCTGCATTTTTACAAAACGCATTTGCTTTATCCTCGGCTCTTTACATTTTTTCGGGAGCTTCCACACCAATCAGATACAAGCCCGTCTTAATCACCGCCCGGGCGGCCTGGGTAAGCTGCAGACGTGCCTGCGTTCCCGCGGGATTGGCCTCCTCGATCACCCGGTGTTCATAATAGAACTTGTTGTACGCCTTGGCAATGTCCGTCACCGCACGGGTCACCATATAGGGCTCGTAATGAGCGGCGGCCTCCTTGACGGCATCCGGGAAGCGGGAAATCAGCAACAAAAGCTGCTGCGCCTCATCGTTATCCAGGACGGAATAATCAGGCTTTTCCGAAATTTCGGGCGCCTTGCGCAGCACCGAGCCGCAGCGAGCATAGGTATACTGCACATAAGGCCCGGTTTCTCCGTCAAAATTCAGTGCCCTGTCCCACCAGAAATCAATATCCTTGATCCGGCTGTTCTGCAATGTGGTATAAACCACCGCGCCCACGCCCACCTGGCGGGCAATATCGTCCTTGTTCTCCAGATTGGGACTTTTTTCCTCGATGATGGCCCGTGCCTTTTCCTGCGCCCTGTCCAGCAGTTCCTCCAGATAAATCACGATGCCCTTGCGGGTGGACAGGGACTGACCCTCGTAGGATACCATGCCAAAGGACACATGCTTCAGCGATTTATACCAGTCATAGCCCATCAATTCCACAACCTTGAACCACTGGCGGAAGTGCAGATCCTGCTGATAGGCCACCACATACAGGCATTGGTCAAAATCATAGGTATCCTTGCGATACAGGGCAGCGGCGATGTCTCTAGTGGCGTATAAGGTCGCCCCGTCCCGCTTGAGAATCAAGCAAGGCGGCATATTATAATCGGACAGATCGACGATTTTCGCGCCGTCCGACTCCACCAAGAGATTTTTTTCATTCAGCTCGTCGATCACGCGGCCCATTTTGTCATTATAGAAGCTTTCGCCGGCATAGGAATCAAAGGTCACGCCCAGCTTCTGATAAACCCTCTCGGCATCCCGCATCGTCAATTTTTTGAACCATGCGAAAATTTCGGTCGCTTCGGGGTCGTTCTCCTCGATTTTCTTGAACCAGGCTCTGCCCTCGTCCTCCAGAGTCGGATCCTTTTCCGCCTCTGCATGGAACCGGACATACAGCTCGCTCAGGGCATTCACGCCGCCCGCTTCCACCATTTCCCGGCTGCCCCAATGCTTGTAGGCGGCAATCATCTTGCCAAACTGGGTTCCCCAGTCCCCCAGGTGGTTGATGCCCACCGTTTGATAGCCCAGGAACTCAAAAATCCGCTTCAGGCTGTTGCCCAGCACGGTGGTGGACAGGTGGCCGATATGAAAGCGTTTGGCAATGTTAATCGAGGAATAATCCAGGCAAATCGTCTTGCCCCGGCCCAACTGGGCACTGCCCCACCGTCCCGGGTTTTCCAGTACGGCAGACAAAATGCCCTCGGCAAAATTTCCCCTGTTCAGGAAGAAATTCAGGTAAGGACCTGCGCACTCAGCCCGTGCCACATCGTCATGCTGAAAGGCATCCTGCAATTCCTTAGCAATGGCAGGGGGGGCCTTACGCAGGGTCTTGGAAAGCTTGAAGCAGGGGAAGGCGTAGTCACCCATCTGCTTATCCGGCGGAACCTCCAGAATCGGAAGCAGATCGGTCGGTATATTTTCAGCACCGGGGTATGCCCGGTCAATGGTCTCCTTCAGCAAATCAGCAATCGTGCGTTTCATGTCCATGGAATACAGTGCCCCTTTCCCGGCGCGTCAGGCAGTCCGGATGAAATACAGCCTATTATACCATTATCCCCCGTTTTTTTCAATTCTTTTTATCATATTTCGTCAAATAAGCAAAAACCCGCCTGCCGCGCGGGCAGACGGGAAAAATTATTTCAATTAAGCAAAGGGATTCTCCGTGGGATAGGGCAGGGACTTGGGCTGATTGTAGGCAATATCCTTGATGCCGAGGAACTTGAACACCTCAAACAGGTACTTGCCCACATGCGCAAAGGCCACGGCGCCGTGGTGGGGATACCGCTTTTCCACCAGCACATGGCGGTAGAAGCGACCCATCTCGGGGATTGCAAACACGCCGATGCCGCCGAAGGAGCGGGTGGCCACATCCAGCACCTCGCCTTCAGCGATGTAGGAGCGCAGATTGCCCTCGCTGTCGCACTGCAGACGATAGAAGGTGATGTCCGACGGGGCAATATCGCCCTCCAGCGTGCCTCTGGTGAAATCAGGCTCAGAACCGGCGGGCTCCAGCAGACGATGCTGAATCAGCTGATACTTGACCGCCCGGGATGCGCACAGCTTGCATTCGGGGGTATTGCCGCAATGGAAGCCCATGAAGGTATCGGTCAGCTGATAATTGTACTTGCCTGCGATATCCTCATCATAGATATACTTGGGAACGGAGTTGTTGATATCCAGCAGAGTAACGGGCTGAGCCGATACGCACAATCCGATATATTCGCTCAGCGCACCGTAAATGTCCACCTCGCAGGATACCGGAATGCCCCGGGAAACCAGGCGGGAGTTGACATAGCAGGGTTCAAAGCCAAAGGTCTCGGGGAAAGCAGGCCAGCACTTATCCGCAAAGGCCACATACTTCCGGCTGCCCTTGTGAGCCTCTGCCCAATCCAGCAGGGTCAGCTCGAACTGCGCCATCCGCTCGTTCAAGTCGGCATAATAGGCACCCTCGCCCATTTCCTTGGCCATTTCGGCGCACACATCCTTGATTCGGGGATCGTTGGCATGCGCCTTGAAGGCCACCAGCAAATCCAGCTCGGAGTTTTCTTCGATTTCAACGCCGATTTCGTACAGTCCCTTGATGGGAGCATTGCAGGCAAAGAAATCCTGGGGACGGGGGCCAAAGGTGATGATCTTCAGACCCTTCACGCCGATTACCGCACGGGCAACGGGAACGAAATCCTTGACCATGGCGGCAATATCCTGAGCCGTTCCCACGGGATATTCGGGAATATAGCCCTTCAGATGGCGCATACCCAGGTTATAGGAGCAATTCAGCATGCCGCAATAGGCATCGCCGCGTCCGTTGATCATGTCGCCGTCGCCCTCAGCCGCCGCAACAAACATGCACGGACCGTCAAAGTTCTTGGCAATCAGCGTTTCGGGGGTTTCGGGACCGAAATTGCCCAGGAAGACCACCAGCGCATTGCACTCGGCCTTCTTGACATCCTCCACCGCCTTGAGCATATCCAGCTCATTTTCCACGGTAACGGGGCACTCATACAGCCCATCGCCATAGGCCTTGACGATGGCAGCGCGGCGCATTTCAGAGAGCTTGATGGGGAAGCAGTCACGGCTGACGGCAATAATGCCCAGCTTTACAGAGGGGATATTCTGAATCATGGGAAACACACTCCTTCAATATATTTTGTCTTTTAGCAATCCGCTCAAATGTCCCCGGCGATATCGATATTTTCACCGGTCAGACCGATTTTTGCACCTTCCCCGGCTTCGGCGCTTTCGGGATGGGCAATCAGCCACTTGTTCCGTGCCCAAAGCTGGGCATCAAGCACATTGTCATTCAGCCCGGGGCGGTAGTCGGTATTGGTACCGAGGGGCAGGGCAACCAGCACACGGAAGCCCTTTTCGGGATCTGCGTGGCAGGGAGCGTAATGCAGGGTAGTGGCATATACCTCCACCAGCACCCCCTTGGGCACCCGGAAGGCCTTGACGCAGGAGGTATCCAGCACGCCATCCTGCATTTCATCCTGCTTGGCAATCAGCAGAATAAAGTCCTCGCATCCCAGGTTGAACTCGCTGTCCCTGTGATATTCCAGGCAATTGAGCTTAGTATTATGTCCATTGCAGAAGCCCAGCTGGAAGGGCATCCCGCCGTACAGCGCATCGCCCAGCGCATCCGCACCCTGCGCGGCATGGAGCAAATCCTCCTTGGGTACATACAGCACATTGTCCGGGCAGGGGGTCTTTTCCAGGGCATCCAGAATGGGCTGCACATCATACCCGGTCACGATTCGTCCGTAAGGCGCAAAGGCCTTGTCCGATACAGGATAAATCACCATCGCAAATCACTCCTTTTTATAATGCAGACAGTTCAGAATAGGTCGCTTTAAGGGCAGGATAAAGCTTTTCAAAGATATCATACACCCGCATATACGCCTCATGCCGTCCTGCATCTGCCAGACAGGGCTCATTTTCCTTGACCACCGCATCACAGGCAGAGGGAATATCCCGGTACACGCCGCTGGCCACACCCGCCAGAATCGCAGCACCCAGCGCAGGGCCTTCGGTATTTTTCACCGTTTTGACGGGCATATCAAAAACATCCGCCATCATCTGGCGCCAGAAGGGGGATTTTGCGCCGCCGCCGCAGGCAAGCACAAAGCCGGGCAATACGTGCATGCCGTCAAGCACCTTCAGGCATTCCATCTGGGAATAGATCACGCCTTCCATAACCGCCCGCAGAAGATCCCGTCTGGTATGCATGGCACTCAGCCCGATGAATCCGCCCCGGGCATTGCTGTCCAGCAGCGGGCTGCGTTCTCCCATCAGATAGGGCAGGAAAATCAGCCTGTTTGCGCCGATGGGCGAGGCGGCCGCCTCCTCATTCATCAAGATGTAGGGATCAACCCCCATCTCGTCCGCCGTCTGGCACTCTGCCTTGCAGAAGGTATCCCTGTACCATTTCAGGGACAATCCGGCGCTCAGGGTGCAGCTCATCACGGCATAGCCCCCGGGCACGGCCGAGCAGAAGGTATGCACCCGTCCCTTGGGGTCAATCTGCACATCGTCCGAATGGGAGAAAATCACGCCGGATGTGCCGATGGTCACGAAGGCCTTGCCCTTTTTGGCCACCCCCGTGCCGATGGCCGCCGCCATATTATCCCCCGCGCCTGCCGCCACAACAGTTCCCTGTTTCAAGCCCGTCTGGGCAGAAGCTTCCTCTGTGATGTAACCGGCGATGTCCGAGCTTTCCAGCAATTCCGGCAAAAGTGCCCGGTCAATCTCCAGCTTGCTCAAAATTTCATCCGACCAGCAGCGATGGGGCACATCCAGCAAATTGGTGCCCGACATATCGGACATTTCGCCGTAATATTTCCCCGTCAGCTTCAGCCGAACATAATCCTTGGGCAGCATGATATGCCGAACCTTCGCCCAAAGCGCCGGTTCATGCTTCCTGACCCAAAGAATTTTCCCTGCGGTAAAGCCGGTCAGAGCGGGATTGGCCGATATCTGAATCAGCCTTTCTGCACCGATTTTTTCGGTGATTTCCCGGCATTCCTGAGCCGTCCGCCCGTCGCACCAGATAATGGATTTGCGCAGGCTGTTTCCCTGCTCGTCCGTCAACACCAGTCCATGCATCTGCCCGGACAGGCTGACACCGCACACATCCCCTGCATCGATGCCGCTTGCGCCCAAAACTGCCTTGATGGTATCCCGGGCTGCATGCCACCAGTCATCCGGATCCTGCTCTGCCCAGCCATTCTGGGGCTGATAAAGCGGATATTCGATGGTTTTGGAGGCAACGGCCTTGCCGAATTCGTCAAACAGCACGGTTTTTGTGCCCGAAGTGCCCAAATCTATTCCCAGTAAATAACGCATTTTCTCACCTCACAGCCGAATGCTGACAGCCTTTTGTCCCGTCAGCTCTTCCGTTCTGGCATCAGGCTGGCCAAAGCCCACATACAGCACCACCCGGCCGTCCTTCACCTGCTCGCCCTCCCGGTTGGTTACCAGGAAATTTTCCTTCGGAATGGTCACACAAACCGTCTTTTTCTTGCCCTTTTCGCAGAAAAAGCGCTTGAATGCAACAAGCCGGGGATTCAGGGGGGCAAATTCGCTTCCGGCATTCTGGCAATAAATCTGCAATACCTCGGCCGTATTCGCATCGCCGATGTTTTCCGCTTCCACGGTCAGCTTGCACGCATCCCCGGTTTCCTCCACATCGGCAGACCGCAGAACGATTTTGCTGTAGGTCAGCCCATAGCCAAAGGGATACAGCGGCTTTCCGGCAAAATAGCGGTAGGTTCTATTCTTCATGGAATAGTCGGTGAACTCCGGCATTTCCTTCAGCTGTTCGTTCTTATAGAAGGTCACGGGAAGCTTGCCGGAGGGGGACACCCGGCCAAACAGGATATCGGCCACCGTTTCTCCGCCCTGCGCGCCGGGATACCAGCACTGAAGCACGGCATCCGCCCGATCCGCAGCGGACTGCAAATCAATGGCACTGCCCGCCGTCAGGCAAATCACGGTGGGCTTGCCCACCTTCAGCACCTCATCCATCAGAATGCGCTGAGGCTCGGGCAGAAGCAGGCTGATTTTATCTCCCGAGGCGGAATAATTGCCGGTATCGCCTTCCTCGCCCTCCAGGGTTTCGTCCAGACCCACCACCAGCACAACCGCATCGGCGTTTTCCGCGGCAATAATGGCCTCGCTCAGCCTGTCCATTTTGCGTCCCAGGCCTTCCGTCTTATCGGCGGCCAGTGCGCAGCCCTCGGATGTATAGACCCTGGCCTTGCCCTTCAGCGCATCCTGAATGCCCTCCTGAATGGTGATATACCGGCTGGCTGTGCCATGATAATTGCCAATCAGGGAAGCCCGGCTGTCCGCATTGGGGCCGATGACGGCAATTGCCCCCAGGGTATCCGGATTCAAGGGGAGCATGCCGTTGTTCTTCAGCAGAACACAGCTTTCTTCGGCGGCCTTCCTGGCCTTTTGCAGATGCTCCTCGCATTCCACCTTGCTGTAGGGAATCCCATCGAACTCGCTGCCCTCCCCCATAATGCCCAGCATATAGCGGGTGGTGAACAGCCTTTCCGCCGCCAGACGGATTTCGTCTTCAGTGACCAATCCCTGCTCATAGGCCTGCATCATGTGCAGATAGGTATTGCCGCAGTTCACATCGCAGCCTTCCTTGAGCGCCAGGGCAGCGGACTGTTCCGGGGTCTCCGTCACATGATGATTGGCATGGAAATCGTTGATCGCCCAGCAATCGGAGACGAAATGCCCTTCAAAGCCCCATTTTCCCCGCAGGATATCATGCATCAATACATGATGGCCGCAGCATGGCTCGCCGTTGGTGCGGTTATATGCGCCCATGACCGCCTCGACCTTGGCCTCGCAAACCAGCTTTTTGAAGGCCGGCAGATAGGTTTCATGCAAATCCTTGGCGTTCACCTGGGCATCAAAGTGATGGCGCAGGGATTCGGGGCCCGAATGGACGGCAAAGTGTTTGGCGCAGGCAGCCGCCTTCATGGTCTCCCCCTTTCCCTGAATGCCCCGCACATAGGCAGCACCCATTTCGCCCGTCAGAATCGGGTCTTCGCCATAGGTTTCATGCCCTCTGCCCCAGCGGGGGTCACGGAATATGTTGATATTGGGGGACCAGAAGGTCAGTCCCTTGTAGATATCCCGGTCACCGTGAGCTGAAAAGGCATTGTATTTTGCTCTGCCCTCGGTAGCGGTCACATCACCCAATTCCTCAACCAACTCCGGGTCAAAGGTGGCGCCCAGCCCGATGGCCTGGGGATACATGGTGGCAACGCCCGCCCGGGCAACGCCGTGCAGCGCCTCGTTCCACCAGTTATATTCGGGAATATTCAGCCGCTCAATGGCGGGCGAATCAAAACGCAGCTGGCTGGCGGCTTCCTCCACCGTCATTTGCGCAACCAGTTGCTTTGCTTTTTCTCTGGCCTGACTTCTGTTCATGGTCATGCACTCCTTCATCTGTTGGAATTCAATACATATCTTATCCTTCATACCCAGCTTATGATATACCTTTTTTCGGGGAATGTCAAGTGATTTTGGCCGATTTTGGTGTCCCCATCGCCCAAATACCGCCCTGCAAAGCCATGCCCCCTGTATGAACAAAATGCTTTTGCAAAAATCCGGGGCTGAATGCTCCCGGATTTGATTGATACAGGCTAAATTTTCCTCAGACAAGCACGTTTCCCAGCACCTCAACCAGCACCACAATCACCACGGCATAATGCACCACATAATACAGCGGTACAGCCGCATTGAAAATCTTATGTTTGGGCACCCGCCGGTAGGAATACAGCAGCAGCACGGGGAAGGCCATCCACATCATGGAGGATTGCCCCATTCCCCATTCGGCCAGCGCCGGGATATATCCAAGCGCCGTATCAACCAGGCTCACAAGCACCAGTGCGCCGCAAGCAAACAGGGAAAATTGGAAGGAGCAACGGTTGGTTGACAAAAATGCCCCCCACTTGTCGCCGGACGGGTCAATTTCGGCAAACTCCGCCTCCCGATACTTCTGATACAAAACCATCAGGAAGAACACGGCCAGGGCAGAGAAGGGACGGGTAGACAGTGCCGCCACCAGGGCAACAGAGGCCGCTTCCCCCGTGATTCCGATATTGGCCGAAATAAAGGCAGAAAGCACCATCCAGCCCGCCGGGAATACGCTGCAGCAGCGGAACAAAAGCAGCTTGCCGCCCCTGATATTCTTGGGATGGCCGCAGGAGAAGAAATAGAATGCCGTGTACAGGAACAAATCCCAGAACACATTGAATTTCATTTTGCTGGTCACAATGCCCATCAGGCGGGGAATGGCGGTGTTGCGGATGAGCGTTTCCAGGTCAATGGGCAGAATATTGACCACAAAGGCAAGCAATTGATCCAGGTTGTCTGCAATCATTTCGGGGGTCATGGCCGCAATCTGCTCGGTCACGGCAATGAACGATTCGCTCTCAATGCCGATATTTTCAGCCAGCGCCTGCAGCTCTTCCATGGACGGAATCCGGAAGGCAACCTCCCATTTCTGCATAACCGCATTGATATATTCCAGATGGATTGTGCCGTCCCCCGGCAGAATATTGCGAATCACCTTGCTCCAAATGCCGTCCGCAAAGGTGCTGAGCGATCCAAGTTCCTCTTCATCCACCACTGAAATCCGCGAAACAATGGCCGGCAGCATTTCCAGCACAATGGACAGGAAGCGATAGATAATAAACACGGTGGCCAAATAGGTGACCAGCGCAATGGAAAAATAGAAAATCAGCGATTTGCCAACGGATTCCGTTCCGTTCATTACAGTTCCGAAGGAGGCAATCAGCAACAGAGGGAATGTGATCTGTCCCAGGGCAACGCCGATGTACAGCAAGGTCTGGACAAAGGCTGAATTCTCCGTCAGATTCAGGGTAAACTGAATCCTGTCAGCCACAATCGCAATGATGCACAGCTGGGAAATCGTCATGGCCAGCAAGGCAATCAGGCGCATTCCTCTGAAGCTCAGCTTGCCGCGGTAGCGAATATCCGGGCACGCAGACAACAATTCGGACACAAATTTCAACCTTCTTTCCGGGGACAGGCAGGTTTACCAAACCCTCCTGCTTTTTACGATTCCCAGTATATCATATTCTTTCGCAAAATTCAATAAAAAAGAAAAAAATGGGGTTGACAAAATGCAAAGACCGTGGTACAATACTTCTCGCAGGTCGCAAGCCGCCCGTTGAGCCATGCCGCTTTGTGAAGGGTCGTTGAGATGCTGCACTCCGTGTGGGTTGACCACCCGCCGGGGACAATTGATGGAGAAGTCGCCTAGCTTGGTCGAGGGCGCACGACTGGAAATCGTGTAACGCAGAAATGTGTTCCAGGGTTCGAATCCCTGCTTCTCCGCCAAACCGCTTGCCTTCGGGTCGGCGGTTTTTTGATATCAAAAAACGCACTGCAGGGATTTTTCCCGTGCAGTGCGGCGAATTGATTCAGACGGTGTAGCGTTGTACTCTCTTGCCGGATGAGGCACGCTTCTTGGGAGTCGCCTCCTCGGCCGGAACGGGCATTCTCTCCCCCTCCTCCAGGGCAGGTGCCGTGCCCTCCGTAACCGATTCCTTGGTGATGCGGCAGGCGCAGATTTCCTTTTTGCCCGGAAGCTCGAACATGGTGTCCAGCATAATATCCTCAATGATGGCACGCAGACCCCGGGCGCCCGTTTTGCGCTCAATGGCCTTATGGGCGATTGCCTGAACCGCTTCGTCATCAAAGGAGAGCCGGATGCCATCCAGCGCCATCAGCCGCTGATACTGCTTGACCAGGGCGTTCTTGGGCTCAGTCAGGATCTTGCAAAGTGCCTGTTCATCCAGTGCATCCAGCGTCACGGTGACCGGCAAGCGGCCCACCAATTCGGGGATCAGGCCGTATTTCACCAGATCCTCCGGGCGCACCTGACGCAAGGCAGGCTCGTCCCCGGTCTGAACATCCGCATTCTTCATGCCAAAGCCCACGGCCTTTTTGCCGATGCGCTTTTGAATAATCTGCTCCAGCCCGTCAAAGGCGCCGCCGCAGATAAACAGGATGTTGGTGGTATCAATCTGGATGCACTCCTGCATGGGATGCTTGCGCCCGCCCTGAGGCGGCACATCGGCAATCGTGCCCTCCAGAATCTTTAACAGCGCCTGCTGCACGCCCTCCCCGCTGACATCCCGGGTAATGGACATATTTTCACCCTTGCGGGCAATTTTGTCGATTTCGTCGATATACACAATGCCCCGTTCGGCGGCGGAAACATCCCCGTTGGCTGCCTCAATCAGCCGGCGCAGGATATTTTCCACATCATCGCCGACATACCCGGCCTCCGTCAGGGCAGTTGCATCCGCAATGGCAAAGGGCACCTTGAGGATGCGTGCCAGGGACTGAGCCAGATAGGTCTTGCCCGAGCCGGTAGGACCAATCATCAGAATATTGGATTTCTGCAGCTCCGCATCATCCTTGCCCGCCGGTGCATTGATTCGCTTGTAGTGGTTGTACACCGCCACGCACAGGCTGCGCTTGGGCTTTTCCTGCCCGATCACATAGCTGTCAAGCACCTGCTTCATTTCCGCAGGCATGGGGATATCAGTCGGAGTCTTGCGGGGCTTGGATTTGGAGGGAACGCCCGCCTCATCCAAAATGGACTGGCACAATTCAATGCATTCATTGCAGATATAGACCTCAGGCCCGACAATGATGCGTTCCACCTCGTCGTCTGATTTGCCGCAGAAGGAGCAATAAAATTTCTGCCGATTATGTCCGCTTTCCCTTGCCATAATGTCCTCTTCTCTCAGGAAACGCTGATGAAATGAGCGGGCTCTGCTGCGAACGAATTTTGCGGGAAATAGCTGCGCAGACAGTGCCGCCGAATGAATCAGCGGTTTCCTTACTTCTTTGATTGATAAATCTGGTCAACGATGCCGTATTCCAGCGCTTCCTCGGCGCTCATGAAATGATCCCGCTCCACATCCCTTTCGACCTGCTCCAGGGGCTTGCCCGTCATTTCGCTCATGAGGCGGTTCATTTTGCGCTTGGTTTTGAGCAACCATTCTGCATGAATGGTCACATCGGTGGCCTGACCGGATGCGCCGCCTGAGGGCTGATGAATCATGATTTCGCTGTTGGGCAATGCCATGCGCTTGCCCTTTTCCCCCGCCATCAGCAAAAATGCGCCCATGGATGCCGCAAGACCCACGCATACGGTGCGGACAGGGCATCTAATATAGTTCATGGTATCATAAATGGCCATTCCGGCGGTCACCGAGCCGCCCGGGCTATTGATATACAGGGAAATTTCGGCCTCCGGGTTTTCCGTTTCCAGAAACAAAAGCTGGGCAACAACGGCATTGGCTACCTGGTCATCAATTTCCGAGCCCAAAAAGACAATGCGATCCTTCAGCAGGCGGGAATAGATATCCCAGCTGCGCTCGCCCCGTCCGGTGTCCTCCACTACATAGGGAATCAGTGCCATGTTTTCCTCCTTACGAAAGAAGGGAACCTTGCCTTGAAGAAGGCAGGCTCCCTTTTTACATTCTGAAATCACTCTTCGTCCTGGGTGGCTTCGTCAACGGCTTCGATCACATCTTCCATGGTCTTGGATGCATCGATGCGTTCCTTGTCATCCTTTTCCACGACATGAGCCGTTTCCTTGATCATGTCCACAACCTTGCGCAGCTTGGCGTTATCCCGCAGATATTCAATCTGGCGGTCATTGAGAGAAGCCTTGAAGGTCTCGGCATCCTTGCCGGCGCGCTTGGCCTCTTCCTCAATCTGCTTTTGCAGATCCTCATCGGAAGCCTCCACATTTTCGGCCTTGACGATTGCTTCCAGCACCAATTGCATCTTGACCCGTCCGGCGGCCTCGCTGCGGTACATTTCGCGAACCTGATCCTCAGTCTGACGGGTGTAGCGCAGATAATCCTCATACTTGAGACCCTGATACATCATGCGATACTTCAGCTCACGGATCATCACATCGATTTCGTCCTCGATCATTGCCTCGGGGATATCGCAATCGGCGGCATCCACAGCCTGCTGAACGAGGTTGTTTTCCATTTCCACATCCGAATTCTTGGCGGCATTCTCGTTCAGTTTCTTGATCACATCGGCCTTGTATTCTTCAAAGGTGGAGAATTCGGACACGTCCGCTGCGAAATCGTCATCCAGCTCGGGCTTGGTCTTCTTCTGAATGCCGTTCACCTTCACATGGAAAATCGCATCCTTGCCCTTGAGCTCTTCCGCATGATACTCATCGGGGAACTTCACGGACAAATCCTTTTCCTCGCCGATGTTCATGCCCACCATCTGATCCTCAAAGCCGGGGATGAAGGTCTGAGAGCCGATCACCAGGGTCTGTCCCTCGGCGGTACCGCCGTCAAACAGCACGCCGTCCACAGTGCCGGAATAGTCCAGATTCACCGTGTCGCCTTCCTCAACGGGGCGGTCGGTCACATCCACCATGGTGGAAGCCTTTTCGGCATCCATGTCAATGCGGCGGTCGATTTCTTCGTCCGTCACGGTATGGATATACTTCACGCACTCAAGACCCTTGTAGTTGCCCAGCTCCACATCGGGCTTGACGTAAACCTTGACGGCAAAAATCAGATCCTTGCCGTTTTCCATCTGCTCCACATCGGCCATTTCGGGGCGGTCAACCGGGAAAAGGTTGTTCTCCTCAATTGCCTTGGGATAGTTGTCGGCAAAAATGATATCCAGCGCGTCCTCATAAAAGACGCCTTCGCCGTACATATTCTCAATCAGCTTCTTGGGTGCCTTGCCCTTGCGGAAGCCCGGAACATTGATGCGGCCGCGAGTCTTCAGATAGGCCTTATCGATGGCGGCAGTGAATTCCTCAGCGGGAATTTCAAACTTGATCTTAACCTGATTGCCGGAAATTTTTTCAGCTGTGTAGCCCATTGTAGGTACATCCTCCCATGGCGCGACTGTAAACTTCCAATGCACACGCCATGCACTGTGTTCCTCGCGCAATTGTCTCGTGCCCCTGAATCGAAGCACCAAATAGTATTATAACACGGAAAGCCGCCGATTGCAAGCACTCAAACCCCACTTTTTCAAAAATAAGCGTTCAATATCCCTCAGTTTTGAACAAAGGGATGCTTGGTCACGGTAACTTGCCCACTGTTCCATTCAATATCCACGGTCTGTCCGCCCCGGGCTCTCAGCCCCTTCACATGCCCCGCTTTCCAGGCATCAGGCAGGGCGGGCAAAATCCTCAGCGTGCCGTCCGGGTCAGTCTGCAGCAGCATTTCGGCAATCCCGGCGCAGGCACCGAAGTTTCCGTCAATCTGGAAGGGGGGATGGGCGCAGAACAAATTCAGGAAGCTGCCGCCCCCGTCATGATAATTCAGCTCGTCCCGCCTTGATGCCTGCCCGTTTGGATTTCTGCCCTCGATGGTTCGCAGCTGATTATCCAGCAATTTAACCGCATGATTCCCGTCCCTCAGCCTGGCCCACTGGCAAACCCGCCAGCCCATGGCCCAGCCTGTGCTGTCATCCCCCCGGCGCAGCAGGCTTTGCTTGCAGGCTGCCGCCAATTCGGGGGTATCCTCCAGCGTAATCATCCGCCCCGGATGCAGGCCATACAGGTGGGAAATATGCCGGTGATGCATTTCATGCTCGGAATAATTTTCACTCCACTCCAGCAATTCTCCCTCTTTGCCGATGCCAAAGGGGCGCAAATCGAGCAAAAGGCCGAACATTTCGTCCGCAAATTCCCTGTCCGTGTCCAGCACCCCGGCCGCTCTGATCAAAATTTCGAACACATCCCGCACAATGGCCTGGGTCATGGCAGTCGTTTGGCTGACCGCACAGGTGTCCCCTGAGGGCAGTTCATATTCATTTTCCGGCGAACTGGAGGGACAAAGCATCCACTTGCCGTTTTCATCCTGCACCAGAAGCGCCCGGCAGAACAAGGCGCATTCCCGGATTGTGGGATACACTGTTTCCAAATAGGCCTTATCCTGCGTATATTCGTAATGCTCCCAGAGATGGCGCATCAGCCACCCCCCTGCCATAGGCCAGGGACTCCACTGGGCGATCCGGCTGCGGTGCGCGCCGGTGGGCGTTGTCATCCGCCAAAGGTCGGTGTTATGATGCACGGCAAAGCCCGGCGCATCATAGTACGCCCGGGCCGTGCGCCGCCCGCTTTCGGCCAATTCCCGGATCAGGCGAAGCATGGGCTCATGGCATTCGGGCAAATTCACCATCAGCGTGGGCCAGTAGTTCATCTGGGTATTGATGTTGATGGTATAATTGCAGTTCCATTTAGGATGGGGCGCATCGTTCCAGATTCCCTGCAGATTGGTGGCCTGTGTCCCCTCCCTGGAGGAAGCGATGGTCAGATACCGGCCGAAATTGAAATACAGGGCATAGAGCGCCCGATCCTCCCCGCCGTTTTCATGGCGGTACAGCCGCTCATCCGTCGGCAGATATTTTTCCTCCCCGCCGCCCAAATCCAGTTCAACCCGGTTATACAGCGCCTGATGGTCGGCCACATGATCCTTCCTGATGGCCTCATAGCCCTTCTGATATGCCCTTTGGATTTCCTGCCTGCAGGGCTGCACATAGGGCTTGCCCTCCAAAAAGGGATGCTTATTCCAGCCGGAAAAGCTGGTATGTGCATCAAAATACAGCGTGCATTCATCCGCTCCCTGAACACTGATTCCGCCGCTGCTGCGAAGCATCCGCCCGCCCTGTGGCGCAACCATCAAACAGGCATAAAAGCCCATGCCCGTGGTTTCGGGGGTGGTGCCGTACTCAAAGGAACTGTCGGCCGCCTCTCCCCACTGCCAATGGTAGGTCGGGGCATGCCCCTCAAAGAAAATCTCGTCCTCTCCCATATCAGCCTCTGCCCGAAGCGCCGGGGAAAGGGACACGCTGAAATTCAGGGAAGCCCTTTGATCGGCCGTCAGATGCACAACCAGCACCTGATCCGGCTCGCTGACCAGCGTTTCCCGGGCGAAATGCACGCCCGATGCATCATATTCCACCCGGTGCAGCCCGGTGGAAAAATCCAGTTCCCTGCGCAATGCGGAGATTGCTCCCGTATGATGCAGGGACAGGTTGATATCCCCAAGGGGCAGATAAACCTGGCTCCACAGGCCGCTGCAATGCTGTTCAAGCTCGGCCTGTGCCTGAGCATTTTTCCCCTGAAGCGCCAGCTCCTGTGCCCTTTTGAAGGCCGCCGGCGCATCCGGATTTTCGCAGAATGTGGGATAGCCCGACCACAGGGTATCCTCATTCAGGCAGATCCGCTCGTTTTCCGCCCCGCCGAACACCATGGCCCCAAGCCGGCCGTTTCCCAGGGGCAGTGCCTCATTCCAGGTCATGGCCTGCTGCTTATACCACAGGCAGTTTGTCCCGTTATTCATAGGCTTCTCCTTCCTTAAACAGGCAGCATATCCTGCAAAAAATGCACCGCATGGGCAAACCAATCCGAGGAATAATGGGCGGCCTCATGGGGATCAAAGGCGGTCACAGAATTTCCCAGGCTGAGGCCATGCCCGCCCTTTGGATAAATATGCATTTCGCACAAAACGCCGTTTTCGCTGAGCGCTTCGGCAAACAAAAGGGAATTCTGCACGGGAACCAGACCATCCTCCGCCGTATGCCACAAAAAGGCAGGCGGGGTTTGGGCATCAACAAGCTTTTCCAGTGATAAAAACTGATGATCGGCGGGGTTTGCGCTGCCCGTCAGATTCACAAAGGAATCCCGGTGCGCCTGATCCCCGGCGGTCAGCACGGGATAGCACAAAACCATGGCATCCGGGCGCACCATCCCCGGGGTCAGTCCAAGGGGCTGCCACAATTCTTCTTTGTTCCACAAAACGCCCATGCTGCCCGCCAGATGACCGCCGGCCGAAAAGCCCATAATGGCGACCCGGTCTGGCAGGGCATGATATTTATCCGCATGCGCCCTGATATAGCCCATGGCCAGGGCGGCATCCTGCATGGGGGCAGGGAAGCGGTCAGGCGCACAGTGATAATTCAGCACAAAGGCATTGATCCCCTCCGCCGCAAGCTTCAGGGCAATGGGCTCTGCCTCCCGCTCCGAACACCAGGAATAGCCGCCACCGGGACACACCAGCACGGAAATATGCCGCCTGTTCTCGTCCAATTCCCTTGTATTATCCGGGATATACGCACAAAGGAAGGCAGGTTTATCGCACAAGCCCTTCAGTTCTATTTTTTCATACAGCACAGTCATTCACCTTCCGTCTCTTGATTGAGAATAAGAAGGGCAGTTCCGATGATTGATCATCCGAAACAGCCCTGATTTTTGCGCTCGTACCCGCTTTACATTTTCAGTTTTCCCTTTGTTCCCTTGGTGCCGCCCAGTTTGACACCCTTCAGGATATCCGACTTGAAGGCGTAGCTGTTTTCATCCTTTTCCCGCTGAGCCTCCAGGGCGCAGGACACCATTTTTTCAATCAAAGCAGAGTATTTGACCCCGCTTTCGTTCCACAGATAATAGGCAAGAGAGCCCGGAATGGTGTTGATTTCCGTGATATAATAGTTGTCCGAATTGCGGTCCAGCATATAATCAATCCGCACAACGCCCTTGCAATCCATGGCAATAAAGATGTCCCGGGACAGAGCCTGCAGCCTGTCGGTCAATTCCTTCCCGATGGGGGGATTCATCACCCGGCTCAAGGAGGCCATGCCCTTTGCGCCGCCGCCCGACAGATATTTCTGGGCGAAATCCAGCACCGCACCCGTGGAAATCGGCATTTCCAGCACGCTGGTTTGTACATTGCCGTCAAAGCCCAGCACGGAGCAGTTGACCTCAATGGGCTGATCCAATCCCTGTTCAATCAGCACCCGCCTGTCATAGGAAAAGGCCACATCCAGCGCATTGGTCAATTCCAGCCGATTATCCGCCCGGCTTACGCCGATGGAAGAGCCCAGGCAGGAGGGCTTGACAAACACCGGATAGGGCAATTCCTTCTCCACCCGATCCAGCACAATGGCCTTGGACTTGAGCCATTCGCTCCGCAGGGCGCAGCAATCGGGCAGCACAGGATAATTCATGCCCCGGAAGAAGCGTTTCATGGTAATTTTATCCATGCCCACCGCCGAGCCGCACACGCCTGTTGATGTATAGGGCATATTGGCCAATTCCAGCATCCCCTGCAGGGAACCGTCCTCGCCGTGCAGCCCATGCATCACGGGAATGAAGCAGTCGATCCGGGCGACCACCTCCTGGGTCATCCCCTTGAACAGCCCCTTGCCCTGTTCCAGATGAAGCAGTGCCCCCGAGCCGGCGGTCATATCCAGATAAACCCGCTTCAGCTCCTTATTGAAGGGGTCAAAGGGCATGTAGGTACCAAGGTCAAGCAGACAATCGCCGGTAAACCATTCGCCTCTTTGAGAAATGTAGACGGGAACCACATCGAACTTTTCCTTGTCCACATTTTTCATCAGCTGAACGGCTGAAATAATGGAAACCTCATGCTCGCAGGAACGGCTGCCGTAAATGACGCCCAGCACCTTTTTCTCCATGTTGCTTTCTCCCTCTTACTTTTCGGAATAATTATCCGGCAAATCATTTTCATACAGAACCACATCGCCCGGCTGCTGAATGGTATGCAGATAGGCAATGGCATCAGCCAAGGTATCATACACCAAAATTCGCTTTTCGTCAAATCCGCCCTCCAGCAGACCTTCCCGGATGGGCAGGGAGTGCTTGGGGCCAATCAGCAGGGCGAAATCGACGCACTGCGCCATATACAGGCCAAATTCCCGGTTGTATTTTTCCTCTTCTGCGCCCAATTCCACCATGCCCGGTGTCAGAATAATTTTCCTGCCCGGGAACTCCTTCAGCACGGCAAGGGCTTCCCTGGAGGAGCGGGGATTGGTATTGTAGGCATCATCTATGACCGTAATCTGCCCGGCGGTAGAGATGATATCCATCCGGTGCTCCACGCTCTCCAGATCGCCGATGGCTTCCCTGATTTGTCCCTCGGACAGCCCCAGATAGGAGGCCACCGCCGCCGATACCAGAATATTGCGGATATTATGCTGTCCCAGCAGCTTTGTGGTGCATTCAAAGGGCGCTTTCCCCTTGATATGCAGGGTAAAGGTGCTGCCCGATGGGCCTACGGTCACATGATCGGCCCAGCAATCGGCGTTTTCCCTGCCCACCAGCAGCTTATTCTTCTGGGTTTTGTCATACAAACGGGTCACGATATCGCCGTCATCCGAAAAAACGCACAGCCCCTCCGGGCCGATGGCATCCATCAGCTCATACTTGGTTTTTTCAATCCGCTGCATGGTTTTGAAGGTGTCCAGATGCTGGGGACCCACGCTGGTCAAAATGCCGATTTGGGGATGCACAAGCCCGCAAAGCTCCTTGATTTCCCCCACATGCCTTGCGCCCATTTCTCCGATAAAAATCTGATGGGCAGGCTGCAGCCGCTCCCGGATGACCCGGGTCACGCCCATGGGGGTATTGAAGCTGGAGGGGGTTGCCAGCACATTATACTTCCGGGACAGTATGGATGCAAGAATAAATTTGGTGCTGGTCTTTCCGTAGCTGCCCGTAATCCCGATGCGGATCAGGCGTTTTTCCGCCATCAGCTTCTTTTCGGCATCCTTCTTATACAGATAGTTGATGAAGGTCTCAAGGGGCTTGGCCGCAAGCCCGGCCAGCATCACAAAGAGGGGAACAAGAAGCGGGAAAATACAGGGCAAAAAGCTGCTTAAGGATTGCCCGTTAAAATGCACAAAGCAGGGGGTGATGGCACACAGGAACAAAAGCAGCAGCACAAAGCACAGCCGCCTCATGCGCTTCGTCAGGTTGAATTCCTTTTTTTCTTCACCCGCATAAAAGCGTCCGGAAAGCAATCGCCCCGAAATGAACGCCCCCAATCCCCACAGAAGAAGGACGATCCCCTGCCACAACAGGCTTTGGGCGGACAAAAGGCAAAGCAGCGCAAAAGCAAGGAAAATCAGGCTTTCGATGCCAAGGGGGCGCAGCAGACGGCGCATTTGTCTTTGAATGGTTTTTGAATAGCCATGAAACTGATAGCTTTCCAATTGAAAGTAGTGCAGCGGTTTTTTGGACAGCGCAAGCAAGCCGTCCAGCATACCGATTGCCGCAACGGCCGAGGCTATATCATGAAATACCTGAAACTGAGTCATGGCTTTGATTCCTTATCTGATAAAAAGGTCTGGGCAATCCGCACAAAGCGGGGCCATTGCCTGAGATAGGCGAAATGATCCTCCCCCTCAAACACAACAAGCCCGGCATCCGGGATTTCCCTTTCCATTTTTTCTCCCATCCACAGGGGGGTCTCCGTATCCTGCTCTCCGAAGATCAGCAGGGTCGATGCCTGAATGTTTTTCAGCAAATCGCTCAAATCAAGAGAAATGATCTTGACAAAGGTTGCCCGCATCTCCTCATCCAGGGCATTATAATCGGCAGAGCCATACTTTTTCCGCAGATTGTCCTGAATTTCAGCCGAAAGCTTCCCAAGCAGGGGCAATCGGCCTATTTTCTCGGCCAGAGCCTTTTTTTTCTTGAACTCCGCCGTTCTTTTTTGCTGCTGAGGCGTGGGCTGTTTTTTGATGCCCGCCGCGCCGGTCAGAATCAGCTTCCCGACCAGCTCCGGCCTGTTGGCGGCCAGATAGATGGCCACCCGCGCCCCAAAGGAGTGGGCAATGATGTGGGCGGGCGAAATATGCAGCCCTTCCATCAAATCGGCAGTCATTTGGGCGTACTCCTCCACCCCCCATGCCGCCGGCGGGCGGGAGGATTGTCCAAACCCCGGAAAATCAATCACCGTAACATGGAATTGACTGCTCAGGGCAGATGCGATCTGCGCAAAATGCCTGGACGAGCAGCCCCAGCCATGGAGCATCAGCACATCCTGTCCCTGCCCGGTTTGTTCGTAATAAACCCGTGCGCCCAGAAATTCGCCTACCATATCAATCCACCGTCCAGATATATCTGCACTTTGCCCCCGAGCCGGAACACAGCACACGGAATTTTGCGGGAACAGGCCAGATGCCTTCCAGCCTGCAGCCCAGCCCTTCGCAGGTTTTTCTTGAGGGCAAATTATCCGCATCCGCCGTAATGGACACGCTGTGCAGCCCCAGTCTTCTCATCAGGGGAAGAAGCAATCTGCATGCCTTGAGCGCATAGTGCTTTCCCCGAAAGGGAGCATCCACCCGGTACCCGATATGCCCCAGATAGAACAGGGCAGGGCTTTCCCCCAGCCGCAGACACACATAGCCCGCATACCGGCGGCTGCCGTGGGGATAGATATAAAACATATATCCGTCCTCGATCCCGCACTCGTCATCCGCCATATCCTCATTGGCCAGACGCAGGTCAATTTCCCCGTCCGAAAAGGAAAGCCGCCCGAAAAGAAATGAAAACAAGCCCATAGAAGCCGTTTCCCCTTAACACACGCATTGCGCCGCTTGAGGCGCAAACAGCCTGTCAAAACAAACGGCGCAATGCATGCGGTAGTCAATTTGTTACCTTGCGCTGACCAGCTCCAGGGTATCCCGGGCAATTGCCAGCTCTTCGTTGGTCGGAATAACCAGAACCTTCACCTTGCTGCCTTCGGCGGTCACATCGGCCTCTTCGCCCATGACGGAAGCGTTCTTTTCGGCATCCAGCTTAGCGCCCATGTACTCAAAGCCTTCCATCATCATGGCACGCAGGCGGGGGTTATTTTCGCCGATTCCGGCGGTAAACACGATGGCATCCACGCCATGCATCACAGCGGCATAGGAGCCGATGTACTTGCGCACGCCCTCGACCACCATATCCCGGGCGATGATGGCATCCTCGTTGCCGGCATCTGCAGCCGCAAGCACCTCACGCATATCGCTGCTGACGCAGGAAATACCCAGCAGGCCGCTCTTTTTGTTGCAGATATTGAGCATTTCATTCACATCGATATGGTCATTGTTGCAGATATACTGCACCACAGCGGGGTCCATGCTGCCGCAGCGGGTGCCCATCAGCAGACCCTCAAGGGGGGTAATGCCCATGGAGGTATCCACACACTTGCCGTGATCCACCGCGCAAACGGAAGAACCGTTGCCCAAATGGCAGGTGATGATGCGCAAATCTTCCTTCTTCTGACCCAGGAACTCAGCCGCCCGTGCGCTGACATAGCGGTGAGAAGTGCCGTGGAAGCCATAGCGGCGCACCTTCAGGCGGGTATAGTAATCCTTGGGAACGCCATACCGGTAGGCCTTGGGGGGCATGGTCATATGGAAGGCGGTGTCAAACACAGCCACCATGGGAGTGTTGGGCATGACCTTCTGGCAGGCACGGATGCCGGCCAGGTTAGCCGGGTTGTGCAGCGGGCCCAGGGGGATATTCTCCTCGATGGCATCCTCCACTTCCTTGGTCACGATAACGGACTGGGTGAAATTGGGGCCGCCGTGCAGCACGCGATGACCCACCGCGCCGATTTCGTCCATGGACTGAATCACGCCATGATCCTTGTCAGTCAGCGCATCCAGCATAATCTGGATAGCCGCCACATGGTTTTCGATGGGGCAAGCCAGCTTGAAATCCTCATGTCCGGGCACCTTGTGCTTGAGGTTGCTGCCGTCGATACCGATTTTTTCAATCAGTCCCTTGGCAATGGTCTGCTCGTTTTCCATATCAATCAGCTGATACTTCAAGGAAGAGGAGCCGGCATTCACAATCAAAATCTTCATATCTTTATCTCCCGGTCACTTGATGATTTCGCCGTACTGTTCCCGTGCGGGGCAGGCGGCATTGCTTTCATCCGTATCAATATGCATGGCCAGTGCGAACTTTTCGCTGACACGCACAACCACATCGCCGAAAATCAGGCTGCGGCCGTCGGTATCAATCTTGACGGACACGATGTCCTTATCCTTGCAGCCGAATTCCTCGGCATCCTTGGGGGTCATGTGGATATGCCGCTTGGCAGCGATCACGCCCTCGGCCAGTTCCACTTCACCGGCAGGACCCACCAGCTTGCAGGCACCCGAGCCCGCGATATCGCCCGATTCCCGGATGGGGGCATTCAGACCCAGCGCACGGGCATCAGTCAGAGAAATCTCCACCTGAGAGGCCTTGCGGACAGGACCTAAAATGGATACGCCGGACTGGGTCTTCTTGGGACCCACCACATCGATGCGCTCCTCAGACACGAACTGACCGGGCTGGGAAAGCATCTTCTTGACATGCAGCTCATAGCCCTTGCCAAACAGCTTTTCCAGATCCTCCTGGGTCACATGCACATGACGTGCGGAAGTTTCAACCAATACCTTGCCCATGTTCATACACTCCTTCTATAATATGGTACCTGTGTATTATCTCACAAGAAGCGATAATTCGCAAGCCCTGAAAACGAATTTATATGTGCCAGATTGTATCGTTATATTCCAGAATCGCCCGGTCAGAGGCAAACACGCCCGAGCAGGCCACATTGGTGATGGCCATTTTCAGCCACTTTTCCTTATCCTGATAATCGCTCTCCACCCGGCGCTGAGCCATGGAATAGGAGCCGAAGTCCTTCAGGACAAAATAGGGGTCGGAGAACAGCAGATTATGGTAGATATCCTGAATGGCGGCGGCATTTTCGGGGAACAGGGTGCCGTCAATCAACTGGGTCAGGGCGCGGCGCAATTCGGCGTTCGTCTCATAGATGTGCATGGGATTATAGGAACCCTCCCGCACAAGGTCGGCCACCGTATCCGAGCGCATGCCGAAAATGTAAATATTTTCCGGCCCTACCTCATTGTAGATTTCCACATTGGCACCGTCCATGGTGCCGATGGTCACCGCACCGTTCATCATGTACTTCATATTGCCCGTGCCCGAGGCCTCCTTGCCCGCAGTGGACAATTGCTCGGACAAATCGGCAGCCGGAATGAGCACCTCCGCACCGGATACATCATAATTTTCCAGGAAAATGACCCGCAGCATGGATTTGGCCCGGGGGGATTTGTCAATCAGCTTGGAAAGGGCAATGATGGCACGGATAATCTGCTTGGCCATATGATAGGAGGGAGCCGCCTTTGCGCCGAAAATGAATGTCCGGGGCTCCATAACAAAGCCTGGATTCTCCATAATGCGGTTATACAAAACCAGGATATGCAGCGCATTGAGCAATTGCCGCTTATACTCATGCAAACGCTTGGACTGGCAGTCGAACATGAAATCGGGGGAAGCGATCATCCCCTGCCTGTCCCTCAGCAAATCGCAGAAGCGTTCCTTGTTTTTATACTTGATTTTGGCGAACTGTTCCCGGAAGGCGGCATCCTCCCTGTAGGGCAGCAATTCCCGCAGCCGCTCGGGCTCCTTGACCCAATCAGGGCCGATGGTTTCATCAATCAGCCCCCGAAGCCCGGGATTGGCCACCATCAGCCAGCGCCGGTGGGTAATGCCGTTGGTAATGGCGGAGAACTTTTCGGGCATGATTTGGTAATAATCGCTGAAGGTGTCATGCTTGAGAATATCGCCGTGCAATTGGCTGACACCGTTGACATTGGCGCTCATGGCAACGCACAAATTGGCCATATTGACCATGCCGTAGGACAAAACAGCCATTTTGGCGATCCGGGGATCGGAGCCGTTTTGATAGATATTGGCCAGCCTTGCGCATACCCGGCGGTTGATTTCCTGCAAAATCATGTAAATACGGGGCACCAGCATGCGCATCATTTCCTCCGGCCAACGCTCCAGTGCCTCGGACATGACGGTATGATTCGTATAATTGATGGTATGCTGCACGATATAGCTTGCTTCGTCCCAGCCCAGCCCCTCTTCATCAATCAAAAGGCGCATCAGCTCGGGGATGGCAAGACCCGGATGGGTATCGTTAATCTGAATGGCGATTTTTTCGGGGATCAGGTCATAGCGGTTGCCCCACTTGCGTTTGAAATCCTTCAGCGCATACTGCAAGGTCGCAGAGGTGAAGAAATAATGCTGCTTGAGGCGCAGCTCCTTGCCCTCGTAATGCTCATCCCCGGGATACAGCACCTTGGAAATCACGCTGGCCAGCTCCTGCTCCTGCATGGCCTTCACATAGTCGCCCGAATTAAAGGAAGCAAAGTCCATGGATCGGGGGGATTTGGCACGCCACATGCGCAGGGTATTGACCGTTTCGCAATCGTAGCCGCAGGCGGGCATATCATAGGGAACGGCCTGAACGGTGCGGTAATCGTGATGCTTGAAAACCAGCCGGCCGTTTTCCTGAACCTCTTCGATCCAGCCGCCGAAATGCACATCACAGGTATCCTCCACCGCCGGGAATTCCCAGACATTGCCGTTTTCCAGCCAGTTATCGGGAATTTCCACCTGCTGCCCGGACATCAGCTTTTGCCGGAAAATGCCCAGCTCATAGCGGATTGTGCAGCCCATGGCGGGGATATTCAATGAAGAAAGAGAGTCCAGAAAGCAGGCGGCCAGCCGTCCAAGCCCGCCGTTGCCCAGGCCCGGTTCGGGTTCCTCCCGCATGACCTGGCGCCAGTTGATGCCCAATTCCTGCATGGCATCCTGGTAATCCTTGGTGGAGCAAAGGTTCAGAATATTGCACTGCAAGCTGCGGCCGGTCAGATACTCAACGGACAGATAATACAGCTTTTTCCCGGTGTATTCCTTTTCCTTCTGCTTGTATTCCATCCATTTTTGCATGATCTGGTCACGCACGGTCACGGCAACGGCGTTATAGATCTGCTGGCTCGTGGCATCCTCCAGCGTCTTTCCGTTGTAACGCTGCAGCTTACCGATAATGGATTGCTTGATGGATTCTTTATCAAAATGGGTTGTCGGCATAAAGCTTCCTCCTTCAGAGTGTACAAAGGTACCGTGTCATTATAACAGATTTTTCAAAAAATGCAACCATTCAAAAGCCAAATCGCCCCGATTTCTCCCCAATGTCTTGCATAAATGGAAAAAAAGTGGTATTCTATCCGCCGAAAGAGCCTGCTCTTTCCGAAATCATGAAGCAAAGAAGGTCAGTCTGCGGATGAAAAAAATAATTTTTTTAATTTTATGCCTTTGCGGGCTGCTGATGGGACTGAGCGGGGCTGCGGAGGAAGCGCGCGACATCACGGCCGAGGCCAAAATCACCGTATCGGCCAAGGCCTATCATCTGGAAAGGCTGCGGGATCGGGATTACACCACCACCTATTCCTCCGGCAGTGCAAACGGTGCCTACATCGAGGTCGCCGCCGCCGAGCCCTGCTATGGTGTCTATGTCTGCTTTGGTGCGGAGAAGCTTTTGCCCTGGTGTGTCAAGGTAAAGGAGGGCAAAAAATGGGTCAGCAAATACGAAAGCAGCGGGCAATATGCCCATGAATATATTGCGCTGGACGGGGAAACCCAGTTCAGAATCTGCTACCAGTCCACAAAATCCCATGATTTGTCGGTGAATGAATTGTATCTTTTTTCCGAGGGGGATGTGCCGGACTATGTGCAAATCTGGCAGCCCACGGTGGAAAAGGCCGATTTGATGATTCTGGTGGCGCACCCGGATGACGAAATCCTCTTTATGGGGGGTATGCTGCCCACCTATGCCGGGGAGCGGAATTATCAGGTGGTTGTGTGCTACATGACCTGCGGCACCACCGTGCGCCGCAGCGAGCTGCTGAACGGTCTTTGGCTGTGCGGCGTGCGCAATTATCCGGATATCGGCACTTTCTGGGACAAATATACGACCAAGCTGGACAAAATGTATTCGGTCTGGGGCAAATCCAAATCCCACAAATACATTATTTCCCTCATCAGAAAGTACAAGCCCGAGGTGGTTGTCACCCATGATGTGAACGGGGAGTACGGACACGGTGCCCACCGGGTGTGTGCGGACACCTGTCTGAATTACATTGCCGCCGCCGCCGATGAAACAAAATACACCGATTCGGCCAAGACCTACGGCACCTGGCAGGTGAAAAAGCTGTATCTGCATCTGTATAAAGAGAATCAGATTGAACTGGATTGGGACACCCCCCTGGATGCCTTTGACGGGCAAACCGGCATGGAAATCGCCCGTCAGGCCTACAAGCTGCATGCCTCCCAGCCCCAGAAGGGCTACTGGGTATACGGAAAAGAGGACGAATACAACAGCTCTCTGTTCGGGCTGGCCTATACCGTGGTGGGCGAGGATGTGGAGAAGAACGATCTGTTCGAACACATCACGCTGGAAAATGCCGCTTCGGAGGCAGCCCAGTAAGCCCCACTTGTTCCCTTTAAGGAACTGCTGATTAAATCAGTTCGGATTTTCTTAAAAAAGCTCTTCTTAGAAATAAGGTAATTTGGCACAATTTTGCCCTCATAAATATGAAAAAATATGCCTTTTCCGGGAAGGGGTCTGGGGAAACCCGCCTTTTCAGCATGAAAAGGCAGGTTTCCCCAGGAATTAATCAGCGTTTCCTTAATTTAATAGCGCTGAGCAGGCATTGCACCTGTTCAGCGCTTTTTGATTGACTGATTGCTTATTTGTATTCGATGAGCCAGGGCTCGGACATCAGCCCGGAGGGCTTGAGCTTATAGCCGTATGTCCAGTCCATTCCCTGGGTACGCCAGGCCTGAGGACCAAACCAGGTGAGCGATTCGTCGTTCAGATGCAACGTGCCGAAGGTGTTGATGCGGGAGGCAAACAGGGTGATCTCCAAAGTATGCTTTCCCTCATCCAGATATCCCAAATCGGCCTCATGGGGTGCCAGGGACACATTGCCCACCCGCTTGCCGTCCAAATCCACCACCGTGCAGGGGGCGGAAATCTTGCCAAGGCGCACCTTGAGCGCCCGGCCGCCCTCAATGGTAAAGCGATAGGTCAGCGCACCGCCATAGAAGGGCAAGCCCTGATTTGTCCAATCCCCGTAGGAAAGGGTCTGGGGGGCATGGATGATATGCACCTGCCTGCCCTGCACCTTTACGCCGAATTCCCCCAAAATGAACATATTTTCCACGGAAGAGGCCGTCACAAAGGGCTTTTTCACCTCAATCCAATTCACGCCCTTCCCCAGTGCAGGCAACACAATCCGGGTAATGGAATCATCCACATAAACCCCGTCCTTTTGCTTGGCCAGCTTTTCGCCGTTCAGCCAGATTTCGGCCTCATCGGCATCCTCCAGCGCAAGACAGGCCTTCACGGGCACTTCATCCACAATGAAGCTTGTCCGCACCGACAGGGTATGCTCAGGCTTTTCGGGCGGCAAAATCCAGGGCTGTGCGCCGCTGATGGCGGCAGTGGACAGATGCAGTTGCTCCTTGGCCTTCACGCCGATGCGCAGCATTTCCTCCTGTTCCTGCCATTCCCCTTCGTCGATGCGCCAATGCGCCATATCCAGCACACAGACATTGTCCTCATGCAAAATCACCTGCCCGGCCTCGGGAAGAAGGGTGATGCGGCTGTCTTCTTTCTGAGGACGGAATTCCTCTGACATCTGCACGCCGTATTGCCCGGAGGAGAAATCCTCCTGCAGTGCCTGGCTGTCCGCCTTTTCCGCAACAGGGGTCAGGCGCAAAAGCAGGCTATCCTGGGGATAGCAATCCCACAAAATCGTCGTCTGATTCCCCTCAATCCGGGCGGGGAAGGGAACAATAGCCCCCGTCAGGGTCTGATAAAGCGTCACATTCCAGGCGCCCTTCAGGGTGATGCGGTAATGCTCCATGCCCTGCACCCGGCGATGATCATCCGCCCTTGCATGGCAGATGAACAGATTCCGCTCATTCCCATCCTGCCGCAGACCGTATATGAGGCCGTCCGAGGGGTTCGCCTGCTCATCCGTTATGGTGATCTCACGCAGGGGCGCAAGCTGGTTCATCAGGCTGTACTTTTCCCAGGGAATCAGGGTGCAATCCTGCGCCAATTCCCCGGCCTGCCCGTCAGGCAAGGCATCCACAAGGCTGGGGACTACCCCCATGAACACAACCTTCCCGCCCTTTTTGCGGAAAGCCTTCAGCGCATCCAATGTGGTTTTGCGGATCGATTCACAGGCGGGCACCAGCACACAGTCATACTGCATTTCGCCCACCGCAAAGCCCTCTTTTTCGGGATGATACAGTTCAGGCAGCCTGGACTCGCAGATGAAGTCAAAGTCCACCGTGTTCATCAGCAGCCATTCGGTCAGTTCGGCAAAGCGCCGGTCAAGCTCTGCCCGCTTAGCGCCCGTCAAATCAGCCGGTCCGTAGTTGATCCAGTAGGTTTCAATGGGATGAATCACGCCCACCCGCACAACGGGCTTTCCCCGGGTCATCAGGGTATTGACGCGGGCAAAGTGATCCTCAATATAGGAATATTCCTTCCACCAGCTGGACTGATGGCCGATGGATGCCGGGTAATCCCGCTTGCTCTCGCCGTGCATGGAAACCCAGTACAGGTGAGGAACCCGCACGGACACGCCCAGGGCGGCCTGCCAGTCCCCCTGCAATTTATGTCCCCGGAAATCAAAATCCCAGTTGGTCACGCCGTACAGCTCGCTCAGCACACCGGGACACCCCTGCTGATGGGCAGCGGAGGCCGACTGCTTGACGGTATTGTACTCTCGATAGTCGCACAGCATATCCACGCCGGGCAGGGTAAAGCCCCGGTAGGAGCGCATGCACTCTCCGATGGCATTGGTCTGGGAACGGAGGGTGGGTTCCTCCATCATATGCCCGGTCATGAGGATGCCGTTTTGCCTGCACCAGGCACCGATCTGGTCGCTGAAGGCCTGGGCAAAGCGCTCGGTGACATGGTCATGGTAATAATAGCGTGCCCGGGAGGTGCGCTGTTTGCTCTCCCAGATCACATCAGGCAGCTGCTCCAGAAAGCTTTCGCCGTAGGCTGCCCGGTAGGTTTGCTCAAAATCAGGGGTATACGCCAGCACAATATCCTGCTTCTTCTTGGAAAAATGCATTTCCGTTTCCCGGATCAGCTGCGGCTCATCGGTGAAAATGGCAGGGCAGATTTTGCCGAACTCCTCCCCCACCTTTTCCTTATACTTTTCATGGGTGATATCAATAAAGGAAGCAATCGCATCCTTGCACATGGTATCCGAATAGCCCTTGAAATGGCACCAGGCGGTGAGCGTGGAGGTTTTCTGCCAGGCAAACCACAAATCATCCTCCCCTGCCGACTCATTTTCCTTCAGCAGGCGATAGCTTTGCAAATACCCCTCATCATCCAGCCTGACCGCATACCGCCCCAGCAATATGCTTTCCTCGTCCTGCTTGGTGCCGTCCGGCGTAAACAGCAGATATTTCTGCCGGAAGGCGGGATTTTCCGTCACATAGCCCCCGGCAAAGCCCGAAGGCCATTTGTCCTCATCATACAGCCAGGCCAGCATCTCATTGCTTTTTGCCTTCTGAACACAGCCCTTGATGTACTCGAAAAATTTCTCGGACAGATAGCGGGTGGACATGCCGACCCTCACATGCATATGAAAGCCGCCCATGCCCATCTGCTTCATCACATCGATTTCTTTATTCAGCAATTCCTGGTTCAGCTCGCAATTCCATGCCCAAAAGGGGGCGGCGCGATACTCGCAGGTGGGGTTTGCAAACAGCTTTTCATCCGGTTTGGGGGACTGATTCTTTGGATACAGCATAGGTTTTCCTCCGGAATAAAATTTTCTATATTATAATCCCTGAGCCTTTCCCTGTCAAGACAAAAAACCGCCCATCCTTCAAAAGGACAGGCGGGGATTTTCCGGATATATTTTATTCCTCCGCGCTCATGGAAACCAGCTTATTGGAGCGGGCAATGAACTTTTTCAGATCCTCTGCATTCAGCGGACGGGAGGAAAGCCGGGCGATATCATACAGCTGCTCAATCAGCAGGGTGCGCTTTTCGCCCTCTTCCATGGCCGCAATGCTGCGGATGGCGGGGCACAAACGGTTCAGCACCAGCGTATATCTGGAGGGGAAATCGAAATTCTCCCCATAGGCGGCACTCATTTCCTTGTACCGTCTGATTTGCTCATCCTCCACCAGCATCACAGGCAAATCCTTGTCGGACAGAGCCTCCAGCTTGACCTCCAGCGTGTCATTCTTCAGGGCAGTGCGCACCATCTGCTGCAAATCCTCGGCCTTCAGGTCGGAATTTTCGTCGGACTCCTGCTTGAGACCCTCGATATCGGCATCCACCCGCACAAAGGTCAGCTTGTCCTCCTCGCCGCTGCCATACTCCATGAAGGACATGAAGTTCATGTCAATCAGCGTATCCATAACGGCCACATCAATCCCCCGCTCGGTATACAGGGCAACCGCCGCGGCCTGGCGATCCTTTTCCGTGGTATAATAGACCTTTTTTTCGATTTTTGCTTCGTTCCGGGCCCTGTATTCGGCAGCGGTCAGGTACTCGTCCGCTGTGGTCTTGAACAAAACGCTGCCCTTGACCTGGTCATAGAATTTCTGTTCCCGGATGCAGCCGTACTTCACAAAGGGCGCAATATCATCCCAATAGGTCTGGTAGGTTTCCCGCTGGGTGTTCATCAGGGAATTGAGCTTATCCGCCACCTTCTTGGTGATGTGCTGGGACAGGCGCTTGACATAGCCGTCATTTTGCAGGAAGGAACGGGACACATTCAGGGGCAAATCGGGGCAGTCAATCACGCCCTTGAGCAGCATCAAAAATTCGGGGATGACCTCCTTGATGTTGTCCGCCACGAAAACCTGCCGGTTGAACAGCTTGATTTCCCCCTCCTGACCGCCGAAATTCTTCTTGATGCGGGGGAAGTACAGAATTCCCTTGAGATTAAAGGGATAATCCACATTCAGATGCACCCAGAAAAGCGGGTCCTCATAGGTATGGAACAGCTTGCGGTATGCCGCCTTATACTCCTCCTCCGTGCAGTCCTTGGGATTTTTCAGCCAAAGGGGATGAATCTCATTGACGGGCTTTTCTTCCTCTTCTTTATGCTCATGCTCTGCGCACTCGCAATTTTCGTCATGCGCTTCGCATTCGTCATGCCGGGCGCTCAAATCCTCCAGATACACGGGGATGGCCATGTAGCCGCAATACCGCTCCAGCACCTCACGAACCCTGAAGCCCTCCAGGAACTCCTTTTCATCCTCCATGATGTGCAGCGTAACCGTGGTACCCCGCTGCAGCCGGCCGCCCTTTTGCATGGAAAATTCCATGCCGTCCGCGCTTTCCCACAAGACAGGCTCAGCGCCCTCCTGCCAGGAAAGGCTGTCAATGGATACCTTGTCCGCCGCCATAAAGGCAGAATAAAAGCCCAGACCGAAGTGGCCGATGATGCCGTCCTTGTTGTCCCCGGTATAATTTTTCAGAAAATCCTCTGCGCCGGAGAAGGCCACTTGGTTGATGTATTTGTCCACCTCATCCGCCGTCATGCCGATGCCGTTATCGGTAAAGCGAAGCTCCCCCGCCTCCTTGTCCACGGTAACGGTCACACGCAAATCCTCCTGCGCATCCCCGTTCATGAGCATTTTATACTTGGTGATGGCATCGCAGCCGTTGGACACCAATTCCCGGATAAAAATATCCTTGTCCGAATACAGCCACCGCTTGATGACCGGCATAATATTCTGCGCATCAATCGAAATATTTCCGTTCTTCATGTCATTTTCCTCCTGTATATCCCGAATTTTTGCCTGATAAACTCGTTTTTGAAAGGGATTTTCCCTTTCGATGAGCATTATAACACAGATTGCGCCGGATTGCAACACATTTTTAGCACTCAAATCATTCGAGTGCTAAATTTTATTTTGTTATTGCGTTTTGCCGCCCGGCATGGTATAATATCGTGTATATTTTGCAAGGAGGTATTGCAGATGGAAAGAAAAAATGCATGGCTGACTTATGATGAAGAAACCCTGCTGCAGGTGGAGCAGTGCGCAAAGGCCTACCGCATCTGGCTGGACGGCGGAAAAACCGAAAGAGAATGCGTCTCGGAAACGGTGACCATTGCCAAATCAAAGGGATATGTTGACCTGAATGAACTGATTGCTGCCGGCAAGGCTCTGCAGGCCGGGGACAAGGTCTATGTCAACCAGATGGGCAAGGCCGTTATGCTGTTTGTCATCGGCAAAAAGCCCCTGGAGCAGGGCATCAACATCGTGGGCGCCCACATCGACTCCCCCCGCATCGATATCAAGCAGAATCCCTTCTATGAGGACACGGACATCGCCTATGCCGATACCCATTATTACGGCGGCATCAAGAAATATCAGTGGGTAACCCGTCCCCTGGCGCTCCACGGCGTGGTGGCGAAAAAGGACGGCACCTGCGTCAACATCACAATCGGCGAAAAGGACGAGGATCCCGTGGTGGGCATTTCCGATTTGCTGATTCACCTGTCGGGCGAGCAGATGGGCAAGAAGGCCTCCGAGGTCATCGGCGGCGAGAGCCTGGATATCATCCTGTGCGGCAAGCCCCTGAAGGGGGAGGAAAAGGATGCCGTCATGGCCGGTCTGTTGAAAATTTTGAAGGATCAGTACGGCATTGAGGAAGAAGACATGCTGTCTGCCGAAATCGAAGCGGTGCCGGCCGACAGGTCCAGGGACTTTGGTCTGGACAAGAGCATGATTCTGGGCTATGGGCATGATGACCGGGTGTGCGCCTTTGCCTCCCTGAATGCCATTTTGTCCATTGAGGACATCCCCGAATACACCTGCTGCTGCCTGTTGGCCGATAAGGAAGAAATCGGCTCGGTGGGCGCCACCGGTATGCGGGCCCAGTATTTCGAAAATGCCGTGGCCGAGATGATCAACCTGACCGTTCCTTCCTATTCTGATATCATCCTGCGCCGAGCGCTGAGCAATTCCCGGATGCTGTCCTGCGATGTGTCTGCGGGCTTTGATCCTTTGTTTGCCTCTGCCTTTGAAAAGAAGAATGCCGCATTGCTTGGATACGGCGTATGCTACAACAAGTTCACCGGCTCAAGGGGCAAGTCCGGCTCCAATGATGCCAATGCCGAGTTCATCGGCAAGCTGCGCAAAATCATGTCGGATGCATCGGTCACCTGGCAGACCGCCGAATTGGGCAAGGTCGATGTGGGCGGCGGCGGCACCATCGCCTATATCTGCGCCCTGTACGGCATGGAGGTCATCGACAGCGGCGTTCCGGTGCTGAGCATGCACGCTCCCCTGGAAATCATCAACAAGGCCGATTTGTTTGAGGCAGCCAAGGCCTACCGCGCCTTCATGCTGAACGCTTGACAGATTAAGAACAGAATTTTCGATACGGAAACGCTTTACTTTTGGCATATTTCGGGTTATAATGCTGTTGTCAACCGTGATTGGATGGCGAAAGCCTCCGATTCCGGTCAATTGCTCGCAGGAAAACCTGCGTAAAGAAAGAGGAGGATTCCCATGAAAATGAAGTCCTGGATTGCTCTGCTGCTCGTGGCCGTGCTGGCTTTCGCCGGTATCGCTCAGGCTGAAGAAGCCGCTAAGGTCGCCATGGTTACCGACTACGGCGATATCACTGACCAGTCCTTCAACCAGACCACCTACGAAGCCTGCCAGGAATGGTGCGGCGAAAACGGCGTTGAGTTCACCTATTACAAGCCCGCCGGAGACTCCACTGCTGAGCGTGTCGCCATGATCGAAAAGGCCATCGACGACGGCTTCACCATCATCGTGCTGCCCGGCTACGCCTTCGGCGAAGCCATCGGCGAAGTGCAGGACATCTATCCCGATGTGAAGTTCATCGGTCTGGATGTTTCCGAAAGCTACCTGGGCGGCGTGGCCCTGGGCGAGAATGTGTTCTGCGCTGTGTATCAGGAAGAGCTGTGCGGCTACATGGCCGGTTACGCTTCTGTGAAGCTGGGCTATAAGCACCTGGGCTTCCTGGGCGGCATGGCTGTTCCCGCTGTTGTCCGCTATGGCTACGGTTTCGTGCAGGGCGCTGACGCTGCTGCCAAGGAACTGGGCGTTGATGCTTCCGTTGAATTCGTGTATGGCAACCAGTTCTACGGCGATGCCGATATCACTGCCTACATGGACAACTGGTATCAGACTCTGGGCGTAGAAGTCGTGTTCGCTTGCGGCGGCGGCATCTACACCTCTGCTGCTGAAGCTGCTGCCAAGGTGGGCGGCAAGGTCATCGGCGTTGACGTTGACCAGGCCGGCATCATCAACGGCTACGGCGAAGGCATGACCGTGACCTCCGCTATGAAGGGTCTGGCTGCTACCGTGAAGACCCTGCTGCAGGAGACCATCATCAATGACAACTTCGCTCAGTACGGCGCTTCCGTGCAGACCCTGGGTCTGGTTTCCGGCACCGATCCCGAAGCGAACTATGTGCAGCTGCCCATCGCTTCCACTCAGTGGGCCGACGGCTTCACCGTGGATATGTACAAGGCACTGGTTGCTGACATGTTCAGCGGCGCTTTGACCGTTTCCAACGATACCGCTGCTGCTCCCGCTGTGAGCATCGCTGTGAACTACTACGGCAACATCAAGTAATTCCTATTGACCCTGTCCCGGGGATGGCAGCCCATCCCCGGGCTTTTGACAAAAGCCCCTGATGCACAGAGGTTTTTTTCAGAAGGTTCTGTTTATTGCCAGATCAATCGAAGGAGGGGTGCCGCTTGGACGGACAAACATTACCCACTGATGCCCCGTTCGCCATTGAAATGCTGGGGATTACCAAACGCTTTCCCGGCATCATAGCCAATGACAACATCAACCTGCAGCTGCGCAGGGGAGAAATTCATGCGCTGCTTGGGGAAAACGGTGCGGGCAAATCCACCCTGATGAGCATTCTGTTCGGCCTGATTCAGCCCGACGAGGGCGCAATTTACAAGGACGGACAGATGGTCTCCATCAAAGACCCCAATGACGCCACGGCTCTGGGCATCGGCATGGTGCACCAGCACTTCAAGCTGGTGGAATGCTTCTCAGTGCTGGACAACATCATTCTGGGTGTCGAAACCTGCAAGTACGGCTTTCTGCAAAAGAAGGAAGCCCGGGAAAAGGTGATGGCGCTGTCCGATAAGTACGGCCTCATGGTGGACCCGGATGCGCTGATTTCGGATATCACGGTTGGTATGCAGCAGCGCACCGAGATACTGAAAATGCTCTACCGGGACAACGATGTGCTGATTTTCGATGAGCCCACCGCCGTGCTGACCCCTCAGGAAATCGATGAATTGATGGAAATCATGCGTTCCCTGGCACGGGAGGGCAAGTCCATCCTGTTCATTTCCCATAAGCTGGCCGAAATCATGGCCGTGTCCGACCGCTGCAGCGTCCTGCGCAAGGGCAAGTATATCGGAACGGTCAACACATCAGAGACTACATTGGAAGAGCTTTCCACCATGATGGTGGGCCGCAAGGTCAATACCCAGGTGGAAAAGCCCGAGCAGACTCCCGGCGATGTGGTACTGTCTGTCCAGTCCCTGACCGTTGCCTCCAAGCGGCACAAGAATAACGCCGTCAAGGATGTCACGCTGCAGGTGCGCCAGGGCGAAATCGTGGGTCTGGCCGGTATCGACGGCAACGGGCAAATCGAATTCACCAACGCGCTGACCGGTCTGGATCCCGTCCTGCACGGAACCATCACCTTCATGGGGCAGGATATCACCCACAGCCCCATCAGGGAACGCAATGTGATGGGTCTGTGCCACATCCCGGAGGATCGGCACAAGTATGGTCTGGTTCTGGACTATACGCTGGAAAATAACCTGATTTTGCAGCGGTATTTTGAGCCTGAATTCAATCAGTCCGGCTTTATGCGTCCCAGGAACATCCGTGCCTACGCCGAAAGGCTGATTGAGGAATACGATATCCGCTCCGGTCAGGGGCCGGTAAATATCGTTCGGGGTATGTCGGGCGGCAACCAGCAAAAGGCCATCATCGCCCGGGAGATTGACCGCAATCCCAACCTGCTGGTGGCCGTTCAGCCCACCCGCGGCCTGGATGTAGGCGCAATCGAGAACATTCACAAGCAAATCGTTGCCCAGCGCAATGCCGGGAAGGGCGTGCTGCTGGTTTCTCTGGAATTGGATGAAATCATGAGCCTGTCCGACCGGATTCTGGTGATGTACGAGGGCGAAATCGTGGGCGAGCTCGATCCCAGGGAAACCACCCGGGAAGAGATTGGTCTGTATATGGCCGGTGCCAAGCGAAACGATCACACGGACGAAAAGGAGGTCTGGGAGGTCTGATGAATATGGAGAAGAAAGAACGCAAGCCGTTTTTGCAAATCCCTGCTGTGCAGACCTTTCTGGCCTCCATTGTCTGCATCATTGCGGGTCTGATTATCGGCTATATCGTGCTGCTGATTATCAATCCCACCGGCGCATGGGATGCCATTGTGGCCGTACTGAAAAATTTCATGACCTACAGCCGGGAAACAGCGCAAATCAAGTACCTGGGCAATACGCTGGTCAAGACCGCTCCCCTGCTCATGTGCGGATTGAGCGTGCTGTTTGCCTATAAGGTGGGTCTGTTCAATATCGGCGCCGCCGGGCAGTATGTGGTGGGCGCGGGCATCAGCCTGTACGCCGCCCTGGCCTGGGGAATGCCCTGGTATGTCTGCGTGCTGCTGGCGATGATGGCCGGTGCCCTGTGGGGAGCCATTTCGGGCATCCTGAAGGCTTACTGCAATGTGAACGAGGTCATTTCCTGCATCATGCTCAACTGGATTGGTCTGTATCTGGTCAATGCTCTGCTGAGCAATGTCAAGGAATCCACCAGCCCCTATACCCTGAAGCTCACCAAATATGCCCCCCAGGCCAAGCTGCCCTCCCTGGGGCTGGAAAAGCTGTTTACCAACAATACCTATGTGACCATCGCCATCCCCGTGGCCGTTTTGCTGGCCGTGGGCATCTGGGTTTTGCTGACCAAAACCCGTCTGGGCTATGAACTGAGAGCCACCGGTCTGAACAAGGATGCTGCCCGCTATTGCGGCATGCGGCAGAATTTCAACATTATCCTGACCATGGTCATTGCGGGTGCCCTGAGCGGACTGGCCGCTGCCATGCTGTATCTGAGCGGATTCGAAGAATGGAGCTGCACCCAGTCCTCCGTACCGGCCATGGGCTTCAACGGCATTGCCGTTGCCTTCCTGGGCGGCTTGAACCCCATCGGCGCGGTCTTCTCCTCCTTCTTCATTCAGCATATCACCAGCGGCGGAGCGTATGTGGATAAGACCATGTATTGCTCCCAGATTTCCGACCTGATTTCTTCTGTCATCATTTACCTGTGCGGCTTTGTGCTGTACTTCATCCAGTTCGTCAATAAGCACATGCGCCGCAAAGAAAATGAAAGAAAAGCGCTGGAAGGAGGCGATGTCAAATGACGCTGCTCATTCAATATACGCTGATATTTGCCAGTGTGCTTCTCCTTGTTGCGCTGGGCGGATGCTTTTCCGAGCATTCGGGCGTAATCAACATCGGTCTGGAGGGCATCATGGTGTTCGGTGCCCTGGGCGGTGCGCTGGCCATGAAGTTTCTGCCTGCGGGCATCAGTCCCTTCCTGATGATTCTGCTGTCCGTCCTGGCGGCCATGCTGCTGGGCGTGCTATTCTCCCTGCTGCTGGCCGTTGCCGCAATCCGGTTCAATGCGGACCAGACGCTGATTGGTACGGCCATGAACCTGCTGGGCGTTGCCGCCGCTACCGTCATCGTCAAGGCCATGAACACGGCGGAGGATCCCAACAACGTTTCCTCTACCATCCAGTACATCGAGCAAAAGAAGGCCTTCCTGGTCAATATCGATGGGTTTGAATTCAACTGGTTCATGCTGCTGGCGGTCATTTTGCTGGTTGCGTCCTGGGTTGTGCTCTATAAAACCCGGTTTGGTCTGCGGCTGATGTCCTGCGGAGAGCATCCTCAGGCGGCCGACTCGGTGGGCATCAATGTAAAGAAAATGCGCTACAGCGGCGTGCTGATTTCGGGTCTGCTGGGCGGTTTGGGCGGACTGGTCTACATCACCGCCGGCGTCAGTGAATGGAAATTCGAAAACGGCGTTGCGGGATTCGGTTTCCTGGCGCTGGCCGTCATGATTTTCGGTCAGTGGAAGCCTCTGCGCATTGCATTGGCTGCGCTCATTTTCGGGCTGTTCCGGGCGCTCAGCAATGTGTACACCGGCTTTGACCTCCTTAAAAATCTGAACCTGCCCTCCAGCGTATACAATATTCTGCCCTATGCCATCTCCCTGGTTGTGCTGGCTTTGACCTCCAAAACCTCCAAGGCGCCCAAGGCCGAGGGTATCCCCTACGACAAGGGCATGCGATAGTCCGACCCTTTTCTGCCCTTCCCTGCAAATGCGGGGAAGGGTTTTTGATTGGATATTTCGACCGCAGCGGGCGGGATTTATAACTCTTTTCGATTTTTTGTGTATAAATATTCAAAAAAGCTGTTGACAAATGGAGGAAACAGCGTTATAATACCGCATAAATTCACCCTTGCCTCGGGCGATGGATGAATGAAATTTTACCGAAAGGATTTTAGAACCATGAAAAAGATAATCGCACTGGTTATGGCTCTTGTACTGCTGGGCAGCATGTTCTCTGTTGCCGGCGCTGAAGAGAAGTACCTGGGTGTTATGCTCTCCACCAACGTGATGAGCCTGGACACCGACCTGGCCACCGACGGCGAAAGCTTCGAAGTCATCGCCGACTGCATCGATGGTCTGACTCAGATGGATGCCGACGGTGCTGCCATCCCCGCCCTGGCCGAAAGCTGGGAGATCTCGGATGACGGAACGGTCTACACCTTCTATCTGCGTGATGCTGTCTGGTCCAACGGAACGCCCGTGACCGCCAATGACTTTGTCTTTGCCTGGCAGCGCATCGTGACCAACAACGGCGAATATGCCTACATGTTCGATTCCTCCGTTGGCTGCGTGAAGAATGCAGACTCCATCCTCTATGACGGCGCAGATCCTGCCACATTGGGCGTAACCGCCATCGATGACAAGACCCTGCAGGTCGAGCTGGAAGTTCCTGTTTCCTTCTTCCCCTCTCTGCTGTACTTCCCCACCTTCTACCCCATCAATGAAGCTTTCTACACCTCCCTGGCAGAAGGCACCTATGGCACCAGCCCCGAAACCTTCCTGTCCTGCGGCGCTTTCGAGCTGGAAGAATACACCCCCGGCACCGCTTCCCTGAAGGTCAAGAAGAACGCTTCCTACTATGATGCCGACAAGGTTCAGCTGGCCGGTATCAAGTATCAGGTGGTAGGCTCCTCCGATAACGCGCTGACCTCCTTCAAGACCGGCGCTCTGGATGTTGTGACCATCTCCGGCAGCCAGGTTGCTGCAGCCGAAAAGGATGCCGCCCTGTCCGCTAACCTGCAGGTGACCGGTGCCGGCTATCTGTGGTATGTTTCCTTCAGCCAGACCGAAAAGAATGCCCAGGGCGGCATGCTGGCCAACGCCAACCTGCGTCTTGCCATTTCCAATGCCATCGACCGTGAAGAACTGGTCGAGGAATACGTGATGGACGGCTCTCTGGATACCTACACCGCCGTTCCCCCGCAGTTTGCTGCTTCCTCCACCACCGGTGAAGACTTCTCTGCCAACCAGGATCTGTTTGCCGATTATTGCGGCTACAATCCCGAAAAGGCTGTTGAATACTTCAATGCCGCCGTGGCCGAACTGGGCGTAGATACCTTTACCTTCACCATGATTTACGGCTCCAACGAAGGTGACGAGGTGGCCAAGGTTGCTCAGGCCATCAAGGCTCAGGTGGAAGATGTTCTGCCCGGCATCACCATCAATCTGCAGTCCATGCTCAAGTCCGAGCGTCTGGACAAAATGCAGAACGATAACTATGACATCGCCCTGACCCGCTGGGGCCCGGACTATGCCGATCCTATGACCTATCTGGGCATGTGGATTACCGACAACGCCAACAACTACGGCTTCTGGTCCAATGCGGAATATGACCAGCTGATCAAGGATTGCACCACCGGCGCTTACATCTCTGACTATGATGCCCGTTGGAATGCCCTTCTGCAGGCCGAAACCCTGGTGATGCAGGAAGCCGTCATCGCTCCTTTGTACACCAAGGCCAATGCCAACCTGATCGCCCCCGGCGTCAGCGGCATTGAATTCCATCCTGTTGCCCTGAACCGTGTGTACAAGAATGTGACTCTGGAATAATTCAATCGGTATCAACCTATTTCCGGATCAGGGCGGTCTTTGGGCCGCTCTGATCCGTGAGTTATTTTTTAATTGAAGGAATGGACGCTCTATGCTGAAATTTATTCTCAAGCGGATCGGCCTGGCATTGCTCACATTGTTCATCATTGTGGCTTTGCTTTTTGTTATGGTTCGCATCATGCCCGGCAATCCCTTCCCATCTGAGCGCATGAACGATCAGCAGATCGCGCTGAAGCGTGCTGAAATGGGGCTTGATGATCCGATTCTCGTGCAGTTCGGACGGTATCTTTCCAAGCTTCTTTTACAGGGTGATTTCGGCAACGGAACAAGCCTGTATTATGGCGTACCCATCAATACGGTGCTGAGTACCTGCCTGTCCAATTCCTTCCGGATCGGCGGAATGGCTGTCGTGCTGGGCAGCTTTGTCGGTCTGCTGCTTGGCATCTGCGCCGCCCTGAACAGGGGCAAATTCCTGGATGGATTCTGCACGGTGTTTTCCATCCTGGGTGTTTGCGTGCCCTCCTATGTTTTTCTGATTTTCCTGCAATACAATTTTTCCTACCAAATCACCCTCCTGCCCTACTTCTTTGACAAGGATCGCTTCCTTTTGTCCTCCGTTATCCCGGTTATTTCCCTGAGCCTGTTCACCATGTCCACCATTGCCCGGTTTACGCGCAATGAGATGGTGGATGTCATTGATTCCGATTATGTTCACCTGGCCGAGGCCAAAGGAATGTATGGCCGAAAGCTGATTACCCGGCATGTACTGCGCAATGCGCTGATTCCCATTGTGACCGTACTGGCTCCGCTGATTGTTGATTTGCTGACCGGCGCATTGGTCGTCGAAAAAATCTACGGCATCAACGGAATCGGCAAGCTGATGGTGGATTCCATTGCCGGCGAAGGTGTTGATTATAACTATGTATTGGCCCTTGGAATCCTGTATTCCTCCCTGTATATCGGCATTATGATGATTGTCGACATTCTGTACGGCGTACTGGATCCCCGCATCAGAGTATCTGCGAAGGGAGGCAATTAACCATGAAAAAAACAGTGCCTCAGACCATTTCGGCTCAGACGGATTATCAGCCCACCAAGGAGGATTTCCGCCTGCTTGAGCAGAAGGATATTCATGTTGATAAAAACTTTGCCTCCCAGAGCTACTGGAAGGGCGTTTTCAAGCATTTTTTCTCCAACCGCAGGGCGGTTATCGGGCTGATTATCGTCACGGTGCTTATTTTGCTGGCCATTTTCGGCCCCATGATGTGCGGCTATACCTATGACGGCATCGTCAAGGCCATGAATGAAAAGGGCAAAATGAAGCCGGCCAGAGGGCTGTCCCCCCGGATCCCCGGTCTGCACAAACTGCTGACCGGAGAGGAATACGACGATATTTTCAAGGATCTGACCTTCCTGTTCGGGACGGATGACCTGGGGCGGGATCTGTGGACCCGTACCTGGTACGGCGCGCGGGTGTCGCTGCTGATTGCCTTCATCACCATTTTCATTGATATGATCATCGGCATGAGCTACGGCCTGATTTCGGGCTATTTCGGCGGCATGGTGGATAACATCATGCAGCGCATCGTGGAAATTGCCAATTCCATTCCCCGGCTGGTCATCGTATCCGTTCTGGCTATCTTTATGGCCAAGGGCATGGGGCTGGTCATTGTAGCCCTGCTGCTCACGGAATGGATCGGCATGAGCAAAATTGCACGAGCCGAAATGCTGAAAATCAAGGAGCAGGAGTATGTATTGGCCAGCCGCACCCTGGGCGCAGGCAACGGGCATATCATATTCAAGGAAATCCTGCCCAACACCATCGGACCGATCATCACCCAGGTGATGTTCTCCATCCCCACCGCCATATTTACCGAAGCATTCCTGAGCTTTGTGGGCGTTGGCATCATGCTGCCCCAATGCTCGGTGGGTACGCTGATTGAGGACGGCTTCAACAATATCACCACCTTGCCCTACCAGATTCTGCCGCCCATCATTGTGCTGGCGCTGCTGATGCTCGGATTTAACTTTATCGGCGATGGTCTGCGTGAAGCGCTTGCACCCAAGCTGGAAGATATGTAAAGGAGGGAGCGTCATGAAGAAAGGCGAAACAATTCTGGCAATTAAAAATCTGGACATATCCTTCCGTACCGGCTCGGGCTTCGTGCATGCCATCCGCGGGGTGAATTTTGACCTGCAAAAGGGAGAAACCGTTGCCATTGTGGGCGAATCCGGCTCGGGAAAATCGGTGTCCATGAAGGCAACCATCGGGCTGATGGATGCCAACGGCATCGTCAATTCCGGGGAAATTCTCTATACCTATGAGGATGAAACAGGCGCGGTGAAAACCGTTGATTTGCTCAAATTATCCAAAAAGGAGCTGCGAACCCATTACAACGGCAAGCGCATCGCCATGGTTTTTCAGGACCCGATGACCAGCCTGGATCCTACCATGCAAATCGGCAAGCAAATCACCGAAACCATGTTCCTGCACACTAATCTGACCAAGGAGGAGGCTCGCAAGCGGGCCATTGAGCTGCTTGATTTGGTGGGCATCCCGGATGCGGAAAAGCGCTTCAAAAACTATCCCCATCAGCTTTCGGGCGGCATGCGGCAGCGTGTTGTCATCGCCATTGCGCTGGCGGGCAATCCGGATATTTTGATTTGCGATGAGCCCACCACGGCGCTTGATGTGACCATTCAGGCCAAAATTCTGGAGCTGATCAAGAAAATACAGCAGGAAATGGGGCTGTCGGTCATCTATATCACCCACGATTTGGGCGTTGTGGCCAAGGTGGCCGATTATGTGAACGTGATGTATGCGGGCAAAATCGTCGAAGTGGGCAATGTGGATGAAATCTTCTACGATCCCCGCCATCCCTATACCTGGGGGCTGCTCAGCGCCATGCCCGACCTGGATACAAGCGGCGAAAAGCTTTATTCCATCCCGGGCAGCCCGCCCAACCTGCTGCATGAGCCGGTGGGCGATGCTTTTGCGCCCCGAAATCCCTTTGCGCTGGAAATTGATACCAAGCTGGCTCCCCCGATGTTCAAAATTACCGAAACACACTATGCCGCAACCTGGCTGCTGCATCCTGATGCCCCCGGGATTGATATGCCGGTTCAGTTGAAGGATCATTTGATGAGAGCAAGAGAGGAGGCGGAAAAATGCTTACAAAACAACCGCTCCTGAAGGTCGAAAATTTGAAACAGCATTTCCGCATTTCCCGTTCCTTTACGGTAAAGGCGGTAAACGGCGTCTCCTTCGAAATTTATCCGGGCGAGACCTACGGCCTGGTGGGCGAATCGGGTTCGGGAAAAACCACCATCGGCCGCTCGATTATCCGGCTGTATGATCCCACCGAGGGCAAGATTCTCTTTAATGACAGGGAAATAACCGGAAAGCTGGATTCTCAGACCCGTTCCATGCTCCGCACCCAGATGCAGATGATTTTTCAGGATCCGATGGCTTCCCTGAATCCCCGGAAAAAGATTTCGGACATCATCGGGGAAGGGCTGGACATTCACCATATCTGCTCCTCCCGGCAGGAAAGGGCAGAGAAAATCAGCGAAATGCTGAAAATGGTGGGTCTGTCCCCCGAGCATGCCTCCCGCTATCCCCACCAATTTTCAGGTGGACAGCGCCAGAGGGTCGGCATTGCCCGTGCGCTCATCATGAACCCTAAGCTGATTATCGCAGATGAATGCATTTCGGCTCTGGATGTATCCATTCAGGCGCAGGTTGTCAATCTGATGAAGGATATTCAGCGGGAAACGGGCTGCGCATACCTGTTCATTGCCCATGATTTGAGCATGGTCAAATATATCTCTGACCGGATCGGCGTGCTGCATCTTGGGTATATGGTGGAAAGCGGCACAACGGAGGAAATCTTCTCAAACCCCGTCCATCCCTATACCAAGTCCCTGCTCAGCGCCATCCCCCTGCCCAACCCGGAGGTGGAAAAGCGCCGTACCTCCCTGTCCTTTGATTATGCCACCTCGGGAATCGATTATTCCCAGGGCGTGGAGCATCAGCTGGAGGGCACCCATAAGGTGCTCTGCACGGAGGAAGAATTGACCCGGTGGACAAAGTAAATCCCCTTTTGAGGCAAAAAAATCCCCGCCCAATCAGGCGGGGGTTTTTTCAATCGCTGCATATTCAAAGGCCAAGGCCTTCGTAAACCAAATCCCGGATAACGGGATGCTCCTGGGTATAGCAAAATCCATAGGAACGGACATGCTGGGCATGGAAAAGGGACAATTGATGCTCGGTATCCACCAGCGCATAGGCTCCCGCCGCGCCGTCCCAGCCGAACTCGCCCACCGGGCAGCGGGCATTTCGGAAGGCGGGGTCAACCATCGTTCTGACCCCCAGGGCATAGCTGTAGCCCAGCTTCCGCTCATTAAAATAGGTGTCATAGGCCTTGCCGGACAACTGGGGAGTCTTATAAAGCTCCACCGTTTCCGGGCGCAAAATTCTTTCCCCTGTTGCGCCCATACCGCCGCAGGCCAGCGCATCCAGAAGGGAAATATAGCTTTCCACATCCCCCATCAGCCCTGCGCCGCCGCTTTCATAGCAGTCAGACAAAGCATAGCGGTTGGTAGCCTCCATGGGAACGGCGTCCTGCTTTTGATCGTCCCAGATATACTGGGCGCACAGATGCTGCTTCAGGTCATCATTCATCCGGAAGGACATCCGCCTGATCCCCAGGGGCTCAAACAAATATTTCTGCATATAGCTTCCCAGCGTCATGCCGGACACGATCTCAATCACTGCCCCCAGCACATCATGCCCCAGGCTGTATTTCCAGTCATCCCCCGGGTCAAACTGCAAGGGCTTGTGGCCGATGGCCGAGGCAATCTGCTGGGTCGTGGCCTTTTTCCCGTACATTTCCAGCGTATTTTGAATAGCCCGGGCTTCCAAATCATAGTCCAGCCCGCCCGTCATGCTCATCAGATGCCGGATGGTCATGGGGCGGCGGGCAGCGCGGGTCATATCCCCCTCCGCCACGGTCAGCAGGGTAAAGGAGGGAATATATCGGGAAACCGGGTCATCCAGCCCCAATTTTCCCTGCTCAATCAGCTGCAGAGCCGCTGTGCAGGTATACATCTTGGTGGCGGAAAAGTAAAAATAGGTTTCCCGGCCATTCATGGGGAGGGTCTTTTCAAAATCCGAAAATCCCCTGAAATGCCGGTACACGGGCTGATGATTGACATAGACCAGCGTATCCGAGGCAGGCACATGCAGCCTGTCCAGATCATCCAGATAGGCGGTAAGCTTTGTAAAATCCATATTTATCCTTCCCTTGCGGTGGGCTGGGGATAGCCGGGCAGATACTGCATCATTTCAATATCGTTCCCGTCCGGATCCTTGAGCCAGAAGTGATAATTGCTGTATTTCCCCACGCAAATCTGAGGCTTGGGCAATCCAAGAAGCGCCACACGCTCTGCCTCTGCCCGCGCATCATCAACCGCCACACACAGATGGGCAACGCCGATGCCGGGATCCCCCTTCACCGCATCCTTTGGGGCGGCGAAAAGCTCAATATAGCTCAAATCAGTCAACCGCACATAGGTCATGGTAATACGGCCGTTTTCCTCGCCCTGCATAGCGATTTCGCCGCCCAGCACCCGGGTGTAAAAATCCACTGATTTTTCCATGTCCCCGACCCGAAGGGCAGCATGTCCCAATCCTCTGATCATCCTTATTCCTCCGCCGGCTCGCCGAGCCGTAAAACGCCGCTGAAATCGGCATTCATGGCATGCTGTTCGTTCATTTGTCTCAGATATTGCAGCCTTTCGATCCGCTTTTGCACACGAAGAGCGGTCAGGGAACGGCTTTTGTATCTGTCCATCAGGGTGCGCACCGAAACAGCCGCAGGCAGGGAAGCCAGCACCGGAAGCCCCACTGCCCCCACGGCCGCCCCCACAGCCATCGCAGCCCCTGTTTTCATCATGCGAAAAGCCGCATCCTGAATGCCTGCCTTTTGATCCTTCCTGCCCATGATGACCTTCATTTGCTCGGTGACGGCAATCACGGCAAAGGGAAGGGCAACGCCGACCGTATCCAGTACGCTGACAGCCGGGTCAGCATCCGCAAGCAGACCCATGTCAACCGCCAGCTCATCCACACAGCTGAGCCCGGTTGTGACGGCATCCACCAGCGTATCCCGCCGCCGCTGCCTGTATTTTTCGACTAATTCTCTGAATTCCGGCATTTGATCACCTGAAAATCGTCTGAAGCAGCGTCACAATCACCCACGCAGAGGCGGCAATCGCCACGATCACCGTCAGATACTGCATGGTGGTGTACTTCTTTGATTTTTTCCCATTCTGCTCCTTGGCCAGCTTCTGTGCCTGCTTTTCCAGGTTCGTCAGCCGACCCTGCAGTTCAATGATATCCTGCCTCAAATCATCCGCCTGACGGGACAGGGATTCCTCCGCAATGGTCTGCCTGGTGCTCAAATCATTCTGCAGCTTGCGAAGGTTAGCCTGATCCTCGCTCAAGCCCTCAGCCACCAGCGTCATTTCGGAGGTAAAGGTCTCGATGAGGCGGTTCATATCCTTTCCCTTGACGGTGGATACCGCCCCTTCGAAAAAGCTTTTCGCCTGCCCGATCAGATCCTTCTTGGCCGTTTCAGGCGCTTCCTGAGGCATTAATTCTTCCGTCGATTTTTGTTCAGACAATTCCAAACCCCGATTCCAACTGTTCTTTCTTGTAGTTTTCCGCCAAACGATGCACCCTGTCATAGGGATTGAGCAGGGAATGCAGGGAGCGGTCATGGTTCAATGTGGCAATAATCAGGGAAATATACTTGCTCATATCCGCTTCAATGTACCAGGGGGCAGCGCGCAGCTCGGGGGTGCGATAGGTCAGGTTGGTGGTAATCACCCGGTAAAGCAGCCCATCCTCATAGGCCTTATTGAACACACCCAGACCGTTGGTAAAGAAGCCGAAGGTGGTCATGGCGATAATGCGGTTTGCCCGGCGAGCCTTCAGCTCCCGGCACAAGTCAATCATGGAATCGCCGCTGGCAATCATATCATCCACCACGATAATATCCTTGCCCGCCACATCGCTGCCCAGATACTCATGAGCCACAATAGGATTGCGACCATTGACAATCGTAGTATAATCCCGGCGCTTGTAGAACATGCCCAAATCCAGGGACAGAACGGATGCATAGTAAATATTGCGATCCATCGCGCCCTCGTCCGGGCTGACGAACATCAGATGCTCCTTATCCAGCTGCAAATCCTTTACATGCCTGCACAAGGCCTTGAGCATCTGATAGGTGGGCATAATATTTTCAAAGCCGCTCAGGGGAATGGCATTCTGCACACGGGGGTCATGGGCATCAAATGTAATAATGTTCTGAACGCCCATATTGACCAGCTCCTGAAGCCCCAGGGCGCAATCCAGGCTCTCCCGGGAAACCCGCCTGTGCTGCCGGGACTCATACAGCATGGGCATAATCACATTGATTCGCTTTGCCTTGCCGCCCAGGGCTGCAATCACACGCTTCAGATCCTGGAAATGGTCATCGGGAGACATGGGCACTTCCCGGCCATACATCAAATAGGTGCGGTTATAGGCACACACATCAATCACAATATAGATATCGTATCCGCGGACAGATTCCTTGATCATGCCCTTGGCCTCGCCCGTACCAAACCGGGGCAGATAGGTCTTGATCAGGAAGGAATTCCGGTCACGGCCGAAGGTGGTATAAAGCTCCTCATCCTGATTTTCCTGCAAAGAGTGCCAGGTTTTGAGATACTGATCGATCTTTTCGCCCATTTCCTCGCATCCGGGCATGGCGATCACGCCAAGGGGACCTACCGGGATATTCTTGATGTCGCTGCTCCAGTCAGTCAGAAATTGCTGTTGCATGGTGTCGTCCTCCTGCTTGATGATACAGATACCGTTGCTATTATACCACAATCTGCCCGATATGAAAAGAGCAAAATCGTTAAAATTCAAATTTATCTGAAGCTTTGCCGGGGATCGGGCGCGTCTCATCATCGCCGGATCGCTCCCTGCGTCTGGGAGACGCATAACAGAAAAGAAAAACCTCCGGAATCAATCGGTGGGGTTGCCCGGAGGATGCAGCCGAAACATTCAGCGATTCCCCTGCCCCGGCCGGGATTACTTATGACAAAAAAACTTACGGAATCAATCGGGAGAAATGTCCGGAGGATGAAGCCAAATCATTCAGCGATTCCCCTGACCCGGCCGGGATTACGCACGACAGAAAGGAAAAAATTCCGGAATCAATCGGAGGAATTGTCCGGATGATGCAGCCAAATCATTCAGCGATTCCCCTGCATTGGCTGGAGAAACTCATAGCAATAAAGCAAAGAAAAACCTCCGAAATCAATCGGAGGTTTGGCTCCCCAGGTAGGGCTCGAACCTACAACAACTCGGTTAACAGCCGAGTGCTCTGCCATTGAGCTACTGAGGAATAATATCCGGCGGCTTTCTATCCTCCCGGGCCGTTTCCAGCCAAGTACTTTCGACGATGAAGAGCTTAACTTCTGTGTTCGGAATGGGAACAGGTGGAACCCCTTCGCTGTCGTCACCGGAAGCTTTGCGGACATTCCGTCCACGCTTGATATGATACATCAATCCGGGAAATTTGTCAATACCTTTTTCAAAATTTTTCTGAGAATTTTTCAACTTTTGCTGGTCTCATCTTCAGCCAGGTCTTTTGCAAAAAATAGCCCTGCAAAAGCCAAGTCAGGGGTCACCCAATCCGTCAGCGGCCCCTTCCCCTCCGGTGATCGCCGCATTGTCCCGTTCCGTCCCCCAGCCCGATCAAAAGGCCGCCGGGGGAAGCTCCTCCGGCGGCACGGGTTATTCAGTTGGCTGTGTTCGCCAAGTCAGGCAAATCAGTCAGCGTCGTAGTACTTCACACCAACACCCATCAGGCTCAGCGCATCATACAGCGTTGTGTTGCCCGCAGGCACGTAAACGGTTACCTTGCCCTCGCGCCCGGTGAAGGCGGTGGAGTCGATCGAGGAAATGGCATTGGACAGATAGATTTCAGATACAGTGGAACCCTTGAAGGCTTCTGCACCGATGGCGGTGACATACTTGCCGTTGATGCTCATGGGAACGGTGATGACGCCATCCTCGCCCTTATAGCCAACAATGGTAATCACATCGCTGATCACATTGTAATCCCACTCAGAGCCGTCATCGTCCTTCTCCACATCAACCGTTATGGAGGCCGTCACGCTGGAGGCCGTGTCAACGCCATTGTACTTATTATAGGCGATGAACTTAATCAGCGTTGTGCCCGCCCTGAGCGCATCAATGGTGTACACATAGACATTGCCGGTATGGGACTTTTCTGTTACGGTCGCCACCGCACCATTGGAGGACTGGGCTACAATCCAGCTATCGGTATAGGTGGGGCTCATGGTCACGGTGACCTCTCTGGAGTCCATCTTCACGATATCCAAATAATCCTTGTCAACAGTCACATAGGTGCACTTATTGGGATTGGTTACGGTCAGGGTGAAGCTGCAGGTCAGGTTCTTGACGGAATCCTTTACCGTGATGACCGCCTTGCCTTCGCCGACCGGTGTCACGATGGCGCCGTAGTACTCTTCGTCATCCTCGTTGAGCTCAGTGGCGGTCAGTTCAGTCACCTTGGCAACATTCGTATTGGAGCTGGTCCAGGTCAGGGTAGTCTGAGCATAGCCATAGGGCGCAACGTCCGCAATCACACGGAAGGAGTCATTGATGTCTGCCTGGGTCTTATAAGAACGCAGGTACATATCCGTCGGAACGGTCGCATCGGTTACAACCAGCCGGAAGGAAGCGGACAGCTTGCCCTTCTTGGTAACAACCTTGATGGTGGTTTCGCCGGGGCCGTTGATTGTAAGTACGGGCTGCAGGTCGTCGACATCAGAGGCGGTCACATCGGCCACAGCGGTGTTGGAGCTGGTCCAGGTCACTTCGCTCCAGGCGGTATCAGGCTCCATGGAAGCGGCAATATTGAATGTCTTGGGATCGATCAACACATAGCTGTCATCCACCATCAGATATTCCGTTCCGGTATGGTTCAGGCTGATGGAGGTGGGCTTAAAGCTGTCTACCACCTTAACGGTGATGTAGGCAGTGCGGACAGTTGCTCCCGCCTTGACGGTCTTGACGGTAATGCGGGCAGTGCCTTCCTTCACGGGAGCCAGCACACCGGTAGCCGAGTCAACCGTGCAGACAGCGGTATTGGAGGAGGTATAGGAATAGCCATCCAGTACAGCGGTTTCGGGCTCAACCGTCACATGCTCGCCCAGGGAAACGCTGCCGGCATCCAGCTCGATCTCCAGGGTGGATTCGTCAAAGTAGATGGCGGTCGGCTCGGTGGCATCATACACCTTTACCACAATGGCCTGAGTCAGTCCGGACTTGGGGGACTTGATGGTAATGGTTGCAGTGCCCTTGGCCATAGGCTCCAGCATGAAGCTGGTATCGCTGACGGTTGTTACATCGCAAATCGAGAAATTGGAGGAGGTGGCCGTCAGAGTATCCGTTGCGGTGTCCGCAGGCTCCAGCGTGGCAGTCACCAGGAAATTCTCGCCAATTGCCGCTTCCACAGTGGAATCGCAGTCAAGCGTCATGGAGGTGGGGATGGTAGAATCATACACACGGACGGTGAAGCTCCGGGTCAGATTCTGCTTGGCCGAGGTGGCCTTGATGGTGGCCGTACCGATGCCAATCACGTTCAAGGTCTGGGTATGCTCGGAAATCAGGCTGGAGGTTGTGGGACTGTCCACGGTAACAACCTTGGTATTGCTGGAAACCCAGGTGATATCGGACAGGGCGGAATCCAGCGGATAGAGCTGAGCGATAATCTCATAGGTGGAAACGGTGGCAATATCCAGTTCCACCACGCTGCCCTGGTGGTCCACTTCCATGTCAGTGGGCTTGCTGGGATCCACCACAGTCACCTTGAAGGTTGCGTACTTGTTGTTCTTGGAGCAGGTCGCGGTAATGGTGACCGTGCCTTCCTTATAACCGGTTACATTGCCATAGGCGTTAACCGTGGCAACATCGTTGTTGGAGGACTTGAAGGTCACATTGGATTCTGCGGTTTCCTCAGGCAGCAGGGTGTAATCAACGGTCAGCACATCGCCCAGATTGAGCGTTTCTGTTGATTCATTGTTGATCACGATGCCGGTGGGCTCGTAGGGGTCAGACACGCTGATGCGGAAGGAGGCCGTTTTGCCGCCGCTGACTGCCTTGGCGGTAATGGTGACCGTGCCCTTCTTCAGGAATTCGATCTGTGCGCCGGCCTTATCGCCCGACACGATGTGGGCAATGGCGGCATTGGAGGATGTCCAGGTGATCTCGCTGTCCGCAGTGGGCACAGGATTCTGTGTCAGCGTGACATACAGGGTATCATGGGTATCCACATAGACAAGCCCGGATTTATCCAGGGTCAGGCTGGTGGGCTTTGTCGCATCCGCCACCTTCAGAATCAGGGTGGTCTTGATCTTGGTATTCTTCTTGCAGGTCGCCGTGATCGTCACGGAGCCTTCCTTGCCGGAGGTCTTGATCTGGCACTTGGTTGTATCGCCTGTATCAGGATACACAGCGGCAATGGCGGAATTGGTGGTTGCCCACAGCACCTCGGAATCGGCTGTACTTATGGGGGACAAAATCGCCTCCAGATCCAGCGTAGCGTTGATGTCCATCGTGTAGTTGCCGATATAGTTCAGCTCAATTCCGGTGGGCTTGGTGGGATCGGTCACTTTCACCGTTACGGTTGTCTTCTTGGAAAGCTTGGCAAAGGTGATGGTAATTTTGGCAGTACCCTCGCCCACGGCCGTGATGTAGCCATCGCTGCTCACGGTGGCAACCGAGGTCTTGGAGGAAGCAAAGGTTGCCTCAGAGGAAGCGGTGGAGGGAATGAAGGAACCGGTCAGAGCAACAGGCGAATCGGTGGTGTACATCTCGATCGTCGAAGGATTGCTCAGGGTAAATCCGGTGGGCTCATAGGGGTCGGAAATCACCAGCTTGAAGGTGGTTTTCTTGCCCGAATCGGCCTTGGCCGTAATGGTAACCGTGCCCTTCTTATGAATGAGGATTCTGGCGTACTCATGGTCACCATAGCCGATGGAGGCGACCTTGCTGTTGGAGGAGGTCCAGGTCACGGCGCTATGGGCGTTTCTGGAATCGCCGGCACCATAGTAGGGATACTGGCGAAGCTTCACTTCCACATAGTTGTCAGCCAGTGTCCAGTTCATGGTAAAGCTCTGGGATGTGCCGGAGATGATCTTGGTATCATCCGATGGATCAACCACCTCAACCGCAGTGGCGGCAACGCCCGAGTTGGTCACGGTAATGGTGACGGAGTCCGTCTTCTTGCCGGTATTCGTCTTGGCGGTAATGGTCGCCTTGCCCACGCCCCGGAAGGTCAGGTAGCCGTTTTCATCCACCTCGGCAACCTTCTTATTGGAGGAAGACCAGGTGAAGGACTGATCAAGGGCAGTGGTGGGGAACACAGCTCCGGTCACATATGCCGTGGTATCCCACACATCGAAGGTGTTATCGGGATCAGAGGAGGTCACATTCACATAGAGCGGCTGGTCCGGGTCATAGACACGAACGGTCATGGTGGCCTTCTTGGAGCCGGTCTCGGTGACGGCGGTCAGGGTTGCCGTGCCCACGGTAAGTCCGTAAACCTCAGTGGGAGAAGTGGTATCGTCAAAGCATGCAACCTTGGAGTTCTTGGTCAGGGACCAGGTAACATTCTGGGATGCAGTAGAGGGCAAAACGACGGCGGTGGGCAGGGTGACAAAGCTTCCTAGCTCCACATCCAGATATTTGCCGCCCAGGCTGACGGAATAGGGCGCGGTATCATCATAAACGGTCAGCTTGATGGTGGCCTTTTTGCCGTTATCCGCCTTGGCGGTGATGGTCACAGTACCCGTCTTCAAGGGGGTGACATTGCCGGCGGCATCCACCGTTGCAATCTTCGAAGAGGAAGAAGACCAGGTGATGGTGTTGGTGGCACCCGAGGGCAGAAGATTCAGAGTCAGGGGGGTGTCAGAATACAGCGGGATATAGTTTTCCTTGATTCCCGACACGGATTCGGGAACCTTCTCAATGGACATGGAATAAACTTCATCCGGATCATAAATGGTCAGCTTCAGCGTGGCCTTCTTGCCATTTGTGGTCGTGGCAGTCAATGTCACGGTGCCCGTAGCGTAGGGAGTCAATGTGCCCGTGATCGGATTGATTTCGGCAACCGAGGTCTTGGAGCTCTTCCATGTAATGTCCGTGGAAGCGTAGGAGGGAGTCAGATCGGCAGTAAAGCTATAGGTATCTGTCAGGGAGAAGTAATTCGTCTTCCCCAGGGTCGTGTCAACATAGTCCGGGATTTTGATGCCGGTAACGACCACATCGGTCACAACCTTGACCGTGACGGTGGCCTTCTTGCCGTTGACGGTGGTGGCGGTCACCTTGGTTGTGCCGACAGCCATGGGCGTGACGGAGGCTTCCGGGGCTGTCAGCTCATTGACGATAGCTACCTTGGTGGCTGCGCTGGCCCAGGCAACATTGGATACCGCGCCGGCAGGAACCAGCTCGTAAGAGAACACGGCGGCAGAATCGGTGTCCAGAATTTGCACGGTCTGGCCGGTTACATCCACGCCGTTATAGTAAATCCGAATGCCCGTGGGATCCAGATTTTCTTCCACAATGGCTTCGGGATCTTCCTCGGCGGGAATCTCTTCGGCGGGGATTTCCTCTGCGGGAATATCTTCTACAGGTATTTCATCATAAGCAGTATAATATCCGGGGCTTAATTCAACATCACGATGATCTCAGAAACTTAAAAAAAAATATGGATGAT